>Ga0187848_10001629_pt1 | contig 18863 bp, 20 predicted proteins | sample June2016WEW_4_40_FD_132424 | JGI IMG/M metagenome (GOLD analysis project Ga0187848, IMG submission 132424) | Peatland microbial communities from SPRUCE experiment site at the Marcell Experimental Forest, Minnesota, USA - June2016WEW_4_40 | ecosystem: Environmental > Terrestrial > Soil >... | reverse complement strand
CGCAAACGGCAGATCGTGGCGCGATTCGTCAGCCCCAAACCAGCGCTTCGGAAAACTCACCCGTCAAGTGCAGGGAGAAGTGTTTTTTTCCTTGACAAATCCTTATCATGGATGTCCCACCTGCGATTGGATTGAAGGCGCGCGGCCACAGGCCATCCAATATGGTATGCTCTGGATGATGGATTTTACGCCGTACCTTCGGCACGACTCCGACACCCCCCTTTATCGCCAGATATTTGTGCAAATTGCGGCCAAAATCCGTTCTGGCGAGCTGCCGTCGGGCGAACGTCTCCCAGCCACTCGCGAATTGGCTGGCCTGCTTGGACTGAACCGTACCACCATTTCAGCAGCTTACGAAATGCTCGAAACGGAGGGCCTGATCGCCGGCCAAGTGGGCCGCGGCAGCTTTGTTACCGGCGGTGCGATGCGTCCGCCTGCGACGGGCGCCGTAGGCGTCGATTGGACCAGCCTGCTCGATCGTCCGGAATCCGGCACCGGTGGCCATAGCGCCGCCGCTCACAGCAGTCCCGCCGGCCGCGACACCGTTCCCCGCCAGACCATCAGTTTTGCCACTTCCCGTCCGTCTCGCGGCCTGTTTCCCCTGGATGAATTCCGGGCCACTTGCGCCGCGGTGCTGGAGCGCGCCGACCTGGCCGACATTTTGCAGCTCGGCTCGCCCGGCGGCTACGAACCGCTGCGCCGTTATCTTCTTGACGATGCGCGCCGCCAGGGGTTGGCCGGGCCGAACGACGATGTGCTCATCACCAACGGCTGCCAGCAGGCGCTCGACCTGATCGGCCGCGTGCTGCTGTCGCCCGGCGATACGGTCGCCATCGAAGACCCCAGTTACCCCGGTTTGAAGAACCTGTTGGCCGATTTGGGTGCGCAAGTGGCCGGAGTTCCGGTTGGCGCCGAAGGCATGGAAACGCCGGCTTCGGTCCGCATTCTGCAGCGCGAGCACCCTCGCCTGCTGGTGGTGACGCCGAATTTTCAAAATCCCACCGGGGCCACTCTGCCGCTGGCGGCGCGTCACGCCCTGCTCGAAGCCGCGCGCGAGGCCCGCGTTCCGGTGGTCGAAAACGATCCTTACGGCGACCTGCGCTATGAAGGGCAGGCCATTGCGGCTCTGAAGCATCTGGATCCGGGCGACGGCACGGTGCTGCTGCGCAGCTTTTCCAAAATCAGTTTTCCGGGCCTGCGCGTCGGCTGGGTGGTCGGCCCCAGGCCGCTGCTGGACCGGCTGCGCCAGGCGAAAGAGACGGCCGACCTGCATAGCGACCAGCTCTCGCAAGCCGTGCTGCTCGAATTTGCCGAATCCGGCCGCCTCGCCGCGCATCTGGCCCGCATGCTCGAAGCCGGGCGCGAACGGCTACACGCCACTCTGGCTGCCTGCCGCGACCTGCTCCCGCCCGGAGCGCGCTGGACCACCCCGGAAGGCGGCATGAATCTCTGGCTGCGGCTGCCCGAACCGCTCGATGCCGCGGGCCTGCTGGGCCGCGCTCAGAAAGAGGGCGTCAGTTTTCTGCCGGCGCGTTACTTTACGGTCTCGCGTCACGACCCCGGCGGCCTGCGCTTGAGTTTCGCCGGCTTGTCGCCGCCGGAAATCCGCGAAGGCTTGTCGATTCTCGCGCGCATCGTTTTCGCAGAGATGGCCGGCGCCGTCCGCGACGACGAGCCCGCGCCGGCCATGGTATAAGTTCGAAACCATATTCGATTGGGAGGTATACGACGAAATGTTTCAGTTCTCGAGCGAACAGTTCCGGGTGAAGGTGGGATTGGCGGAGATGCTCAAGGGCGGCGTCATCATGGACGTCACCAACGCCGATCAGGCCAAAATTGCCGAAGACGCGGGCGCCAGCGCCGTCATGGCCCTGGAGCGCGTCCCGGCCGACATTCGTAAAGAGGGCGGCGTGGCCCGCATGGCCAACATCGCCGTCATCGAAAAGATCATGAGCACGGTTACCATTCCGGTAATGGCGAAGGCGCGCATCGGCCACTTCGTGGAAGCGCGCATTCTGGAATCGCTGGGCGTCGATTACATCGATGAGAGCGAAGTGCTCACCCCGGCCGATGAAGAGCACCACATCGACAAGACCGATTTCAAGGTGCCGTTCGTTTGCGGCGCGCGCAACCTGGGAGAGGCCCTGCGCCGCATTGCCGAAGGCGCCGCCCTGATCCGCACCAAGGGCGAAGCCGGCTCCGGCAACATTGTCGAGGCAGTGCGCCACATCCGCACCATCATCAAGGAAATGAAGCAGCTCACCGTGCTCGGCAAGGAAGAGCTGGTGCACCAGTCCAAGGAACTGCAAGCGCCGCTCGAGCTGGTGGAATGGGTGGCCGGGCACGGCAGGCTCCCGGTGCCGAATTTCTCGGCGGGCGGAATTGCCACTCCGGCCGATGCGGCCCTGGTGATGCAGCTCGGCGCCGAGGCGGTTTTTGTCGGTTCCGGCATCTTCAAGTCGTCGGATCCCGCCGCCCGCGCCACCGCGATCGTGCAGGCTGCCAAGAACTATCTCGACCCCGAAAAACTGCTCGCCGCCAGCCGCGCCCTGGGCGACGCCATGCCCGGCCTGGACATCTCCAAACTGCCCGAATCCGAGCTGCTGCAGACCCGGGGGTGGTAATGAAGCAAATCGGCGTGCTGGCGCTGCAGGGAGATTTCGCGGCGCACGCCGCGGCCATCGAGCGCGCCGGCGCCCGCGCCGTGCTGGTGCGCGACCGGGAACAGTTCGGCCGGATCGATGGCCTGGTGATTCCCGGCGGCGAGAGCACCACCATGCTCAAGCTTCTTCGCTACGATGATCTTATGGAACCGCTGGCCGCGTTTGGCCGGGAGAAGCCCATTTTCGGCACCTGCGCCGGGGCCATCCTGATTGCCAGCGACGTTTCCCATCCCGCGCAGGAGTCGCTGGGACTGATGGATATCGGAGTGGAGCGAAACGGCTACGGGCGGCAGATCGACAGCCGCGTGGTGAAGATCCCGGTGGAACCGGAATTCGAATCCCGCACGGCCCCCGGCAAGCTGGAGGCCGTGTTCATTCGCGCTCCCATCATTCGGCGGGTCGGTCCCACGGCGAAGGTATTGGCGGAGTACCAGGGCGACCCGGTGCTGGTGGAAGAAGGGCGCCACCTGGCGGCCACCTTCCATCCCGAATTGACCGCCGACCCCCGCGTGCACGCTCTTTTTCTGGAGAAATTGTGACCGGCCGCGATAAGAAGCGCGTTCTGTTTGTGTGCGTCGGCAATGCCTGCCGAAGCCAGATGGCCGAGGCGTTTGCCCGGCACTATGGGTCCGACGTTTTAATTCCGGCCAGCGCCGGTCTCGCGCCGGCGTCCCGCGTGGCTGCCGGTACGGTCCGCGCCATGCAGGAAAAGAACATCGACTTGCGCGAGCACTTTCCCAAGAGCCTGCGCCAGCTCGCCCGCGTGCAATTCGACATCGTGGTCAACATGAGCGGCGCGCCTTTGCCTGAAGACCTGAAGGCCCCCGTCAAAGAATGGCAGATACCCGATCCCGTCGCCATGGATTACCAAAAACACTGCCAGGTGCGCGACGAAATCGAAAAACAAGTTATGAGGCTGCTTCTCGATCTCCGCCAAGAGCAAGCCCAGCCGCCGCCCCGCCGCCGCTTCCGCGGCCAGGGTAGCGGTCGCCTGCCCGTCTGATTTGCCGCCTCTTGTCTTGGTTCTGAGTTCCCTCGCATAGACGAAGTATCGCCGGCGGCGTGGCCGCCGTTCACGTGCGGATTCATGGGCAACCGCTCCCTCCGGCCGCGGCTCGGAAACGACCGCACCGCCATGGGCTCTTTGAGGATCACAGGCTAAAGCCGGCACTCCTGCCTGCCGCGCACAAATCAATGACTTATACCTCCATAAATCTTATTAACACCTGTACTTACAGCGCCATCGAGTACACTGTTGTGTCGTGCCGGAACGCGCCGAACTGGAAACTGAAGCCGCGGCGCTCAGTTACCTCCGGGGGCCGGATGTGCCCCTTCTCAACCTCACGATTTCACAAGCTCTTTCTGAAACGGCCAGCAAGTTTCCCGGCAGTGAAGCCCTGGTGGTGTGCCATGAACGGGTACGCCTCACCTGGAGCGAGCTGGACCGCGAGGTAACGCGCGTCGCGCGCGGCCTCGCCGGTCTGGGACTTCGGCCGGGCGACCGCGCCGGCATCTGGGCCAGCAACTGCCTGGAGTGGGTGCTGCTCCAATATGCCGCGCCGCGGGCGGGTGTCGTCCTGGTCAACGTCAATCCCGCTTACCGTTCCCACGAACTTCGCTATGTCCTGGCCAAGTCCCGAATTCGCGCCTTGTTCCTGCGCGAGAAAGATTCCCGGGCCGACTACCGCGAAATCCTGGCCGAGTCCCGCAATGGAGACCGCCTGCCCCTCGAGCACATCGTCTGGCTGGGCGCACCGTCCTGGAACGACATGATCGCCGGTGGCGCCGATTTCCCGCCCAACGCCGCCATGCCGGATGACGTCGTCAATATCCAATACACCTCCGGCACCACCGGCTCTCCCAAGGGCGCCATGCTCACCCATCGCAATCTGCTCAATAACGGCATGGCTATGGGCAAGGGGCTCAATGCCACTCCCAACGATCGCATCTGTGCGCCGGTGCCCCTGTATCACTGCTTCGGCTCGGTGATCGGGTCCATGGTGTCGGTGACATCGGGCGCCGCCCTGGTTCTGCCCTCGGCCCAATTCGACGCTTTGGCCACTCTCGAAGCCGTCCACAGCGAACGCGCCACCGCCCTCTACGGCGTCCCCGCCATGTTCATCGCCGAAATGGAGCATCCCGAATTTGCCCGTTTCGACCTCACCAGCTTGCGCACCGGCGTGATGGCCGGCTCGGCGTGCCCCATCGAGTTGATGCGCCGCGTGGTGGAGCGCATGCATATGCCCGAGATCACTATCGTGTACGGACAGACGGAATCCTCGCCCGGCATCACCATGTCCCATGCGGACGATCCCTTGGAGCTCCGCGTGACCACGGTGGGAACCGCCCTGCCCAATACCGAAATCCAAATCGTCCATCCCAAGACCCGCCAGCCGCTGCCCATCGGCGAGCAGGGCGAGCTGGCTACCCGCGGCTATCTGGTCATGAAGGGGTACGACGCCGATCCCCAAGCCACCGCCGAAACCATCGACAGCGAAGGCTGGCTGTACACCGGCGATTTGGCGGTGATGCGGCCCGACGGCTACTTCAGCTTCAAGGGACGCGCCAAGGAGACCATTATTCGCGGCGGCGAGAACATCTACCCGCGCGAAGTGGAAGACTTCCTCCACACCCATCCCAAGATCGCCGACGTGTACATAGTCGGGTTGCCCGACGCCAAGCTGGGGGAAACCGTGCTGGCCTGGATCAAGCTGAGGAATGGCGAAGAGGCAACTGCCGCGGAGATCCAAGATTTCTGCCGCGGCAAGATCGCCTACTTCAAGATCCCCCAGTTCATTCGCTTCGTGGACTCATTTCCCATGACGGTGAGCAAAAAGGTGCAGAAGTTCCTCATGCGCGAGCAGGAAATTCATGAGCGCGGCCTCACCGATGTAGCCCGCCAGGCGACCGCATAACCGGCCTCAACCTCATCACAGGCTAAAGCCTGACAGGAGTGTCTGCGCCACGTCACAAATACGACAGGCAAGGAGACCTGTCCCATGGGTAGGATATTAGGTAGCGATGGTTGGGGTGAGCGACAATCTGCGATTGGCCGTCGACGCCGTCAGGGCGCACAAGCTGCGGGCGGCGTTGACGATTCTTGGACTGACCATGGGCGTGGCCACGCTGATGACGGTGATGACGCTGGTGCAGGGGGCCAATCTCTACGTGGAGCAGAAAATCGCCAATTTGGGGACGAACGTTTTTCGGCTGGCCAAGACCCCGTTCGCGGTGGTGGATTTCACGGTGGTAGTGAAGGCGCTCAAGAACAAGAACATCGACATCGGGGATTACCGGGCGGTAGCGGAGCTGTGCAGCGCGTGCGAAGCGGTGGGCGCATCGGCCAACGATACGCTTTCGCTGCAGTACAAGAATAAACAGACCGATGACACCATCATCATCGGATACACGCCCAGTATGGAGGACATCGACACGCGCACGCTGGACCTGGGGCGTTATTTTACGCCGGGGGAAGACCGGCATGCGGCGTATGTATGCGTGATCGGCGCGTCGGTGGTGGATCACTTCTTTGCCAACGAGAATCCCATTGGGCGCAACATTCGCACCGGAAGCCTGGAATTCACAGTCATTGGCACGTTTCAGAAGCTGGGTTCGGTGTTGGGTCAGGACCAGGACAATTTCGTGGTGATTCCGATGACCACGTACCTGAAGGTGCGCGGGTCGCGGACCAGCCTGACGCTCGAAGTCAAAGCTTCAGGCGGAGAAGAGAATTTCAACGCGGCGCAGGACGAGGCGCGGGTGATCATGCGGGCGCGCCGCCACGACCTGCCGGGGAAGGCAGACAGCTTCTTTATCGGCACGTCGCAGAGCTATATCGCGCTGTGGCAGAGCATCAGCGGGTCGTTCTTCGCGGTGTTTGTGATGGTGAGCTCGATTTCGGCGGTGGTGGGCGGGATTGTCATCATGAACGTGATGCTGGTGAGCGTAACGCAGCGGACGCGGGAGATTGGGATCCGCCGGGCGATGGGGGCGACCAAGGCGGATATTTTGCACCAGTTTCTGGCGGAAAGCCTGCTGCAATGCCTGATTGGAGGGGCGATCGGGATCGCGCTGGGTTTCGGATGCGCGCTGGGGTTGCGGACCTTGACCGCGTTTCCGGCCTCGGTGAAGACCTGGGTTGCGGTGCTGGGCCTGGCGATCAGCTCGACCATCGGGCTGTTTTTCGGGATCTATCCGGCGCGGAAAGCGGCCGGGCTCGACCCGGTGACGGCGTTGCGAACGGAGACGGGATGACGCGGCAAGAGGTGTTCGAGAACATGGCCGTGGCGCTCGATACGCTGCGGTCGCGCAAGGTGCGCTCGGGCCTGACCATCCTGGGGATCGTGATCGGAGTGACGACGGTGATCGCGGTGGCTTCGATCATCGACGGACTGAACGGCGAAATCAAGGAACGGGTTTCGCGGATCGGTTCCAATACGATATTTATCTCGCGCATCCCGCCGATGCAGAATACCGCGCGGCTGCCGGCGAAGATCCGCGTGCGGAAATACCTGGAAGAAGCGGATGCGGCCTTTATTGAAGAATCGAGCCCGGCGGTTTCGTATGCGACGGTGTTCGCGAACCGGATCAACTTCAACGACCAGGTGGACGAGATTCGATACGGCGACGAGCACGTGGAGCGCTTTTTTCTGCGCGGAGTACAGCCCGAGTACATCGACACCTTCCCGCTGTTCGGCATCGCCGAGGGACGGTTTATTACGGCCTTCGACGAGGAACATGCGCGCAGCGTGGTGGTGATTGGGCGCGCCATTGCGGGCTCGCTCTTCCCTTCCGTGGACCCGCTGGGGAAACTGGTGCGGCTGGACGGGCGGCAGTATGAAGTGATCGGCGTGTTCGAGCCCGACCAGGGGTTGTTTTCCGCCATGGGGGTGGATCAGTTCGCGTGCATTCCGATGAGCAATTTCCGCAAGAGTTTCCCCGAGATTAAAGAGCGCTTTATCGCGGCGGTGGGCAAGGACGGATTCTCGGTCGATACGGTGAAGGGGCAGGTGGAAGAAGCGCTGCGGCGCAAGCGTCACGTGCCGCACCACGCGGAAGACGATTTCAATATCATGACGCCGGATTTTCTCAGCTCGTTGTGGGACCAGCTTACCGGCGCGATGGTTCTGCTGACGGGCATCATCAGCGGAGTGGGACTGCTGGTGGGCGGCATCGGGGTGATGAATATTATGTTGATCTCGGTGACGGAGCGGACCGGCGAGATCGGGGTGCGGAAAGCGGTGGGCGCGCGCAAGGCGGATATCCGGGTGCAGTTTCTGCTGGAAGCGATTACGCTTTCCTCGATCGGCGGGGTGATTGGGATCCTGTTCGGGGCGTTGATCGCGTTCGCGGTAAGAACCGCGCTGCCGGCGATTCCGGCGTTTGTTTCGCCGTTGTGGGTGGTGCTGGGATTTTCGATTTCGGTGGGGGTGGGATTGTTTTTCGGGTATTATCCGGCCAACCGGGCGGCGAATCTGGATCCGATTGTGTGCCTGAGATATGAGTGAGTACTCAGGCAGCCGCCCGAAGAAGAGGCCCGACCGCCAGGTCCTCGTCAATCAAAGGCCAGTGGATGCCATAACCGGAGGGCGAAAGTTCCGCTCGACTTCGTTCTGTGAATGAAGCGCGAGCTAGCCGCTCGGAACACCTTTCCCACGGGATCGACACAGACCCACTTTCCATAATGATAATGAGCGCGTCGGGCGTGGACTCGATTGCTTTTGCCAAAACAGGCCTGGTCTTACTCTGCACGATCCCCTCCGAAATGCTCCCGCCAAGCGGCGACGATCTGATCGAAGTGCTCGAAGATTATTTGGCGCACCTCCCGTCGCAAACGCGGCGTCGAGTTGTACTCAAAATCCTCAACAATATCGAAGCTGTCCGGATTCAGCCAATACTTGCACTCCGCATCTCCCTTTACCGCGTGCACGTGCATCGGCTCGTTGCCCTCGTTCGAATAGAAATGGAACCGCCAGCCCTGGACATAAAGTATAGTGGGCATCGGTTCGCAATCCCATTATAAAGAGTCTTGGGCGCCGACAGCGCGGTGCCGGCGCGGACCTCCTGGCCCGCTATGATACACTGCACATCTTGACGGCGCCGGAAAAACGCTCGGAGCGAACACAGGCCAATGCCTGTGCCACCTTGGAGCGGCCCATCGGGCTGGTACGCGCCACGGCTATCGTGGCGGGAATCATCATCGGCGCGTCGATATTCGTACAACCTTCGGAGATCAACCGGCACGTGCCCAGCGTGGCGGGAGTGCTTTCGGTTTGGGTAGCGGCGGGGATTCTGACGCTGTTCGGCGCGCTGGTATGCGCGGAGTTCTCGTCGGCTTTGCCGCGCACCGGGGGCGTGTACGTGTTTCTGAAGGACACGATTTCGCCGTGGTGCGGGTTTCTGTGGGGATGGGCGATGTTCTGGAGCGCGCATTTGGGGATCATCGCCGCGTCGGCAGTGATTCTGGCGCGGTACGTGGCGTACTTCGCCCCGATGGACGATGCGGGCATTCGGGCGACGGCGATCGGCGGCATTCTGCTGCTTTCCTATGTCAACCACCGGGGAGTGCGGCAGGGCAGCACGCTGCAGACGGCGGTCACGGTGACCAAGGTAGCGGCGATTGCGGTGTTGCTGGTGACGGCATCACGGCCGCCGGGCGCGGCAGTTACGCATGCCGTCGCGCCTCCGGTGGCGTTCCGCGAGTTTGTGCTGGCGGTGAGCGCGGCACTGTTCACCTACGGCGGCTGGCACATGGTTACCTACACGGCAGGTGAGACGCGGGCGCCGGAGAAGACCATTCCGCGGTCGCTGGTGGCCGGCGCGCTGATTGTAACGGTGTGTTACGTGGCTTTGAATTCGGCGTACCTTCACTTGCTGCCGCTCGAAAAAGTCATCACGTCGAAGCGGGTGGCGGCGGACGCCGCGGAAGCGATGGCGGGGGCGCGGGGCGGTGCCATCGTCTCAGCGCTGGTGATTCTTTCGGCTTGCGGGGTGTTGAACGGCGTCATCCTGGCCGGCCCGCGCACGTATTTCGCCATGGCCGAGGACGGCATGGCGTTCGGCTGGCTGGGGCGGCTCCATCCCCGCTTCCATACGCCGTCTCGCGCCATCGCGCTGCAAGCGGTGTGGTCGTGCGTGCTGGTAGCTACCGGCACGTATCGCGCGCTGTACACACGCGTGGTGTACACGGAGTGGCTGTTTTTCGCGCTAATGGGCGTGGGATTGTATCGGCTGCGCGCGCGGCAGGGATACCGCCCGGTCTTCCGCATGTGGGGCTACCCGGTGGTGCCGGCGCTATTCATCGCGGCGTCCGCGGTGGTGGCAGCGATTCAGATTGCGGCCGACCCGGCGGAATCGGCCGCGGGCCTCGCGATCGTCGTGTTAGGATTGCCCGTCTACTATTTTTGGACTCGAACGAAGCATGCGAATCATTGATTTTCACAACCATTACTATCCACCCGCGTACCTGGACGCGCTGCGCTCCGGCTCGAGCGCGGTGGAAGTGACTATCGACGACGACGGCAACCCGCGGATCTATTATCCCGGCGATTACAATATCTGCGTTCCCGGGCATCGCGATATCGATTACCGCGAGAAGGTGCTGATCGACCTGGGCGTGGATACGCAGGTGCTGACGCTCACCACTCCAGGCACGCACGCGGAGACGCCCGCCACGGCGGCGAAGTTTGCCGCGCTGGTGAACGATGCGTTCGCCGATGCGGTGCGCGCCAGGCGCGGCCGCTTCACGGCGCTGGCCACGCTGCCGCTGAACGACCCGGCGGCGTCGGTGAAGGAGCTCGAGCGCGCGTGCCGCGTGCTGGGCTTCCGCGGCGCCATGCTGTTCAGCAACGTCAATGGCGCCGGCCTGAATGAAGAACGCTTTTGGCCAATCTATGAAGCCGCCAACGATCTGGGCGCGGTGCTGTACATCCATCCGACGCACCCGGTGGGTGTGGAGGCGATGACGGATTTCTGGCTGATGCCGCTAGTCGGGTTCCTGATGGATACCACGCTGGCGGCGGCCAAGATCGTGTTCAGCGGAATTCCGGAGCGATTCCCGAAGGTTCGTTGGGCGCTCGGTCACCTGGGCGGCGCGATTCCGTATCTGGCCGAGCGGCTCGATCGCGGCTTCGAAGCGTTCACCGAGTGCCGCGCCCACATTGCCCGGAAGCCGAGCGAATACCTGCGCGAGTTTTACTACGATAGTGTGAATTTCGATGCGGGCGCGATGAAGCTCGGGATTGAGTTCGCCGGCGTGGAACACATTCTGGCGGGGAGCGACTACCCCCACCAGATCGGGAGCATTCCGAAGATGCTGGAAACGATTCGGGATCTGGATGTTTCGGAGGCGGACAAGGCGGCCATCTTCGGGGGCAATGCAGCCAGGTTACTGGGGTAGCGCGGCGCGATATGATGCGAACATTGCCATGACTCGCCTAATACCGTTGATACTCATCGCTTCCGAACTGCTGCCTCGCCCGCGGGCGCGCAGCCGCTGCGTGTCGCCATCGCCGGGCTGAACCACGGCCACGTGACCGGATTTCTGCGGAACGCGCAACGCCGCACCGGAGATATCACCATTGTTGCGGTTTGGGATCCCGACGCCACGCTACTCGCAAAATACGCCAAATCGAACCGCTTCGCCGATAGCCAACTCTACACCGATCTCAACGAGATGCTCGACGCGGTGAAGCCCGAAGCGGTCGCGACCTTCACCGATACGTACGCGCATGCGGGGGTGGTGGAGGCGTGCGCGCCGCGGCATATACCCGTGATGATGGAAAAGCCGCTGGCGGTGGACATGAAGCAGGCGCGCGCGATCCAGCAGGCTTCGGAGCGCTACCGCACGCCGGTGATCGTGAACTACGAGACCACGTGGTACCGCAGCCACGGCGAGATCTGGAACCTGTTTCACGAACAGAAAGCCGCCGGGGAGATCCGCAGAATGGTGGCGATGGACGGTCACCAAGGCCCCAAAGAGATCCACGTGCAGCCGGAGTTCTTCGCCTGGCTAAGCGACCCGGTGAGGGACGGCGCCGGCGCGCTGTTCGATTTCGGCTGCTATGGCGCAAACTTGATGACGTGGCTGATGGACAACCAGCGGCCGTTGAAAGTGACGGCGCTGACGCAGACCGAGAAGCCGGAAGTCTACGCGCACGTCGATGACGAAGCCACGGTAGTGCTGGAATATCCCAAAGCGCAGGGGGTGATTGAGGCTTCGTGGAATTGGCCGGTAAGCCGCAAGGATTTCGAAGTCTATGGCGCGACCGGCTACGCGATCGCCACCGGCGGCGACCATTTGCGCGTGCGGTTGGCGGGTGAGCAGGCCGAGGAGACGCGGACGCCGGCGGCGCTCAAGCCGGAGGAAGCGGACTCGATTTCGTATCTGACCGGAGTGGCGCGCGGCAAGTTCCAGCCCGGCGGCCTGTCCGGGATCGAGAACAATGTGATTGTTGTCGAGATTCTGGATGCGGCCAGGGAATCGGCGCGGACGGGGCGGACGATTGTGCTGGCGAAGTGAGCTTGGTGGGTTAGGCTTCAGCCCGTGAAAGCTTTTTCGGCTTCTAAAAGGCGCGTCTGCCCCATTGACATTCATTTTAGTTTGAACTAAATTAAATTCTGGATGGAGTCCGCGGTACTGGAAGCGATCGCCTCGCCACGCCGGCGTGAGATTCTGCGCCTGGTGTGGGACCAGGAACAAACGGCCGGGGCGATTCACCGGGCGATGCCGGACGTGACGTTCGGGGCGGTTTCGCTGCAACTGCGGTTGCTGGCCGATGCCGGGCTGGTGGAGACGCGCGCCGAACAGCGGAACCGGTTCTACCGGGCTCGACGCGAGGCCCTGGGCCCAGTCGCCGAAATTCTGGAGCGCATGTGGGACGACGCGCTGTGGAAGCTCAAGCTGGCGGCTGAGTTGGAAGAAACGCGAAGGGGACCGAAGCGCCGCTGCTCCGAGAAAAAGAAGGGCTCCCAGAAAAAGAAAAAGGATAAGTGAGGACATATGCCGGAATTGCCGTACCGCCTGGACCGAACGGTGGTGATCCACGCGAAACCCGAGGCGGTCTTTCGGTTTTTCACCGATAGCGCGCGATGGGCCAGTTGGTGGGGCGCCGGGTCGACCATCGATGCCCAGCCGGGAGGCAGGGTGTACATCCGCCACGCCAACGGAGTGGAATCGTTGGGTGAGGTGTTGGAGGTTCGCGATGGGGAGCGGATCGTATTCACGTACGGTTTCGCGACTGGCAAGCCGGTCCCGCCCGGAAGCTCCCGCGTGACGATTCGCCTGGAGCCGGAGGAACGCGGCACGCTGCTTCATCTGCTGCACGAATTCGCGGAAGCCGGTCCATGCGAGGAGCACGTGCAAGGCTGGCGCTTTCAGCTTTCGCTGTTCGCCAACGTGGTGGCGAACGAAGTGTACGCGGACGCGGCCGGCGCGGTGGACGCCTGGTTCGGCGCGTGGGGCGATGCGGACGAGGGGAAGCGCGGCGAAACCCTCGCCAGGATCGCCGCTCCCAAAATCCAATTTCAGGACCGCTTCAGTTTGCTCGATGGCGTAGCCGATTTGTCGGCCCACATTGGCGCGGCCCAGCGGTTTATGCCGGGCATCGAACTGCGGCGAAAAGGAGACGTCCGGCAATGCCAGGGCACGGTGCTGGCCGATTGGATTGCGGCCGGCGCGGACGGCAAAGAGCGGATGAGCGGCACCAGCGTGTTCGTATTCCGGCCGGATGGACGAATCGGTTCGGTGACGGGGGTGACCAATCCGTTGCCGAGGTAGTTCGAGCAGTGCGAGTCTAAGAAAAGCCGAGAGGAATCTCGGCTCTGCAGCCTTGACAGGCCGCGCCACGAAGTTATCGGATGGCGGCTAGCGATTTTTCGATATCCTTGCCGGGATACGCGTAGTCCTGAAGCTGGCCGGTGAGGTAGCTTTCGTAGGCGCTCAGGTCGAAGTGGCCGTGACCGCTGAGGCAGAAGAGAATCGTGCGGGGGCGGCCCTCTTCGCGCGCGGCCAGAGCTTCATCCACGGCGGCGCGAATGGCGTGGGCGGATTCGGGCGCGGGGATAATGGCTTCGGTGCGGGCGAATTGCAGGGCGGCGTCGAAGACCGGCAACTGCGTATAGGCAACGGCATCGATGTGGCCGAGCTTGCGCAGATGGCTGAGCAAGGGCGACGCGCCGTGGTAGCGCAGACCGCCGGCGTGGATGCCGGCCGGCACGAAATCGTGGCCCAGCGTGTACATTTTGACGAGCGGGGTCAGCTTGCCGGTGTCGCCGTAATCGTAGGCCAGCACACCCTTGGTGAGACTGGGGCAGGCGGAGGGTTCGACCGCCAGGATGCGCGGTCCCTTGCCGGCCAGGCGATCGAGCACGTAGGGCAGCGCGAGGCCGCCGAAGTTGCTGCCGCCGCCGAAACAACCGATCACTACCTCGGGTTCTTCGCCCGCCATCTGCATTTGCAGCTTGGCTTCCTGGCCGATCACGGTCTGGTGCAGCATGACGTGGTTGAGCACGCTGCCCAGGGAATAATTGGTGTCGGGGTGTGTAGCGGCATCTTCCACCGCCTCGCTGATGGCGATGCCCAGGCTGCCGGGGGAATCGGGCGTGGCGGCCAGCACGGCGCGTCCGGAGTTGGTGTGGTCGCTGGGGCTGGGGAAGACTTCCGCCCCCCAGGTGTGCATCATCATGCGGCGATAGGGCTTCTGGTCGTAGCTCACGCGCACCATGTATACGGTGCATTCCATGCCGAACAGGCGGCAGGCCAGCGCCAGCGCGCTGCCCCATTGGCCGGCGCCGGTTTCGGTGGCCAGGCGGCGGATGCCGGCGCGCTGGTTGTAATAAGCTTGCGCTACGGCGGTGTTGGGTTTGTGGCTGCCGGCCGGGCTGGTGCCTTCATATTTGTAATAGATGTGGGCCGGCGTATCGAGGGCTTTCTCCAGGCGGCGGGCGCGGTAGAGCGGACTCGGCCGCCAGAGCCGGTAAACGTCCATGACCTCGCCGGGAATGTCGATTTCGCGCTTGGGCGAGAATTCCTGTTCGATCAATTCCATCGGAAAAATCGGCGCCAGGTCTTGCGGCCCGATCGGCATGCGCGTTTGCGGATTCAGGGGCGGATCGAGCGGCTCCGGAAGCGACGGCAGCACATTGACCCAAACCGAAGGGATCTGGCTTTCCGCCAGCAGGTATTTGGTGGTTTCCGACATGGAAGGCTCATTGTAATACAGGCGAGGATTGAGCCGGTCCATGGAACCGGGTGCTGTAGAATCAAGGGGCATGGACCGGGGGCCGACGAGCCACAACCCTGCGGGCGAGATGCAGCCGGACAGCGATATCGATCTGTTGGTTGAGTTTCTGCCGAATGCGGAGGTGGGCCTTGTGGAGCATGCCAGGTTGATGCTGGACCTTGCGCGGCCTCTTGACAGGAAAGTCGACCTCGGATCCAAGAACGGACTCAAACCGCGAATTCGATCTTCGCTGCTCTTAGATGCACGGCTCGTCTACGCGGCGTGACGACCTGTACCTCGATGACATCATCGAGGCTGCCGATCACATCGCCACATTTCTTGGGGAAACGGATGCAGAAGCTGGCGATCATCGGGGAGGCAGCGGTGCGGATCGGAGAGCGACGCCGGCACCTCGAGCCTCGCACAGCCCCCGGGCCGGGCACGAACGCCGAGGGACCGAAAGCAGCGAATCAAGGGTGACGGTGTCTCAAATCGATCTCCATGGTGAAGCGCGCCCCATTACCGGGTATCGTCTGAACCTTGTCCGCCATCAATTTGTTTTGGAGGCCGGTCTTCTTCAGGGGAAAGAGGAGGCGATATTCGCCCGTGGGACGTTCCGCTTTCACGTCTTCAACCAGAAGAACCTCGATGCCCTTGGACCCGGCAAACCGCTGGACCCCTACACCGTCGCCAGGAATGGTTCGAGTCAATACGTACACGTACGCGTCTCGGTTGACAGTAAACTGGAACACCATCTTGTCTCCACTGACGAACTCGTACGATGTGGGTACAGGATGCCGCTCGGAACCACGGAGCAACATCACGTCAAACCGAACGCCGATCTCGCGCTTCTCGACGTAAATCCCCTTGGCGTCTGTTCCATCCGCACCCACCAGCGGAAACCCGCCGCCAGCAACACAGAAAAACCTACGGAACGCACGTGCATAACCTCGACCGTCCTTTCTCTCGTGAGGCGGGCCGCCCACACCTGTAGATGGCGCGAAGTACGGTCCGATTTCACTTCTTTCCGAAAACCCGGGAACCCGGTCGGACTTCGTAGCGCACCGAAACCACCGTAAGCGGTGGCGCATGTGGGGTAGCGATCTCGTCCCACCGAATCGGTTGCAATGAGCCGATCAGGAGGATTTCCTCAATTCCGCTGGGCTCAGTAACTTTGGCCATCCCACCCGCTTCCGGGAACTCATGCTCGCCCGCCGCGACCGGCTGATTTCCATTCCGCAGAATCGTGTAGTGCCCATGCGCACCGCGATTCACCAGGGTGCAAAAGCACGGCCCCGTATTCGAAAACCGTATCCGGATCGGTTCGCCAACATGGTAGGCGAGGGGGTTGACACGGATAGCCAATTGAAGTTCGGGCACGCGCTGCTCTCCTACGTCGGAGCGCAAACGTTCCAGCAAGGATTCGCTTGGTCCGTCTGAATCGAAATCGCCAAGCTCACCGAAGCCGCAGAGATTGTTGGGCCGGGGAGTCCCGCGCGGCAGTGTTGAAGACAGCAGTTTATCGCGCAACGCTTGGCGGTCCATCCCTGAATACTTTGGCATCAGCAGCGCTGAAAATCCGGCAACATACGGGCATGCAGCAGAAGTGCCCGAGAATCTTCAGGCGGCGCCAACATCGACAAATGCGTTCTCCGGCGCTGTCAGATCCGGTTTGATCCTTAGGTCATCCGTCGGTCCGCGCGAGCTGAAGTCCTTCAATTCGCCTGATCGCACGTCAACGGCGCCAACCGCGACAGCTCCTTGTGAAGCAGCGGGGATGATGACACTTCCCTCCGGTGAACGAGGTTCCATCTCAACTTGGCTCAAACCGTAAACGTGGATGCGCGCGGAGCGATTCACGTGTTTCGCCCTGAGCCCCAACACGAAGACGTCTCCCGGCTGGACTCTCAACGGGCCGATTCTCCCCATCGGGAATCCCCGGCCATTCTGTGGATTTTCGGATTTGGTGATCGGCTGTGCGCCACTCGTCCGTAGATCCGCGTAACGAAAGAGATATGCGTCTATATCTTGAAATGTCTGTGGGAACTGCGGATCAGCTCCCCAGTCGTCCCAGGTGACCAGGAGGGATAACATGTTGGTCTCAGGACGCAGAAGCAGATATGGACTCCCCGGCCGGATATTGATCCAGCCATCGTGGTTGCGATCCAGAGTATCACCGACCCAATGAGAGCGGCCCTCATTTCCCGCCGCGTTAATCCACGGGATGCCGTAACGGGTCACGAGCCGGTCCACAAAGCGATCCATCAACGCATTGCCGTTGTGTGGTTCCTCATGTGTGCCGCCAGAGAAGCTTATGATCTGCACACCTTGATCGGCCAGCCATTGCGCCGCGTTCGCAAACTGATCGAGACATCACTGAGATGATTGCATTCCAGTTCTGCCAGGAACTTCTCGACGGGTGGCTGCGGGACCGGGAGATCCCCGGCAACATCAACGAGCGGACGCAGGCCATGCTGCCCGAACTTCGCCTCACCGACGACTACCTGCTAGGTGACCGCGACGTATTCGGATCGAGGAGTGACTTCCATCCAGCGGAGCGCGAGATCGAGGATTTCGTAAACGAAATTCGGGTAGTGGGTCAATTTCAATGAAAGTACTTTGCCACATAAAGCGACTTTGCCAACCTGCGTGCTGGCAGTGCGCTCTGGCATTTGGTAGACTGAGATCGTGGCTACCAAGGCCCAGCGAGCGAGGATGCAACGGAAAAAGGAGAAAGCTGCCCAGGAGGTTAAAACTGTGGGCACAAGAGAAACGGAAAGCTCAGAAGGTCATCAGGAGGCCCCAACGGAGGGGCTGTGGCGATTCTTCGAGCATCCGATTACTTTGGCCGCTCTGGCTATCCTCTTGGGGGTACTAGGATTGTTTATATATACTCCAATCCTGTCGGCCTGTGGCGGTCTGTTTCTCATCGCTTTCTACCGCTCCAAAGCGGTTGCTAAGCGGTCATGGAGAGTGCAGGCTTTGGCATACACTGTCCTCGTCTGCATCATAGTTCCCGCATTATATTTCACCAACCGACTTGTAGAGCGCAAAATGGCTCATTCAGAAGTGGCCGTCTCCCCGAAACGGACTGAGGCCGTTGCGTCACCGCCAGTACCTTTAGTGTCTAATCCGACAGCACCACCCGTCACCAGCCCGTCTCCGACAGTGGTACATTCAACTCCAGCAGTACTTGTATACCCTGGATTCAAAGAGAAGTTGGATATGGTATCACTTTCTATTGGATCGAATCACGTCTCCTATCCCGTTGAGTACAATACGCAAGCACCCTGTCAGTGCATTCAAGTTCGGCGACGCTGAACTACAGCTTTACGCGATTGGGAATAGCCTGTATACCGATGTGGAGCTGTACAATGGTCCGTTGGCCCCTCCTGTGGAAGTGAAAAGAGGAGAGTTTACTATCCGTAGACCTGGATGGGACAGGAATTCAGACAGAGGCGCTTTTGAGGTTGTCAACGAGAATGATGTTCCTATATTCCAGATGATATATATCACACCTGGTGATATCGTCATTAAGGGCATACTTGTATTTAAGTCATTAGTGTTTGTGTCCGACGATAACGGAGGGGTAATGAATCCACCCCCTAGTTTTTCTTACAGACTATCTAGAATCTTCAAATATCCATCAAGTCTTCACCCAGCAGAGAGACAGTGATGTCAAGCGGCGATATTCACGTTAGCGCAAGCGATAAGAGAAACGATGTCTTCGATAGACCAAACATGCTGACTAATACCGGCTTCCATCGCCGGAGGGACCCGAAGGGTCTGATGAACACGACAGAAGTTATACCACATATAGAAGAGAGCGACCTGGTGCATGTGGTTCTCGATCTTCTTACCTGAATCCGGCGTGAAGAATGCGATTTCAAACCTAAATCGGCTTCAGTCGGTTAACCTTGCGCAGGATGCCGTTGGCCAGATCCTGGAGCAGTGGCGACTCTCGGAGGCGAAGAACCGG
>Ga0187848_10001627_pt1 | contig 18870 bp, 14 predicted proteins | sample June2016WEW_4_40_FD_132424 | JGI IMG/M metagenome (GOLD analysis project Ga0187848, IMG submission 132424) | Peatland microbial communities from SPRUCE experiment site at the Marcell Experimental Forest, Minnesota, USA - June2016WEW_4_40 | ecosystem: Environmental > Terrestrial > Soil >... | reverse complement strand
GAAAAGATTTTTAAAACTATGTGACTGCCAAACGACTACAACAGCGCCTTGACTTTTTTTAACTTTTTTTAACTTTTTTTGACGAAAATTGACTATTCTTGACGAATTATGATGAATTTTGACGCACCCTGCAAACAATTCAAGGCCTAAGCCAAAAAAGCAACCCAAAACATAAAGAACAAAATTTAACGCAAAAATTTACTGAGAAACACGCTATGCTACCAGAGTTTCCAGGGCAAGTTATCCATGTATTCGTTGAGTGAGCGGATTGAGGTGCCGTTTTGACCTTTATGCTTTAACACGTCCACAAGCGCAGCGGCTAACTGTAAGTTCGTTATTACTGGCACGTTGAATTCTACTGCTTGGCGTCGGATGATGTAGCCGTCCGTTAAAATGTCTGAGAAACTATTCTGTCTGTTAGCCATGGGCACGTTAATTACTAAGTCGATTTTACGCTCCTGCAAATAATCCAAAATGTTAGGATTAGCTTGAGCTTCCTTAACCTTATAGAGCACAGTGGCATTAACTCCCGCTTCATTAAGAACTTGGGCGGTGTGTGCAGTTGCGTAGATTTTGATGCCCATGTCAGCAAAAGCCTTAGCTATCGGCACAACCCGTTTTTTACGTTCTTCGTTGCCACCAACACTTATGAGTACTGCTCCGTCTTTTGGTGGAATGTTGAATTCGGCAGACTGCAATGCCTTGGAGAAGGCGTCTGAGAAGTTTTCGCCTAAACATGCTACCTCACCCGTGCTGAGCATTTCAACTCCGAGAACTGGGTCAGCACCGCTTAAACGCATAAAGCTGAACTGCGGAACCTTAACACCAACGTGAGGTGCAACAGTCATCGGTGAAAGCTTAACACCATCAATTTTCTTGCCTAGCATAGCTAAAGTAGCGAGCTCAATGAGGTTTATTCCGCGCGTTTTGCTGACAAACGGCATTGAACGAGATGCCCTCAAATTGCATTCAATAACATTAACTACGTCATCTTTAACAAGATATTGAATATTGTAAGGTCCGTGAATTTTGAGAGCTCTAACTATTCTTAGTGTGCAATCCTCAATTTTCTTCTGAACCTCAACCTTTAATGCTTGAGGGGGAATGGTCATGGTTGCGTCACCGCTATGGACACCAGCGTTTTCAACATGCTCCATTATAGCACCAATTAAAACGGTTTCGCCATCAGAAACGCCATCTACCTCAGCTTCTTTAGCACGATTTATGAATTTACTTATAACTACCGGGTGATCAGGTGAAACCTTCGCAGCTAACTTAAGAAAATTCTCCAGGGACGCCTCATTGTAAGCTACACGCATAGCTGAACCAGACAGCACATAGCTGGGACGCACAATAACTGGGTAACCGATTTTTTCAGCAAACCGTTTCGCGTCGGCAATTGATAGGAGTTTGCTCCAGCTTGGCTGAGAAATTTCGAGTTGGTCTAGAAGCGCGCTAAACTTTGAGCGGTCTTCAGCTAAATCAACGTTTTCAGCGGAAGTACCGAGCAGTTTGACTCCCGCGTTAGAGAGTTTCATGGCTAAATTGTTCGGAATTTGACCGCCGACGCTGGTGATGACGCCTAAGGGATTCTCTTTCTCGTAAATGTCCAAGATGCGTTCGTTTGTAAGTTCTTCAAAGTACAGTTTGTCTGAAACGTCGTAGTCTGTGGAGACTGTTTCTGGGTTATAGTTAACCATTATTGCTTCTTGAATACCGTTTTTCTTGAGCGCCCAAATTGTGTTGACGCCACACCAGTCAAACTCTACGCTTGAGCCTATTCTGAAGACACCCGCGCCTAAGACGATAACTTTGCTTTTTTTGCTCGTTAATTCAATGTCGTCTTCGTCTCCACCATAAGTCAGATAGAGATAATTTGTTTTTGCTGGCCATTCAGCTGCCAACGTGTCAATCTGCTTAACTACAGGCAGAATGTTTGCACTTTTTCTAAACGTTCTAATCGTCAATTCATCGGTGCATTGGCATTTGGCGATTTGCTCGTCTGAGAAGCCTAAGCGTTTAGCTTCACGAACCACTTCAGTTGCCGAGCCCTCTGCAAGGTTTAGCTGTCGCAGGTCTGCTTCCATGCTAATAATATTTTCAATTTTGTGGAGGAAGAATGGGTCAACACCGCTTAAACGGTAAATTTCAGCAACGGAAATGCCCATTTTTACCGCTTTAACAATATTGTAGAGCCTCTCGTCGGTTGGGTTCGTAAGCACATCACGTATTCTCGCTTCAGGCTCAGGCTCCGAATCTTCGGGGTTGCAAACTAAACCTATCTTGCCAGTATCCAACATGCGCACAGCTTTCTGCAAAGCCTCTTCAAAGCAACGGCCAATAGCCATAACTTCGCCGACAGAGCGCATCTGCGGACCAACATGGCGGTCAGCATTCTTGAATTTCTGCAGGTCCCAGCGTGGAATTTTCACTGTTACGTAGTCTAAGGCTGGTTCAAAGCAGGCTGTGGTGACTTCGGTTACTTTGTTTATGAGTTCTGGAAGCAGGTAGCCCAAGGTTAGTTTTGTAGCTATGTAGGCTAGGGGGTAGCCAGTTACTTTGCTGGCTAAGGCGGAGCTTCTGGACATGCGTGAGTTAACTTCGATTACACGGTACTCTTCGGATTTCGCATTCAATGCCCATTGAATGTTGCATTCACCGATAATTCCTAAGCAGCGTATAGCGCTTATTGAAGTTGAACGAATAAGGTGATATTCACGATTTGACAGGGTTTGCGAGGGAGCAACAACTATTGAGTCTCCGGTGTGAACACCCATAGGATCAAAGTTTTCCATGTTGCATACAGTTAAGCAGTTGTCTGCATAGTCGCGCATGACTTCATATTCGACTTCTTTCCAGTGACCAACGTACTCTTCAATGAGTATTTGGCTTATTCGACTTTGAGCTAAACCACGGGTTGCTATATCCTTTAATTCTTCAGAGTTATGTGCTACACCTGCACCTTTGCCGCCAAGAGTATACGCAACCCTAATTATAACTGGATAACCAATCTCATTAGCCACTTCCAAAGCGTCCTTTACAGTTGTGGCTGATTTGCTGTTTAATGGCGGAACATTTGCTTTAAGCATCGCTTGTCGGAAACGTTCACGGTCCCCCGTGTCCTCTATCGCATGGACAGGTGTACCTAAAACTTTAACATTGTATTTTTGCAAGATACCTTTCTTTTCCAGTTCTAGACCGCAGTTTAACGCGGTTTGTCCACCGAAACCCAAAAGGATACCGTCGGGACGCTCTTTTTCAATAACTCTCTCAACATACTCGGCGGTGACTGGAAGAAGATATACTTTCCCTGACAACCGCGGGTCAGTCTGGATAGTGGCAATGTTAGGGTTAACCAAGACGGTTTCTATGCCCTCTTCCCGCAGAGCCTTAAGACATTGGCTTCCTGAATAGTCAAATTCGGCTGCTTCACCGATTTTTATTGCGCCACTCCCGAGAACCAGCACTTTCTTTATCCAGTCAAACTTTGGCATCCTTAAGTAACCTCCAACGTTTTTGCAAACTTATCAAACAGCAATTCAGTATCATATGGTCCTGGCGAGGCTTCTGGATGCCATTGTACAGCAAAGACAGGCTTATTTTTGTGTTTGACGCCTTCAGTGGTTTTGTCATTGGCGTTCAAGAACCAAGTTTCCAACGGGGTTTTCTTTAGGGATTCCATATTTACAGCGTAACCATGATTCTGAGTTGTAATATAGCAACGACGGCTGATTAGGTCGAGGGCTGGCTGGTTTTGGGCACGGTGACCAAACTTTAACTTGTAAGTGTCTCCGCCCAACGCCAGCGCCAATATTTGAGCACCAAGACATATGCCCATAAATGGAACCTTATCAACTACTTCGCGCACACACTCGATTGTTTTCACGCATTTTTTAGGGTCGCCTGGACCGTTGCTTAAGAAGACACCGTCAGGATTGTAAGCCATTACTTCGCTGGCTGAAGTGTCATAGGGCACGCGTATTACGTTTATGCCTCGTTTAAGCAGGTTGCGGATAATGCTGTATTTGGCTCCGCAGTCGATAAGGACAACGGTTTTTTTGCCATCCACACTGTATTTAATGGGCTGTTTCACTGAAACTTCCTTAACCAAATCAGTCAAGTTAGGGTCAGCAATATTTTTGCCGTTCTTTAAGAGAGCATCCAAATTAGGTTCTTCGCCTGCATCAAAAACCTGCAAATTTCCGAGCATGACACCGTGAATTCTAAGTTTCTTTGTCAAGCGTCTGGTGTCAACCCCGTATATTCCTGGGACGCCTTCGTCTAAGAGCCACTTGTCTAGGGTTCTTTTTGATGCCCAATGGAAGGGTTCGTGGCATAACTCGTGAATTACTAATCCTTGCACTTGTATGTGGTCTGACTCAAAATATAGCGGAAGACCTAAGTTTAATTCGTTTGATGGAACACCATAGTTGCCTACAAGCGGGTAAGTAAAGGTTAAAACTTGCCCTTTATACGATGGATCAGTAAGCGCTTCTGGATAACCAACCATCTGGGTTGAGAATACTACTTCGCCCGAGATTTTTCCTGTTGCTCCAAAACCGTTTCTGATAAATACCGTTCCGTCTTCGAGAAGCAGAATCGCTTTTTTATTTTTGTTAGACGTGCTATGTTGTGGGACCAAAGCCCTATTCTACCTATAAGTCTGGATTTTTAAGTCTTACGTTTAATTCAGAGTTTGAAAGAGAGTAAGATTCTACGATGGAGTTCAGGGTGTTTTCTGCGTAAGCAAGGTTCTGTTTGAGTTTAGATATGCTTTTTTTGGAACTTACCATGTTCTTTTTTTGTGCTGTTATAGCTCTTTCAACCTCGACGCGTGAAGGACCGCCTTGTACTTTATATGTTTCGATTATTTTGCGTGGATTTGTGCATTCAACCATGTCCTGTTTCTTAACCATTAATTCGATTCCAACCGCTTGCTGAGCTACTTTTTGCATCAGTTCAGGCGTCGCATCCACTAAATTTTGCTTTGCATCAATCAGCGACTTGACAAGAGCACCAACTATCTTGTGCGAGGTTCGGAAAGCAATATTGTATTTGCATACAAGCATGTTAGCAAGTTCCGTTGCGCCTACAAAGCCGGCTCCAGCTTTGCTTGCAACGTTTGTGGACACTTTCAAGTTAGGCACAAGCTGTGAGAATATGCTCAGTGAGCTGGCTAAGTTGTCTGTTGAAGCCCAAAGCTTCGGCGTTACCTCTTGGAAATCAAGATTATAGGTTGATGGCAGACTCTTTAGGGCAGCAACGGAAGCCACGAAATCACCCAGGGCATAGCTGGCTCTTGCACGGATGACTTCAAGCACTTCTGGATTCTTTTTTTGCGGCATTATGCTACTAGTTGATGTAAAATCGTCTGGCAACTCGACTGTGCCGAACTCTTGCGAGCTCCAAATTATCAAATCCTCAGCTAAGCGACTTAAATTCACTGCAAGTAACGTTAGTGCGGCTTGAGTTTCAAGTATGAAGTCTCGGCTGCCGACTGCATCAATCGAGTTCTCCAACACAGCTTTGAAGCCTAACAGTGCTGCTGTTCTTTTGCGCTTTATTGGAAAGCTTGTTGTCGCTAATGCTCCAGCGCCAAGTGGACACAGGTTAACTCGTTCATAAGCGCCCTGAAGTCTCTCTAAATCACGCTCTAACCCTTGAACATGAGAGAGCAAATAATGGGCGAATGTCACTGGCTGCGCCGCCTGCAGGTGAGTATACTCCAAAATGACCGTTTCGACGTGTTTACTGGCTGTGTCTATGAGGCTTTCCTGCATCTCCAGAACCTTAAGCAACACTTGGACCAGTTCGTTTCGGAGTTGCATGCGGATAGCGGTTGTGACCTGGTCGTTTCTGCTTTTTCCGATGTGCAGGTTCCCGCCGACTTCAGGTCCCGTTTCCTTAAGTACGGCTTCTTCAACTGCCATGTGAACGTCTTCAGCAGAAGGGTCAAGCTTAACACTGGATTGTTTTGAGAGGGCTTTTAGGATTTTTGCCCCGTCTTGCCACTGGATTATTTTCTGTTCCATGAGCATAATAACGTGGACTTTGTTGATGTCAACCACAGCCGTGGCTAATCGATTATCATCTTTTCGCGAAGAAGTAAACTTAGCAACATCTTCACGTACAGACGACAATCGTCCGCCATGTAGTATTTTTGAAACTTCAATCACCTTCTGTTTGCGCATCAATGCTAAATTGTTCAGGCTTGGCTTTCTTTGTTTTTTCAGCTGTTTTTTTGCCTCTCTTTTTGAGAGCATTATACATTCTTGTTTGGAGTCCCCACAGTTCAATGAAACCTTTAGAGCAGGACTGGTTGAACGTGGTTTTGATGTTGTAATTAGCTAGGTTCTTATCGTAGAGCGACATTGGCGAGGAGCGTCCGATAACTTGCATGCCGCCTTTGTAGAGTTTAAGTTTAACTTCTCCCGTGACGTTTTCTTGTGACTTGTTGATGAAAGCGTCAAGGTCATCTTTCAGCGGGTCAACCCACAAACCAGCATAGGCTAAGAAAACCCACTCTGCATCGATTTGCTGCTTAAACAAAACTTGATGCCGTGTCATGACCAGTTTTTCAAGGTCTTTGTGTGCTTCCAAAATTACTGTGGCTGCCGGGCACTCATAGACCTCCCTTGATTTTATGCCTACTAGGCGGTCTTCGATGTGGTCTATGCGACCTACGCCGTGTTTGCCAGCGATTTTATTCATTGCTTCAATAAGTTGGAGTGGTTTCATTTTTTCGTTGTTAACGGCCACTGGCACTCCTGTCTCAAATTTTATGGTTACAAACTCTGGCGTGATTGGCGCTTTTTCGGCTGAAACCGTCCATTCGTAAGCGTCTTCAGGTGGCGCTTGACTTGCGTCTTCAAGCAACCCGCATTCGATTGCTCTTCCCCAGACGCTTGCGTCTATGCTGTACTTTTTGGCTGCGTTGGAGACGGGGATACCTTTGGCTTTAGCGTAAGCGATTTCTTCTACGCGTGTCATGCCCCACTCACGTACTGGAGCAATAATTTTTTTTTCTGGTGCTAATGAGCCAAGTGTCACGTCAAAGCGTACTTGGTCGTTGCCTCTTCCCGTGCAGCCATGGGCTAGGGCTGCGGCGCCTTCTTTTTCGGCAACTTCAACCATCTTTGACGCGATCAATGGTCGCGAGAGACTTGTGCTTATCGGATATTTCCCTTCGTAGAGGGCGTTAGCTTTTATGGCGGGAAAAATGTAGTCTTTTGCAAACTCGTCTTTTGCATCGATTGAAACATGTTTGAGAACTCCGAGTTTTTTGGCTTTTTCTTCAGCAGCTTTAAGGTCTTCTTGTTGGCCAACATCTACGGTTACGGTTATTACTTCTGCGTTGTACTTTTCTTGGAGGTATTTGATTAATACGGATGTATCTAATCCGCCTGAGTATGCTAACACGATTTTTTCGGTTATTCTTTTGCTCCCCCATTTTTTGCTTTGAATTATTCCCCTAACCTTCAACGCTGTATTTTTAAACATTGTGACTTTTTTGTTACTTAATAAAATTTAAATGTTCCATTTGATACAATAGGTTAGCATTATGACAATAGCTCAAAACGTAAGAAACCACCTGCGAAACAAACCATACCTGCTGGAAGCACTAGAAAAAGGCATAGTAAACCTAAGCGAGTTATCAAGGCAAATACAAAAAGATTTGAAAACTGATGACATAAGCGCAATAAAAGCCGCCTTGCGTCGTTATTCGGAAGAACTGCAAAAGCACAAGCAGAAAAGAGAAGAAAAAGTACTCCAACTCCTGAAACGAAGCAGCATAGCCGTTTATGACCGAAAATCCGTCATGATAACAAGTAAGGAACTTAACTCGAAAACTGGTATGAAAGTTGATTTACTGGATAAATTCGTTTACTTGCTTGACAGGAGCGATTTGCCTGAACGCATAAGTACTCTTGTTAAACATGATAACTGCACCATGATCGTTGTCCATTCACCTGAGGAACTGGAGATAACACCGGGAGTTGTGGCTTTCTTAGCCACATTGCTGGTAGAGCAGAACGTAAACATTATTGAGTTCATTTCCTGCTGGACTGAAACTATAATTGTGGTTGAGAAAAAAGACAGCCTAAAAACCTATGAGGTTTTGTCTAACATGGTGGGTTAAGAAGCATCATGAGAACAACAAAATTAATAATGCCACAGTTGATGATTCAGCTACAGCTTGCGTTACCCTGCCATGAAAAAGCGCTTATCTAATAGGAGATTGAAAACATGACACATCAAGAATGCATTAACTGCAAAACAAGATACGATATAGATGAAATTGTTTATTTCTGCAAGAAATGCGGAGACATCCTTGAAATAAAATTCAACTTTAAAGAGTTAGCCGAAACCCTCAAAAGCAGCGACTGGAAAACAAAACCCCTGTCAGTTTGGAGATACCGCGACTTCATGCCCATCCACGAAGTCACACGCCTAGTCACCCTAAACGAAGGCGGCACAGGTCTGCACCGTTCCCAACGCTTAGGCGACGAATTAGGACTAAAACAACTGTACGTTAAGAATGAGGGTGAAAACCCTACAGGCAGCTTTAAAGACCGAGGCATGACCGTTGGAGTCACAAAAGCCGTTGAGCTCGGCGTAAGGCACGTAATCTGTGCCTCAACAGGCAACACTTCTGCGAGTTTGGCTGCTTATGCTGCAAGGGCTGGGCTGAAATGTACTGTTCTTATTCCTTCTGGCAAGATTGCTTATGGAAAATTAGCGCAAGCCATGATTCACGGCGCCAAAGTTTTGCAGGTTCGGGGCAACTTTGATGAATCCTTAGAATTTGTGCTTAAACTGGCTGAGAAACACAGAAGCATTTACCTTCTTAATTCGATTAATCCCTTCCGTATTGAAGGACAGAAATCCTTGGGTTATGAAATTTGTGAGCAGCTAAACAATGAGGCACCTGCCAGAATCATTGTGCCTGTTGGCAACGCTGGGAACATAAGCGCCATCTGGAAAGGCTTAATCGAATTCCACAAACTCGGCTTCATAAAAACACTGCCAAAAATGACAGGCATACAAGCTGTTGGCTCCGCACCTATAGCGCAGGCAATCAAAACAAACAGCGACAAAATTATCCCCGTTGAGAAGCCTGAAACCGTCGCCACAGCCATCCGAATCGGCGCTCCAGTAAGCTGGAAGAAAGCGGTAAACGCCATTCGCGAATCGCACGGGATAGCTGAAACCGTGACAGATGAGGAAATCTTAGAAGCCCAAAAAATGCTTGCAAGGATTGAAGGCATTTTTGTGGAGCCTGCAAGTGCATCTTCCATTGCTGGACTGATGAAGCTTGTTAAAAACGGCGTTATCGGCAAGGATGAACGGGTAATCTGCGTCACCACAGGACACGGGCTAAAAGATCCAGACACTGCGATTAAACAAAGTGAAAAACCAATAGAAGTTGACGCTGACATATCCGCTATAGAGCAGGCATTAGGGTTAAAAGCGCAGAGACCACCCATTCTCGCTAGGTGAGACATGAAATGAGAATTATCTTAGTTGGCTATGGCGTAGTCGGGAAGGGTGTAACCACTATTCTTGCTCGCAGATATGCAGAAAAGGTTAAGGATTACGGATTTAACCCAAAAATCGTTGCCGTCGCTGATATAGATGGCGCGGTTATAAACCCAAGAGGTTTAAGCCCTATGAAGCTGGAAGCCCTTAAACAAACTCGTCCAATATCATCAGACCCAGAGTTTGGTCATCCAGAAATGTCAGCGTTAGATGTCATTGAGTCGGTGGAAGCAGAAGTGGTTGTTGAAGTCACGCCCGTTAACATCAAGAACGGTGAACCAGCACTATCACACATCACTAAAGCGTTTAAAACAGGGAAACATGTTGTAACAACCAACAAAGGGCCATTAGCCTTAGCAATGCCAGCCCTCACAGAATTAGCTGAGTATAACAATGTTTACCTGCGATTCAGCGGAACGGTGGGCGGTGGAACACCCATACTCGAGTTTGCCAAACGATGTCTCGCAGGAGACAAGATCCTATCCATACGGGGCATACTAAACGGCACAACTAACTACATCCTAACTGAAATGTCTCAAAATCGCGTGACTTTCCAAGAAGCGCTAACAAATGCACAGAAGCTTGGTTACGCTGAGAGAGAGCCGTCTATGGATATTGACGGATTTGATACCGCCTGCAAAGTAGTTATCCTGGCGAACTGGATATTGAACAAGAAAATAACCTTAAAAGACGTAGACAGAACAGGCATTCGCGACGTATCTTTACAAGCTCTTGATGAAGCTTCAAAGAGGGATAACACAATCAAGCTCATAGGTTCAATAGACGGCAATACAACAACAGTTAAACCCATGGAAATAGCTAAAAACAACCCTTTATGCGTTAGTGGAGTCCTAAACGCAATAACCTTTTCTACTGAATATGCTGGCGAAGAAACCCTCGTCGGCAGAGGCGCAGGCGGAATTGAGACTGCCAGTGCAGTTTTAAGAGACCTCTTAGACATAAGACATAAGTTAGCAAACCGAATGCTAAATAATTACTTGGAGTCCTAAAAAATGAAAATCGTAATGAAGTTCGGCGGCACCAGCGTTGGTACGGGCGAAAACATACGTCACGTAGCCGACCTAGTCATCAAAAACGCCAAAAAAGACAACGTTACCGTGGTTGTTTCAGCTTTAGCAGGTGTAACCAATAGCCTTATCGAAGTTGCTGAGCTGGCCAAAAAAAGCGATGAAAAACACATCCAAGCCTTTACCAAAAAACTGCTGAACAAACATTTAGAGGCGATTTCAACTGCAATTAATAACAAACAGGTGCAAAGGGAAGTTACTGAGATCATTGAGAAAACAATAGTTGAGCTAGAGAAGGTTTTAACGGGCATCTGCTATGTTGGTGAACTCACGCCAAAATCTAAAGATTATGTGGTTTCCTTTGGTGAGCGATTATCTGCGCCTATTGTTTGGGGTGCCATAAAAGAGGAAGGGCTTGAAACTCAATGGTTCACAGGCAAAGAAGCAGGCATTGTCACCGACTCCAATTTTGGTGAAGCCGACCCACTGATGAATTTCACCACTCATCTCATCCGAGAACGCCTTGTACCACTGCTGGAAAAAGACGTTATCCCCGTTGTAACAGGATTTATTGCAGCAAACCAGGATGGCATTATAACCACCGTTGGCCGTGGTGGCTCAGATTATACCGCGACCATTTTAGGGGTTGCTTTAGGTGCTGATGAAGTCTGGATATGGACCGACGTCGAAGGCATAATGACTACAGACCCAAAAATTGTTCCGTCAGCCAAAATGCTTCCACAGCTTAGCTACCAGGAAGCGGCTGAAATGGCGATTTTCGGCGCAAAAGCCATGCACCCACGCGCCCTTGAACCAGTAATAAAAGAGTGCATCCCTGTCAGAATACGCAGTATTTTCCACATAGAAAACAAAGGCACACTCATAACCAAAGAGCCAGATGGGAATGCAAAGGAAGCCGTGAAAGCTGTAGCGATGATAAAGGATGTTGCTATGCTCAACGTTAGCGGTGCTGAGATGGTTGGTGCGCCTGGAAGCTACGCCAAAGTCTTTGACGTCTTAGGAAAAAACAACATTAACGTTATGATGATTTCCACCGCCGCTTCTGAGGCGAATATTTCAATGATTATCCGACGCGGACTCTTAGGCAGGGCTATCAGCAACCTTGAAATCGCTTTGCTTGACAGAGGCGGATTGGTCAGTGAAGTTTCAGTTGAAGATGACGTTGCCGTGATAGCTGTTATGGGCGCCAACATGAAAGGAACCTTAGGCGTAGCCTCAAAAATCTTCTCCACAGTCGCCAAAAAAGGCATAAACATCCGTATGATTGCACAAGGCAGCTCAGAACTAAACATTTCATTCGTTGTCAAAGAAAAAGACGGCGCAACAGTAGTCCGAGCCATCCACGAAGAATTCAACTTAGACAAGATTTAGATTTCAGAGCCAAAAAGCGGCGGCAAATTCAATTAACAGCAAGTTTTTCGGACGAATAAGTTACCTAACAATCTCTTCATTTTTTTTATTTAGTTATTGGCCGCCTCAAGCATCAGAAAATCGTGCAAATCGTGCAAAACGTTATGAACGAATTGAACAAGCTTGAAGGAGTCATGATACCTAAACGCGAAAATGAATTTCTGCGGAAAGCTTCCAATTACTACGATTGATCTTCAGATGAAACATTTTGATCTGGATTATTTTCTAAGCTTCAACAAGAAATATGCTGATTTTGTCGCAAATTCTCAAAAACAAAATACGCGCAAGCTTGCCAAAGCTATTTTTCGTAGAAGCTCGGCTGTTCTTGGTACTGCGGTGATTATAAAATCAAAATTATGGCAATAACCAAGATAATGACTGCGGCAGTGAGTATCTTATTTGTTGCTTCTAATCTTCTAACTGTGTTTTCCAAGGAATTTTTCATTTTTCATTTCTCCATCCAATTGAGAAAATTTCTCATCATTTTCAGAATATAAAGAGAATAATCACAACTAGCAGGACTACTGATAACCCAACGACCGCGTAGCTCAATAACTCATTTCTTCTCAAAGCTTTTTGGAGCCTATTTGACAATGTCGAATCATAATTTCCACCTGACCATGAAGTAGAACTAGAACCCGAAGGTTGGTCAGATGAATTTGGTTGAGACTGAAACGGTGTAGACGTTTGAGGTTGCGTGGAAACTAAAGATGCTCCGCATTTACCGCAAGCAATTGCGCCTTCAGGAACGGTCGCACCACAATATGGACATATAGGCATTCAAATCAACATCCTTTTTCAAACCAATTTACGTTATTCACAAACGACATTTCAACAACCGAGCGGTAATATATAAACAATACCTGCTGTGCATTAGTCTTCTTCGTCCAAAATTCTTAGCATCCCGACGAAAAATGAATGACGGAAAATAGGTTCACGTAATGCGACTTGGATAATTTATTTGGTTACTTCTTTCACTCCTATCTGTTCAAGCATCAACGCTATGCTGTTGGTCGGTGGGAGGCAGGTTTGGTTTTGGCAGACGTAGGCGGTTGCTTTGCCGTCGATTTGCTGATAGCCTAAACCTGCTTTGTTTGGAGTTTTAAGCTGGATAACGGTTGACGGCAGGTAATGTTTTCTTAGTGCATTCAGCATATCCGACGTTTCTTTTTCCTTTAAATCACCTACTAAAGTCACGCTGTAGGATGGACCGATAAGAAAGTCAAGTCCCGAAAGAAAGAAAGTGTACGCTTCAGGTGCGCCTTCTACCTCTTGAGCGAAGGTCCTGGTCATTTGAGTCGTCATTGCCTCGTATGTGGGCTCGTTGGTTAAACGGCTCAGCCGCAGCAGATTTTGCAGCACCACCGAGTTGCCTGAGGGAGTTGCGCCGTCATAGAGCTGCTTTATTTTCGGCATGGAGGCTTCGCTGTTTTGGGTTTGGTAGAATCCGCCGTTTTTTTTGTCCCAAAACTTCGCCATCATAATCTTCGTTAAATCAGCGGCGGCTTGAGGATATTTGTCTTCGAACGTGGCCTCGTAGAGTTCAATTAGCCCAAACACCAAGAAGGCGTAATCGTCAAGAAAGCCTTCAATGGCTGTTTGACCCTTTGCGTAGCGGTGATAGAGCACGTCGCCCTGGCTCATTTGGGTCAGGATGAAGTCAGCGGTTTTCTTTGCCACGCCAATGTATTTTGGTTGGTTTAGAACGCTTCCTGCTTTGGCTAATGCTGCAATCATTAACCCATTCCAGTCAGTGAGAACTTTGTCGTCTACGACTGGAGCGACACGTTTTTTTCTTGCTTCAAAGAGGATGTTTTGAATTTTGCCAAGTCGCTGGATGAATGCGTCTAATGTTAAGCCTTTATATGACGCAAGCTCATCAAGTGGTTCGGCGAGGTGGAGTATGTTTTTCCCGTTGCCGCCAGAAAAGTTGCCTTCCGCTTTTAACCCAAAAAGGTGAACAGCCAAATCCGCATCCGACGGTTGCAATGCATCGAGCACTTCCTGCATAGTCCACATATAGTACTTGCCTTCTTCTCCTTCTGAGTCGGCGTCTTGAGCCGAGTAAAAGCCGCCCTCTGGCGAAGACAAATCTCTCATGCAGTAATCTATAGTTTCTTTAGCAGTTATCATGAATTTTCCAGCACCGGATACCAGATAAGCTTCAACGTACGCCAACGTGAGCAGAGCTTGATCATAGAGCATTTTCTCGAAATGCGGTACCAACCACTTTGCATCTGTGCTGTAACGATGAAAGCCAAGTCCGATTTGGTCAAAGATTCCGCCCAGCCGCATTTGCCTCAGCGTATTCTCAGCCATGGCTAAAGCCTTCTTTTCGCCCGTTCGCGAATAGTAGCGTAGAAGGAATAGGATGTTGTGAGGTCTTGGGAATTTTGGTGCACTGCCAAAGCCGCCGTTGTCTGGGTCATAATCCAGTCTTAAGCGGTCGTAGGTGTCTTGCAGAACCTGGCTTCCGGGGGCTTTTTGAGGTGTTCTTTTTTCCATTGTTTCTATGCGGCTCTTTATGTCCGCGCCCACCATTTCCAGTTGCGAGCGTTGCAGTTTCCATATTTGCGTGACTTGTGGAACAAGATCCACCATGCCAACCAATCCGGCTTGGCTGTGTTTGGGTATGTAGCTTGCGGCGAAAAACGGGTTAAGTTTAGGCGTCATCAGTAAGTTGAGTGGCCAACCGCAGTTTCTGCCCATAGCTTGACAAACAGCCATGTATGCGGCGTCTAAGTCTGGTCTTTCTTCTCGGTCAACTTTAATGCACACAAACGCCTCATTTAGCAGGTCTGCGACTTGGGGGTCGTTGAAGCATTCTTCTTCCATTACGTGGCACCAGTGGCAACTGGCGTAACCTATACTGAGGAAAACGGGTTTGTCTTCAGCTTTAGCTTTATCCAGGGCTTCTTGGCTCCATGGGTACCAGTCTACCGGGTTGTAAGCGTGCTGGAGCAGATAGGGGCTTTTTTCATTAATCAACCTGTTTGGGTCGTTTTTTTGTTTTGGTTGCAAAAATTCGTACTTCCTGTTACAATTATTTACTGTGCGCGTTTTTATTAAACTGTTCGAGTGAGAAAATGCCACGCCAGATAAATTTTTATTCGATTTGTTTTGGGTTGCCTTTTTGGTTTAGAGTTGTATCTTTTGCAGGTTGAGGCAACATGAGGCAATTAAAGGTAACTTGAGGCAATATAAGGCAGCAAAAGGCTATTAAAGGTAAGTGTTGTCTTTGTTTAACGTGATTGATGTAAATGCCTTTAACCGGAAGAAATTCCTTTAAGGCAATGTTTCAGAAACGTAATCGACATAAAAATTCGCCTATAATGTGTTTGTTTCTTGAGGAATTTATTGTTTGCTTATTTAGCTAAGTAGCTCGGGCGTCAGAATTTTGTTTGGTCGTCGTTGAAGTGTGTGCGCACAAAAGTTCTGTATAGTAAAATGTGTTTTTTATTTTTTTGTTAAGGTTTGTGGGTCGATTGGGTTGAGTTTTCCTTTTTTGCCTATGACGTATAATTGAAAGTCGTATTCTTTGCAGTAGTTTTTAAAATCTCTGTATTGTGTTTTGTTGCCTTCAAAATCTTTCTCGCTTACTATTTGGCAAATTCGTTTTAGGCAACCCTTGTGTGCCATAACATCTGGAATGACACCGCCGATTTCGGAGGGTTTTTCCCAGCCTTCAGTGTTTGCCTTTACCAGCCAGTTGTCTTTTTTGAGGTCTTCAGCAATAGTTCTTACGCATTGGTCATGAGTGTTTGGTTCTTCAGATTTTTTCTGTGTCATGTCTACACCTATTGATTGTTATTAGAATGTTTATTTAAAGATTTAAACAGCCAACTTGCCTTTTTCTGAATAAAGATGCAAAAACGGATTTTCCTACTTCCGCAATGAGTCTGCCGTTTTATTAAACTAGTATATTGAGAAAATTAAAGGGCTGACTAAACTTTGTTCTGGTTGGTTTGGGATTGCTTTTTTTGGTTTGCGGTTTGAAATGTTTGCAGGTTACGTCAGTATTCGTTGCTATTCGTCAAAAATCGCGGTAAACGTTTCGGCGAGCCAAGCAATCTAAACCTCAGTTCTAGGGTTCGTAAAGTTTTGAACCTGTACCAGTGCTCTTAATTGTTGCTTCATAACAGATAAATCAATTTTAGGCTGATATAATTCATGGTTGCTATGAGTGGCAATATAGAAATTCCCTGTTCTGCCTGTCGTAAGTGGGATGGAAACGCAAAAAGTTTCTCCTGTAACCCCAACGAATGCAGAAAGCTTTCTGAATGGCTTTTTGACCATGCTCAAATAGGACGCACGGAACGCATGCAATTTGTCGTAGTCCCAATCCAATATGTAGTTTAAAAATTTCATAAAAAGCGCTCCTCTTTTTCTATTGTTTTTATTTTTGTTTGAGAGTGGTTGTTTTTCGGTTTGGCAAAAAAGCTGTGATGCCTTTTGATCGGGGTTAAGCTAATATAGTTCGTGAAGGATACTTGGGGGCAGTATGGTAGTTTCCGTATATAACCTACCTTAAAAAACCCGGGTTGAATGAAATGAGATTAGATACTAAAAAATTGGCAGTGGTTACTGTTTTTGCCGCTTTGTATGCGGTTGGGGTTATTTTTTTGGCGCCGATAAGTTTTGGGATTGTTCAAGTGAGGGTGGCTGATGCGTTGTTGCCGTTGTCGATGTTTTTTGGGCTGCCCTGTGCGTTGGGGCTTAGTTTGGGCTGCGTTGTTTCTAACGTTTTTGGCGGGCTTGGAATAATTGATATTGTCGGGGGCGCGGCTGCAAATCTTGTTGCGTGTACTTTAGCTTGGTATATTGGTCGTAAGGGGCGGGGTGCTCAGCGATTTTTGGGAACTGTTGCAGAAACAGTAGCTGTTGCTTTAATTGTTGGAGGATACCTCTCACTATTATTTCAGGTTCCCATTGAGATTAGTCTCTTAGGAGTATTCATTGGTGAGATAATAGCGGTAAACATTATAGGCTTCCCGCTGGAAGAAGCAATAAGGCGTGCAGCAAAATTTTTAGAACACAGAGGTATAATATAGTCTTGTTTCAGACAGAAAAGCTTGGGTTTAGCAGTCTGCGACTTGCGGGTCGTTGAAATAGTCCGCTTCCATGCCGTGTCACTTGTGGCAATTAAGATTTTGTTCAGATTGTTTTGGGACACTTAAGACCTCTATTTTGATGACGAATCCCTTTAGGAACTGTGGAAGTTTTCGAATTTTATTTTATAGTCGCTTAGTTTCCAAACGAAGTCATATGAGTTATGTTGTGGATCAAATTCGTCGATTGTTTCAATGAAGTCGTCGGGAACTATTAGGATGAGACAGAAGTAATCGCCATAGTGTTTTCGGAATTTTGATAGCTTGGATAGGAATTCTTTAAGGTTGTTTTTGATGCCATGCGGTTCAAGCAAAACTTTGCGGCCATTATTTGTGAGTTGTGGCAGGAAAAAGTCTGGTTTGTAGGTTAGAGACCGGTCTGTTGTTAGGTTTTCTTTTGATAAGCAGAATTCCATAAACTCGTAGTTGAACATCACCTGCTTGTTTTTTAAAAAGTCGTAGACGTCTTTTTCTAACCCAGTAAATGCTCCAGGCTCAACACTTTCGCCGGCTTGGTTGTAATGAGAAACCACAGTTAAGTATCGCATAAGTGGCTGTAGCAATTCCTGATATTTTTGTATAAAAAACCGCAGAGACTGCTCCAACGAAACTGGTGTTAAGTCAGAATTTTCAAGCCAGGTTCCTAAAATGTAGAAGGGAAAATCTATTTTGGCTGGGTCATTTGGAAAAAGAGAGCGGGCAAAGCTGGTTAACCTGTTTGCGTCATAATCGAATTCTGCTGTGCTGTTCCACCAGCTTTCCGGTTTGTTTTTGGCATTTAATTGGAAAGGTAAGTTCTCATTATCGCTTAGGCCCAGGGCAGCGTAAACTCTGAATTTAGGCGTGGTAAGTGCCACCATCAGGTCTTTAGGGTTAAATTGGAATAGGCCTAGGTCAGGTGAGTTTCGGGTCATCCAGCGTAAATACAGCCAAGATTTTGCTTTATTGTGTTTATTCATTCTTTTTACGTTATACGATAGTTCCTCAACAAAGTTTTTTGGCTTGTTTCCTTTTTGACTTTGCTTAGTTGTGTATTCGATTAGGTCGCTTTGAGCTTTCTGCTCTATGAATCGGTTGACTGAGGATAATATTTCTGGAATCTCATCTTTTGCTTCGCCTAGTTGATCTAGTTTTCTTATATCTTGCTCAAATTTTCGAATTTCACATGTGAAGTCTGCTGGGTCCCTCGTAGTGTATAGTTTGGGTCCGAGTTTGGTGTGAAGTTGGTAAAGTAGCATTCGGATGTTTCTGGGATTTCCAGTTAGCCTGTAGTCGCTGAGTGATGCTGCGAGCAAAAAGTATTGGGTGGCTTCTTTTTTCGCCAAGTTGCTGTTCAGTGGCATAAACCAGGGTTTAGGATGCAGGTAATGGTCAAGCTCTAAATCAGTGATGCTGCTGTAAATTTGTACAAAACGCACAATTAGAACCTTTAAATCGTCTGGGACCTCTTGAGCCATGCTTACTAAATTTGATTGCTCTATCTTAATTGTTTTTGTAACAAATCTCCCTTCCTATTACAATTATTTACTGTGAGGGTTTTGTTAAGTGTTTGAGTGAGAAAACTCAAGGGCAGACTAAATTTTGTTCTTTATGTTTTGGGTTGCTTTTTTGGCTTAGGCCTTGAATTGTTTGCAGGGTGTGTCAAAATTCATCATAATTCGTCAAGAATAGTCAATTTTCGTCAAAAAAAGTTAAAAAAAGTTAAAAAAAGTCAAGGCGCTGTTGTAGTCGTTTGGCAGTCACATAGTTTTAAAAATCTTTTC
>Ga0187848_10001624_pt1 | contig 18875 bp, 14 predicted proteins | sample June2016WEW_4_40_FD_132424 | JGI IMG/M metagenome (GOLD analysis project Ga0187848, IMG submission 132424) | Peatland microbial communities from SPRUCE experiment site at the Marcell Experimental Forest, Minnesota, USA - June2016WEW_4_40 | ecosystem: Environmental > Terrestrial > Soil >... | reverse complement strand
CGATCCCGTTCGGAGTCCCCGTCCGCGCCAGCCCGTTGTTGTAGTAGTCGTACCAGAAGACGCACGGATAGCCCTCGTGCACCATGATGAACGAGTAGGCCATCAGCTTGTCGTTCACGATCGTGTTCGCGCCCATGTCGTGGTTGTCCACGAAGGTCGCCGCGTGGCGCGGCCGCTTCATCACCACCGAGCCGCCGTCGGTCAGGTTGCGCAGATCGTAGTTCGGCGTGTCGCACACGGCCTTCAGCTTGTAGCGCAGGGGAAAGTCGAACGCCGCGATCTGGTTGTCGGTAAACTCTTCCACCCGGCTCAGCCAGTTGTCGATGTCCTCGGTGCCAGACCAGTACTCGCCCACCACATACGGCACAAACTCCTTGCCGTCCTTGACGTACTGGTACTTCGCCAGCAGCCCGATCATCCATGCCCCGAAACCCTTTGCGTAGTCGAAGCGGAAGCCGTCGAAGCCCAGCTCCTCAATCAGCAGCCGCGCGTAGCGGTACATCGCCGCATACACCTCCGGGTTGCGATGGCACAGGTGCGGATAACCCGCATAGTTTTCGCCTTCCACAATCACGCGCTCGTAGCGGCTGGGATGGAAGTGGTTGTAGTCGCGCGGAAAGATCCCGCTCTTGGGGTTGAACTTTGTCCACCGCTTCTTCCCATCGATGGGGTTTACCTCTTCCTCATCCGCGCCTCCGCAGTGGTTGATCACCATGTCGGCGTACAGCCCCACGCCATTCTTATGCGCCTTGGCGATCAGCGCCTCCAGCTCCGCGCGGTTGCCGTACCAGGTCTTTGTGCCGCCCTTCTGGTCGAAGTCGCCCAGGTCGAAGTAGTCGTACGGGTCGTAGCCCATCGACGTCGTGCTCGCCGCCTTGTTCACCGGTGGAAGCCACAGCGCGTTGAAGCCCGCATGCCCCAGCTCCTCCACCTTTTCGGAGACGAACTTCCACCACTCATGCTCCTTCTTTTCATGCCTCGGCGCGTCCCAATAGAAGGCCTGCATCATCACTGCCATCGTTTGTTCTCCATCTCTATCAAGAAAAAAATTGTCATTCTGAGCGCAGTCCCCACGAGTCGTCATTCTGGCCGAAGGCCAGAATCTCTGTAGTTGTCTTTAGAACCGGCGATAAACTACAGAGAACAAGTTGAACCCACGGCAGACGCTCCTCCTTCCGTGTGATGCCGCGCGCAACCCACGGGGTTGGACACGCATCCGGTTCCCAGAGAGGATGCCGAGGTATGCCTTGGTCCTCTGGCTCACGATGCCGGGCGCTCTTACCGCGCGCGGCGTATCATTGTTCCATAATGAACAGGTCGCGGACCGCGAAGTCCAGCAGCCCGCAAACTTTATCACACCATCGATCGGGGACACTCCGCATGACTGAAGCGACCGCCGCAACATCGTCCAAACGCAGGGTCCTCGTCGCCGACGACGAACAGGTCATCGCCAACACGCTGGCCGTCATCCTCAACCAGGCCGGCTTCGAGGCGCGCGCCGTCTACAGTGGCGAGGCCGCCATCGAGGCGCTCGACAGCTTCCAGCCCGACATGCTCATCACCGATGTCATCATGACCGGCATCAACGGCATCGAGACCGCCATCGCCGCCCGCACCCGCAGGCCCAACTGCAAGGTCCTGCTCTTCAGCGGCCAGGCCGCCACCGCCGGTCTGTTGGAGAAGGCGCGCCACGAGGGCCACGAGTTCGAGGTCCTCGCCAAGCCCGTCCACCCCAACGACCTCCTCGCCAAGCTCCGCAGCTGACGCAGAATCAACCCGGATGAGCCCACCTCTTGAGTTGTCATTCTGAGCGCAGCACTATGAGATGTCATTCTGACCCTGACCCTGAACGTAGTGAAGGGGAATGGGGCAGAATCCCCGCATTTCGTTCGCAGAGCGACGCTCCACGCCGTTCGTCAAAATACTGGGTGCCCCACATCTCGATTTTGAGATGTGGGACTGAAGAGGCTGCTGAAAAATTCACGTTTTTGTCTTTCGGAGGGAGCAGGGGGCTTCAGCCCCCTGAAAAATGTCAATGAATGCAGGGGGCTTTAGCCCCGGGCCTTTTGCTCGTAGCTCCAATCAAGCCTTTTTCAGCGCCCTCTGAAGCGCCGCATCATCCCATCGAAGCCGCCGGCCTCTTCCGCTCCTTCACCTTCACCGCCGGGACCCCCGCGTAAACCCCCCACGGCTCCAGGTCGCGCGTTGCCACCGAACCCATCCCCAGCACCGCGCCCTCGCCCACGCTCACGCCGGGGCCAACCGAGGCACGCGCGCACACCCACGCATACGCGCCCACCTCCATCGTGTAGGCCAGCAGCGGGAAGCGCGGATCGTCCAGGTCGTGGCTTGCGCCGCACAGGTACGACTCCTGCGACAGGATGGCGTGCGATCCCAGGCGCACGGGCGCCGGGTTGTAGATCTCCGCGCCGTCGCCCGCCGTCACTTGGTCGGCGCAGACCAGGTTCCACGGGGCCCACACCCGCGAGCTTGGATAGAAGTGGCAGTTCGGCCCCATCGTCGCGCCAAAGCGCCGCAGCAGGAACGCCCGCCACGCGTGCATCGGCCGCGGCGAAGGACAGTACAACACCGCCCGGCACGCGTTCCACAGCAGCCGCCGCGCGCGGTCGCTCGCCGCGAACGCCGGCCGCAGATACGGGTCCGCCGCCGTCTCCGCCGCAATGTGTTCCGCCGAGTTGTAATGCACCTGCTTCGCCATCGCTTTTGCTTTTGCCTTTGTTTGTTCTTGCTGTCATCCTGAGCGCAGCGTAGGATCCCGGCGAACTGCGTCCAGCCACAACATTTCGGACCTTTTCTTCCAATCAAACTCCAGCTTTTGTTCTTGCATCGTACCTCACCAACATTTGAGTTCTGTCGTGAATTTTAGACTCAACACAACCATCAACTGCTCTTCTCCATCGGTTGATATCTCGTCGTGGCCCGGGCCAGACACTCGACGTTCTCCATCGCGCGCTTGGAGGTGAGGTGGTAGTCGAACTTGTGATGAAAACACTTCCTCGCGCGGATGCGAAGTGCGGCAATCTCCTCCGCGCTCAGCGCAGCCCAGCCGCGCAGGCTGCTCTTGGTCCCCTCGACCGTGTCCGCGCCCACAAACCCTGCCCCGCTGCTCACAACCTCCCGCCAGATGTTCACCTTTTCGGAGACGATCACGGGCAGCCCGCACGCCAGCGCCTCTGCCACAACGATCCCGAAGTTTTCCTGGTGCGAGGGAAGCACAAAGACCTCCGACGATGAGAAGGCCCCCCATTTGAGTCTACCCTCCAGGCTTCCGGTCCAAAGTATCCGGTCGGCGATTCCCAGCCTCGCCGCCATCGGTTCCAGCTCCTTCCGCCATCCCAGTTGGTCGGGGCCCACGATCGCCAACCGCCAGGCCGCATCTTTGCCGAGGGTGGCGGCATACGCTTTAATCAGAATGTCGGTCCCTTTCTTGGGATGGATCCGCCCCAGTGAGATCGCCACCCGTTTGCCGCGAAGCTCCGGCCATCGCGCCAGGAACTCCTCGCTGGCCGCCCCCGTGTCGCAGTCGGGCCCGAATGTGCCATAAGGCACCACCATCTCGCGTACGCTGTACCGGCTGAACGACCGCCGCGCCTGGAGTTTCTCCTCTTCGCAGGTGAACAGCACCGCGGTCGCATCGCGCAGCACCCGCCGCAGCAGGCCATGCCAATAGATCACCTTCTTAATATGCTTGAACGGGTACCGCATCTTGAAGTACGGGTCGAGCATTCCGTGGGGAAAGACCGCCCAGGGAATGTCCGTGCCGGCAAGCGCGCGATGCGCGGCAACCGTGTTGTAGTTCCATATCCCGTTGATGAACACCACGTCGAAGCGCGACAGATTGGCCTTCAGCCACGGCATCGCGTGGCGTGAATATCTGTAAACTCCCCAGCCCGGGCCCAGTCCAACCACCTTCGCCGGAAAATCGCACTGCTGTACAAATTCAGGCGAGTCCAGCGAAGCCACCTCCACCTCATACCCGCCGATGCGATAGATCGCGCAGCGTTGCCGCAGCCCTTCAATCGGCCCGCCCGTGGCCGGATCGATCGATGGAATGAAGTGCAGGATTCTCATCGGCCGTCCTTGAATCCCTCGTCCATCACCACCTTGGCCCAGCGGCGTGTCCAGGGGGTCCCGCGGTCTGCCAGCAGGGGCAGGCTGGCCCAGTCGCGCTGGTTTGTGGCCGCCGCGATCCACTGCGTCATCGGCACGCCAAACCCCGACTTCGGACGGGTGATAATGTCCTCCGCCAGCAGGTTCGCAGGAGTCTGCGCCAGCAGCCGTTTGCCGAATCCGCCGGAAAAACTCGTGTGAACCAGCTTCAGCGCGTCCAGCAATGCAGCATCCACCAGCGGTGTGCGCAACTCCAGGGAGTGGGCCATGCTGGCCCAGTCGCTGTCGCGCAGTAGCATGTTGCGCAGATAGAGCGTCGAATCCAGCAGGCATACCCCCGCCGCGTCGTTCACAGCATTGGCCTTGGCCATGCCGGGAGGCGAGCCGCCCAACCGCGCCACCCCCTCCCGCGCTCTCTCCTCGCCCATCAGCAGGGGCAGCTCCTGCGGCAGGAAGAGGCAGCGCTTCAGGTAATACACTCCCTCCAGCGAACCCATAAACTCCGCGATGCCCTTCAGCTTGGGATGCCTGTGTCCATTGGCCAGAATTGCGCACGCCGCGCCCACCAGCGACCGGCCGCCGGGAATCGCCGCAGCCACCCTCCCCAGCATCGCGCTGCGCGGAAGCTGCTTCATCAGGTTGTAGCCGTAGAACAGCTCGTCGCCGCCCACCCCGGAGAGCACCACCTTATACCCGCGTTCGGCCGCCGCCTTGGCCGCAAACCAGGTGTTCACGCCATCCACCGACGGCTGGTCCATGGCATCCAGTATCCGCGGAATGTCCTGCTCGAACTCCTCCCGCGTGATGCGCCGGACAGAGTGCGGCAGACCATAGTGCTTGGCGATGATCGCGGCGCACGGCACCTCGTCCTCATGCCGCGAGACGAACTCCGTAAATCCTACCGTTATCCCCTCCACCTTCCCGCCCAGTTCGGAGATCAGGCCGGCCATCGTTCCCGAATCAACTCCCCCCGACAGAAACACGCTCACCGGAACGTCCGACACCAGGTGGGCGCGCACCGAATCCGTCACCGCCTTGCGCACCACCTCCTGCAACTCATCGCCGGAGAGCCGCACACCCGGCTGCCTCCAGTTGTCGCGGATGTCGTTCCAGCACACCGGCGTCTGGGCGCGGCCTGCGCGCACCCGCATCCAGTGTCCGGCCGTCAGCGCGAAGATCCCCCGGTACAGCGTCCACGGCGCCTGCACGCTGCCCCACAGATAGAACCCCGCGACTCCGGCCTCCTCCTGCCGCGCCGCCACCAGCCCCGACGCCAGGATCGCCTTCACCTGCGACGCAAACACCACCCCGCCTTCCGTCTGCGCATAGTAGAGCGGCTTGATCCCGTAGGGGTCGCGCGCCAGAAACGCCTCGCGCGAACCCGCGTCCCATATCGCAAACGCGAACATGCCCCGCAGCCGCGGCAGCATCCGCTCCCCCTCGCGCGCATACAGCGCCAGCAACACCTCCGTATCGGACGTTGTGCGGAACGCCACCCCCTCCGCCTCCAGCTCGCGCCGCAGCTCGTGGAAGTTGTAGATCTCGCCATTGAAGGTGATGCAGTACTTGCCGTCGCTGGTCGCCATCGGCTGGTTGGAACGCGCATCCAGGTCCTGAATGGCGAGGCGCCGGTGGCCCAGCACCGCACCTTTGCCCGTCCACACCCCTTCCGCGTCGGGCCCGCGCAGGCGCATCCGATCCGTCATGCGCCGAACGGCATCAACCGAAGAGGATTCGACCGTCGCTTCCGTCGAGACGAATCCCGCGATTCCACACATGCGCACCCCACACCCGGAAAATCCAGTACATCAGCTTGCTAGCGTATTCTCTCATGAAGCGATGGCCGCAAACGCCGCGCTGCGCACCACCAGAGTAACCTCCACGGCCGCTTCGAGCGTCGAACGGATGTTACTTCTGAGTGAGATGCCGGATGGCGCAGTCGTGCGCTCTCCTCTTCGCAGCGGCCATTGTTTGTCATTCCGTAGCGCAGCGAAGGAATCTGCTTCTTCCTTCCCCGGCGGGTGCCCCAGGTGCCTCGCCGGGTGCCCCATCCTTCGCTTCTTTCTAGCGAAGGGTGGATCTACCGCCAACTTCTCCCGCTGTCTGTTCTTGCTGTCATCCTGAGCGGAGTTTGGTTTTACCGGGTGCCCCATTCATGCGCGTTCGTTGCGCATGGGTGGGGTCGTTGTCCTTCCGGAGGGAGCAGGGGGCTTCAGCCCCCTGAAACCATCCCCGCGAAGAAACGGGCTTCAGCCCCGGGCCTTGTCCTTGCTTTTGCTTCTGAGATAGGCCCAGGCTTTAGCCTGGGCATTCAACTCCATCGAATCGGGGGTTTTAACCCCCGGGAGCACGCCCTTGCCGGGTGCCCCGTCCTTTCACGCATTTGCGAAAGGGTGGGATTTCGGGTGCCCCATCTTCGCCGCGGTCTTATCGCGGTTAAGGTGGGGTCATTGCCGTTGTCTGTTTTTGCTGTCATCCTGAGCGCAGCGAAGAATCCCTGCATTTATCTTTGCTTCTGAGATAGGTCCGGGCTTTAGCCCGGACAATCAAGCATCCTTATAAATAAGAATGGGGCGCGGGCTTCAGCCCGCGCCACACGCATTTTGTCTGTCATTCCCGAAGGGAATCTGCGGGTGCCCCAGGTGCCTCGCATTTGGGCACCTGGGAGAGCACAGACATTGGCAGTCCGGTTTTGGGGGTGGGTCCACCACCAACTCCCCCCACCCCCGAAGTTTTTCCCCCGAATTTCCCCGTAAAATCGCGTGTCAAGCCCCTCAACCCACCAAAATCGCCTCAACCAACAGAAAACAAAAGAGAAAAACATTTCCCGCAAGTGGCATAGTAGTTATGCCCCATCCTGTAAAATAGAAGTAGAAAGAAAACAAGGGAAACCCCGGCAGTGCGCCGGGGTTTTTCATGCCCGAATCCCGGAGGAAACCATTTATTTTCTTATTGATAGCTATAATCAGTCTGGAATCTAATCTTTGCATGCGCAAACTCACATCTCTTTGTTTCCAGAGACTTTACGAAGCACGAAAAATGGGGGGGGGAGGGGGGGGGGTGGAGTTACTAACTGATTAACAGTTCATGCGATTGAACTGACGACGGAGGCGCCTCGCCGAGTCGCGGAAACCGCCGGTGTTAACATGCAGAGGAGTGCAGCGGCATGAAGATTCTATACATAAGCCAGTTGGAACAGGGATGCACGGCTAGGGGGCGCATGTTGGCCCTCCAGCGCATGGGACACGAGATCGCCCCCCTGGACACAAACTCCTACGCCACAAAGAACAGGGTCCTTGGCAAACTCGCATTCCTGCTCTCCGCCGGCCCAAATGTGCAGCGCCTCAACCGCGATATTCTCCGCCTCGCCGCCGAGCACAAGCCCAACATCCTTTGGGCGGACAAGGTGCTCCAGCTCCAGCCCGCCACCGTCCTGGGCTGCCGCGCCATGGGCATTCAGACCGTCTGTTACATGATCGACAACGCATTCGGCCCGCGCCGCGACTCAGGCCTGCGCCTGTACAAGAAGGCCATCCCTTGTTTCGATCTCCAATGCACCCAGCGCGACGTCAGCGTGGCCGACCTCAAGCGCCGCGGCGCGCGCCAGGTCATCAAGGTCCAGACCGCCTACGACCCGATCGCGCACTTTCCTCCACCGGATGGCTGGTCGGATGCAGACCGCGACCGCGACGTCTCGTTTATCGGATCGCCCTACGATGACCGGCCCGAGTTCCTCTGCCGGCTCTCCGAGGCCGGCTTTCCCGTCGTCATCTCCGGCGCGGAACGGGCCTGGAGACAAGCTCTCCCTCCCGCCGCCTTCGCCAAGCTCTTCCGCGAAGGGGAACTAATGGGCGACGCCTACCGCACCGGGATCTGGCGCTCGAAGATCAATCTCAGCTTCCTCACCAAATCCAACCAGGACGAGGTCACGCACAAGAGCTTCGAGATCGCCGGCTGCGGCGGCTTCCTGCTGGTCGAGCGCTCCCAGGGCCATCTCAGCCGTTTCGTCGAGGACAAGGAGGCCGTCTTCTTCTCCACCGTGGAGGAGTGCATCCGCAAGATCGCGCTCTATCTGCCCGATGAAGCCGCCCGCGAGCGCATCGCCCGCGCAGGCCGCGAGCGCGCCGAACGCTCGGGCTATCACAACGACCACCAGCTCCGCCTCATCCTCGACCGCCTGCAAAGCCTCAGAGAGCGCTCAACCAACAACTAACAACCAGCTACGCAACGAACCCCGGCGCAACATGCTGCAGCGCCTGTCGCAGTCCGCACACGTCTTCCTCGAAGCTCCAGCCCTGGATGCGCTCGAAGGCGCGTTGCCCCATCGCCTCGGCCACGCCCGGCTCCAGCACGCGCTCCAGCGCCCGTGCCAGCGCGCCCACATCGCCCACCGGAACGATGTACCCATTCACTCCGTCGTCAATCAGGTCCGGAGCGCATCCCACGTCGTCGCTGACGATCGCGGGCCGCGCCGCATTCATCACCTCGTTCACAATCAGTCCCCACGGCTCGTGCCGCGACGGCAGCACGAAGACCGTTGCCAGGTCGAAGAAGCGCGGCAGCTCCGACTGGTTGCGAAAGCCGCAGAAGCGGATGCTGCCGAAGCCGGTCGCCGCCGCCTGCCGCTCCAGCGCCGCCCGCTCCGCGCCATCGCCCACGATGACGAGATACGCATGCGGGTCGGCCCCCGCTTCATGCGGAAGTCGCGCATACGCCTCGATCAGGTTGTCGCAGTGCTTGCGCGACTGCAGCTTCGACGCAAACAGCACCACGGGCCGCGCGGGGTCCAGTCCAAGCTCCGCCTGCAAGCCGGCGCGTCCAGCCGCGGCCGCGCGCGCGCGCTCGGCAAAGTAGCCATTGTCCACCGCGTAGGGCATCGGAAACTGCGGGACCTCGTTGCCGAAGTAGGTCCGCCAGTACTCCGCGTTCAGCCTCCCGATCGGCAGCACTCCGTTCACCATCTGCCTCAGTCCCGCAAACATTGCCCGCTTTATCGCCAGCCTCACCCCGCTTCGCCCACGGTCGCCGAGCCACGACTCCGCGCGCAGCAGCACGGGAATCCCCAGGGCCTTCGCCGCCAGGATCCCATGCATCGCATTCACGGTCGCGTATCCATGCACCCACAGCGCATCGAACGCCGCATCGCCGCCCTCGCCGCGCAGCCGGCTGACGATGCCGTAGTTCAAAGGGCTTGCCACGCTCACGGTCCCACGGTCGCGCAACCGCGGCAGGAACTCATGCCTGTATCCGTCCAGCAGGGGAATGTCCCACTTCACGCCCACGCCGAAGCCCTCGTCGCGGTATCCCCGCACCGAAAAGTCCGAACCGAAAAACACCGTAAGATCGATCTCCGGCTCCTCGGCGATCCGCCGCAACAGAGGCGCCTGGTACTGGATCGGGTGGCTCACCAGATAGGCCAGTCGCACGCGCCGCTGCGTCCGTGGGTCCGATCGTTCAGGCGCGGAGCTCATGCACTCTCCCATCTCCCGTTGCTCGCTTGCTCAGATGTTCCTGCGCTGCAACGCCGCTTCCAGCGGTCATCTCTAGAAACTGTGGATTGCGTATAGGAGTGAGACGATTCCCAACACGCCGCCAACGCCAAGGTTCTTCATCGTGGCCTTCATCGCGTCGGTCGGCAGGAAGATGATGTCGTTGGCCTGTAGCACCGGGTCGGGGGCCTTGCCGTTGCGCACTTTCTTGATGTCGACATCGACCACCTTGCGTTCGGTGCCCACGGTGCGGATCAGACGCAGATCGGCGTATCTGCCCTCAAAGTTGATCCCTCCGCTCAGCGAGGCCACCTGCAACAGCGTAAGCGGTGTGGCCTGGTCCAGCGGCACCGCGCCCTGGTGCGCGAACGCGCCCAGCACATACACCACGCTGGCGCGCGAGACCTGGATGATGTCGTGCGGGCGGACGGGAAAGTTTGCCGTGGAGCTGGCCGCCAGGTCTGTCCCCAGATCGATCACAATCGGCTCCGCCATTCCAGGCCGCACGATCTTCACCGTATGGCTCGCCGACGCCGGCAACCCGCCCGCAATCAACAGCACCTCCCTCAGGCTCCTCTCCGTCGAGACTGGCACAATGGAATGGACCTCCCCGGTGACGAGCACCGAGCCGTTCACCGTGTCCAGCACCTGAATCGTAACCTCGGGATCTTTATAAAACCCTCCCGCCCGCAGCCGGTCCGCGATCAGGGCCTGGGCCGCCAGCACCGTCAACCCCTGGAGTGGGACGCTGCCGATGAAGGGCAGATGAACGCTCCCGTCCGCGCCCAGGCGGACCGTCTGAGAGTAATCCTGCATGAATACATGCACCAGGATCAGGTCTCCCGGGTCTAAATGAAAATCCTCTCCCGGATAGAGCATCGACGGGTTGGCGTATGGCGTCGTCGGCGAGGCCGCCGCCTGCGCCGGCGCCGCGCCCGGCAACGGGCCCGAATCCACCGTCCCCGCCTGCGCGCCCGTCTGCGGCAACGCCTGTCCCGTTGCCGCGGTACAGCAGAACGCAATGAGAGCCACCGAGATAACCCTGGCCGCGAAGTTCCTGGTCATGGCTTCTCCCTCCCTTCCGCGCCCGTCTCACCCACCGCAGATGGCTGCGTCTCCCAGGTGTCGCCGTCAACGTTCCCGTACGAGTAGCCCAGATAGCCGTAGTACCCGTAATAATCGGGCGAGTTCACATCCACCGCGTTCAGCACCAGGCCGGCCACCGGAGCGCCCGAGCGGGCCAGAATGTCGCGCGCCCGCCGCATCACATTCTTGCTCTCTTTGCCGTGCCGCACCACCAGAACCACCGCGTCCACCATGTGCCCCATAACCACGGCATCGGTCACCGACAGGACCGGCGGTGAATCGATCACGACGTGTGTGTACACCTTCCCCAACCTCTCCATCAGCGCCCGCATCGCCTCCGAACTCAGCATCTCGGTTGGGAAAGGAGGCACCGGCCCGCTGGGCAGAATGTCCATGTTGGGTGCCTCGGGAACACGCTGCACGGTTTCCTCCAGCGTCGACGTGCCCGCCAGAACGGTTGTCAGTCCCAGCTTTCCGGTCAGCCCAAACCGGTGATGAATGTTGGACCGGCGCAGATCGGCGTCCAGCAGCAGAACGCGTACGCCGCTCTGTGCCAGAATGCACGCCAGGTTGGTCGCCATCGTCGTCTTGCCCTCCGAGGGCATCGCGCTGGTAAACAGGATGAACTTCGGAGGCTGTCCCGCCGTGGCCAGCAGAAGCGAGGTACGCAGCGCCCGGAACGCCTCGGTAAACTGCGACTTGGGCTGGGTCAGGACATGGATGTTGCGTTGTGGCGTGGACATCGCTGCCATCTGCTCCAAGCCCGCCCGCCTGGCCTGAGGAATGATCGCCAGCGATGGCATCTCCATCACCGTCTCGATCTCCTGGATGTTGTGCAGCCCCGTATCCAGGCTCTCCAGGACGAACGCAATCACGATGCCGCCCATCAGGTAAAAAACCGTCGTCGACAGGATGATCGACGATGGCGGCCGCATCGTGGGACTTACCGGCGGCAACGCCTGGTCCACCACGTCCACTTCCAGCGCCTCCAGGCCCGCCTGCACCTCGGCCGTGCGCAGCCGCTGCTCCAGCCCGTCATATAGCGTGCGGTTCTGTTCAAACTCGCGCTGCAGGATCGTCAACTGGACCAGGTCGTCGCCCTGCTGGTATGCCTCGGCCTTTCTCGCGTCCAGCTCCTGCTCGGTCTTGTCCTCCGCCGCCTTGGCCGCCAGGTAGTTCTCCTTGGCCTGCAACTCCAGCCGGTTCTGCTCGGTGTCGATCTCTTTGGTCAGCTCGCCGATCTGCGCTTGCAGCGCCTTCACCTGCGGATGGCTCGGCCCCAGCCCCAGCGGCGACTGCGCCGTCAACTGCTGGTAGCTCGCCCGCGCCGTCGCCAGTTGCGCGCGCAGCATGTTCAGCTCGCCGGGAGCGGTGCCAGGCGTCATCTCGATCGAACCTTCGATCGTATTCGGGTCCATCCCCGCGACCATTCGGTAGCGCGATTCGGCGTTGATGCGCGCGATCTTCGCGTTGCCCTCGGCAGTCAGCAACTCCTCCAGCGCCGACTGCAACTGGTTGTGCGACGAATCGTATCCCAGCGTCCCCAGTTTCCGCTGCAAATCCATGATCTGCCTCTGCGATTGCTCGACCTCGGCCTTCAACTCCTCCAACTGCCCGGAGAGCCATTGCGAGACACGCCGCGTCGATTCCACCGGTGTCTGGTAGCTCCACTGCCTGTAGTCGTCGACCACCTTGTTGACAATGTCCGCCGACAACTTCGGACTCAGGCTCGAATAACTGATGTCGATCATCTCCGTCCGCGGCACAATAGACACCTGCAGATTGCCCTGCAGCGCACCCACCACGCTGGCCCGCACGCCTGGGTCGTCCAGCGAGCGATGCGAGCCTGGAGGTACGCCGGAAAAGTCCGTATTGTTCGCCAGGTTCATCTCGTGCGCCACCGTGTACAGCAGCGCGTCGCTCTTCAGAATCGCAACTTCCGTGTTGATCCTGGTCTCCGAGTCGCCGGCGTAATCGAAGCCCGCGTCCAGCTTGTATTCGTTGGACGCCCCATTGTGTACCTGGATGGTGCCCGTTGCCTGATACAGCTTGGGCTGGGTATACGCCTTGTACGTGCCGTAGCCCGCACCCAACACCACGGCCAGGATCAGCAGCCAGCGCCGCTTGCGCAGGGTCGCCAACGCGTCGGTCAACGAGGTGTCGCCGACCTCGAACCCCAGGCCGGGCTGCCGCTCAGGCAAGCTCACGGGAGGGGGGTACGGTGTCTTCTGGGGATCCATTCCTGCAAGTCTACTCGACCCGCCTCACTTCAAGGAAGCAAATCGTACCTTCTCGACTCCTCTGCTTGCCCCGGTTTGGGACCGATCTTCGGCGCCGGTCCTGGTTGGATTTCCGCTTCGACCGGAAATCCACTAGACTGTCAGCATTGCACTGCAATAGGACCATCTGCCGCAGACCATGAGCAAAACCATTCAAATCGCAGTCGTTGGATCGGGTTACGTCGGCCTGGTCGCCGCCGTCTGCTTCGCCGAGTTCGGCCACGCCGTCGTCTGCGTCGATAACGACGAACGCAAGGTCGCAGCCCTCCAGTCCGGAGACACCCTCATCCACGAGAACTACCTCCCGCAGCTCCTCGAGCGTCACCGCAACACCCGCGTCCGTTTCACAACCGACCTCGCCGAGGCCACCCGCCAGTGCGACGCCATCTTCATCGCCGTCGGCACGCCCCAGTCCGAGACCGGCGATGCAGACCTCTCCTACGTCGAATCGGTCGCCTGCGAGATTGCCCGCTCCCTCACCAGCTACAAGGTCATCGTCGAAAAATCCACCGTCCCGGTCTACACCAACGAATGGATCTGCCGCACCTTTGAGCGCAACGGAGTCGCCCGCAGCCTCTTCGACGTCGTTTCCAACCCCGAGTTCCTGCGCGAGGGAACCGCCGTCGCCGACTTCCTCCACCCCAACCGCATCGTCGTCGGCGCCGACTCCGAACCCGCCGCCAGCCTCCTCAGCCGCATCTACGCCCCGCTCACCACTGGTGCCTACTACGCCAGCCCGAACGCCATCCCCGGCCCCTGCTCCGCCGCCGCCCCGCCGCCCCTGCTGCTCACCTCCACCAAGTCCGCCGAAATCATCAAGCACGCCTCCAACGCATTCCTCGCCCTCAAAATCTCGTTCATCAACGCCGTCAGCAACCTCTGCGAGGCCACCGGCGCAAACATCGAGCAGGTCGCCCGTGGCATCGGCCTCGACAGCCGCATCGGCCCCCGCTTCCTCAGTCCCGGAATCGGCTACGGAGGCTCCTGCTTCCCCAAGGACGTCGCCGCCTTCCGCTCCGTCGCTGAGCAGCTCGGCATCGACTTCGGCCTCCTCACTGAGGTCGAAAAAATCAACACCGAACAGAAGAAGCGGTTCCTCGCCAAGGTCCGCTCCGCCCTCTGGACCCTGCGCGGAAAACGCCTCGCCGTCCTCGGCCTCGCCTTCAAGGGCGAAACCGACGACATCCGCGAGTCCCCCGCCATCGACCTGGTCGAGATGCTGCTCGCCGAAGGCTGCTCCATCGCCGCCTACGACCCAGCCGCCATCGAGCGCACCCAGGCCGAACTCCCCCCCACTCCGCAGCTCCAATACGCCCAGGACGCCTACACCGCGGCCTCCGATGTCGACGCCCTGCTCATCCTCACCGACTGGCGCGAGTTCGCCGCTCTCGACCTCGATCGCCTCTTCTCCGCCATGCGCTACCCCATCGTCGTCGATGGCCGCAACCTCTTCGACCCCACTATCATGCAGCAACACGGATTCACCTACATCAGCATCGGCCGCCCCGCCGTCTATCCCGTCCGCGACCTCGATCTCGCCGCCTCAGCCGACAAATGAAGAAAATCCTCGTCACCGGGGCCGCAGGTTTTCTCGGCTCTCACCTCACAGACGCTCTTCTCGCCCAGTCTGCCGCCCACTCCGTCCTCGGCGTCGACAACCTCTCTACCGGCAACCTCGCCAACCTCGCCCACCTCACCTCCAACCCCGCCTTCACATTCCTGAATCAAGACATCACCCTCCCCTTCGATCCCGGCCCCGTCGACTTCATCTTCAACTTCGCCTCGCCCGCCTCGCCCGTGGACTACGCCCGCCTCGGCCCCCAGACTCTCCTAGCCGGCTCCGCCGGAACCATCAACGCCCTCAACCTCGCGCGCAAATATAACGCCGGTTTCCTGCACGCCTCCACATCCGAGTGCTACGGCGATCCCGAGGTCCATCCCCAGGTCGAAGCCTACTGGGGCCGCGTCAACCCCATCGGCCCGCGCTCGGTCTACGACGAGGCCAAGCGCTTCGCCGAGGCCGCCGTCGCCGCCTGGCGCCGCTACTACGCCCTCGACACCCGCACGGTTCGCATCTTCAACACCTACGGCCCGCGCCTGCAGGCCAACGACGGCCGCGTCATCTCCAACTTCATGCTCCAGGCCCTCGCGGGCAAACCCCTCACCGTCTACGGCGACGGCCTCCAGACACGCAGCTTCTGCTACGTCTCCGACCTCATCGACGGCATCCTTCGCCTCGCCGCCTCCGCCGAACACACCCCCGTCAACCTCGGCAACCCCACTGAGTTCACCATGCTCGAATGCGCGAAGCTGGTTCTCGCCGTCACCGGCTCAAAATCCGCAATCGTCCACCAGCCCCTCCCCCAGGACGACCCCGCCCGCCGCTGCCCAGACATCGCGAAAGCCCGCGCCCTGCTCGGCTGGGAGCCAAAGGTCCCCCTCCGCGAAGGCCTCCAGAAATCCCTCCCCTACTTCCACTCCTGCCTCCCCGCCAAATCGGTTTAATGCGACCGCACGCGAAGCTCAACGTTTACACCTTCCTGCTGTTGCAGTTGGACAAGCACTCCAAACAGGTTCTCGGCGCGTGGATTGCCGCGTGGGCCGAACATCCGTTGCAGGCTTGGTGACGAGATATTCGTCATGCGCGCCAGCTCAGGAAATCCAACCGTAGCATTGATGTAATTACGCAGGATGGCGCGACCCGTGGCAAAATCTCCATTGCAAATCAGCTCCAGGCCTTCCCGAAGCAGTCCCTGCCGGAATCCCGCATCTCTCTGGGCGCGGTCGCGAATCGTGTCGCGGAAGTCTTTGGTCAAAGCCATGGTCCCTCCTGTTTCTTGCGTTGCTTGTATGTCTTCCATAGTGCCTTTGCAGCACTGATGTCATTCTGCTGCCGCTTCTTTGTGCCTCCGCCAAGCAGAATGACAAGACGATCTCCATCCTTGCCAAAGTAAATGCGATAGCCAGGACCAGAATCGATTCTGTATTCCCAGACCCCCTCGCCGACCGCCTTGATCGCCGCCGTGTGTCCCTGTGCGAGACGCTCCAGCGCAACGGTTACTTTGATGGCCGCAGTTTGATCCAGTGAATCGAACCAGACTGCGTACGGACTGCGACCGCGTTCGTCGAGATACTCCCGAACCAGAATCACCTGTGAAGATAATAACATATAAGTTATCTATATCTCCGATTAATGTTCTGCCCTCGCCGACTTCGCCTCATGTTCTACGGCGCCTTCGTCTTCAGCTTGGGGAAGAACGTCACCTGCACCGCGACCGTGTTGTCGCTCTGCGCCCCCGCCATATAGATTGGCGCCTTCCACCCCTCGTGCTGGAACCAGCCATTCACCTCGATCGCCGGTCCGATCCGCTTCACCGCCTCCACCCGGAACTGGTTCTGCGTGGTCCCGCCCGCGATGAAGTCCTTCGCCGTCTTCTTGTTCAGGTACTCCGCCTGCACCCACTCGTTGCCGCTCAGGTGCCATGTCAGCCACGCCTGTCCGCCCTTGGCCTCGCGCCCGATCCAGTCGCCCAGAATGGTTCCCTTGTTGGTGTAGCCCTGCTTCTGCACCGCGTCCTCGATGTACTCGTTGCCTCCGCCCACGCACACCAGCGTCGAGCAGTCGGTCGAAACCCCCTCCACCCGCAGGTCCAGCCGCTTCAATCCCGGAAACTGTGCCAGAAAGATTCCCGGCCGGTACGCCGCACGCCGCGGAGCAGACACCGGCGTCAGGTCGTCATGCACCTCCGAGTCTGCATACAGCGTCAGGTAGTTTCGCACGAACGGCAGCCGGTAGCTGAAGTGGAACGACGAAAACCGCGCCCCCGGATCGTCCCGCGAACCCTTCTCCCCTCCGTTTGTATCGTTGGTGTCGAAAAATCCCTTCAGAAACGTCCGGATCGTCACCGGCTCGTGTCCCTTGCCGCCGAAGATCACCGTCCGCTGGAAGCCGAACTGGAAGTTCGCCGTCGGCTGAAACGAGAACATGTCCGAGTGGACCCAGTCGTCGTTGGGATCGGTGTGCCCCTTCAGGCTCCCGTAGAAAAAGTCATAGCGCACCGGCCCAAGCCACCGCGACAGATACTTGATGTTGATCGGCTCCACCCGGTTGATGCGGAACGAGTAGATGTTCTCCGCGTTGTTCGACCACGGCATCGCGCTGCCCATCCCCGGCCCCAGCCACGCATCCGACTTGCCCCCCGAGATCTCATGCCCCAGGAGGTGCACCGACAGCGTCGCCTCCACCAGCCGGAACGGATTTTGCGCCGCAATCGGCCCCGCCGGGACCGTCGCCTGCGGATCGTTGGGCGGCGCAAACACAATCTCATCCATCAGAGAGACCTGCTGCGCCAGCGCCTGCGAGTAGCCCGCCGCACTCGGCGCGTGCTGATATTCCCCGCGCATATACAGAGACCACGGCCCCTGCTCATTCAGCGTCGTAAATCCCGTGACATTGTTGAAGCCCGTCTCGTGCGGCCGCCCGTAGTCGTTGAAGAATGTCTGCCCCAGATGGTAGCTGTCCGTCAGGATCGGCCCCGAGACCCCCATCATCCGCGTATAGACCGACTGCAACCCATACACCGTCCCGCGTTCCGTCTTCCCCGGCACGCCTTCGTCGGTCAGCTCCGTCAACAGCGCCGACAGGATCTCCTGCGCCTGCACGTCGCCGCCCGCCGCAATCGCGCCCTCCGATGCCTGCAGCATGTGCAGCGCGCTGCGCCGCGTATAGGGCCGCATCGCGAGATACGCCGTATCCACGTATCCCAGCGAGTAGAGCCGCAGCATCGCCGGATACACCCAGCTATCCACCGGAATGTATGCGCTGCCGTCCGTGTCCCTGGCCGGTCGCGTCTCCGCACTTCCATAGGCAGGCATCGCCGTGTAGGGAGTCTGCGCCGTCGGCGGCGCGGGCGTCACCACCGGCGCGGGGGCCGTCTGCGGAATCGGCGCGGCCTGCGGGCTCGTCTGCGGATTTGTCTGCGGATTGGTCTGCGCAGCGCCCGCGGCTGCAGATACGCCCTCAGTCCGCTGCGCGCTCGAAGGCTGTTGCCGATAGCCCGGCATCGACTCGATCTTGTCCTGCCCCTCCGCAGCCGGCACAGGCGCCGCCGCCGGAGTTGCCGCCGGAGCCGGAGTGTTCGCGGTCGTCTGCGCAGACGCAACAATCCCCAAGCCCAGAACGAATCCCAGGCCCGCAACGCCCGCAAACCATCCAGAGACATCTCTCCGCACACGCACCTCGGAACCGTTAGACCGTTCACTACTACTGTAGTGCAAGTACGATTCTCCATCGCGCACGAAGAATTGTCATTCTGAACTGCAAAATGTGCTTGTCATTCTGACCCTGACCCTGAGCGCAGTCGAAGGGGAAGGGGAAGAATCCCCGCATTTGTCTTGCTAATTCCTGCTCGTCATTCTGGCGAATGCCGGAATCCCCGCATTTGTCGTGCTTAAGGGCTCGGCTTTACAGGCTGCGGAAAAACTCCCGTTTTTGCCTTTCGGAGGGAGCAGGGGGCTTTAGCCCCCTGAATAAAGTCAACGAATTCAGTGGGCTTTAGCCCCGGGCCTTCTGCCCGGAGTGGCAATCAAGCCTTTTCCCGCAGCCTGGAAAGCCGTGGTTTGTGGCGCGCCCCAGACCAGCCATGGTTGCGGCCGCAGCGCAGAACTTTAGAAAGTCCCTGCGGCTGTAGCTCTATTGCTCCATCGATTGCCAAATGGATTGGCCCATGCCGTCCTTGCTCTCCGTCCAGGCATCGGGAGACCATAAACGAAGAGCGAATCAGTTTTACGGCCCATGCGGTCCGCCGGCGAATTGAAGCGAAGCTATGCCGCACGCACAGCACGGCGTACCTGCCCGCTATTTGATTGGTGCGATGTGAGAAGATCTTGT
>Ga0187848_10001618_pt1 | contig 18908 bp, 15 predicted proteins | sample June2016WEW_4_40_FD_132424 | JGI IMG/M metagenome (GOLD analysis project Ga0187848, IMG submission 132424) | Peatland microbial communities from SPRUCE experiment site at the Marcell Experimental Forest, Minnesota, USA - June2016WEW_4_40 | ecosystem: Environmental > Terrestrial > Soil >... | reverse complement strand
GGAGCCGGGGAGACCTTCTGGGTGAGCGGCGGTTACGGTCCGGGAATCTTCAAGACGATCGACAGCGGAAGGTCGTTCGAAAGGCTGGGCCGCCTGGAGCAGGGGGACGGCAAGGCGGGGGAATTCAGCGATTCGCGGCGGCAGACGATGCTGGTGGGGTTGCACGAGCAGGTCCGCAGCCTGCACCTGTCGCGCGACGGCGGCCGGACGTGGCGGAAGATCGGCGACCGGCTCCCGGCCAACAGCAATTTCACGTCCGATCCCGTCATCCTGAACACCAGGACGTTCCTCATCAACACGGCCGGCTGGAAGCAAGGCGCCACGTGGGGAATCTACCGCTCGGAGGACGGCGGGGACACCTGGACGCAGGTCTCGAAGGCCGGCGCCACCGGCACGCCGCTGGTGGCCTCCAATGGAGCGATCTACTGGCAGGCGCTGTGGAGCGCGGGACTGACCCGCAGCACGGACCGGGGGACGACCTGGACTGCTCCCGGCGGGCCCGTGAAGACCAATCCCATCGAGCTGCCCGACCGTCGCCTGGCGGGCCTGGCCGGCGTGCAGATACTGCTGAGCTCGGACGGCGCCGCGACGTGGACGAGATTCGGGCCGCCGATTCCCTTCGATCCCAGCGGCATCGTCTTCAGCGCCCGGGGCAAGTGCTTCTACGCCTGGCGCATGTCGAACGAGAAGGACCCCAAGGCCGTCGCCCGCCTGGACGTCCAGTAGGATACGCACCCATGACGCCTGATGAGCAAACGCAGGAAACGGAAGAAACGCCGGCAGTGCCGGTCCGCGCCCAGCCGCGCTGGCAACCGCTGGGGCCGATCGGGCGGCGAATCCTGGGCGCGCTGGCCGAGAAGGCCAAGACCACGCCCGACGGCTACCCCATGTCGGTCAACGCCATCGTCAACGCCTGCAACCAGAAGAGCAATCGCTTCCCGCTGATGCAGCTTGCGGCCGATGCCGTCGAGGAGGCGCTGGAGGGGCTCCGCGGCCTCGGCGCGGTGGGGCTGATCGAAGGCTACGGTCGCGTCGCCAAGTATCGCCATTACTTGTACGAGTGGCTGGGCGTCGACAAGGTCGAGCTGGCCGTGATGACCGAGCTCTTGCTCCGCGGCGCCCAGACCGAGGGCGAATTGCGCGGCCGGGCGTCCCGCATGGAGCCGCTGGCCGACCTGCCCGCGCTCCGCGCCGTCCTCCAGTCGCTGGAGTCGAAAGGGCTGGTGGTCGCGCTGACGCCCGCGGGGCGCGGGCGGGTCGTCAGCCATGCCCTGTACCCGCCGCGGGAGATGGAGGGCCTGTGTGCCCAGTACCGCCAGTCGTCCTTGGGCGGCGAGCCGGCCGGGGCGGCGCCGAGGCCGGAGGCCCCCGCGACCCGGCAGCCGGCTTCAATCAAGGATGAAGGGTCGCCCGCGCCCGGGAAACCCTCTCCCGCGGCTTCGACCATGCCGGCTGGCCAGTGGGATCTCCCCACCGCGATCCGCCGCGACATCGAAGCGCTCCGCGCCGCGCTTGCCCAGTTGCAAAGCGACGTCCACGACCTGGCCGCCCGCCAGCAGGAGATCGACCAAGAGGTCCGCGGCCTGAAGGACTCGCTGGGAGGATGAGCTATCCGGCCGCGTGGATTACGGTGGCGGCCAGTCCGGCCAGGGCCCCGCCAAGCACGAGCCAGGCCGAGCTGACGCGGAAGCGGACCAGGAGGATCAGACTGCCGAGGGCCAACACCGCGGTGGTCCAATCGCAGATGGCCTCGCGTCCGAGGCGGAAGCTGACCACGGCCATCAGGGCCAAGGCCGCCAGGTTGACGCCGTCCAGGAAGGCCCCGGCCGTGGCCGACCGCCGCAGCCACGGGAACACTGCGCCGCCCACCGCAATGAACAGGAACGAAGGCAGGAAGATGCCCACCGTGGCCAGCAGCGCCCCCGGCAACCCGCCCTTGAGATACCCGATGAACGTGGCGGTGGTGAACAGCGGGCCGGGCGTTACCTGCCCGACCGCCGTGGCGTCGAGGAGCTGCTGGGGCGTGAGCCAGTGCCAGTGGTGCACCAAGTCGCCTTCCAAGAACGCCACCAGCACGTAGCCGGTCCCGTAGAGCACCGCGCCGATCTTGACGAAGTAGAGAAACAGGGGGCCCAGTCCGAACGGCTGGACAGTCTGACCGGGACTTGCGGTCCACAGGATCGGGCCGAGGTGGATCAGGGCCAGCACGCCGCCGACCGCGAGCATCAGGACCGCCAGCGGGCGGCAGGAGCGGCCGCTGCGGGGCGCTTCCGGCGGCCGTTGGCCGCCGGCTATTTCCCCCGCCTCCCGCCTTCCGCCTTCCGCCAATAGCCCCATTGCCAAGCCGCCCCACAGCACGACCGAGAGCGGATCGAGGGCCAGCAGGCCGGCCAGCGTCGCCAACGCCGCCACGAGCACCGCCTGCCAGGTGGTGATCACGCGGCGGCCGAGGCCCCACAGGGCCTGGAGGATGACGGCGATCACCACCGGCTTGACGCCGTAGAGCGGCCCGGCCACCTGCGGCAGTGCCTGGAAGCGGGCGTAGGCCCAGGCCAGCGCGGTGACGATGGCCATGGCGGGGAAAATGAAGCACGCGCCGCCCAGGACGAGGCCCTTCCACCCCGCCCGGCGGTAGCCGGCGTAGATGGCCATTTCGGTGGAGTTCGGGCCGGGGATGAGGTTGACCGCCCCGAGCATGTCGAGGAATTCCGCGTGGCTGAGCCAGCGGCGGCGGCGGACGAACTCGTCCTCCATCATGGCCACGTGGGCGGCCGGTCCGCCAAACGCCGTCGTACCCAGCCGCAGGAAGACCCAGGCCACCTCCCAGGTGGACGATTTCGACCCGTTGGCCTGCGGCGGGGTTGGAGGTTCCATGGGCGGGAGTATAGCACGGGGAGGCTTGGCGGTCGAACGATCTGCCCGTTGCCCAGTCCGGCGGCGTTGGCTATAATCCCGGATTCTCAACTCGTTTCTGTTGCGGAAAAGTAGGGTGGGTCGACGGGCACCGTCGGGTACCGGGCGCAGCCTGGTCGGCACGGTCGGCGAGCCCCACCATTTTTCGGGCGAGTTCCTGTGGTGGGGCTCGCTCCGCTCGACCCACCCTACACCCGGCAGGCGGCCGGATGCGGTAACAAGGTGCCCCCCGCGCAAGAGGGGGCGAGGTCCATTGTCCAAGGAGAACGTACTGTGGCCATTCGTGTTGGTATCAACGGATTCGGGCGGATCGGGCGGTTGGTCTTCCGGCGGCTCATGGAGAAGTCGGGGGCCTTCGACGTGGTGGGCATCAACGACATCACGGACACCAAGACCCTGGCGTACCTGCTGAAGTACGACAGCGTCCACCGCCGGTTCCAGGGCGAGGTCTCCGCCGAGCCGGAGAGCATTGTGGTCAACGGCAAGAAGATCAAGGCCATGGCGATCAAGGACCCGGCCACGCTCCCCTGGGGCACGCTGGGCGCGGACATAGTGGTCGAGAGCACCGGCATCTTCACGTCCCGCGGCGGCCCGGACAAGGCCGGCTACGCCACCCACCTGGCCGCCGGCGCGAAGAAGGTGGTCCTCAGCGCCCCGGCCAAGGACGAGCCCGATCTGACCTGCGTGCTGGGCGTGAACGACGACCGGCTCACCCCGGCGATGAAGTGCATCTCCAACGCAAGCTGCACCACCAACTGCCTGGCGCCCGTGGCCAAGGTGCTCCAGGAGAAGTTCGGCATCGTCAAGGGCCTGATGACGACCATCCACGCCTACACGAACGACCAGCGGGTGCTGGACCTGCCGCACAAGGACCTGTATCGCTGCCGGGCGGCCGCGCTGAACATCATCCCCACCAGCACTGGAGCCGCCAAGGCGGTCGGGCTGGTGATCCCGGCCCTGAAGGGCAAGATGACCGGCATCTCGATGCGCGTGCCGGTGCCGACCGGCAGCGTCGTGGACCTGGTGGTCGAGCTGGCCAAGCCGGCCACCAAGGAGGCGGTCAACGCCGCCATGAAGGAGGCCGCCGCCGGCCCCATGCGCGGCTTCCTCAAGTACACCGAGGACGCCATCGTCTCCAGCGACGTGATCGGCGACCCGGCCAGCTCGATCTTCGCCGCCGACCAGACCATGCTCATCGGCGACACCCTGCTGAAGGTCGTCAGTTGGTACGACAACGAGTGGGGTTATAGCTGCCGGACCGTCGATCTGATCGAGCGGATGAGCAAGATGTAGTCCGTCGCTTTCCGGGCTGGGCGTGGGGGATATAATGGATTAGGCGGGGTGCCCGCAGATTTCCGCCTCCATGCAGCTTCCCCAAATTACCGACTGGCTCCGCGAGACCGAGCAATCCCGGCTGGCCCAGCTCTGGCAACACGCCGACTTGGCCCGCCAGAGAGGCGTAGGCCAAGCCGTCCACCTGCGGGGGCTGGTCGAGTTGTCCAACCACTGTGTTCGGCTGTGCGCCTACTGCGGGCTGCGGGCCGAAAACCACAGGCTGCCGCGGTACCGGATGTCCCGCGACGAGGTGCTCGCTTGTGCCCGCCAAGCCGTGGCGCTGGGCTACGGGACGGTCGTCCTGCAATCGGGGGAAGACCCGGGCATCACGGCCGACTGGATGGCCGACCTGGTGCGGGAGATCAAGCGCCGGACCCCACTGGCGGTGACCCTGAGCCTCGGCGAGCGCGACGAAGACGAATTGGCCTTGTGGCGGCAGGCCGGGGCGGATCGCTACCTCTTGCGATTCGAGACCTCCAACCGGGGCCTCTACGAGCGGATCCACCCGCCGCCGCCCGCCAACGGGCACCCGGGGCGGGTCTCGGACCGCATCGCCCTGTTGGGCACCCTGCGGCGGCTGGGCTACGAAGTGGGCAGCGGGGTGATGATCGGCATCCCGGGGCAGACCTACGGCGACCTGGCCCGGGATATCGACCTGTTCCGCACGCTGGACCTGGACATGATCGGGGTGGGGCCGTACCTGGCCCATCCACACACGCCGCTGGGGCACACGGGACGCGGGACAGGGGTCGGGGGACAGGGGGAACGGGGAATCGGCCTTAGGTCTTTGGTCTTAGGTCTTGGTTGTCAGACCGAAGGCCAAGAACCCAAGACCCAAGACCCAAGACCCAAGACCCAAGATCAGGTTCCCGCCACCGAGCTGATGACTTACAAGGTGATCGCGCTGGCGCGGCTGGCGTGTCCGCGGGCGAACATCCCCAGCACGACGGCCCTGGCGACGTTGAACCTCCGCCGGGGGCGGGAGTTGGGACTGTTGCGGGGCGCCAACGTGATCATGCCCAACCTCACCCCGCCGCAGTACCGCATCCACTACGAGATTTACCCGAACAAGGCGTGCCTCCGCGAGACGGCCGAGCAGTGCCTCGCTTGCTGCCGGGCCCGCATCGAAAGCCTTGGCCGCTCCGTGGGACGCGGCCGCGGCGACGCACCGCGATACACCTATGCTCTCGATCATTGACCGCACGCGGCTCAGCGCCAGCGGCTGCGACTTCATCGACCAGCCGCACCTCGAAGGACTGCTGGCGGAGAAGCCCCCGCCGGGCCGGCTCCGGGACGTGATCGCCAAGAGCATGGCCAAGGAGCCGCTGGAGGTCGAGGAGGCGGCCGTGCTCCTGGCCTCCGACGGCCCGGCCGACTGCGAACAGATCTTCGACGCCGCCCGGCAACTGAAGCGCGACGTGTACGGCAACCGCATCGTGCTGTTCGCGCCCTTGTACGTCGGCAGCCATTGCACGAACGACTGCATCTACTGTGCGTTCCGCCGCTCGAACTCGCGGGTGGTCCGCCGCACGCTCAGCCCGGAGGACCTCCGCGCGGAGGTGGCGGCCCTGTTGGCCCGCGGTCACAAGCGGCTGATCCTGGTCTTCGGCGAGCACCCGCGCTACGACGCCGCGTTCATGGCCGATTGCGTCCGCCAGGTCTACGCCGTCCGGGAGGCAAAGCCCTGTGTGCCGCGACCATGCGGCGCATGGTGCCCGGAAACAAGCAGTGCGACTCCGGCGGCCCCCGGCGGCATCCGCCGGGTCAACATCAACGCCGCCCCGCTGGACCATGCCGGCTATGCGGTGGTCAAGGCGGCCGGCATCGGCACCTACCAGATCTTCCAGGAGACCTACCACCACGCCACCTATGCCCGCGTCCACCCCACCGGCACCCGCAAGGGCGATTTCCTCTGGCGGCTGGACGGCGTGGCGCGGGCCATCGAGGCGGGCTGCGACGACGTGGGCATCGGGGCCCTGTTCGGGCTGGGCGACTGGCGGTTCGAAGTCCTCGGCCTGGTGGCCCACGCCTTGCACCTCCAGAAGCACTACCGCGTCGGGCCGCACACGATCAGCTTCCCCAGGCTGCAGCCGGCCAGCGGAGTGCGGCTGGAGGAAACCAGCCTGGTGGGCGACCACGAGTTCAAGCGGCTCGTGGCCATCCTGCGGCTTTCGGTGCCCTACACGGGATTGATCTGCACCGCCCGGGAAAGCCCCGCCCTCAGGCGCGAGGTGCTGGGACTGGGCGTCTCGCAGATCGACGCCGGCAGCCGCATCGAGTTGGGCGGCTACAGCGAGACCGGCCAGGCCCAAGTGATGGAGCGGGAACAGTTCCGCCTGGGCGACATCCGCCCGCTGGACGAAGTGATGCGCGAGTTGCTGGCCGACGGCTTCTTGCCCAGTTTTTGCACCGCCTGCTACCGGCTGGGCCGCACCGGCGAGCACTTCATGGAGTTCGCCATCCCCGGCTTCATCCAGAACTTCTGCACGCCCAACGCGCTTTCCACCTTGATGGAATACCTGATGGACTACGGCACGGCGGAGACCTGCGCCGCCGGCATGAGAATCATCGAGCAGGAATTGGCCAAGCTGCCCGAGGGGCAGCGAAAACAGGACCTCGTCGAGCGGCTGCGGCGGATCCGCGAGACCGGGGCGAGGGACCTACACTTCTAAGTGAGAGGAGCAAAGACCAATCCCTCTCCCGCCGGAGGAGGGACTGAAAACGGTGCCCGGCATGACGGGTAGGGCCAATGGACAATCAATGCTGCGGCGGTTAGATTGCCGTAATGCCAGTTCGCGGGTCGCCGGCGTAGGCCGCCGGGATTCCGTTGATTGTTTCCCCCCACGGTGGAGGGCCATTCAGTGTACATAAGACGCGTTGTCCTTGAGAACGTGCGGGGGTTTGACCGCTTGGATTTCCGCTTTGATCGCCCCGACGGCGAGTATCGCGGGTGGACGGTGATTACGGGGGATAACGCTTCTGGTAAGACAACCCTGCTCAAGGCGATCGCGATCGCGCTCGTCGGGCCGGACTCGGCCCGATCACTTCAGCCGTCTTTCCAAGGGTGGGTTCGGAGCGGTTACGCGGAGGCGGTAATTGCGGTGGAAATCGTGCCTGGTGAGGTAGACCACTTCTCCCAGGGTCGTAGATACGAACGGCCGTTTATGTCGGAACTGTCCTTGAAAAGCCCGGGGGGGCCCGTGGTGCTTCTGGAAAGCGGCGGTCGCAAGTACTGGACGGGTGGGTTGGGGCCGAAGCACGGCCCGTGGGCTGAGAATCCCGCGGGCTGGTTCTGCAGCGGGTATGGGCCGTTCCGACGACTGTACGGAGAGTCGCCAAGCGCCCAGCGGGTCATGTCGACCCCGGGCCGCGTCGCGCGATTCGTTACGATGTTCCGCGAGGATGCTACCCTCGGCGAATGTGAACTGTGGCTCACCGATCTCAGCCATAAGAAACTCGAAGGGCGGCCGAGGGAGACCAATATCCTCGAGCAGGTCCTAAGGCTACTCAACGATGAGTTCCTGCGAAACGGCGTCCGGGTCGATAAGGTTGACTCCGATGGCCTGTCGCTGAGGGACTCCTCGGAGGTCGTGCTACCCCTTGCCGACATGAGCGAAGGGTACCGGGCGGCTTTGGCGATGCTCGTTGACATACTCAGGCATATGGTCAACGTGTACGGGCACGAGAACCTGGTAACGGCCATCAACGGGCATCTTGGCGTACCTCACCCCGGGGTAGTCCTCATTGACGAGATGGACTCGCACCTTCATCCCGAATGGCAGCGCACGATCGGGTTCTGGCTGAAGGAGCGGTTCCCAAATGTTCAGTTCATCGTGACCACCCACAGTGCCATGATCTGCCAAGCTGCCGACGAGAACGGCATCTTCCACCTGCCGGCCCCCGGAGCCGGTGAGGCGCCGTATCCGGTCAGCGAAGATGACTATTGGAACATCGTCCGCTCAAAGCCAGACACGATATTGCTCAGCCCGGCGTTTGGCTTGAAGAACACGCGATCTCCGCGGGTTGTCACGGCAAGTCGGGAGTACGCCAGGCTAGCGGCAAAGGAATCCGCTGGAGCTTTGTCAGATGACGAAGCCAAGAAGAAGCATCAACTGGGGTTCCTTGTGCGGCTTGACGAGGACGGGGACGCAGCACTATGCGCGGGATCAGACGCGTCGCCTTGAACGGGCGGCCCCAGCGTTATCTTGCGCGTAAGCAGCTCGAGGTGAATGCTGGGAGCGATTGCCGGAAGAGCTGGGAGACGGCTCGTAAGACCAAAACGATGGGTGAGGTGGTCGATACGCTCGCGCGCATGTCAGGGGATCGCCAGCGGTGCATGTTCTGCGAAGACTCCCGTGGCACTCAAGTCGATCATTTCTGGCCGATGGTTCCCTATAAACAGAGGGCGTTCCTTTGGGAGAACCTGCTGTGGGTCTGCAGTGGGTGCAATCAGGCGAAGGGCAATCGGTTTGATCTCGACCCGGATGGCAAGCCCCTTCTAATTGATCCAACGGCCGAAGACCCTTGGGACTACCTCTTCTTCGAACCCGGCACCGGCCTCATCACCGCCAGATTCCATGCCGACACCGGCACTAGCGACCCCAAGGGGGAACACACCGCCGATGACGCGATTCTCCCGTTGAACATCGAGGCTGTCGCCGAAGGCCGCAAGCGGGTTTCCCGCTCGCTTCATAGGGCCGTGCAACGGTTCCTGACCGGTCTTTCTGAGCGTCGAGACCCTCCGGAATTGCAACGCGAGCTCTTAGAGGAGATTCGCGACCATGAACACTACGGTCTGGTTCAATGGTACTTCTTGAGGGACGGTAGTTGTTTACCGCCGTTCTCGAAACTTCGCAACGGTCACCCCGGTGTCTGGCAGTCGATCGTGGATGAAATATCGCAATAAGGTGTCGTGCCCCAACATGGCTCTTGGTTCCGCAAGCCCGTGACCGCCTACCGCCAAGAAACCGACCTGTTGGGCCAGCGCGAGGTCCCGGCCGACGCGCTGTGGGGCATCCATACGCTGCGGGCGGTGGAGAACTTCCCCCTGGCCGGCCGGCCGGTCCACCCCGGGCTGATCCACGCCTACGGGGCGGTCAAGCTGGCCGCCGCCCGCACCAACCACGAGCTGGGCGCATGGGACGAGCCCAAGTTCGCGGCCATCGAGGCCGCCTGCCGGGAAATGATCGACGGCCGGCTCGACGCCCACATTCTCGTCGATGCCCTCCAGGGCGGCGCCGGCACCTCGACCAACATGAACGTCAACGAGGTCCTGGCCAACCGGGCCCTGCAGCTCCTCGGCCGCCCGCCGGGCGATTACGCCGCCGTCAATCCCCACGACGACATCAACCTCCACCAGTCCACCAACGACACCTATCCCACCGCGCTCCGCGTGGCGGCCAGCCACTCCCTGCGGGACCTGGAGCCCAAGGTGATCGCACTCCTGGAGGCCTTCCAGCACAAGGAGCGGGAGTTCGCCGGCGTGGTCAAGATCGGCCGCACCGAGTTGCAGGACGCCGTGCTCGTGACGCTCGGGCACGAGATGTCGGCCTACGCCGAGGCCATCGCTCGCGACCGCTGGCGGATCTCGAAGTGCCAGGAGCGGCTGCGGGTGGTCAACCTGGGCGGGACCGCCGTGGGCACGACGGTGGGCGCCCCGCGGGCCTACGTGTTCCGCGTCGTCGACCAGCTCCGCCAGATCACCGGCCTGGGACTGGCCCGCGCCGAAAACCTGGTCGAGGCCACCCAGAACGCCGACGTCTTCGTCGAGGTCAGCGGGATCTTGCGGGCCCTGGCGAGCAGTCTGCTGAAGATCGGCAACGACCTGCGGCTGCTCTCCAGCGGGCCGCACGCCGGCCTGAGCGAAATCCGCCTGCCCGCCCGCCAGGCCGGCTCCTCGATCATGCCCGGCAAGATCAACCCCGTCATCCCCGAGGCCGTCGTCCAGGCGGCCATGACGGTGCTGGGCAACGACCAGGTGATCGTCCAGGCCTGCTCGGCCGGCAACCTGGAGCTGAATGCCTTCCTGCCGCTGGTGGCCGAAAACCTGCTGGAATCGCTGGACCTGCTCCGGTGGGCATGCGACATCTTCGCCCGGCTGTGCGTGGCGGGCATCGAGGCCGACCGCCGCCAGTGCCGCCGCCACGTCCACGACAGCACCGCCACCCTGACCGCCCTGGTCGAGCGGATCGGCTACGAGGCGGCCGAGCACCTGGCCGAACACCTCACCGGCAGCGACGAGGAGGCCCAGCAGAACTTGCGGCACCTGGTGGTGGATCACGGCCTGTTGACCGGCCCGGAGTTCGACGAGCTGGTTTCCCCCGACCGCGTCATGCGCCTCGGCTCGCCCGGCCAGGCCAAGCCGCCGCCGCGGACGATCGAATAGCGCGGACCGGCGATCCCGGAAACAAATAAGGTTGCGTGAATCCAGATGTAGCAGGAAGCAGGCCCTTGACATGACTACATCGGACGACTAGCATGACGACTTGGCCTGCGAGGCCCTGGCAAGGCATTGCGGGTGGAAGATCGCCCACAGCAGATGCTTCTCTTGGGTGGTTATTTGCCGACAACTCAGATTAGGCGGCATTGAAAACGGGCCCCTTGGCCGCAATCCTCGTGGCCGCAACTCCCTTGACAGTAGAAGGATCGGCAATTAGCATTTGCCTTTCATGGGAACTCGATGGAGAATTGAGTTCGAGGCTCGACATCCGAGCAACCCCGAACGGGAAATGGCCACAGACCTGAGAAACTTCCTTGCGACCCAAATCGGCGACGGTCCCTTTCGTCCGTACCTCGCCATCAGCCGTGAAGCGGACGCGCTTACCGCGTACTTCGAACCCGATGCGGACTACTCGGAGCGGCTGACCGACCACGTAACACTGTATCGCTCGATTGAATCCAAGGAAATCGTTGGCTGCCGCATCAAGGGAATCTCGGGCATCCTCGAAGACCTTCCGAATTTCTTGCAGGTGGAGCACCAAGGCGCGAAGCTCTCGATGGTCTTCTGGTCGTTTCGCGGTGGTGTTGATGACGAGAATCTGCGCGATGCATTCAGGCAACTTGCGAAGGCTGCTGGCGATATGTCGCTACAGACGGCGTAAGGACGGGGGCCAAGAAAGGCAACGTCACTGGTACCGGCGGACTTGGTGGAGTTAAGGGAGGCCGGCGGCAAGAAGTGGACTGATATCAGCGATGCCCGCTTTCCCGCCGGTCACCACAGCGGCTTGGCGCTGATGCGGATCCAGCAGTTCCGCCCGGTCTCGACCACGAGCGTGTTGGTCCCCGAGCGGAGGGCGACCGGGGTGGCGTCGCGGCCGGGGTGCCAGCCGCGAAGCCACTCGTTCCGGCAGACTTGTTTCCCGTTGAGCCATACCACCGACACGTCGCCTCCGGTCTGGAGGACGACGCTCCGCTCGCGGTCGGACGGGATTTTGGCCAGGCCGATGAACTTCTCCGCGGGGCCGACGTTGACATCCAGTTGGATCGCCATGCCTTCCCGGCGGAAGTCGTCCAGCCAAGCCAGGCTCTCCCAGTCCTGGCCGGTGTAGTCCGTCTTCGCGATGGGCACGCGGACGGCCTTCCAGGAGGCATCCACCGCCACGGCGGCAACGGTCGTCTCGGTCAACGGCCGCTCGGACTTGCCCACCGTGCGGAAGGACCAGTCGCGGACGACCTCCGGGTCCAGGACGGCGCTGACCCGCTCGACCACCGGAACGTCGGAGTAGCCCATCGCGTCGAGGACCGCGCGGGCGATCCTCCGCTGCCCCGTGTAATTGGGGTGAACGCCGTCTTGGGCGTGCTGGGGATGCCCGGCCGCGGCGTCGGCGGACATGCACCTGGTGACTTCCGCGACGGGCAGCTTCTTCTCCGCCGCAATCCGGCGGATGACATGCTCGTACTGGTCCATCTTGTTGGGGCTCTTGTGGGGCCACCAGACCGGCGCCAACAGGATCACCTTGACCTTCCTGGCCAGAATCGCATCCACGGCGGCCCGCATCGCCTTTTCATAATCCTGGGCGGTAACGCCGTGGCCCGCATCGTTGGCCCCGGCGCTGATCGTGACGAGGTCGGGATGGTGGTCGAGCACGTCGCGTTGCAGCCGGGCCTCCATCCCGGCCATCGTGTCGCCGCCGATGCCCGCGTTCATGGCCAGCACGCCGATCTTCCGCGACTTGGCCAGCGAGTCGCGAACCAACTGCGGATACGTGTATCCGTCGGTGATCGAATCGCCCAGGAATGCGATGCGGAGCGGAACCATTGCCGCCTCAGGCTGCCGCTGGGCCAGGGCAGCGTCGCAATCGATCACCACAGCGGAGGCCAAACACAGCCAGCCCAAGAGAATCGGCGCGCGAAGTCCGTGCATGTTCCTTGCCCTCGTGTGTCCAAGTCCCGGGTCGCCGCTGCGGCTCACGGCTTCGCCTTCCTGAATACCATCAGGACCAATTCGGAGTCCGGCTTGGAGGAGAACTCGGTCGGTCGCCCGTCGGAGCTGTTGCCGTGCCGCAGGCAGATTTTCAGCTCGCCTCCGTTGATCTCGTAGATGCCCGCCACCGGCTTGTCTTGCTCTTGCTTGGGGGGCGTTATGTCGAGATGCTTCGGGGACTTCCCGGGGTCGATCTTCCACCCGCACGCCTCTTCGCGGTCGTCGGCAAAGTTGCCTTTCACCAGCAGCTTGTCGCCCTTGAAGGTGAAACGAACCCGCTTGACATCATCGGCGGGAGCCGGTTTGCCATTGGCGACCATGGATTGAGCGACCCACACGCCTTGCAGTGCGTCGGCATCGCCGGTCGCATCCCCGGCAACGGCCGCGACGCAGGCCGGGAGCAAGACGGAGATCAGGACAGATAGCGTGCCGGCTTTGATGTTGACGGTCATTGCGTGTCCTTTCAGTCGAGGTGTGCCGGACATTGTACCTCTCAGCCGAGAATGGAGCCAGGCGACCCCGTGCCCGGCCTGCCGGACGGGCATCTTGCCTGTCCGGCTGTCCACCGGGCCACAGGCTGGAAGTTTGTGCTACCGCCGGAAATTCCCGCGGCACGTCCGGCCGGAGGCGCCCAGAGGGTGCCCGGTCCCGGGCAAGGCTGGGGTGCGGCAAGGTTTCTTGGTAATGTAGTCCGCACACGCCGTGTGCGGAATCCGGCACGCGGCGTGTGCCGACTAAATTACAGTCCGCCAGGAAAACTTGCCAGGCCCCAAGGCCACCCCCGTTTGCCATCCGGCGGCGGAATCGTTATAGTACAAGTTCGCAAGGGGGCGTACCGCCCGCAACAGAAACAGCTTCAGACCCCGGAGAGATCAGCCATGAGCCAGCCGAAACGCAGCGTATCCTCGCGTCGCGAGTTCCTCAGAGCGTCGGGGCGGGTGGCCGCCGCGGCGGCCCTGACGGCGGGCGTGGTCCCGCACGTCCATGCCGCCGAGAACAACACGATCCAATTGGCCCTGATCGGCTGCGGCGGCCGCGGCACCGGGGCGGCGGCCGACGCCTTGTCGGTCAAGAACGGTCCCCTCAAGCTGGTGGCCCTGGCCGACGTCTTCCCGAACCGCCTCAAGGGCAGCTACGAGCAGCTCAAGGGGCGAGGCAGCGACAAGGTGGACGTGCCCGCCGACCGCCAGTTCGTCGGCTTCGACGCCTACCAGAAGGCGATGGACTGCCTGCGGCCGGGCGACATCGCGATCTTCGCCACGCCGCTGGCGTTCCGCTGGGTGGATTTCACCTACGCCATCGCGAAGGGGCTGAACGTCTTCATGGAGAAGCCGCTCACGGCGGACGGCCCGACGTCCCGCAAGATGTTCAAGCTCGCCGAAGAGGCGACGGCCAAGAACCTCAAGGTGGGCGTGGGCTTGATGTCGCGGCACAGCCGCGCGCTGGAAGAACTGGCCAAGCGGATCCAGGACGGCGAGATCGGCGACCTGGTGCTCATTCGCGGCTACCGCATGCACGGCGCGGTGGGATCGGCGCAGTCGGGACGGCGGCCCGGCGGCATGTCCGAGGTGGCCTACCAGATCCAGCGCTTCCACAGCTTCCTCTGGGCCAGCGGCGGCTGCTTCAGCGACTTCTACATCCACATCATCGACCATTGCGGCTGGATGAAAGGCGCCTGGCCGATCAAGGCCCAGGCCGTGGGCGGGCGCCATTATCGCGGCGACGCCGTCGACCAGAACTTCGACCTCTACAGCGTGGAGTACACCTTTCCGGACGAGACCAAGTTCCTCATGGACGGCCGCTGCATGTCCGGCTGCGACGACCTCTACAGCAGCTTCGCCCACGGCACCAAGGGCACGGCGATCGTCTCCCGCGGCGGCGACTGCGGCGGGCCTTCCGCCACCTTCAAGGGCCTGGGCTCGTCGCGGAAGAACATGCTCTGGGAGTCCAAAGGCGGCGGAAACCCGTACCAGAACGAATGGGACGACCTGGTCGACGCCATCCGCAACGACAAACCCTACAACGAGGTGAAACGGGGCGTCGAGGCCAGCCTGGTGACCTCGATGGGCCGCATGGCCGCGCACACCGGGCGGGTCATCACCTACGACGAGATCCTCAACTGCAACCACGAGTTCGCGCCCGACGCCGACAAGCTCACCATGGACGGCCCCGCGCCGCTGGTGGCCGACGCCAACGGCAAGTACCCCATCCCGCAGCCCGGCATCAAGGTCCGCCGCGAGTATTGACCATGACCCAAGCCAGGAAACTCGACGGCGGCGAAGCGAAAGCCCGCTCGGTCACGATCGGCGTGGTGGGCACCGGCGATCCGCGGATCGACCAGCCCTCGCGCGAGCGGGCGGCCAACATCGTGGGCATCGTGGCCGAGCGGATCGCGGCCGCCGTCCGCACGCCCGACGGCGCGGCGGTCGAGGTGGTCTGGACGCCGCTGCTCGTGGACGGCGAGAAGCAGGCCGATGCGGTGGGCCGGCTCTTCCGCCAGGCGGGCGTCGACGCCGTGGTCTGCGCCCCGGACACCTGGGCCTTCCCGCAATTGACGCTCATGAGCCTCCTGGCGCACTTGCCGCCGGACGTGCCGGTGAACATCACCTGCGGCAACAGCGGTCCGAAGCCGGGCGTGGTTTATGCCCACGCCGTGAACGGCGCCCTGGCGCAAAGCGGCCGGCTGGCGCACCTGAACGTCGGCACCTGGCCCGATGCGGGCATGAGCCCCGAGCCCACCGCGGAAACGGTGGCCGCCCTGGTCGATTGGTGCTACGCCGCGGTGACGTTCGCGGGGCTCCGCGGGCGGCGGGTCGTGGTCTTCGGCCACGATTCGATGGGCATGGAAACGGCCCTGGCCCACGTCCTGCCCACCCGCCGCTCCTTCGGCCTGGAGATCACCCGCCTGGACATGAAACTCCTGGCCGACATGCTCGCCAAGGGGGCCTACGACCGCAAGGAGCTTCGCGGGCTGCGGGCGTGGATCGACGAGCACGTCGGCGGCCGGCTGGACCTCAGCCAGCCCGACGGCCCCGAGCGGTTCGACAAGTCGCTGGCCTTGTACCTGATCGTCCGCGACCTGCTGGCCGAGCTGGACGCGGTGGGCGGCGGCTTCATGAACCAGCTCGAATGGGGCAGCGACCTGCGGGGCATCCCCCTGCCGATCGCCGACGCCATGGAAAGCCTGCTGAACTCCACCTTCGACCACAACGGCCGCAAGCCGCCCATGCCCTTTGCCACCGAGGCCGACGTGCAGGGGCTCTTGACGATGCTCTTCAGCACGTGGCTCTCCGGGGGCAGCCCGCCGCTGTTCATGGACTTCCGCAAGGTGTGGGAGCCGTGGGAGATCCGCGGGCTGGCCGAGCGGCTGGGCGTGGCCGCCGGCGATGAGCTGTGGGCCCGCGAAGGGCTGGTGGACGGCGACAACAGCGGCTCGGCCAGTCTCGACTGGGCGGGGCGGCCCGGCGACCCCGTCGAGAAGATCATGGCCAACGTGGCCATGCCCGGCGCCGAGCTGTATTACTTCCCCGGCGGCGGCAACAGCGTGACGTTTTTCACGCCCGGCGGGATCGAGTGCCTCGCGGCCCGGCTGGCCTACAGCGAGCTGTCGGGCATGTTCAGCCTGGTGTGGGACGAGGCGTGTACCGTCGAGCTGCCGGAGAAACTGGCCCGGGCGGTGGCCCACACCTCGAATCCGACCTGGCCGCACACGTGGATCGTTCCCAAGTACGCCACGATGGCCGAGTACAAGCAGTCCGCCCCGGCCAATCACTTCCATGCCTCGTGGGGCCTAGCCCCGGCGCGGCTGGAGTATTGGATGGACCTGGCCAACGTGCTGAGCGTGGCTCCCTGGTCGCGGCGGCCGCACGCGGTAAGCGGCGTGGACCGCCCGCCGCCCCTCCTGTACTTGCTCAACGGCGGCGAGGCTGCCGCCAAGCTGCTGCGCGGCCGAGGACGCTGATCGAGAAACCGCGCCACTCGCGGGACAAAGGGCCATGTAGGTCCCCGCTGCCGGACGGGACTTTAACGGGACCCCAAACCTAGCTGCGTTCCGGTTTCGACCCCGCCCGGTTTCGACCCCCGCGGACGATCCTAATGCCCCGCCGCGTCAGCGTTTTTTCTGCTTCGCCAGCGCGGGCCCCGGCCCGTCATGTTCCATCGCGATAAGGATTAGGGGCAGGTCTTCCGCCTTTGCGTGCCCAACGTGCCGCTTGGCGTCGGACATGCACGGCGCGCGGTCGGTGAGGAAGAGGCTCAGTTTGTCGCTCGGCACCACCAAGACGCCGACGTCCGTCAGCCCGCCCTCGATCGCCCGCCGAAGGTGGACGATGTCCATCACCGGCAGGTCACTACGGGCCGAAACCTGGATCTCCACCCCGAGGCAGACCTGCGTGCCGTTCACCGTATGGCACTTCGTCCAGTCCACGTCGCCGGTCTGCTTCCTCGTCCACCCAGTAGCGGCGGCGAATCGCTCGTCCAGCAGCCGGCGGACGGCGGCCCCGCCGTTGCTGTCGACGGCCTCCTTGACCAGCAGCTGGAACCCGGTCAGAATTTCGCGCAATTCTTCCAGCAGAGGCCCGATGCCGAGCCGCTCTGCCCTTTGCACGGCACCGTTGTAGGGTACCTCTTCTACGGTTTTCGGCATTGATTTACGACCTTACTCCCGAGGACCCGGCTTGAGTACCGCAAGTAGTTGCGCCGGTGGGGCCAGACCAAGCCGAAGCGGGAATTTGTCCTTGAAGCGCGAAATGATGGCCGGCGCGGTCGCGATTTCCGATCCCAGCCACAACCGCCCGAGCAGTTCGGCGGATTCGTAGCTGGAGCCGCCTCCGCCGAACGGGTCAAGGACCACATCGCCGGGGTTGGTCGAGATTTCAAAGCAGCGCGCGGAGATCATCGGCTTCAGTTCGTTGATGTGCCATCGGGTCTTGAACCGCCCGTGGCGCGCCGGCGCGGTATCGTCCCAGAAGTCGGTTAGATTCAGTCCGAGGGGGTTGAGAAACTTGCGGTGCCCGCCGTAGTCCTTAACGTCCTTCCCGCAGTGCCGACACTGAGGGACCGGCAGACGCACGTGGTTGAACGTGGCCGGGGGGCCCTTCGTGAAGTACAGCAGGGCGTAGTGCGCCGGGTAGAGTTTGCGGCCGCGGGGGAACGTGCCCTTCATCGACAGGGCAATCCAATGGCGGAACAACATACCCCGCTGCTCCAGGTGGGCTGCGAAGTGGAAACCCCATTGCGGCAGAATATAGATGAACAACGCACCACCCGGTTTGATGGTCCGAATAGCCTCGTCGATCCAGGCATACGACCAACGAAGGTACTCATCCCGGTGCAGGTCGTCCTTGTCCGACCCGTTGCCGTAGTCCTTGGCCAGGTTGAACGGCGGGTCCGCGAAAACAGTGTCGACCGACCCATCCTTGACGATGGCGAAGAGGTCCATGCAATCCACGGCATACACCAGGCCCAGGCCCGTGCTCATTGCGTGTGAAATCGCTGCTCTCGCGCCCCGGGGGGCGCGGGGCGGGCGACTGTGGCGAGGGGTAGCCAGGGCTCGCAGCATAGGGGCATCCTACCAAGAATGGGGCCGATGGCAAGAGGCGGACCAGGCCGGAGGCAGAGAACCTCTGCCAGGCCTACATCACGGGCCGCTGTCCCGCGCCTTGGGGGAGGAAAGGGACAGGCGCGCTTATTGGGGGGGCCTTCAAACGGGACCTGCAAATGGGGGCGGGAGTCTCTCTCTTGACGAAGTGGCTTGGCTGCAGCTACCTTCCCGAGCGTGGCCTCAAATCGCCGTGACCGTATCGCCGGGCTTTTTCACGAGCACGTCGCCGCCGGGCGTGGCGGCCAGGTGGGCGAGGAACCAGTCCTGCCCGAGGCCGGCAAGCAGAACGCTCCTCGCGCCGTTGGCCTGAACGGTGCCACCAGCGCCAGCGGCCAGCAAGTAGGCGCCGTTGGCGCCGCCGGCGATCGGGGGGGCGTCGGGGCCAGGCTTTAGCTGCCAACTGGCTTCCCGCGTGGCCTTCCCGCGACTCTCGCTGTTGCGGTTGCACCATCGCGCGCGTCGCGTAGCGACAAACGAAACATCAGGCGTCGCCGACCATGCTACGCACGGTCCCCGACGGTGCCCGGACGCAATTCTTGCGCGGACTTCCTGCGTCCGTGGATTGAAACCCACGGCCACCAACAGGCGTCGCTACGCGACGGCGGCGGCCGGCAAGGCCCGTACTGTGAAACGGTC
>Ga0187848_10001612_pt1 | contig 18950 bp, 20 predicted proteins | sample June2016WEW_4_40_FD_132424 | JGI IMG/M metagenome (GOLD analysis project Ga0187848, IMG submission 132424) | Peatland microbial communities from SPRUCE experiment site at the Marcell Experimental Forest, Minnesota, USA - June2016WEW_4_40 | ecosystem: Environmental > Terrestrial > Soil >... | reverse complement strand
GGGTTCGTTATACAGCATCTTCTATTGCTTCTTCCTCAGGCCGTCCAAAAGCCGGTCGAGTTTCTCCGGCGTCACGAAGTGATGAAAATCGTAATTGATTTGAATCGCAGGCGCCCAGGAGCACGCGCCCATGCACTCCACTTCTTCGATCGAAAACTGCCCGTCCGCGGTGACGCCGTGGTTCTCGATGCCCAGCTTCCGGCAAGTGTGCTCCAGCAGTTGGTCGGCATCGTGCAGCAGGCAACTGATATTGGTGCAAATCTGCACGTGATACTTGCCGAGCGGTTGGCGGTGCAACATGCTGTAGTAGGAAACCACTTCGTTGACCTGCAACGGCGTCACGCCGACGCGTTGGGCCACCTCCTCGACCAGTTCGTCGGTGACCGATCCGATTTCATCCTGCGCATAGAGCAGCATCGGAATCATCGCCGCGCGCTGGCGCCCGGTGGGATAGCTCTCGAGCAGCTTGGCGAATTTGGCTTCCAGTTGGGGAGAGAATGTCATGGGTGCTTTATCGATCCGTATCTCCTAACACGAAATCCATGCTGCCGATGGCGGCGATGACGTCGGCGATCAGCGTGCCTTCCACCATGCGCGGGGTGGCTTGCAGGTTGCCGAAACTGGGCGTGCGCATATGAACGCGGTACGGCCGCGCCGTGCCGTCGGCAACCACGTAGTAAGCCAGCTCGCCGCGCGGCGATTCAATCACCTGGTAAACTTCCCCTGCGGGCACGCGGAAGCCCTCGGTCACAATCTTGAAGTGATAGATCAGCGCCTCCATCTGCGTCTTCATCTTGTCGCGATCCGGCAGCACCACGTGCGGATCGTCGGCCTTCCACGGGCCTGCCGGCATGCCCTCCATCGCCTGCCGCACGATCCGCGCGCTCTGCCGCATCTCCTCGATACGCACCTGGTAGCGCGCGTACACGTCGTTTTCCGTTCGCACCGGCACGTCGAAATCGAACTGGTCGTAACTGGAATAAGGCGCGTCCTTGCGCGCGTCGATCTTCAAACCGGCGGCGCGCAGCATGGGTCCGGTAACTCCCAGGTCGAGCATATCTTCGAGCGGAATCGTGCCGACGCCGCGCGTGCGGCCGATCCAGATTTGGTTGTTGGTGAGCAGATCCTCGTACTCGTCCACGCGGCTGGGAAACACGTCGATGAATTTCTTCACCTGCTCCTGCCAGCCTCGCGGCGGTTCCAGCGCCAGCCCGCCGATGCGAAAGTAGCTGGTCATCATGCGCTGGCCGGAGAACATCTCGAAAATACGCAGGATGTCTTCGCGCTCGCGAAAGCAATACAGAAATACCGACATGGCGCCGATGTCGATGGCGTGCGTGCCCAGCCAGACCAGGTGGCTGTTGAGGCGGGTCAACTCCGTCAGCATCACCCGCATCCACTGTGCCTGCGGCGGAATCTCCAGGCCGAGCAGTTTCTCCACCGCCAGGCACCATCCCAGATTGTTCGAAAGCGGCGCCAGGTAATCCACGCGGTCGGTGAGGGTGACCGCCTGCTGATAGAGCTTGACCTCGAATTCCTTTTCGATGCCGGTATGCAGGAAGCCTATGTCGGGCCGGCAGCGCACGATGGTTTCCCCATCCAGTTCCATCAGCAGCCGCAGCACGCCGTGCGTCGAGGGATGCTGCGGGCCCATGTTGAGCACCAGCGTGCGTCTGCCGGAGCTGAGCTCTTCGCTCTCCAGCGTGGTGGTGATTCCTGGCATGTCCGCTTCGCTCATGCTCAGATCCTCGCGCCCGTGATGGGGTAATCCTTGCGCAGCGGGTGGCCTTCCCAATCGTCGGGCATCAGGATGCGGCGCAGATCGGGATGATTCAAGAAGCGGATGCCGAACAGGTCGAACACCTCCCGCTCATACCAGTTGGCGCCCCGCCACACCGAAGTGACGCTCTCGATGGCTGGATCGGCGCCGTTTACGCGGCATTTCAGTCGCACCCTCTGGCTCCTCTCCACCGAATGCAGATGGTAGACCACCTCGAAGCGCGGCTCGGCCGGATATAGGTCCACCGCCGTGACTGAGCTCAAGCGCACGAATTTCTGATCGTATTTCAGAAACCCGCAGACGCTCGCAATCTTGGCCGCGGCAATTTCGAGGGTCAACTCACCTCGGTCGAACTTGGCGCCGGTCACGGCGTCGGCGTCAAAGTCCGCCACGGCAAGAGCCAGAGCGTGTTCGCGCAATGGATCGGGCAGCATAGCAGTCGTTACCGTTTACGGTCCGCGGTGGAATCGGGGGACCAATCGAGCGCACCTTTTTTCCAGATGTAAAAAAAACCGGCCAGAATCAGCACTACGAACACCAGCATCTCGACGAACGCGAACATCTTCAGCTCGCGGTACACTACCGCCCAGGGATAAAGAAAGATGGCCTCGATATCGAACAATATGAAGAGCATCGCCACCAGGTAAAACTTCACGCTGAAGCGGTGCCGCGCGTCGCCGGTGGGAACCATGCCCGATTCGTAAGGCATGTCCTTCACACGGTTGCGCACGCGCTTGCCGAGCAGGTAGGAAACCGTGAGCAAGCCGCCGGCAAGCGCCATGGCCAGCAAGGCCTGCACCAGCACAGGAAAGTACTGTTCGGCGTATGATTCTGGCATGACGATTCGGGAAGCTGCGGCCTAACCTTAGACTATAATGGTTGCAAAAGTAGAGTGTCAACCGGCGATGGAGATCCCCGTAGTCATCAATGGCGAAGCGCGCACCGTGGCCCCGCAACAAACCTTGCTGGATCTGCTGCGGCGCCTGGGACTCGATCCCGCGCGGGTGGCCGTCGAACTCGACCGCCGCATCGTCAAACAAGCGCAGTGGAGCGACACCGTGGTCGAACCCGGCGCGCGGATCGAAATCGTACAGTTCGTCGGCGGCGGGTAACGCACCTACAACAATTCCGACAACCGGGCACTCCGATTGGCACAGCCCTCGCGGAGGACGATAATGTGTTCCGGTTCGGATGCACACCAGGCGAAGGAATTCCACGCCAATTCGGGAATGGTTTTTCGAAAAGCAGGCCGGCCTCGGTCAAGATACGCCGTCACGAACGCCACGCTTTGATCCGCAAATCCGGCGGCGTGAGTGATTCCCAGGAAGGCGCTCTTTCGGGCAGCGTTGATCGGTCCGTCAGTGGCCACCACCTCCACAAAGATCAGGAGTGGAGTGGCTGGCCCCATGTCGACGAGCAGGAGATCTGGCAGATACTTGTCCGGCGGAATAGCCAATCCAATTGCTTTCGCCAAAGCTTCATCGCGGGCAACCACCTTGTTCCCGCTCTCGCTCAGGAAGATCACTCCAGGCGCCTCCAAAAAACGGGGGCAGAAGTCCTCGACCACGGCCTTCGTGATTACAGAACTCGGGCCCGCTGAAAGGCGCCGCGTCTCCCCGTTCGGAAAGGTAACCAGAAGGCCTGATACGTTCGGCGTAGCCCCTTTTCCGACCAACTGAATGCGAGCCAGTGCTCCGGCCGACAGGTTTTCACGCTGCCATCTTGCGACTGCATCGGCGAAATGCCCACCCAGCAATCCCGGATCGAACAGCGCTGCAAACGAGGTCTTGAGCGCGTACCGCGGCGCCGCCGATGTGGTGGGGAGATCACTACGCACCATTGCCGCGCCAACTCGCACCAAGCCTTCCCTCAGGGTCTCGTCTCGAATCGGCTCGCGGGTGTTCACCGCGTACCATCGGCCACGGATGTTTCCTGACTTCTGCAAGGACGCCGCTGCCCATCTCCGCCGCGCCGAGTCGTCGGATTTCTTGGCCTGTGCGTCGCTCATGCGAGTCACCTGATCCGGCCGAAGGTAGCCCAGGCCCTCAACAGATCCGACATACAGCATCACGAATACGGTTTTGGCGGCGATTTCGCGGGTACAATAGCCACGGTTCGGCGTTCCTTCGGGAAAGATTTCCAACAAACGCTTCTGAATATCGGCGACGGCGACCAGTTTCGGGAGGGGAATCTCCATAGGGCCGCTACGCATGGAACAGCTCGGCACAGGCCCGCTCGATGACGTCGCGGCTGGCCCGTTCCTGCACAAGTCTCGTCAGGTTTGAAAGCTCCTCAGGCGGCGGCAATGGCAGAGCCTCCAGCTCGTATGCCGATACCGCGACGCTCCCGCTCAAGCACCGAAATGCCTTGTCGACAATGTCCGAGTTCAGAAGCGTGCACAACACGGCGGGTGACACGCGGGGACCCCCGTTAGTCGGTCGGATCATATTCAGGTGATTCTCAATCACTACGGCCGGGTGAAGCCGAAGAAACTTGTTGGGGAGTTCCGCCGCTATCAATCGCCGGCTCTGTTCCTTGGCCGTCGTGCGCTGCACCAGAACGCAAGGCTTGTAGGAGATCAACCAGTCATCGCCAGGTCGCGGCCTAAAGAAGGGTTCGTGGTTCTTTTTGGCGGCTCGGAAAACGAACCTACCATACGGCGCGACGCATTCGGCCCATATTAGTGGCAAGGTTTCAGGCGAAGGATGCCGGGTCAACTGGCCTTTGTGCCGATTCCAGACCAGAGGCCCGGTGTTCACCTCATAGCCATAGTTCTTCAAGCGGTGTGGCATCCGCCGCAGGAAAGCAATCAGAGCTTCCTGATCGGAGCTCCGGGGGACCATCCAGGGGCCGCCCGTAGAACTCGGCAAAACTAATCGGCCAGCAGGCTGCACGACGACGTCGGAATAACCAGTAGGCGAAATAAAGTGAACTGAAGCGCTCGTGTTCCGGTCGCCGCGCTTGTATGTTGCAAGCAAGGTCTCTTGCAGAGCGTCGTCGAAGACGCCCTTACGGACTGAGACGAAATCCAGGTTCGCGGGAGGCGCCTCTGTCGCGAGCAAGTGCCTCAAAGACTTGAAATACTCGCCCGCCAGGAAACTCGTAGGCGTGACAAACGCGATCACCCCGCCTGGACGCGTCATTTGCACGGCCAAATCGGTGAAGAGTCCGTAGAGATTTGCGTGACCGTACAGACTCCGGCGATACCGCTCGCGCACTTCCCGGCTGAGGGTGACCCGGCCATACGGCGGATTTCCGATCACCAGATCGTACGTATCCGCGACGTCCTGTAGCAAGCTGTCACCAACGCCAACAATCTGCGGAAGCCTCTGTTTCGCCGCACGACAGACGTCCATCACTGCAGCCTCAAGGAACACCTGGGAGGTCCATGCGGCGAATGGATCGATCTCGGTGCCGCGGAGACGCTCGCCAATCGCTCGGACGATCTGGTGAGCGGGCAAGTCGGCACTCGCCGACGCCATTCTCGCGGCCACGGGCGCCAGAAAAGCACCGCCTCCACAGGCCGGATCGATCACCCGGCAGCGTCTCCAATCCACCCCAGCCTGCGCCGCCAGATTCATGAGTCTTTCGGCCAGCCCGGGCGGCGTATAGTAACTCCCCCACCGCGACCGCGCATCCTCGGGCATCATTGCCGTATAGATCACGCCAATCAGATAGCTGGCAGTGCACAGGTCCAATTCCGCACCAGCTACACCCATTCGCCTCGCCAGCGACAATGCGGGCTCTTTCAACCGCCCTCCGGCCGTGAACGTCGCCGTTGGCAGGGGCCACGGGTCTCCACCGCTGCGTTGGATCTCGATCCAGTATGCCCTAACCGCCTCGGCGCAGAAAGTGCGTGCGAATGTGAGCCGGAGATCCCCAACAAATGTGAGCGCCAGCGCTTGAGCCTCGTGCTTGCCCGATTCCAAGAGCTTGGCACCGCGCCACCGCTCGTCGCTCAGGAGCAGGGGCTCCGTCATAGAGCCGCGCACCCGAGGATAACGCCGCTCCGTCAGCCGCAGCTTCCCGGATCGGCGCTGCACGATAGGCGCGAGGTTACCCGCAGGTGCCTTCATAGTTCGGCTCGTAGCGCTCTTCCCTTAGTCTAATCGGTTATGCTCGGAAAACCATTAAGCATTCGCGAGATCAAACCACCGGAAGTTCGGCTGCCCTCACCGCCGCCGGCCCCACACCCGCTCACGTAAAGCTGCGAATGGCGTGGGCTTCGTCGCCGTGAACGTCGAAGACCGTATACAGCTTGGTGATCTGCAGCAGGTCCTTCACCCGCTTGTTCAGGTTGAGCAGCTTCAACTGCCCGCCGTTGTTGGTCACGGTGGTAAAGCCCGATACCAGCTCGCCGATGCCCGAGCTGTCGATGTAGGAAACCTCGCCGAGGTTGAGCAGAATCTTTTTCTGGTTCTTGCCCACCATGTCTCGCAGGGTTTCGCGCAGCGCACTGGACCCTTCGCCGAGAGTAATTCGCCCGGCCACGTCCACCACGGAGACGTCGCCCACTTGCCGAGTATTCAACTTAACGCTCACTGAATAGCCTCCTGGAATTCTTCGAGAATCTACTTAGACGCCGCAAACTTCACTAAAGTCACTTCGGTTCCTCCCGGCTGCAAGCGCCGGGCCTGAAAATCGTCCATGAACGACCGGATCAGAAAAATGCCGCGGCCGGATGTGCGCAGCAGGTTCTCCGGCGTCAGCGGGTCGGGCAGGTTGACATAATCGAAACCTTCCCCTTCGTCGGCGACCCGCACCGTGAACCGGCTGCCGCTCATGCTGGCTGAAAAGCGCACCTTCTTGTTCGTGTTGTACCGGTTGCCATGCACTACCGCATTGACCATGCTCTCTCGCACGGCCAGCCCGATCTTCATCAGGTCTTCCTCATCGAAACCGGCCCGCCGCGCCAGGCCTACGGCCAGGTCCTCGGCATGGTCCACGCTGTCCAAGGTGGAATCGAGCGACCTCTCCACGGATTCCGGTGCCGAGCGCGAAAGATCCCCCATTTGGGTAGCGGCCGATCGGCCAAAGCGAATCGTCAGAATAAATTACCAGAGCCGCGAAAGTCAAGGACGAGCCGGCACCTCACAGCGGCACGTAGCCCGAGCCTTGCCCGCGGAACTGCGGCGGCTTCGGTTCGTGGCGCAGTTCCTCGATCAGCTCCACAACCTTGCGTGCAATTTCGTCGCGGACCTGGCAATGCTCCTGGTAGGTCATCCCGATCGGGTCGGGAATTTCCCATTCCAGGAGACGCACAGGCGTCTGCAGCGGAAGCGGGCGCTGGCACATGTTCACAACCAGGTCAAAACGGATGCGGGCCAAATTCTGCAAGCTCTTCGGGAAGTGATCGCGCAGGACGATGTTCTTCTCCTCCATGGCGCGTATGGTATCGGGCGCGATATCCCAGGCGGGCGCCAGCCCGGCGCTGGCCGGAATCATCACGTCGGCGCCCAGCGCGCGCGCGAAGGCTTCGGCCATCTGGCTGCGGCACGAATTGCCGACACAAACGAATAGAACGCGGGTACGGTGGTCACTCACAGTTTTTCCAGGAACAGTCGATGCACGCGCGCGTCTCTAGTTAGCTCGGGGTGGAACGTGGCGGCCAGGTGCGGGCCTTGCTCGACCAGCACCGGGTCATCGCGGTAGCGGGCCAGCACTTTGGCGCTGTTGCCAACGCGGCGGATGATCGGAGCGCGAATAAAGACGGCTTCCAGCGGGCCGGGCGACGTGCGGCGCTCGAACTCCGCGTCTGGTTCGATGGAGGTGACGCGACTGTCCACCTGACGGCCGTACCCGTTGCGCTCCACCGCTATGTCCATCAGCCCGAGGCTCTCCTGCGGGGGCGCGGAAACCTGGCTCGCCATCAGAATCGCCCCCGCGCAGGTGCCGAATACGGGCTTGCGGCAGGCGAATTCCGCGAGCGGCGCCATCAGGCCATCGTAACGCAACAGCTTGAGGATAGTGGTGCTTTCGCCGCCGGGAATCACCAGCCCGTCGAGACCGGCGAACTGCTCCGCGCGGCGCACGTACACGGGCTCTGCGCCGGCGCGCTGCAAGGCCGCGCCGTGGGCGGCGAAGTCGCCCTGCAGCGAAAGCACGCCCACTTTCTTCATTACCAGCCCCTGGTTTGCAGCAGCTCGCCCTCCGGCAGCTTGGCGATGTCGAGGCCGGGCATGGCGTCGCCCAGCGCGCGGCTGGCCTCGAGCAGCTTTTCCGGATTCTCGAAGTTTTTGGCTGCCTGGACGATGGCGACTGCGCGCGCCGATGGGTCGGACGACTTGAAGATCCCCGAACCGACGAAAACCGCCTCCGCGCCGAGTTGCATCACCAGCGCCGCATCCGCCGGAGTCGCGATTCCGCCGGCCGAAAAATTCGGCACCGGCAGCTTGCCGTGCGCGGCCACCCACTCGACCAGTTCGAGCGGCGCTTGCAGCTCCTTGGCCTGGTGCACCAGCTCCTCTTTGCCCAGGATTGTGAGCTGCTTCATCTCTCTGACGATGGTGCGAATGTGGCGGACCGCTTCCACGATGTTGCCGCTGCCGGCTTCGCCCTTGGTGCGGATCATGGCTGCGCCTTCGGCGATCCGCCGCAGCGCTTCGCCCAGGTTGCGCGCGCCGCACACGAACGGCACTTTGAAATCGCTCTTCGCGATGTGGTGCTCTTCGTCGGCCGGCGTCAGCACTTCGCTTTCATCGATGTAATCCACGCCCAGCGCTTCCAGAATGCGCGCCTCCATGAAGTGGCCTATGCGCGCCTTGGCCATCACCGGGATGCTGACCGTCTGCATGATCTTCTCGATGATGGCGATACTGGCCATCCGCGCCACGCCGCCTTCCTTGCGGATATCGGCCGGCACGCGCTCCAGCGCCATCACCGCCGATGCCCCCGCATCCTCCGCGATCTTGGCCTGCTGGGCGTTGGTGACGTCCATGATGACGCCGCCCTTCAGCATCTCCGCCAGCCCGACCTTCACTCGAAAACTTTCGCTCGTAAACTCAAACATGGCTTTTCCCCCGTGGCGCAGGCTGTTCAGCCTGCAGAGCCGAGAGTCGTCTCGGCTTTTCTTCCTTCCTTAGGACTCGCCAACAACACTGTGCCAACCGCTGTCAAACCTATTTCCCCACACTGCTCACACCATCGCCGGAGCCGGCTCGCCGCTGGGATGCGCACTCGCCAGTTCCGCCGCCGCCAACTTCCCGATGATCGCCAGGCCGTCGCGGATCTGCTGCGGCGCCAGTCCCGCGAAACTTAATCGCAACCCGCCCGGCTCCTGGCGCGACACCGCAAAATAGCGCGCCGGCAAGTACGCCACGCCCAGCTTCTGCGCGCGCGGCAGCATTTCACCGGCATCCAACGGCTCCGGCAGGCTCACCCACAGATTCATGCCGCCCTCCGGCCGCGTCCATCTCGTGCCGGGCGGCAGAAATTCGCGGCAGGCTTCCAGGGTTACGCGCAACCGTTCCCCGCCCGCTTCGAGCAGCCGCCTTCGATGCGCCTCCAACCGGCCGGACTCGGCGAATTCGAGCAACACAGCCTGTGAAAGCTGATCGCTATGCAGATCGGCCGCTTCCTTGGCATGGCGCAACCGGTCGAGCAGCGGTTTCGGGCCAACCACCCAGCCCACCCGCAGCCCCGGAAAACTGGCCTTCGAGAAACTGCGCAGCAGCACCGTCCCGCCATGCTCGTCGAGTTGCTTGAGCGCCGCCAGCGGCTGCCCCTCATATCGCAACTCGCTATACGGATCGTTCTCCACCACCGGCACGCCGGCCGCCCGCGCCGCTTCCAGCAGCCCGCGCCGCGCCGCCAACGGCTGCGTAGCGCCAGTGGGGTTCTGAAAGTCCGGCGTCACCACGATCAGTTTCGGCCGCTCGCGTTCTAGCACTCGCACCAGGCGCGGAATCTCCATCCCGTTGGTGCCGACCGGAACCGCCGCCAGGCGCGCGCCCATCCCCGTGAGCAGGCTCTTCAGCCCTGGGTAGACCGGATCCTCGACGGCAACCGCGTCGCCCGGCCGCAGCAACACGCGCCCCACCAGGTCGAGCCCCTGCTGGCAACCATTGGTGATCAACAGATCGTCCGCCGCGCCCGCTTCACCCTTCCGGTGCGCTTCCGCGAGCAGGTACCGGCGCAGCGGTTCGTAACCGGCCGGCGATCCCAACTGCAAAATGTCCGCCAGATCCGCCCGCGCCGTCACCGCCGCGCAACTCAAGCGAAATTCGTCCAAGGGAAACAGCTCGCGCGACGGCCACGAGGTGGCGAAGCTGATGGTCTCCCGACCGAGAGCCGTCGATGTAGGCGCAGTCTCGCTACGCTCCAGCAACGCTCCCCAACGCACCCCACGCTGTGAGGCGGGTCCCCGGCCTGCCAGCTCGCCGGCCACCGTCGCCGACGTGACGAAGCTGCCCTTCCCCACCCTGCCCGCGATCATGCCCTCGGCCTCGAGCATTTCGTAAGCCGCAGCCACGGTAGTCCGGTTCAGTCCAAGTGAACCAGCCAATTCCCGAGTGGCTGGCAGCCGCTCGCCAATCCCCAGTTCGCCGGAGCGAATCCTCTCCGCAAAGTGCTCATACAATTGGCGGTAAAGCGGCACCTCCGACCCATGATCGAGCTGTAGCAAAGCGTCCATCCATCCACACCATACCATATTGGGTGGGGCATGCTTTAGCTTGCCCGTATCCAGGGATATTCCGTACGTGGCATACTGTTGGCGGGAAGCATCTGATGCCCACTCGTATTTTCGGGAGTTGCTGGAAGCGATGCCGCCTGACCGGCAACGGAGGATCGAACAACGGTTCCAGAAAAGTCTTGCCGCTATGCCGCTCAGCCAATTGCGAAAAGCGCAAGAGATGACGCAGTTGCAACGCGCCGGAGTCCTCGGAATCAATCAGGGAGGGGTTTCGAAGCTCGAACACCGGTCCGACATCTGTGTCAGCGCCTTGGCCGACTACATCGAAGCTATGGGCGGTCGCCTCGATATCCGCGCCATCTTCGAAGATCGCGAAGTGCGAATTACGCAGTTCGAGAAATTGGCAAGTTAGACAGGGCCGCGGGGAGATCGGTGGGGCGGGATCGAATCGGCGACATAGCGGTCGGATTTCCTTATGTCAAAGTCTAATAGACTTGACCACGAAAACGTCTCAATTGATTCGCTTGTCCACTACCTCAAAGAACGGTGTGGCTGTCAAGACGTCCAGCATCGGAAGGTTGCGCGGGGAGACGATCCTCCTGATTTCTGGCTGTCTATTGACGGTAAGACGTTCGCTGTTGAGGAAACCAGCATAGCCGAGGAAGCTACTGTTAAAGGCATCGACAACGCCCGGAGGAAAGGGAGTACCCACGGATTTCTCGGCGCCAAATGGGAAGGAGAGGCGCAAGACGAACTAACTGCCCTAATGCAACACGCGGTGTCGTGCAAACGCTCGAAGCTCGAACAGAAGGGCGTGCCAGAACAGTGCCGGGACATTATTCTGCTTCTTTATGATGCTTACGGGTATGGTGACGCAGGGGATGCCGGAAAAGCCCTGCTAAGAGTTCGTGGGTACGACTGGTTTCATTCTGTCTTCTGGGCCGAGTCCTTTACGGACAGACACAACGAATTGTACCCTCATGAGCCGGGTCGCACGGGGCGCTTTTTGTGCACCAAGGAAGGCCAATGGGCCACGTGAGGCTTCAGACTCCGGCTCCCCTTCGCCCCTCTGCTACAATCCAGGCTCTATGCGCGTACCGCGCTTGCCGCAGTGGATCATTTTGCTGACGCTGGCCGAGGTTGCCGCACGCACCGCTCAACTGCCCGTTCAGGACAAGAGCTCGAAAAAGAAGAACGCACGCGAGTGCTGCAACTGCCGGTCGCGCTGCCTCCCGTCACCACGGGCAATCCGCGGCGGCGTACCTTTCGCATACCCGGCTCCGGTGGCCTTCTCTCGGCGTCCTCAGCGCGTCCGCAGTGGAATTACCCGCTCGTCGGCACCGCTCTTCCCGAACCCGGCAACCAACTGTAGGTTTCCCGCAGATTGAGGTTCTTGTCCTGGAACTGCGTCCGGAACAGATTCTCCGAGTACGGTTCGAAGTTGAACGGCGCGAGACCGACCACAATCGCTTCCTCAATGTCGAACCTGCCGGCCACCACATGCAATTCTCTGCCCCTGGTTGCACGCCACGCATGCACCATTTCATGCGCCAATCCGATGATCGGCGGACGGTTCCTTCGTGCCGGATCGGGATCGGCCGGATAGGTCTGGTCCGGATCGAACCCGATGGTGCACGCACAGCCGCGCCCTGCGGGCAGCCAGGGACGCAGCAGCCGCTGCAAGGCGTTGGCCCAACCTTCGGGCAGGCGAGCCAGGGTTCGCGCGCCGCTGACCAGTTCGTTCAGAATCGCCAGGTTGTCGGTGGACTTGGTGTAAAAGAATTCCGGCGGCGAATTCGGCTTGCCCACGTTTTGCTTGGTATCGTAAGTGACCGGCAGGAGGCCGGTCGTCAATTGCCGGGCAATGAACAAGGCGGTCACACCGGCCTTTTTCGCGGTGTCCAGCGACGCGCGCAATGCGCTCCTGAAAGCATCGCCGTCATTGTCTATGATGGCTTGCGTGAATAGAGTAAAATTGCCCCTTGCCAACGCTTTGCAGTAATTGCTCAGGGCGCCAACCTCACGCGGTCCGATCGTCACGCGTTTCTTCGTGCTATTGATCGCCGCGAGAAATGCCTGGCCCGAAGGCCAGCTATTCTCGATCACTGTCAGACATCCAAGCACCTTGGCCTGGTATTCCTTAGAGCCGTCAACGACTATGTCGGTGTAGGTGGAATATTGTACGCTCATTTTCTCCTTACAAACGTGCGCCAAGATTTCCGCTGGGCGCCCAATGCAGCCGGGTAGATGCGATGACCGGATGACGGCATCCATCGCATCTCCGGAGAGTGGCAAATCGCAGCCGTGCTGATGGTGGCTACCGGCGTAGCCGTCGTTCCGCGACTGCACCCTGCCGGGGTACTTGCTCCTCGCGGCGGAAGGTCTGGTCCAGGCGACGCTAGCCATCCAGGTCTTCCACTCGAAATTGAGCTGCGCCGTTCGGCAGCCGTGCTTGACTGGGACTTCAATTTCGGCCCCCAGTTCCCGGTAAGTGTAGCACAGGCGGGAACCCTTTGATGCCCTAAAGTCAGATTCGAAGCTACGAAACTCCAAAATGAGATCTGCCGAGTGTCGTTTCGTCGGCCGTCCCCGACATTGGTAATCCAGCTCGCCCGCACCCCCCTGCTACAATCCAAGTTCTATGCGCGAGCCGCGCCCGCCACAGTGGATCATCTTGTCGACGCTGGCCGCGGTTGCCGCCAGTGCCGCCGCACCGCCCGTAGAAGACAAGCGCTCGAAAAAAGAGAGCGCACGCAAGTGCTGCCACTGCTCGCCGAGTTGCCGGCCCGTCCCCACGGGCAATCCGGCGGCGGCTAACGTTCCGTGCTCAAGATTCGCGCGTTCGTGGCGGGATCGGGCGATGTACGCCGCGTGCGCGACCTGGTGAGCGAAGAGTTCAGCGAACGCAAGCCGCCACTTCCCGCGCTGACCCTGTTGCGCGCCGGCCATGCCCATGGCAACCTGTTGCTACAATGGCTTGGGTCGCGCGCCGGCTGCGCGGCCCAGATCGCGGCCTTGCGCCTTTCATAGATACCATGCGCACAAATCAGAAGAGCATGTTCCTGTCCGAGGATGGCAGCAACCTGCTGTTCACCTTCCTCCTGGTCAGTTCCCTGTTTCTGCTGTGGGGAATCTGCAACGGAATGATCGACGTGATGGACAAACACTTTCAGGAAGAGTTGAGCCTGACTAAGTCGCAGTCCGCCTGGGTGCAGTTCGCGCACTATCTCGGCTATTTCACGATGTCGGTTCCGGCGGGCTGGCTGGCGAGCAAACTGGGGTACAAAGCCGGCATCGTCGCCGGGCTGCTGATTGTCGCGCTGGGCGGGTTCTGGTTTATTCCCGCCACCCATATCAATTCGCTGGTCCACGAAGGGCATGTGTCGCCCACCATGGCATTCGTGGCTTTCCTGGCCGGGGTTTGCGCTATCGCCTCCGGTCTCACGTTTCTCGAGACCATCGCCAATCCTTATACGACCGTGCTGGGCGCCCGGCGGTACGCGGCCACGCGTATTAACATCGCCCAATCCTGCAACGGCGTCGGCTGGATTTGCGGCCCCATCATCGGAAGCGTGTTCTTCTACGGCCGCGACGCCGCGGGCCGCAGCACGGGCAACCAGACTCTCTACATTCCGTACGCGGTCATCGCGGTGGTCGTCATCGTCCTCGCGGTCATCTTCTTCTTTGCCCGGATTCCCGATATCAAAACCGGCGACGATTATCGTCTGGACGATTCCTCGACGCAGGCTTCGCATTCCATCTGGTCGCACCCGCACTTCGTGTTCGCAGTCGCGGCCCAGTTCTTCTACGTGGCGGCCCAAGCCGGCATTTTCAGTTTCTTCATCAACTACATGACGGCGGAAGTTCCGGCCATTCCCTCCTCCTGGGACGCCGCCATGACTAGGCTCGCCACCCACTCCGGCTTCCTGCACGACTGGCTGCTGGGCTGGTTCGAAACCAACCACGCGGGCGTCCTCGCCATCAGCGATAAAGGCGCTTCCAACATGGCATCGCTGGGTTTTGTGTGCTTTCTGATCGGCCGCATTACCGGCGCCGGCCTGCTCAAGAGATTCGCGGCGCACAAAATCCTGGGATTGTATGCCCTCTTGAATGTCGCCGCCACGCTGCTGGTCTTCGCCAAGCTCGGCTGGCTCTCGGTCGCTTGCGTGTTCCTGAGCTATTTCTTCATGTCGATCATGTTCCCGACGATTTTCGCGCTGGGCATTTTCGGCCTTGGCGCGCGGGCCAAGAAAGCCTCTTCGTTTATCGTGATGGCGATCATGGGCGGCGCCATCCTCCCGAAACTGATGGGCTACGTGGCGGACAAGTTCGATATGTCGCGCGGTTTCATCGTACCGATGTTCTGCTTCGGCCTGGTGGCGCTCTACGCCTTCAACTGGCCAAGGTTCAGCAAGGCGGAGTCGTTGGCCGGCACACCGGCATCGCTCAGTCATTAGTCACTGAGCGGCACGCCATCCAGTCTGCGAGTGCCTTACATCGGGCCCGCGTGGCTGCCGCCCAGCGGGTTGCTGAGGATGTCGCCGTAGACGATGCCGCGGCCATTCATGCCGAGGTAGACCCGGCCAAACACGCGCAGATCGGCCGCCATCACCGAAGGGCCGCCATACTGATGCGCATTGTCATTGACGCGCACCCAGGTCGATCCGTTGTTGTCGGAACGATAAATAGCGACTGTGTTCGCCGGCGAGATCGCGCCGTAAAGGAAGATCGATTGCACTCCCGTGCGCGCCCGGGGATTGGCCCTACCGGCGGCAACCTGGTTCGCCTGCAAAACGCCAGTCACTTGCTTCCAGGTGGCGCCGCCATTGGTGGAATGAAAAAGACCGTAGCCGCCGAGCGGCAGCCACAGGTCGCCGGCGCGCGCGAAGTTGGCCACCGGCACGTTCGCCGGCGCGCCGGAGAGGAAGTTGGTCTGATTCACCTTCGTGAAGACCCTCCCGCCACTGGTCGTTGTGCTGTAGAAGTTGGCGCCGTCGAAGGCATAAAACAATTTCGGCGTCACTTTGTCCGCCACCGGCGTCAGCAGGCGGGGAAGGCCGCTGGTCACACTCCAGCCGCCGCCGTTGCCGGTGGAATACTGCGGCGCGTTGGAGCCGCCGGAGGTGGTCCACATCATTACGGTTCCGCTCGCGTCCACCGCAATCGCTCCGGTGCCATTGCTGGCGCCGGCCGCACAAACATCGAATGGCTGCCAGGTGGTGCCGCCGTCGGTCGAGTACCCGCCGTAGTTACACGGGCTGGTCGAAGCATTGTCGGGCACACCAACGCGGGCTATGAACTGGGGGTTTTGCCCCGCCCAGTCCATGCTGCCAGTAGTGCTCGTCAACGGATTGGTGTACATGCCGCCCGCGGGCGAGATGGCGAAGTCGTCGTGCCGGAAGCCGCCAATATCGCCAACGCCGCTCAATAGGTGAGCGCCTTGGGTGGGACTGATCAAGGCCGTCACCGGAGTCTGCTCGATGCCGAGCGCCTGCACATACCACGTCGGGGCCTGGCCGGAATCGGCCACAGAAACGTTGTCAGTGGCGAAGACCGATGCGCCGGTAGCGAACATCAGGTGATCGGGGTTGACCGGGTCGATCAAGAGTGACGACATCCACCAGCCGAACTTCGCCGAAGGCTGTGGCGACGAAGGATAGTTCGTGCCGCCCCAACTCAGCCAGGGTGAGATCGGCATGAACACCGAAGGACCGAAGTAGAAGTTGCCTCCCTGCGGACCGTCGACGCCGCCAGCGGAGGTGATAGCGCCGAGATCGATCCACGTGCCGCCGCCATCATGTGTGATGTAAACCGTGTCCACCGGGCCCCAGCGGTCCAGCGTGGCAACGGCCACCGTGCCTTGGCGGTTCGGGTCCTGGCTGATGCCGCAGAATCCGCCGTACTGCGACGATTCCCGTCCTTGGTATCGAGCGGCGGGGTGACGTTCGTCCACGTGCCGGCGGAGGGATTGAACTTCTCCACCAGGCCGTAGTTCATGCCGTTGGGTCCGGGATAGTCGCCGTACGTAACATAGAGATTACGGTCCGGATTCAGAACCGCGCGCATCGGCGCCGGAGCGTGCGTCCCGCCGCTTACGCTGTAAGGCCAGGACAGCGGCTGGCCGGGCAGTGCCTTCCAGGTTGCGCCGTCGTCAGTGCTCTTATAGATCGACGATGTTGTGTTGACGCCGGCATAGATGGTGCCGGAGTTCGCCGGATCGAACAGCACCCAATGCACGCCAAAGCTATCGCTGGAGTTCTGGATCGGAAAACTGCTCACCCGGGCCCAAGTTTGGGCGTAATTCTCACTCTTCCACAGCCCTTGCTGGCGGGTGCCCATGAAGAGTTCGCTGGGGTTAAACGGATTCACCGCCAGGCGCTCGCCCACGGACCGCCCGTCAGTGTTGGAGCCCATAGCAAATGAAACCGGGTACGTGCTGAACGTGGCGCCCTGATCGGCGGAAACCAGCATCGCCGTTTGGTTGCCGATGTACATGCCGGCCGCGATGTAGAGGCGGTTGGCATCGGTAGGATCGACCGCGACGATCTCGGGACCTTGCAAATTGTAATCGCTCGGCGCGTTGAAATCGAGCAGCGGAATCCATTGCTCGGTGGCCGGATTCCAGCGGTAAACGCCGCCCATGTCGGTACGTGCATAAATCAGGCCGGGCTGGGTGGGATGTGCGATCAGGCCCGGGATGTAACCGCCCGCCACGATGCGAACCGGTTCCCACTTATAGGGGGCGAAGCTGGACGCGCCGGATTGCGCCGAGATCCGGGAGTCAAACCAACCAAGCCAAAGGAAGGCCGGACACAGTAAAATCGCGCCGGGCAGCAGACATTTCGGGGTAACCACGACGCTTCCCTGTGTTGGCGTTGAACTGCCGGGACCCATCGTTTCCACCCACTGGTTCCGGCCCTAAGATAGTGATTTTATCACCGGTGCCTTATGCTGATACCAGGACCTGTCGGTGGCTTATTGTTTGCAACCCGGCGAATCGGTGCGTGAGGGGCTGCGCCGCATTGCGCGCGAGGAGCTCTCTGCCGCCGCCGGCGGTCTCCGCCAAGCCACCACTCGCACGCGCGACGACGCCATCCACGAAGCGCGCAAATCCGTCAAGAAGGTCAGAGCCATCCTGCGCCTCATGCGGGGCGAGCTGGGCGGCACGTACCAAATCGAAAACCGGCGGCTGCGCGACGTGGCGCAGCGGCTCTCGGTATACCGCGACGGGACCGTGATGATCGAAACACTCGACCAGCTTGGCGGCCATCATCAAGACGATCGATCTGCACGAGCGCTGGCGGCGATACGGCGTGGCTTGGCCGAAAACCAGCGGCGGCAGCAGAGGGGACCTCGTATGACCGGCGCGATGCGCCGGGCGGCGGATGCGCTGCTGGCGGCCTCAGCCCGCGTCGGCCGGTGGCGGCTGGTGATGGACGGGCCGGTGGCATTGGCGCCAGGCATGGAAACGGCTTACCGCCGCGGCCGCGCTGGGTTGGCGGCCGCCCGCCGCCACGCGCAGCCGGAATACTGTCATGAATGGCGCAAACGGGTGAAGGATCACTGGTATCACCTCCGCCTGCTGGAAAATCGCTGGAATGCCGCCACGCGCGCTCGAGAAAGGAGCCTTAAGGAGCTGGAAAGGTGGCTGGGCGAGCATCACAACCTGGAAGTGCTCTCGGCGCGCCTGGCGGCCGAGGCTTCGGCCGATCGAAAGCCGAAGGAGGTCAACGTCTGCCGCGACTTGATCGTCGCACTGCAATGCGAATTACGCCGTAAGGCCCTCGCGCTCGGCCAACGGCTCTATAACGAGCCGCCCGAGCTGTTTCGGAAACACCTGGCGCAATTGTGGCGGCCGCAACGCTCTACCGGGGCGGCTCCGATGCGTTCAGATCCGGGCCCAGAGGGCACTCCGAAGGGAGCGGTTGCCGGCGATTGAACTAGTTATTTCCTGACAGCCGTTTAACGGCGGCCGGCTTGTCTGCGACGCTGGATTCGGCGCGGGCCTTCCACCCGGGCTCTGGTTGCGGTTCTCGGGAAAGCCACAACTTTCGGACGAACCCACGGCTGCGTGTATCCCTCGCCGGTTCCGGCTGTCAGCAACTCCCGAATCACTTTGTTCGAATTCGAGCCGCTCTCCACGTAGTCGACGCCCGAACTGGTCAACGCGCAGTCAGAGTTGTCTTGCATCACCGTGACATACCCCTTCGATCGGAGGTACCAGAGTGTGAAGTTCAGGTACTCGCGCGGGAACGCCATCCGCTGCTCCAGTTCCATCACCGAAACTCCCGGCTTGCTTTCGCTGATCCGGCGGCGCTGGTACAGCAGCGAGAGCACGCCCAGGCGGCGGTTGGTTTCGCCCTCAATTCCATCCACGAAGGACTTTTGCCAAAAGATGGGCAGCGGTTGGGTCTGCCAGTTCTGGCGGCTGGAATCGTACTCTGCGCGCAGTTCCGGATCGCTGAGCGTCTGATAAGCCTCGCGCAGCAGGAGGAAGCGCTCCAGACTGCCTGTGGTAGGGTTGTCCGGATGAAAGCG
>Ga0187848_10001602_pt1 | contig 19022 bp, 13 predicted proteins | sample June2016WEW_4_40_FD_132424 | JGI IMG/M metagenome (GOLD analysis project Ga0187848, IMG submission 132424) | Peatland microbial communities from SPRUCE experiment site at the Marcell Experimental Forest, Minnesota, USA - June2016WEW_4_40 | ecosystem: Environmental > Terrestrial > Soil >... | reverse complement strand
CTCAGCGGCTAAAGCCGCGGTTTCAATGGATATCTAGCGGCACGGGTGAACCCGTGCCCTTAAGCAAAACAAATACGGAGATTTTGATCTGCGCACAGGATGACGAACGGAATGGTGAAAGGACAAAACAGAAGGCCGGGAGCTATGGCGTGCCCCCGGCCTTCTATCGGTTTGCGGGTGAGGTTAAGGTTTAGGCGCGGCGGGCTGCGCAGGTGCGGCAGGCTGCGGCGCGGTTGCCGGCGCAGGCGGAGTTGGCGGTTTAGGCGCAGTGGCGGCAGGAGCTGGGGACGCGGCTGGAGCCAGCGGGGTTGTTGGCGCAGCCGGAGTTGGCGGTTTGGGAGCGGATGCGGCTGGAGGGGCAGGAGGCTTGGGCGTTGGGTCCTTGTCGCTTTGACTGACGAGGTCAACGTCGAAGATGAGCCAGGACTTTGGCGGGATGTTTTTGTATTGGTTGGGGCCGTAGGCGAGCTGCCAGGGGATGAAGATGCGGCGCTTGCCGCCGACGCGCATTCCGTCGAGGCCGGTGTCCATTCCGGGAACGACCTGACGCTGGCCTTGCGGGCCTGGACCTTGCAGGAAGGACAAGGGGGCGTGGTCGGGATGGTCGTAGGAGGAGTCGAACTTGGTGCCATCGACGAGGTAGCCGGTGTATTGAATGGTGTACCACTTGCGCGGGGCGACGCGGGCCCCGCTGCCGACTTTGGTGTCGATGTAGCTCAGCGAGAAGGTGGAAGGCAACTGAATGCCGAGGGCATCGCGCAGGTTGGGGTCTTCCATGGGAGAGACGTCGCTGAGTTTGGCGGTGGGGCTGAGGGTGATGGTGTAGAGCGGTTTGGCGCAGGGCAGGCCGTCGGGAAGCGCGGGAACCTTGGGGGAGAGCTCGGGCAGCTTGGCGCAGGCTTGAGTGGGTGCCTGCTTCTTTGCCGCGGCGGTTGCCGGTGTGCTGGTTGCGGTCTTTTGCGCAGCGGGGGGAGCGGCCTGCTTGGCGGTTTGTGCGGCGAGAGGAAACGCAGCGATAGCGAGGGCGAGGACGGAGAGGGGAAAGGTGGTTTTCATGTCACTTCCTAATTTACCTAATTTAAAAAAAGATGGTGTGGTTTATGTTGGGGTCCGGAGGAGGAGGTAGGAGCCGGCGATGGCGAAGAGGAGATCGGGCGACCAGGCGGCGAGCAGGGGCGGGAGGGTATTGATGTTCCCCAGTCCGCTAAAGGTGTCAGCGACGGCGAAGTAGGAGATGGCGACACCGATGGCGGTGGCGATGCCTGCGATGCCTCCGCGCTTGCCCATGAAGAGGGCGAAGGGGACGGCGAGGAGGGCCATGACCAGGGTGATGGCGGGGTCTGCGAGTTTGCGATCGAGCTGGACGCGGAGGCGAACGGTGTCGAAGCCGGACTGGCGCAGATCGGCGATGTATGCGGTGAGCTCGTTGTAGTTCATCTCCTGCGACTGAATGTCTTCTTTGTTGAAGTAGGCGGGCTGCTCGTGGATCTCGGGGAAGCTGGCGATGGTAAAGGGCTGGTAGGAGGCGACGGTCTGGCTGGCAAAGGTGCGCTGCCATCCGTTGTTGAAGGCCCATTGGTTGACGTTGGGGTCCCAGCGCACGCTTCTGGCGAAGATGCGCCGCTGGAGGGTGAAGGTCTGGGGATCGAACTCGAAGACGGTAAGGCTGGCGAAGATGTCGCGGTCAGCGTCGAAGGCCTGGTAGTAGAAGATGCGCGCGGGCGAACCGGCTGGTCCGGACTGGCCGGAGATGAATTGGCGTCCGGGGAGCAGGAAGGTCTGTGCGGGCTTGCCTTTGATCTCGGCGCGCAGGGCCTCTTGGCGGCGGTTTGCGTCGGGGAGGTAGGACTCGTTGAAGGCGAAGAGGGCCGCGGAGAGGATGGCGGCGAGGACGACGATAGGGGCGACGATGCGGTAGAGACTGACGCCGGTGGCCTTCATGGCGGTGAGCTCGGAGCTGCGGTTAAGCGAGCCGAAGGTGATGAGGACGGCGAGCAGCGAGCAGAGCGGAGTGACGGTGGAGACGATGTAGGGGATGAGGTTGAGGAGGTAATCGCCTACGGTGACCAGCGCGGTGTGGTTGTGGACGATGTCGCCGATGAGTTCGAAGAAGGTGAAGACGATGAAGAGCAGGGCGAAGGCGCCGAGGGAGAGGATGAAGTTGGTGGCATAGGCGCGCATGACATACTCGTCGAGCAGGAGAGGGAAGTTGGAATTGAAGAGGCTTCTCATGCGCTGGACGAGGGTTGGGCGGGGATGGTGCGCGTGGGTGGGATGGTTGGGACCGGGCGCGCTGGCGGCGGCTGCGTGGATGGAGAAGATCTGTGCGGCGGCTGCGCTGGAGGCCGGGTGGGACGTGGGGCGGGTGAGCCCGGCGAGGGTTGACCGGATGCGCGAGGGGGCGATGGGGGAGAGCATCCTGCCGAGGGACGCGGCGATGGAGTGGAAGAAGTGAATCAGGAAGCCGGTTCCGGCGAGCTGTTGCAATAGGAGAATGCCGAAGGCGGTGAAGATGAGATTGGCGGCCCAGACTCCGAGGGCAGGGGAGAGCTTGCCGGACTTGGCGAAGGCGTCGCCGATGAGGGAGAGGAGGTAATAGGCGAAGACGAGGAGCAGAGTGAGGACTACTCCGGCGCTCTTGCCACCGCGCTTGGAAGAGAGGCCAAGGGGGACGCCGATGAGCATGAGGACGAGGCAGGCGAAGGGATAGGAGAAGCGCGTGTTGAGTTCGATGCGGGCGGCGCGCGCATCGGCGGTGTTGAGGGACACTGAGTTGGGGCCGGGGGTGTGGGCGCGCTGCAGGAGTTCGCGGAGCGAGAGCGCGTGCAGCGGCGTGTCGACGCGCGAGACGTGTGTGTCGTCCTGGGAGTTGAACTGGATGGGCAGGTCGGTGGATGCGAAGGTGGAGATGTCGTACTGGTTGGGGTCGGTGGGGGAGATCTGGTGCTGGCTTCCGTCGAGCAGATGCAGGCGGAGGGATTGCGAGTTGGCGGGGCCGGGGTTGGAGACGAGGGCCTGGTCGGCGGTGGTGATGTTGGGATTTGCGGGCTGGGTGAGGTCGGCGAGGAAGATGTGGTGCCAGGCGGCGGCGCCGGCGGCGGGACGGACGTCCTGGACGTAGAGGACGTAGTTCTTGAAGTCTTCATAAAAGACGCGGGGCTGGACTTCGAAGGAGGCTTGCGAGGTCTTGAGCTGGTCTTCCAGCTTGAGCAGGTTGCCAGCGGCATGCGGGGCGAAGTCGAGGGCGTTGAACAGGCCAAGGCCGAGGGCGGCGAGGGCGAGGATGGAGACGATGCCGACAAAGCGGAAGACCCCGATGCCGCAGGCGCGCATGGCTGTGATCTCGCTGTCGGCGGCGAGGCGGCTGAGGCCGAGCAGGATTCCGGCGAGGACGGCGGTGGGCAGGGTGAAGGTGAGGGTGTTGGGCAGGGTGTAGGCGAAGATGCGCAGGACGTCGGTGAGGGAGGCGGAGTCGCGGACAACCAGCTCGAGGATCTTGGGCAGGTCTCGCATGAAGAGCACGAAGGTGAAGAGGACCGCGCCCAGCAGGGCGTAGGAGACGACTTCTCGGAGGATGTATCGGGTGAGCAGGCGCATACAGTGCTGAGTTTGAGTGTATAGCGGAGCGGGGAGTTTAGAAGCGGAAGCGGTAGCGAAGTTCGGCGTAGAGCTGGCGCGGGTCGTTGAAGTGGAAGCCGCCGAAGGTGAGGGAGTTGTCGAGCAGGACTCGGCGATTGGCGACGTTGGTTGCGGTGATGGAGGCGGAGATGCGTTCGCCGAAGGACTTGCCGAGGGCGAGGTCGAAGGTGGTGTGCTGGGGCAGATAGGCGTTGGGATAGGGAGTGGCGGGATCGGGCGATCCGTTGGTGAAGCCGGAGCCGTAGTAGACGTTGGCGGAGGCGTAGGCGCGCGCGGGGAGCGTGGCGTTGAAGCCGACATTCAGCGTGTTGCGCTGGTCGTGATCGACGGGGGTGTAGTTGAATCCGGCGTCACATGCGGGGTCGCCGATGGGGGTGCAGATGAGGCCGCCGGTGATGTTGCCGCGCTGCTGGACGATCTGGTTGGAGTAGGCGAGGTGGGCCTGGCCGAAGCGCCAGAAGCGGGGCGAACGGAGTGTCAGCTCCCAGGCGCGGACCAGCGCGCCGTCGACTGTGATGGGAAAGTAGATGCTGGAGTCGCCGATGTTGGAGTGGTCGAGGAAGTTGTTGACGCGGTTCTTGAAGGTGCCGGCGTCGAGGAGCCAGCCGCGGTAGGGAATCTGTAGGCCGAACTGGTGCTCCTCGTCGCGTTCGCCGTGCAGCGGGACGAGGGTGGTGCTGTTGGCGTTGGCGTAGGCCAGGACGGGGCCGGAGGCAGTGATGAGCGGCGGGGGTTGATAGAAGCGGCCGTAAAAGCCGCGGAAGACCCAGCTGAGGCGGGGAACGAGGAGGGCCGCGCCGACGCGTGGGTCGGTGAAGTTCTCGGTGAACTGGCCCTGGAAGCGTGCCTGGCGCAGGCCGGCGATGAGGGTGAGCCATGCGGTGGGCTTGTAGCTGTCGGAGACGTACTCTTCGACCACGCCGCCGTTGGTGGAGTCGGGTTCGTTGATGGGTGCGGTTCCGCTGCCGTCGTTGAAGATGGCGGCGAATCGGTAGTTGTCGTGCTGACCGAAGGAGTAGAGGCCAGCCTGCAGGGTGTTGCGCGCGATGGTGGCGGTGAGGGAGGCCTGCGCTCCGGCGTATGTGGAGGTGCGATGGGCGGTGGTGGCGACGGGGATGTCGTTGGGGTTGGAGTCGTAGTCGGCGGTGTTGGAGTGGAAGAGCGGCGAGAGCTGGAGGACGGTGGAGGGATTGAGGGTGTGCAGCCAGGTGAAGAGGACGGCGGCGTCGGACTCGTGCTGGGTGTCGCGCAGGCCGCTGGAGTTGTACTGTTGGGCCTCGAAGTCGGTGGAGCTGGGGTCGTAGGGGACCTGGAAGAAGTCGCGGCGGAGCTGGGCGATGAGGCGGAGTTGGTCCTTCGGCGTGCGGTTCGAGAGGAGGGATGCGAAGCCGCCGACTCCGTTGGAGGCGTCGTGGTGGACTGCGCCGATGGGCGGGGCGAGGCCGTAGTCGCTGCGATTGGCGTTGAGGCTGGCGTAGTAGGCGGACCGCTCGCTGTGGTCGCCGAGGCTGAACTGGGCGTTGGATTGGAGGAAGTTGCCGGCGGAGAGGACGAGCTCGGCTGTGCGGTCGCGCTCGAAGCCGGTGCGGGGAACGACGTTGAAGACGCCGTAGGTACGGTCGCCGACGTCGGCGGTATAGCTGCCGCGCTGGACTTCGAGGTAGTCGATGTCCTTAGGGTCGATCTGGGCGGCGAGGTTGGATGCGATGTTGGTGTTGGGAATCTCGACGCCGTCGATGAGCCATTCGACCTGATGGCCTCCGCGCATGTGCAGCATGTCGTGGGACATGTAGGCGCCGGGGACGTAGTCGGTGATGATGGCCATGGAGTTGGTGCGGTCGGCGCCGGGGGTCTGCGCGATGTCGGCGCGGGAGAGGAGAGCGGTGGGAGTGACGGTGTCGGCGTTGGCGGCTTGCGACTCGGCGGTGACGTTGACGGACTGCGAGACGCTGCCAAGCTGGAGCTGGAAGTGCAGGATGGGCGCGGTATCGGAGTGGAGGGTGAGGGATTGCTGGAGGGTCTGGAAGCCGGGGTGAGTGACGGTGACGGTGTAGTCGCCGAGGGGGACGTTGGGGAGGGTGAATGCGCCTTCGGAGTTGCTGTCGGTGGAGAGGGTGAAGGCGGAGTGTGCGGCGGCCAGCGTGATGTGCGCGGCGGGGAGCGGACGATGCTGCGGGTCGTGGATGACGCCCTGGAGTTGGGAGAAGACGGTGGCGCGCGCGATGGAGGCAGAGAACAGAAGCAGTCCGAGGGCGGCTAGTTTTCTCAGGGTGAGCGGTCGGGGCATGGGTCGAGTATATCGGGGTTGGGAGACGATGAAGCTGTGGCGCGACTTCCCATTCATCGCGATAGAACCGCGATGAATGGGGCACCCGATTTATTGAGTGCTAGTGCGTGGTGGAGGGGTGGTGGGCGGGCTTGGCGGGGACGGGGTCGACGGTGCAGTCGCCCTCTTCGCCTTCGGTGCAGCAGCAGCGCAGGATGCCGCAGACGACGGCGAGGCCAAGGCCGGCGAGGACGAAGTAGCCGACGTTGGTAAGGCGCCCAATGAGGTACGGGAAGAGGAAGATGACGACTCCGGCGTAGATGAGAACGGTGAAGATGCTGCGCAGGATGCACTTCGACATGGGACGCCTCCTTGCCAGGAAGACGCGAGGCTTGCGGCCCCGTTCGGTGCGAATCATACGCCGGCGGGGATGGGACCGCCAGAGGAGATTTTAGTCTTCTGGATGACTTCTACCGGTGAGGAAGTGACGCATGTCTCTCGGATGACGGCCTGGCGTTAACTTACTTGTAACTCCCCCCTCCCCCCCCTGGGGGGGGGTAGCGTAAAGTATTCAAAACATGTATTTTAAGCTCGAGCTAAGCGCGCGAGACGCATTAAAAGCGAAGATCTGGCAGGTTTCGGTTGCGCCGGTGCCGCGGGTTCTCCTTTTGTGTGTGAAAAGTCTCAAAGTCTTCAAAAAAGGCACGTTAAGTCTGGACTTTTCTGGTTTAAGTCTGGACTCAGTCTGGACTCAGTCTGGACTTCGTTGCGACGGTTGAGGGCCAAGAGCCAGTTAAATGCGAAGGACAGGGAACAGGGAACAGTTAAATGCAAAGGCCCGGCGGGTTGCCGGGCTTCTTGTCTTGATTACTACCTTAATTATACGGGATGGAGGGAAACTAGTATGCCAACTATTTTTTGTTGGTAAGTTGCTGATAGTGGGATTGTTATTGGGGAATTGGAGGGTTGAGGGGCTTGACAAGCGGATTTGCTGGGGCTTTTAAGGGGTTATCGATTCGTGAAGGCCCACGTCTCAAAGGCGAGGCGTGGGGCACCCGGCACGGTGGTCGAATTCAGACTTGGGCCACCCGCCTGTTACGGCACGGGTGAACCCGTGCCCTTAAGCAAGACAAATGCGGGGACTCTTCGCTGCGCTCAGAATGACAAACAAGAAGAGGCAATGGCGAAACCGCAGGTCCTTCGACTGCGTTGCCCGCCGATGCGGGCAACTTCGCTCAGGATGACAGTTCTGGGGTGGCCTTTGCTCAGGATGACAGTTCTGGGGTGGCCTTTGCTCAGGATGACAGTTCGATTGGATTGGCTGCGCTCGCAGGGGACCCCGAGACGTGGGGCACCCGGCACGGTGGTCGAATTCAGGCTTGGGCCACCCGCCAGCAGCGGCAACTGTGGGTATACTGTCGTCGCCGGGAAAGCACAATGGAAATCCCGGTGAAATCCAGTGATGTTGTCAAAAAAGTGGGATGATCTCCCTAGGAGGTTCGCTGTGAACAGACGCCCGTTGTGCTCATCGTTCTCGCAGGTTGTCATGGCCCTGATGATTCTGACTGCGTGCATTGCCGGTATTAGCCCCAGCGCATCTGGAGCCGGCCAGAATCGTACACCGGTCAAGAAGGACCTAGTGCTTTCGGCCCGCGATTTCAATGTTACAGTCTCCGTGGGAAAGCCAGGAACACGATTTCTCTCTGACGTGCGGGGAATGCTCGGAGTTGGGTATACAGAAGAGGAAGCAAAGGCGAACCTATCCACGGTCAAAATCGGCAAGGACCCCGCAGGACGCGACATCCTATACGTGGACCAGAAACGCCCGGTCAGAGGCTTGACGAGGCTCTACTTCGATGTCGATGACGACGGGATTCCTGAAGCACATAGTGCGATGCCATCGCTTTTCAGAATCAAAGAGCTCGAAAACCGGTTGGCGGTTGGCGACAGATCGGTGTTACCCGATCTGAACTCATTCCTCAAGAATGAATCGCCCCTGGTGCGGCAAGCGGCCACAACCGTCTTGGCGAAGGCCGGCCATAAATAATTGGGGCGCACGAACGAGTCGAGCGCCGGGCAGCCATTCTCATCGAGCTGAGCGATGGGGGACCTACAGCTTGCTGCCCCACCCGACGTGTCCCCGGCCGGGGTTTGACTCTATCCGATAACCGTGTCTTGATGCCCATGCGCCCGCGGCATCTTCCAGCTTCGAGTTCCCGCAGTTAAGGAAGTCTTCAGCCATCTCCCTGTCATTGGATTCATTGAGCGCCTGGATCAAGGCATCCTCTGTACCAGGCTCACCCCGTCTGATCAGGGGCACAACGGCAGATATTCCGATCTTTCCCAAAATTTGGCCCAACGCGTCAGTTGCGCCCTCTCGCACGTCAGCATCCGTGTCCTTCAAGGCCGCGATCAGGGGTTCGATGGCGGGCGCTCCAATTTCGCTTATCGCCTCAGCCACAGTCCATCGGACGGTATCATTCGTACCCTTCAGCGCGGCGATCAGGGGCCCGACGGCGCGCGGGTCTTGGATCCTGCCCAACGCACCGGCCGCATTCTGCCGGACGCCGGTACCCGTGTCCGTGAGGGCGGCGATCAGAGGTCCGACGGCGCGGGAGTCTTTGATTTCGCCCAACGCCTCAGCCGCATGTGATCGGACAAGAGCATCCTTGTCCTTGAGGGCGGCGATCAGAGGTTGAACGGAGCGGCTGTCCCTGAATGTGCCCAACGCCTCGGCCGCATGTGATCGGACAAGAGCATCCTTGTCCTTGAGGGCGGCGATCAGAGGCCCGGACGCAGGAGTTCCGATATTGCCCAACGCCCCAGTTGCGTTATCCCTGACAACATCCATCGAGTCCTCGAGGGCTGCGATCAGAGGCTTAACAGCGCTGGGGTCTTTGGCTTCGCCCAACGTCACAGCGGCAAGGGACCGGACGCGAACATCCGGGTCCTTCAAGGCTGCGATCAGGGGCCCGACGGCGCTGGGGTCTTTGATTTCGCCCAACGCCTTTGCCGCATTCAGCCGGACATCGGCATTCGAGTCCTTGAGGGCGGCGATCAGGGGCCCGACGGCGCTGGGGTCTTTGGCTTCGCCCAACGCCACAGCCGCAATGGACCGGACGCGAACATCCGGGTCCCTCAAGGCGGCGATCAAAGGCCCATCGGGCAGCGCTTCCGCCGCTTCCAGTTGGACCTTAGCATCCGCGTCTTTCAAGGCCGCGATCAGGGGCGCGACCGCGCGCGGGCCGTTGATTTTGCCCAACGCCTCGACCGCTTGCCATCGGACGTGAGCCTCCGGGTCCTTCAGCTTGCCGATCAGAGGTCCGACCGCGCGGGGGTCTCCGATTTCGCCCAAAGCCCAGGCCGCCTCCTGCCGGACGTCAGCGTCCTTGTCGTCCAAGGCGTCAATCAGGGGCCCGACGGCGCGCGGGTCCTGGTCTACACCCAAGGAATTAGCCGCCTCCCGCCGGACGTCAGCCTTGCGGTTCTTCAGTCGACTCACATCGTCGGTCCGCCTACACCCGGTCGGCACAAGACCAAGTAGGCAGAAGCACGCCAACAGGCCCGCGGCAAACCGCCGTCCGGTTTGCCAGGAGCGGCATAATTTCAGCGGAATCATAGGACCACCTCACCAGGACGGCTGCGCGGCGAACAGGATTCGAGGTCCCGCTGGGGCATAAGCACACAGCTTCCTGAATCGTAATCTCCTTTGTCGGCGCCGATTCGGTTGAATTGTACTGCTCCCGCGGGAATTAGAGGGAGAGGGGTTCAGCCTGATCTATCCGTGAACAGCCCTCAGGGGCTAAAGCCCCGGTCATTATGTGGCTGTTACGGCACGGGTGAACCCGTGCCCTTAAGCAAAACCAATGCGGGGATTCTTCGCTGCGCTCAGAATGACAAACAAGAACAGGCAATGGCGAAATACAGGGGTCCTTCGCTGCGCTCAGAATGACAAACAAGAACAGACAATGGCGAAACCGCAGGTCCTTCGACTCGCGCTACGCGCTCGCTCAGGATGACAATTGATATTTAGGCGGGCAACTACGCTCAAGATGACAAGCAAGAAACAGGCAACGGCATATCCCAGGGGCTGAAGCCCCGATCCTTGGCTGGGCTGGATTGCCCAGGCTAAAGCCTGGGCCTATCTCAGAAGCAAAGGCCAATGCGGGGGTCCTTCGACTCGCGCTGCGCGCCTCGCTCAGGATGACGGATCTCAAGGGTGCACGGTCCCACTCATCGCGATAAAGCTGCGATGAATGGGGCACCCGAGCGTTTTACATCCCACCCTTCCGCAAAGACGCGGAAGGATGGGGCACCCGAGCGCTTTACATCCCACCCTTCCGCAAAGACGCGGAAGGATGGGGCACCCGTCGTTCGCTACCGCGAACGATACCCCACCCTGCCGCGATAAAGCTGCGGCGAGGATGGGGCACCCGAGCGCGGCGAGGATGGGGCTGGTGCAGCGGGTTATTGATACGTGCCGGACTTTTTGAAGTCGCCGCCCTTGACGATGGAGATGTCGGTGGGATCGATGTGGCGCTTGAAGGCGTCATTGACCTGCTGGGGCGTGAGGGCGGCGACGGCTGCCTCCAGCTTTGCATCCCAGAGCAGGGTGCGGTCCCAACGCTCGCGGCTGCTGAGCAGGTCCGCGACGGAGCCTTCCTCGGTGCGCTGCTGCGCGCGCTCGTCGAGCCAGGTCTTCTTGGCCTTCGCGACCTCGTCGGCGGTGAATCCGTCCTTGAGGGCGAGGGCCAGCTCCTGGTTGAAGTCGGCTTCGACCTTGGCCATGTTCTGGGGTGCGGCGATAGCCCCGCCGGAGAGGAGGCTTCCGTCGTCCTTGGTGCGAATGGTGAATCCGGCAGAGGCGCCGTAGCTGAGGCCGTCCTTGACGCGAATGCGCTGGAAGAGACGTGAGTTGGGCGAGCCGCCAAAGATCATGCCGGCGATGGTGAGGGCCGCGTAGTCGGGGTCCTCGTCGCTCATCTTCATAGGCATTTCAAAGAGGATTTCGGCATTCTGCTTGTCGGGGGTTTCGATCTTCCGGTTGATGGGCGCGACGGGGACGTAGCTATAGTGAAGGCGCGCGTAAGGACTTGGGCTCTTCCAATCGCCGAAGAGTTCGGTGACGAGCTTCTTCATCTGGGCGGGGTCGAACTGTCCGCTGATGACGATCTCTCCCTCGCTGGCGCCGTAGAACTGCTTGTAGTACTGGCGCGCATCGTCGAGGGTGAGTTTGTTGAGGTCCTCGAGGCGCTCGTCGATGGTGGAGGTGTAGCGCACATCGCCGCGGGGGTACTGCGGGGTCATGTGGCGGTCCATCTCCATGGAGGCCAGGGTTGAGGGATCGGACCTGCCGCTCTCGGCGAGGGCGATGCGCTGCTGGCGGAGCTGCTCGAAGTCGGTGGCGGGGAAGCTGGGCTCGCGCAGGAGTTCGCGGGTCAAGCGCAGCGTATCTGCGAGGTTGGCGTCCAGGGTGCGGAGGGAGACCGAAACGGAGGAGGAGTGGCCGGTGATGTTAATCTGCGCCTTGAGGCGGTCGGTCTCATCCTGGATCTGCTGGCGGTTCTTGGTGGTGGTTCCGCGCATGAGCAGGCCACCGGCCATGGTTCCGGCGGCGGACCTGCCGAAGAGCGACTTCTCGTCGCCGAAGCGGAGGTCGATGGTGGCCGAGACGGTGCCGCCGCGGGTCTTCTTGGGGAACATGACGAGCTTGAGACCGTTGGGCAGTTTGGCGCGGATGACGCGGGCCTCGATGTTCTGCGGCGTGGGATCGAAGGTCTCGCCCTCTTGAATGGCCGCGCCGCCGTGGTAGTCCTTGAAGCGCGCAGCGGGATCGGGCGTGGCGGGAATCTCCGCGCGATCGGGAGTCTTGGTGGGAATGAACTCGCCGAGCGTGCGGTTGGAGGACTTGAGGTAGGCCCCGGCCACGCGCGTCACGTCGGCGGGGGTGACCTTGTTCACTTCGTCGCGCATGAGGTAGAAGGAGCGCCAGTCGCCGTCACCCGCGTATCCGCCAAGCATGAGGGCAACCTGTTGCGAGTCGGTGAGCGCGAGTTCAATGTTCTTTTCGATGCGTGCCTTGGCGCGATCGACCTCCTCCTGCGTGGGCGGGTCGGTGGCCAGGCCCTCGACCGTCTTGAGAAGAACCTGCTGGACGTCGTCAATGGACTGGTCCGGCTTGAGCTGCGCGAATACCAGCTCAACTCCGGGGTCGTGCATGGCGTTTGCGCCCATGCTGACCGCGACGGCCTTCTTGGTGTCGACCAGCGCCTTATACAGGCGGCCTGTCTGCGGAGCGCCGAGCACCTGGGACATGACTTCGAGGGGCGCGATATCGGGATGCAGCGCGGCGGGAATGTGGTAGACCGCAATGATTGCCTGAATGTCTCCGATGCGGCGCAGGGTGACGAAACGCTCGCCTTCCTGGGTGGGCTCGACGGTGTAGGGCTGGGTGAGCACGCGCGAGGGCCGGGGCAGTGCGCCGAGGGTCTGGGAGACCATGGCCAGCGCCTTGGATGGGTCGAACTGTCCCGCGATGATGAGATCGGCGTCGTCGGGCTGATAGTACTTGTGATAGAAGACCGCGAGATTCTCAATCGGCACGCGCTCGACGTCGGTGCGGTCGCCGATGACGGTTTTTCCATAGTTGTGGAAGTTGTAGGCGGCGGCCATGACGCGCTCGTCGAGGACGTTGAGCTGGCTGTTCTCGCCGGCCTCCATTTCGTTGCGGACGACCGTCATCTCGCTGTCGAGGTCCTTCTTGAGCATGGTCATGTGGGCCATGCGATCGGTCTCCAGGTCCAGCGCCCAGCGGAGGTTGTCGTCGCTGGCGTTGAACGACTCGAAGTACATGGTCTGGTCGAAGGAGGTGGTGCCGTTGAAGTTGCCGGCGGCGCGGTTGGTGAGGTCCTTGAAGAGCTCGCGGCCGTCCTCGGCGCTCTTGAAGGTCATGTGTTCGAGGAGGTGGGCCATTCCGGTCTCGCCATAGGCTTCGTTGCGCGAGCCGACGAGGTAGACGACATTGACGGTGATCTTGGGCTTGGAGTTATCCGGAAACAACAGGACATGCAGGCCGTTGGGAAAGGCGTACTCCGTGACGCCCTCGACGGCGGTCACCTTTTGAACGCCGGTCGGCAGGGTTTGAGCGAAGGAGGCGACAGTCAGCAGGACGGTGGCTGCAACGAGAGCGAAAAACCTTTTGAGGCCCATGGGTCACCCTTTCAAGTTTCAGCGGCCAATTATATGCGGGAAAAATTTATGGCGCTGAAACGGGGTTGTGATTCGTTGGTGGATGAGAGCGATGGCGCGCTGGGAAGACGATCCGCAAGGCGATGGAAGGAGCGATGCCGACAGAGGCGCATGTACGTCAGACGGAGAGCAGGTGAATTGGTTAGGGGTGAGAGTGCGGGGGAGGGGGGCTGGCGGCATCTCCCACATCCAGAAGCGAGATGCTTCCCCCAGCGAGCAACTGCGCTCGCCGGGGCCCCCGAGATGTGGGGCACCCGGCGATGTGGGTTTTGATTGCACCATACACTCCAACATCATATATTTACTTCTGAGGTGATGCATGCCCGAGCCAACTGCGCGAAAGTATATCGTCAATATCGTAATTGAAGACCTGTTCGGCCAATACTCCTATAATCTCGTACCTAAGGCAGACTCTGATGCCCTTTCTCAACTTTTTCTCCTTTATGGCGAAAACGGGACTGGTAAGACGACAATTCTTTGGTTACTGAATCACCTTTTATCAAAAGAAAATGGGGAAGGACATCGCTCCTTCTTGGCGCACACGCAATTCTCCACCTTCGCTGTTCATTTGAACGATGGTACTATTCTCTCCGCGACAAGACCGAAACCGGCTGTCGGTAATTTTCAGATGACCCTGATTATCAATAATAAGAAGTTGAAGTATAACTACATAGTAAACGACCAAGGTGACATTGGCACCGAGGTTGGTAACGACAAGACGCATGAGGCCTTTCGCCATGAGCTTCCGGATCTCCGACTTACCGTTCTCGCCGATGATAGGAAAATAAGTTCTGTCAGCATGATGGATCGAAAGCGCTCGTTTTCCACACCTGAGTACGAATTATCTTCTTATATTGAACGCAGAGAAAACAAGAAGGATCCTTCGGTCCTGCAACCGGCCCTTGATGGGCTTCAGAGTTGGGCCACAAGTCGGCAGATCGAAGGCTCAAACCTTGGACAGCGCGATGTGAATGCCATATACGTCGATCTGCTGAAACGCCTTTCACGAACTGATGATCATCAAGAGCCACTATCAAAGCTTCTGGAAAGACTCAGCGCTCAAGGGAAACGTAGTTCACTATTTAGCCGATTTGGTCTGTCCTCTGAGGTAGACGTCAGCGCAATTATCACAACAATTACCGATTCGCCACAGTTACGGCAACAGGTCATGGCACAAGTGATAAGACCGTATATGGATAGTAATGAGGTGCGGTTTGCCGCCCTTGACTCACTACAGAAAACCCTTGCCACGTTCGTGGATGAATTGAATGTCCGATTTCTCATGAACAAGCGGATTAGCTTCAATCTCGCTGGTGGTGTGAGAGTTGAATCTAGCGGACAGGTTCTGGATCCACGGGTACTATCGTCCGGAGAAAAACAGCTCCTCGTACTCTTTTGTAATGTCGCTCAAGCAAGCGATCGTGAATCCATCTTCATCATCGACGAGCCCGAATTGTCATTGAATGTCGAATGGCAGCGATTCCTAATCGATGCATTGCAGAAGTTAGGATCAGGCAACATTCAGTTCATATTTGCCACACATTCTTTGGAATTGCTTGCCCGACACAGAAAAAATGTGGCTAAGTTGGTGAATCGCCGCGCATCTGTACCAATTTCTCTACCGGTTCAGAAGGGAAGTCAGGAGTGAACGATAAATGGAGCCTAGACGCGCTCCTCGCGCGTTACGAACTTCACCCTGAATTCAAGGAAATCTATGTTGAGGGCGAAGGTGACATTGGCGTGTACCAGTTATTTCTTGATGAGATGGGCAGACGGGATGTATTGGTTTACCCGATAACTTCCGTTTCAATCCCTCCTGATCCAGCCGATCAACTGAAACTTCCTCAACTCGATGTCGACAGCCGCCGATCAGACGTGATTTCCCTGGCCTTGGTGTTTGAAACGAAGTCCCCTGATTTGGAACATATAGTCACTTGTATTGCTGATGCCGATACCCAGCATATCCTGCCAGAGAGTTTCGTGACCAGATTCCTCCTATTCACTGACTATACGAGCTTGGAATCCTATGGTTATAGAGGTGATTTCATCACGAGGATGGTCCGGATTGGATCGCCAAACCTAAAAGTTCGAGGCGAACACGTCTTGGAAGAAATGACGGGCATACTGGAGATTCTTTTCAGTTTCAGGGTCGCAAACCATCAACTCAGGTGGGGATTAAAATGGATATCTCCTGAGAAAAACTTCAGCTATCAGAATAGTAAACTCACTTTCGATGAGACTACCTACCTTAAGAAATATCTAAATGCAAATGGTAAATCATGCAGTACTGCTGAATTCCGGAGCGCTGTGGGTGAGTTGCGAGCAACATTCCGAAGCGACCACCGAATGCAAATTAGAGGTCACGATTTCATTGAGCTTCTGACTTGGTATTTGAGAAAACGATCATATCGCGCCTTTCAAAAGTTCTCGGCAGAAGTTGTGCGACATAATCTATTATCTCAACTTCGGACAGACGATCTGGTTTCAGAAGGACTGTTCGCTGCTCTACTTAGCAAGTACCCAGCTTCAGACGTTTCGAGCTAGAAGACAAATCTGACACGGTGGTTTCTCTCAGGATGACAGCTTGTTTCCCTCGATGCTTCAGGGGTTGGGGAGGAAGCGGTAGCCGACGCCGCGGACGGTGGTGAGGTGGACGGGGTTGGAGGGGTCGTCCTCGATGTAGCGGCGGAGGCGGACGATGAAGTTGTCGATGGCTCGGGTGTCGGTGTCTTCGCGGACGCGCCAGACGTCTTCGAGGATCTGCTTGCGGGAGACGATCTGGCCGGGGCGGAGGGTGAGGTAGCGGAGGAGGTCGGCCTCCATGACGGTGAGGCGGGTGGTGCGATGGGGGGCGATGAGCTCGAGGGCGTCGAAGCGGATGGTGCGGCGGTTAAAGGTGTAGGAGTCGGCGGGGGATGGTTCGGCGGAGGCGATGGGCGGCGCGGATTGCCAGGCGGTGCGGCGGAGGAGGGACTTGATGCGGACGAGGAGGATGTTGAGGTCGAAGGGCTTGGGGAGGTAGTCGTCTGCGCCGGCCTCGATGCCTTCGAGGATGTCTTCGGGGCGGGTGCGGGCGGTGAGCATGAGGATGGGGGTGAAGCACTGGAGGTCGCGCAGGGCGCGGGCGATAGCGAAGCCGTCGGTGCCGGGCAACATGCAGTCGAGGACGATGGCGGCGATAGGATCGGGCGGGTCGAGGAGATAGGCGAGGGCGGCGTCGCCGTCGGATTCGTGGTGGGTGCGGTAGCCCTCGGCGGCGAGGTTGAAGAGCAGGCCCTGAGCGAGGTGCTCTTCGTCTTCGATGAGGGCGATGAGGGGGGATGGGGTCATATGAATTGGTCGCGCGGGTACTGCCCTAAGTTGCGGCGGTCTGATTCCTTTACGAAGCGTACCTCAGGGGCTAAAGCCCCGCTGGGGCGGGGGCGTTTACGGCATCCATTCGACTTCGCTCAGGACAGGCTCTGAAGCCGTGCCCTTAAGCAAGGCGGATAGGTCATCAAGCAAGACGAAGGACTCATCGCGGTCATGGACTCATCGTAGAACATGGGGTGATTCGCCGCGATCAATTCTTGTCCCAATGGATGCCGACGCGGCCGGGAAAGATCTTTGCGGCCGGGTTGGGGCCGATGTTCTGCAAGACGATGCCGCCGACGAGACAGAGAAGGACGAGCGCCACCACGCGACGCGCGAGCGGGCGCAAGCGCTGGGCCGCCAGAGCCGCACCGGTGACTGCGCCAGCTATGGTAAAGATCGACGTGTTCGCGACCAACCAGAGCAAGAGCATGCTGGCGGGAAATGCGAAGACGGAGAGCTGGCCGAAGAAGCCAGCCGCCGCAAGGAGAACCCCAACCTTCAAACCGAAGATCGCACCTGCGCGAAAGCCAGTGATGGAGAGCCTGGTCATGAGCCAGACCAGCAGGATGGTCCAGAGCAGAAATGCGGCGTAGCCGAAGGGGATGAACTGAAACATCTTGAGCGGCGGCAGGAAGCCCGGCAGGTCCCAGCGGTAAAAGCGAGCCAGAAGCCCTGCGTCCAGAAAGAAATCCAAACCGATCACGGCGAACCAAGCCAACGCGGTGATCTGGATGAGTCGCTTGCGCGAAAGGGGAGCGATCGATGCCTCTGCGGTTGTCGACATGGAGTTGCGCCTCCTTGGTTCCGGCTTTGCCGGAATGACAATGATACGGACACAGGCGAAACCCAGTTCCGGATAAATTCTGAGGAACTATGCGGAGGAGTTTCCGGGGTTGGCGAGGGGGAGGGTGAGGGTGATGGTGGCGCCGAGGTTGGTGCCGGGGCTGGCGGCGGCGATGCTGCCTCCGTGCTGGCGTGCGATGGCGCGGACCAGGAAGAGGCCGAGGCCGGTGCCGCGGATGCGCGCGGCGTTGCGGCCGGGGACGCGGTAGAAGCGCTTGAAGATGCGCTTGAGCTGGTTGGGGGCGATGCCGACTCCGCGGTCGGCGATGGTGAGGGCGACGTTGGAGTAGCCGGCGATGGCGAGCGAGCAGCGGACATCGACCCCGTTGGGCGAGTACTTGACGGCGTTGTCGAGGAGATTGAGGACGGCGGTGCGGAGATCCTCGGGGACGGCGCGGACGTGCAGGCGGACGTTGCCGGGGACGGGTGCGAGCTGGATGGTGTCGGCGGGGAGGTGGTGGCGCATGAGGGTGATGGCGATGCAGTCTGCGACCAGCGGGGCGAGCTCGAGGAGGATGCGGTCCTGGGGGCGGCGGGCGCCGAGTTCGCCGGCCTTGAGGACCTGCTCGACGGTGGCGAGGAGACGGTCGGAGTCGGCCAGCATGATGTTGTAGAACTCGTGGCGCTGGGGTTCGGGGACGGTGTGGCGCTGGAGGGTTTCGAGGTAGAGGCGGAGGGAGGCGATGGGGGTCTTGAGCTCGTGGGTGACGGCGTTGAGGAAGGAGTCCTGACGCTCGTTGCGGCGGACCTCTCGGACCAGGAAGACGGTGTTGAGGACGACGCCGGTGGTGATGAGACCGAATAGGATAAGGCCCACGACGAGCAGGGCGAGGCGGCGCTCGTTGAGGATGATCCAGGCGATGTTGAATGCGATGAGGCCGCCGACGATGAGCACGCCGAGGGTGATGGCAAGGGCGATGGCTCCGCGGCGTCGGGTGATGTTCATGGCGTGGGGGGCGCGGCGCGCGGACTAACGGCGCCAGTAGTTGTGCGGGTAGTAGTAGGCGACGGGGACGTGGACGACGCGCGGGTATGGGCAGGAGACGAGCGCCCAGAGCAGCAGGACAAACCAGCCGACGACCGTCCAGCCGAAGAAGAGATTGAGCACGAGGATGAGCGCGATGCCGTGGCCGCGAAGGGCCGCGACGATGGTGGGCAGGAAGTAGAGAAGGGCGAGAAGGGTGAGGAAGAACATCGGTTGCCTCGTTGCGGTCGGGCTTGGTGATGAGTGTACTACGCAGAGGGCGGGCGGGAAGTTCCGCGGCGGGTGATATTCTCGGGCGATGAGGAATGAGATGGATTCCGAGGGGCAGTGGCAGCGGCTGGTGGAGCTGTATCGCGCGATGTCGGACGAGGAGCTGCTGGGGCTGGCGGAGCGGCCGGGCGATCTGACGGAGATTGCGCAAGGCGTGCTGCGCAGCGAGATGGGGAGCCGGAGGTTGCAGGCGGACGCAGAGCCTGCGGCGGGATTCTCTGCCGAGGCGGGCCGTTTAGCGGAGGTTGGGGCCTATCTTGGCACGGAGTTTTATACGGGTGCGCAGCGCGAGCCGGAGATGAAGCCGGAGCCTGCAGCCAAGGGATTGGCGAAGGGGACGGTGGTGCTGACGACCTTCCATGATGCGATTGCGGCGGGCGAGGCTTGCAATTATCTGGAGGCGGAGGAGATCGAGAT
>Ga0187848_10001596_pt1 | contig 19055 bp, 19 predicted proteins | sample June2016WEW_4_40_FD_132424 | JGI IMG/M metagenome (GOLD analysis project Ga0187848, IMG submission 132424) | Peatland microbial communities from SPRUCE experiment site at the Marcell Experimental Forest, Minnesota, USA - June2016WEW_4_40 | ecosystem: Environmental > Terrestrial > Soil >... | reverse complement strand
GCTTCCATCGTTCACCCTCCGGGTGTGGGTCTAGATTTTCTCGCAAAATCTCTATAACACACATCCCGTGAGGGTGAACGCCTTTTCTGCGGTCTCCCGCTCGTACCAATCGCGATTCTTGGGGCAAGACCCAGTTGTTCCGAGTTGAACGGAATGAAGTCATAATAGTCGCCACCCACTTCCCGGGCCGACTGGTAGAAGAAACCGAAGTCCAGGTGGGGATAATCCGGGGCCTGCGACGGAAGTAGGCGCGACTGTACTTCGCAGGCGATTTCGAATTCTTTCTGGGCGCCTCGCCGTTCGGCTTCATATTCATATGCATCTTTAAGCGCCCGCTCTATAGCACTTACCATTGCCACGATGAGCGTCAGTACGATGAGCCTTCCAGCCACGTTCCAGTAGGGAATCAACGGATAGTGGTAGAAAACCGCGTCTCCCCAGTCTTCGATGGCCCATACGACGCCGCTCGCGAGGCAGCTTACATATCCCCAGCGGATTCCCAGAAACCAAGCAGCGTAGAGTGTTGGAATCAAATAGAGAGCGAAGAGCGATAGGTCGTGATCAATGACATGGTCGAGCCCCGCAATCAGGACGAACAAGCCCAGGAACCCCAGTGCCTGGACGACTCGTGGCTGGCGCTGCCAGTGCCGAAGGACGTTCAACGCCGCCGTCCCTCTCTTCACCACGGGGGGTTGCCTGGTGGGAGTGTTTCTTCGCACTGAGGTTGAGATCACCCCCATGATCCTCATTGTAGCATGGAAGATCGCTCAGGGTCTGGTCTCGCGGCATTGTCAGCATGAAATATCCCGCGAAGCCGGATCGTGTCCGAACAGGGCTACTAACCACTTGCGGGAGGGAAACATCATCTGGGCCTTTCTTGAGCCAGACCACCAATAGCCTGCACGAGGTCGGGCAATCCGTTTATACTCTTTTCGAACCAGCGGTCAGGCTTGACCTCCGCCGGAATCTCCCTTGGGATTGATCCCGAGAGGACGACTATCGGGATGGTAGGGAAGCGCCGGCGCGCTACGTATATCAACTCCCATCCTGACATCCGGGGCATCTGCAAGTCGGTGACAATGACCTTGGGGAGCGTGTCCCGGAGTTTTACCAGTGCGTCGATTCCGTCCTCGGCCTGGGATGTTTTGAAACCCTCTTTCTCCAAGTACCTGGCAAGAAGGTTTCTGATGGAAGGATCGTCGTCCACGAGCAAAACCGTTCCACTAGCCTTGGGCATAAGGTCCTCCCTGATAAACGCTGGACACCTGTCCTGCGACAGTTAATGCGTACCTCCTCAGGATCGTCGTCTTACGATCCGGCGGCTGAGTTGACTCCTCGTTTAACATCTGGAACATGACAACCTCCTTGCCCTCATGCTCATCTCGCCCGAAGCCCCAGCCAATAACGGTGGCCTTTTGGGAAGCCTCGTCACCTTGGGGCGGAGATGCATCATGAGCGCATCCCTTATTTCGACGGAGAGGACGGGCTTTGTCAGGCAGTCCCGCGCATCCACGATGCATGGCTTCGTACCAGCCGGTCATATCTTCGCAGCGCACAAACAACCAGGGCGGACAATTCTGGGCTGATCTCCAACGCATCTGCCAAATCACCGTGCCTTTCGAATGGGGATTTCTCGCTGCGACCTCAGGTACAAGATTGCCAAATACGGGATAAGGGATCCCAACTCATAGATCAGGCCGCTGCCACCCGGCGCATTTGCGTATCGACTACCCACGCCAAGTCACGTGGCTCCGGCCTTTCCAGATAATCGGTCGCGCCAAGATCCATGGCTTCGAGGTAGTAGTGCATGTCTAAAACCCGCGCAACAACTACAACCGGAACCTCGGGGTGGAGTCGAATGGACCGCTCCAGCACCTGTCGGCCCTGAAACGCAAGTGTGGCTTGGCTGACGATCACCATGGAGACGGACTCGGATTCAAGGGAAATTGAGGCCTTCGCCCGGGGATTTACACATCAGGGTCTCATACCCCCTATCGCGGAGATATGTTCCGTAGACTTCAAGATCTTGAGGCTCATCGAGAATCATCAGGACCGTGGGGGTTTTCACCTCGGGCTCTCCTTTCTTGACAGTTGATAAGTTGTCGTTGTCGTCGCCTCAAGCTCGCGGACGAGTTGCCCACCTTGAAGCGCAGTGTGGACGAGAAATAGTGCTCCAGTTGCATAAAAAACCAGATAAATGGCCAACAGTGCCGTATTGATGCGAGACTCGAGTTCGCGCCCCAAAAGCCTGGGGGCAAAGAGCAGAGCTGCAAATCCCAATGTGAGCATGATGAACAGCTCCCGTGTAGTTTCGGCCAAGGACTGGTGCTCCTCCAGTGCAACCTTAATGGCAGGTGCGGAGCCAACGACTTTCATCGCGGCCTCCCCCGTCGTGACGGCCACGAAAGTCATGGCTGTTCCAGGCACCATGAGGGTCAAAGCTGAACCTAGAAACGGCCGTCTTTTGGCGGCCGGAAGTCCAATGCTCACAATGACCAAGAACGGGGCGGCCAAGAGCAGGATGATCGGGAAGTGCACGATGAGAGGGTGCAGTCCGTTCCAGACTGGGGAAAAATAAAGCATACTGAAAATCCCTTCTACTCTTCCTGCAATGAAAACCCTATCTAGCGTTCGGAGCCGTGGCTTCCACCATGAAACAAATGCAGGAGCGCTTCCAATCGCCCGGTCATGCAGGTTTGCTTGCGCGACAATGAGTTACGTCGGGTACCACTCCCAGATTTCCCCCGCGGCGTCCAAAACCTCGAACAATCAACGGTGGGTTGTCAAAATACTTTGACGGCATAGATATCCTCCGACTTCCCAACGCGCTGATTTTAAGGTGGGAGCGCCGAAGGCAGGTCTGGAAATAAGCGTGCCAATTCAATTTACGCACACATCTCGTCGTGGTGGATCGGTGTAACGACATGCCGTGGTCGTGGTGCCCGGGATCTCCTGGAGGCAATAATGACTTACGTGCTCGAAGAAAATCTCGTTTGCGTCCTCCTCATTGCGCTGCTCGGAGCTTTACTGTTCAGTGCGGCCAGCGTCGTCTTGCTTGCGCGTGCAATCCTGCGGGCAGGACTGGAAAGGGTTGCTTTGTGGGTCGAGGCCGGCCGGCAGAAGCCGGCTGTACTCTGTTACCAACAATCCGAGCAGCCTCTGACCCACGCCGTGCACGCGACTATGGGGATCCAGAGAATACGATTGATGAGACGGGAGGAGTGATCGTGAGGCTTTGCAGGATTGCTTGCGTGACAAAGAGCAACGGGGGATCCCCTACCGGATTCTCGCCTCGGCGTCCAAAACCTCGAACAACCAAGGGTGGGTTGTCCAAAAACCTTGACGCCATGCCTGTCCTCTGTCCTCGCAACACACTGACTTCATAGGGGGAGCGTCGAAGGAAAGGCTGGAACTAAACATGCCTACTCGATGTGGCATAGAGGTCATGGCAGGGATGGCTGACAGGTCCCCACGCATTCCCCAACTGTTCCTCGCGGCGCGGTCGGCCATCCCTCTGCCCTTGGCACTGGGAAACATTTTCGAAGGAGGCTCCAGTCATGTCCAAAAGGATCGGGTATCGGATTCTACCCACCCTGGTTTGCACGCTCGCCTTCGCGTCCATCGCCGTGGCGCACGAAGTGAGCATCCGGTATCGGGCAAAGGTCGGAAACGGTTCCGCCTTGCAGCCTGGCACGTATCAAGTTGAGGTCGTCAAGAATCAGGACTCCGCTGAAGTTCTCTTCTACAAGGAAGGGGATCTGTGGCTGCGCGCCCCGGTGACCCTGTCAGAGGAAACGAAGAAACCTGAACAAACAGAAGTCCATTACGAGGAACTTGATAACGGAAAGGTGATAACCCAGATTCGCCTTCGAGGGTCAAAGGAAAGCCTGGTTTTCAACCAGCCCCCCTCTGCCAAGGCTGAATGACGAGGTTCGGCATTGCCTTTCTTTATAGCGCGAGGCGGCTCTCCGCACCTTACGAGCATCAGGTGCGCTGGGTCGCCCCGCAGCCATTCTTGCAACTCGGTTCGTATGGATGTCCAAAGGTCGACGACACCTCGGGAATTTAGGGTCCTCGTAGGCTCCCCCATGAATAGCATCATCTCTGATGATTCGAGTACCACAAGGACCTTAGAGAAGGAGATTACTATGCTCCATGAGGGCTTATCTTCTGTTGAGGCGAGCAGGAAACGCTTTGGCCTAATCCCACTCGATAAACATGTCATCGCATTAACCGTGGCTGGTTATTCGAGTGAAGAGAGCGCAAAGAGGATCGGAATTAGCGAACCGGCCTTCAGGCTGCACCTCACGAGTGTTTGTGAAAAGCTGCACGTCTCGAACCAATTCGAACTGGTACTCTCCGCCATCTATTATCAACTGATCGACTCCCATGAAGTACCTCCGCCCAGTGACTGAAAAAGCCCCGCTTGAAGATCAATGCCTCCCTAGGGGTGAATCCCTTGCGGTCCTCGCAACCCAGTGGCTGGGACTCCATCGCTTTGTATCCGCCATTTCGGGCCTCAGAGGAGGGTTGGTTCTGACCGGAGTGGCGTATCTCAAGCCCATTGCCCACGCCGCAGCGGGCAGGACGCCCACGCAACCTCCCCGCTCTCGGCTTGCTGACGTAACGCCGTCATTAGACTAACGCGTTGGATCAAGGCCTTCACCCTGAACTACTGTGTGGTGACCACGGGATTCCTGCCACGTTGGCCCCGACGAAATATACTAACTTTGCTCCGCGCGCCGGCCTGGCATACTCCCCGGATGACCAGAGCGGCTGGTTGGGCAGGATATTGGGCGGCCCCGGCACCACCAGCGTGCGAGCCGGATACGGCCTGTGCTATACCGCCCTCGAGGGGCTATCCGCCGGCATCATGAGTGCCAACCCGCCGTATGGCTACGACTATACCAGTCTGGCGCCCCCTCTATTTTCTAATCCCTTCGTTACGGCGGCAAGTGGGCAGAACATAGGACAGCGCTTTCCTGAGCCCATCCCGGCATTTGGGGCCTCAGCAGCGAATCCCAATTCCAGCGTGGACTGGTCGCAGTATTTGCCGATCGCCGGCGTACCCTCGTTTTTCCACCAGAATGTGCCTCCATACAGCGCCAGCTACACACTGTCCTTGGAACGGCAGATCGAGCCCAACACTCTTCTCAGCCTGACCTATGTCGGTTCGCAGACGCATCATCTCTTGGTGCTCACTTCCGCCAACCCGGGGGACCCCGCCCGATGTTCAAGCGTGAGCCAGACGGACCAGATTATGCCCGGCACCGCCACCTGCGGACCGTTCGGCGAAGGGGGGACGTACGTCACGTCGACAGGACAAGTGATCCAAGGAACCCGAGGCCCCTTTAGTTCCCAATTCGACGCCATCACGTATCAGAAGACGCTCGGGAACTCCAATTACAACGCACTCGATATCAATCTGCGTCACAACCGTGGGCCCTTGGAATTACTTGCGGGCTATACCTATGGCAAATCTCTCGACTTGTCATCCAGCCTGGCAGAGCCGGTGAACCCCGTCGATCCCAACCTCAGCAAGGCCGTATCGGCATTCGATATGCGCCACAGTTTTGTGGCGAGTTACAAATACGAACTCCCCATCGGCCATCTCCTTAATCGCCGGAACCGGCTGACGGAGGGATGGAGCCTCACGGGAATCACGCGATTCAGCACCGGCTTCCCCGTGACTCTTTACAACAACAACGACACCTCGCTGCTGGGGACGATACCCAACGGTATCAACAATAATGGCGTAGACACCCCAAACGTTACCCTCGGCAACATGGAAGTCAACACCAACCCTCGAAACGGCCGACCCGCCTTTAACACGTCGCTATTCAGCCTTCCAGTCCTGGGCCAAATGGGCTCGGCGGCGCGGCGCCTTTTCTACGGCCCCGGCATCGCCAATTCCGACCTTGCCCTATTGAAGAGCCTCCGCCTCACCGAATCAAAATCACTGCAATTCCGCGTGGAGGCCTTTAATGTGGCCAACCATGCCCAGTTTTATGGCGCCGCAGCCGTCAGCGGGAATATCAGCAGCCCTTCCTTCGGGAGGGTTGTGAGTGCCGGCGATCCCCGCCTGCTTCAACTCGCTGTCAAATTCTATTTTTGAGTAAGTCTCGGCGAGCGACGGCGCACTCGGAAAGCAAGCTTTGAATGGTCCGGTGGACGGATCGCTGTCGCGAAACGGAGTTCTGGCATCCTGCCGCGTGGCACTGAGATTCACGTGCGGCTGCTCTTGTCTTACGGTCAAATCCGGTTCAGAACCCTCGCTTCAGCGTCTTCTTATCCGCTCCCTGCTGCTCCAGCCGGAACTTGATCGCCTCAATGGGGTCGGGAGCATCCATGAGAAAATGCGCCTGCTCGCACGCCTCGACCAGCGTCGTCAATACCTCCAGTCGATCTCCCTCCGAGGTCCGCTCGTCCGCTCCGCAAACACGCTCGATTTCGCGAAGCGCCGTCGCATGGTCGGCTTCAGTCTTGATGGGTTTGATCAGCATATTGCACCGTCCTCAAATCGATCTTGTCTTACTCCTTATGGCGACCCAGCCATTTAATAAACACAATACCGCGACGGTAGTCGATGGCAGTGACCAGGCGATAGTCGTTCGCCATGATATTAAAGACCACCCGATCAGCCCCGACGATATGCAGGGCGTGAAACCTGCCTCTTCCACGCTGAAGAAAACGGCGTAAAATGAAGACTGCGGTCGGGGTTACTCCGCTTTCAGCCACAGTTAGGAGTCTCAGGTCACGCGGGGGTGTTTTATGTCGAAAGTCACGGAACTGCTCATCAATGGCGTGAAGTATTCCGTCGATGTCGACGCCGGTGCGAGTCTGCTAAGTGTCTTGCGCGACGACCTCGACCTGGTGGGAAGCAAGTACGGTTGCGGTGAGGGCCAGTGCGGCGCCTGCACGGTGTTGCTGGGGGGAGCGCCGCGGCGTTCCTGCATTACACCCGTGGGCGATGCCGCGAGCAAGCCGATTACCACCATCGAGGGGCTGGAGAAGGATGGCCACCTTCACCCCGTTCAGCAGGCGTTCCTTGACGAAGACGTCATGCAGTGCGGCTATTGCACTTCCGGCATGATCATGACCTCCGTGGGCTTGCTGAAGGTTCATCCCAATCCGACGGAAGAGGAGATCGCCCACTACCTCGAGGGCCACATCTGCCGGTGCGGGACTTATCCGCGCATCGTTGCCGCCGTTCGCCGGGCGGCAAAATCCTTGCAGGAGGTGCGCTCGTGAATACGCCCAACGATTTTTCGACGCAATTCGAACCCGAGCGATACGAATTGAGGGCGGGACCCACCTATCACTTTGGTCTGCCGCGGCGGGATTTTTTCAAGTTTTTGGGTGGCGGCATCGTGATTTTCTGCCTCCGCGATAGTCTTCTTGCCGGGCAGGAAGCCGGGCGCGTCCACCGCCGGCCCGATGAATCCCTCCCCCAGGACATCGCCGCATGGCTGCACGTCAACGAAAACGGCGAAGTCACCGTTTGCACCGGCAAGGTGGAAGTGGGACAGAACATTCGCACTTCGCTTACCCAGGCCGTGGCCGAGGAACTGAGCGTTGCGCCCGGTTCGATCCATCTGCTCATGGGGGACACCGACCGCGTGCCCTTTGACATGGGGACGTTCGGTAGCCGGACGACTCCTACCATGACCCCGCAGCTCCGCCGCGCGGCTTCGACAGCTCGCGAAGCCCTCATCGGCCTCGCCGCAGAAGCTTGGAAGGTGGACCCTGTAAAGTTAATCGCGGCCAACGGCGCCGTCACGGACCCGGAATCGCAGCGGACTGCGAGCTACGCGGAACTGACCAAGGGGCGCGAGCTCGCCAAGGCCATACCCGCCGAAGACTCTCTGACACCCCCAGCCCAATGGAAAGTCATGGGCAAGCCGCTCGCCAAGGTCACCGGCCGCGACATCGTTATGGGCAGGCATCGCTACCCTTCTGACATCAAGTTGCCGGGTATGCTTTACGGTAAGGTTCTGCGCCCTCCCGCTTTCGACGCCACGCTAACTTCTCTTGACGCCCACGAAGCGGAGGCGATTCCGGGCGTTACCGTGGTGCACGATGGCAATTTTGTGGGCATCGCCGCTCCAAACCCGCGCGTTGCGGCAAGCGCGCTCGCGGCGCTCCACGCTGCCTGGCAATCCCCGCCGCAACCGTCCAGCGATGAGCTCTTTGAATACTTGAAGAAGAACGTGGAGCAAGGTGAGGATCACAACCGCCACGTCACCGGCTCCATGGAAAAGGGCCTGGCGGACGCGAGCCAGCGGTTGCAACAAACATACACCGTCGCGTACATCGCGCACGCGCCACTCGAGCCCCGGGCGGCTGTGGCCGAATGGAGGGATGGCAAGGTGACCGTGTGGACCGGAACTCAGCGGCCCTTTGGCGTGCGCGGCGAACTGGCCGAAGCTTTCCGCCTGACTGAAGACAAGGTACGTGTCGTGATGCCCGATATGGGCTCGGGCTACGGCGGCAAGCACACCGGCGAGGCAGCCGTGGAGTCGGCGCGCCTTGCCCAAGCCGCGCGCCAGCCCGTGAAGCTGGTGTGGACGCGCGAGGAGGAATTCACCTGGGCCTATTTTCGCCCGGCCGGAGTCATCGAAATTTCCGCCGGCGTCGCGAGCGACGGCGCGATCACCGCGTGGGAGTTCCACAATTACAACTCCGGCTCGGCGGCCATCGGCACGCTCTACAACATTCCCAATCAGCTTATCGAGTTTCATCCCGTCAAATCGCCCTTGCGCCAAGGCTCGTATCGATCGCTCGCCGCGGCGGCCAATCATTTCGCGCGGGAGTCATTCATGGACGAACTCGCGCACCTGGCGAAGATGGACCCGCTCGATTTTCGGCTCAAGAACCTCACAGATGCGCGCTTCCGGGACGCGCTCGAAGCCGCTGCACAGAAATTTGGTTGGGGGAAGGCCAAACCTCAACCGGGGCATGGCTTCGGTATCGCGGGAGGATTCGATAAGAGCGGTTACGTGGCCACCTGCGCGGAGGTGGCGGTCGATCCAGCCTCGCGGCAAGTGCGCGTGTTGCGCGTCGTCACGGCGTTTGATTGCGGTGCAGTGGTCAATCCCGATCAGCTCCGCAACCAGATCGAAGGCGCGAATAATATGGGAATCGGAGGCGCGCTGTTTGAAGCCATTCAGTTCGCGAACGGGCGCATCCTGAACCCGCACTTCGCGCAATATCGCGTGCCGCGCTTCAGCGACGCTCCGGCAATCGAAGTCGTCCTGATCGATCGGAAGGACGTGCCTTCGGCGGGGGCCGGGGAAACCCCCATTGTGGGCATTGCGCCGGCCACCGGCAACGCCATCTTCGCAGCCACCGGCAAACGCCTGCGCGCCCTGCCCATGGCCCCGAAAGGCGTTTAGCTTGATCTGGCTAGCGCGTCAAGAATTGAAGTACCTAAGCGTGAGGGAGGGGAAATCGATGAAGGCAAATACATTCGTGGCCTGTATCCTCGCGGCTTTGCTCGGTGTGAGCATCTTCGCCACGGATGAGCCGTCCTCGACTTCGAGTCCTGCGTCCTGGAGCGGGAAGGCCGCCGCCTCCTATCTCGATGGGCGAATTACTTGGTGGATGGGCTGGGATGTCGCTGCCCGCGATCATGATACTTTCTGCGTCTCCTGTCACACGGTCGTGCCTTACGCCATGGCCCGGCCCGCTCTTCGGGTGACGATGGGAGAGCAAGCCCCCTCGACGCCGGAACAGCAACTCCTCGCGAGCGTCACCAAGCGCGTCCGGATGTGGAAGGAAGTTGAACCCTTTTATCCCGACGCGAAGCGAGGCGCTGGCAAAACGGAGGAATCGCGCGGAACTGAGTCCATTCTCAATGCGGTGATCCTGGTGGGTTATGACGCCCCCACGGGCAAGTTGAGCCCTGACGCGCGTCTGGCGCTGGACAACATGTGGGGAGAGCAACTGAAGACAGGAGAAGCCCGGGGAGCGTGGTCCTGGCTGCAATTTCACAACTCGCCGTGGGAGGGGGATTCGCAGTATTACGGGGCCGCACTGGCAGCGCTCGCCGTGGGGAGTGCGCCCGCCGACTATCAGGCGGCCCCGGAGATTCAGGACAATATGAAACTGCTGCGCGAGTATCTTGTCCAGCAGCGCGAGTCGCAGATATTGATTAATCGGCTCAATCTGCTGTGGGCATCGAGCAAGGTGCCCGGACTCCTCACTCCTGCCGAGCAGAAGTCCATCATCGACGAGGCGCTGAGCAAACAGCAGGCGGACGGAGGTTTCAGTCTGTCCTCGTTCGTGGGAGGGTGGAAGCGGCATGATGGCACGCCACTCGAAACCAAGAGCGACGGCTATGCCACCGGAGCCGTCACGTTCATTTTGCAGCAGGCCGGCATGAAGCGCGATCAGCCCCAGGTGAACCGGGGTCTCGCATGGCTCGCGCTGAATCAGGACAAAAGCGAAGGCCGATGGCTGGCTTACTCGCTGAACAAGCAAGAAGACCTGTCTTCCTACACCGGCCATTTCATGAGTGACGCGGCCACCGCGTTCGCGGTGCTGGCCCTTCAGTCCGCGCACTGAAACCCGAGTCACACCGTCGGGATGAAGGTGCGTTGAGCGGGCATATCTGCTGAGCATCGCTCGTGAAAGAAGCGAATTCGGAGTCTGCGGAGGTGAGGCGTATATGGACCTTAACAGCGCCATACAGTTCGGGCAGCTTGTGGATTGCGTGTACGCCGTGAACCCTGCCGACCTGACAGATCAAGCCGGTAAAAACATAAACGCGGGGCTCATCGGGGGTGGGGTCGCCTACAAGGTCATCGCTTCGATTTACGCCAACGATCTCGCTACTGACATGAATCCCTCGCGTGGTAATAGCGGCGTATCGATCGGCCTCGTCCTACAGGCGGTTGCATCTGGAGACACGGTCATCGCAATCCGCGGGACCGAGGGTATTCAGGAGTGGGTTCAAGACGCCAAGTTTCTTTCCGTGCCGTGCCCTTTCCTTCCAGGGGCGGGGAATACAGAAGATGGTTTTACGGCCATGTATAACTCCATGATCATTAAGACGGTCGCAGGCTCGGTCCCCGTCGTGAAAGCCCTACCTACTCTGCAATGGACCAAACCTGTCACTACCTTGACGATTTGCGGACACAGCTTGGGAGGCGCGCTCGCTACGCTTCTCGCTTTGGATGTCGCTGCGAACACCTCGTCGCCCTTTGACAACCAGGCGGTTTACACTTACGCCAGCCCGAAGGCGGGAGATCCACAGTTCGTTAGCACGTATAACCACGTCGTTCCGAACACCACCCGGATCGCTAATCGCATGGACCTTGTGCCCAAGCTGCCACTGCCGCCGCTTTACGAGCACGTATTGGGACTCTCCGAGTTGAACCCGGTCATACTCGGCATCCCGCCCAAGGTTCTGGTGAAATTTGATATTGTCTGCGAGCACATCCTTCATACCTATTTGCATCTGCTGTCGATGATGGCAGGTGGAACGGTTCTACCGCTGGACCCACAGTGCGTCCCCTAGGTCCCCTCTATTGTCAACGCGCTAAACAAAGTTGTCGAGATGATTGAATCGACAATCTCGGGCAGATTCTAGTTCTTATCGCGTACACCATACTCGTCGCAGATCTTGTCCACAGGTTGAACGTGCGGTAGGATGAACGCGGCTTCCCGGAGGACATTCATGAGACAAAAACTGGCACGGATCGTTGTGGCGCTAGCTTTGGCTGCGGTTTTCGGTATGGCCAGCAAGATCGTGGTGGGGCAGTCGCCCGCGCAGGAGTCTGACGCGGACGAGAAGGATGTCTTCAAGAACCTGGCTTTCCGTAACCTGGGCGCGGCGGGCGGCGGCGGTCGCGTGGCCGCGGTGGTGGGAATTCCCGGCAACCCCAACGTTTATTACGTGGGCGCGGCGGGCGGCGGCGTCTTCAAAACCGAAAACGGCGGAATCACCTGGAAGCCGATCTTCGAACACGAGAGCACGTCCTCTATCGGCGCCATAGCTTTGGCTCCCTCTGACCCCAGCATCGTTTGGGTGGGTACGGGCGAATCGAAAGTGCGCAACGACGTGATCGACGGCCGCGGCGTCTATGTCTCGGGTGACGCCGGACACTCTTGGAGATTCGCCGGCTTGGGCAATGTGGGCCAGATTTCGCAGATCATTGTGGATCCCGGCAACCCCGATGTGGTTTATGTGGGGGCCACGGGACACGCTTGGGGTCCCAATCCCGACCGCGGCGTTTTCAAAACCACGGACGGCGGAAAGACTTGGAAAAAGGTATTGTTCGTCAATGACTCTACCGGCGTGGCGGATCTCACGATTCAGCCGGGCAATCCCCAGGTGTTGTTCGCGGCGATGTGGGAGTTTCGGCGCTACCCTTGACGCTGGTGGATGGCGGTCCCAACAGCGGCATCTATCGCTCTACCGACGGCGGCGACACGTGGAAGAAGTTGAGCAAGGGCCTGCCGGAAGGACCGCTGGGCCGCATTGCTGTGGCCGTGGCGCCCACCAACCCGAATCACCTTTACGCGCTGGTGGGGGCCAAGCGCGGCATGCTGTGGCAATCCGCCGATCTGGGCGATACGTGGACGGAAGTCAGTGACAATCACTCTTACGATATTCGTCCGTATTATTTTTCCCGGCTGATGGTCTCACCGGAGAACGAAAACAAAATCTACTTCATGTCCTTGAACCTGGTGGAATCGGATGATGGCGGCAAGACTTCGCATACCGCCGACCGCGGGGTTCACTCTGACCATCACGCGCTTTGGATCGACCCCAAGGACCCGCAGCGGATGATACAAGGCAACGACGGTGGCGTTAATGTGACGACGGACGGCGCCAAGAGCTGGCGGTTCCTCAATAACCTCCCCATCGAGCAGTTCTATATGGTATCGACGAGCGGCGAGACTCCCTACTCCGTGTGCGGCGGCCTTCAGGATAACAGTGCCTGGTGCGGTGTTTCCAGCAACCTGGGCGGACGCGCGGTGGGCGGCGCCGATTGGTACACGGTAACGGGTGGCGACGGCGAATACGCGGTCTTCGCCCCCAGCGATCCCAACATCATCTACGTCGATTCGCAGAACGGCAGCATCTCCCGTCTGGACAAGAAAACGCATCTCTCCCGCTCGATCCGGCCTTACCTGGAAGGCGTCGAGGAAATGAAGCCGGCCGACCTGAAATATCGCTTTAACTGGACTTCCCCTATCGCAGTCTCCGAGACGGATGCCAATGAGGTCTACCTCGGCGGCAACGTGGTCTTCAAGTCCCCGGACGGGGGCAAGAATTGGACGCCGATCAGCGGCGACCTTACGCGCAACGACAAATCGAAGCAGGAGGTGGCGGGTGGTCCTGTCCAACACGATATCAGCGGCGCCGAAAGCTACGACACCATTCTGGCCATCACGATCGCGCCCACTGATCCCAAAGTGATCTGGGTGGGTACCGACGACGGTCTGGTGCAGGTGACGCGCGACGGCGGCAAGAACTGGGCGAACGTTTCCGTTACCGGCGCGCCCGAGTGGGCTCGCGTTTATCAGGTCGGCGTCTCGCCTTTTGACGCCGGGACGGCTTACGTCACCTACGACGCCCACGAGTTGGATAATTCTCATCCGTACGTTTACAAGACCGCCGATTACGGCAAGACGTGGACGCCCATTGCCGTCGGCCTGCCCGCTGATTCTTGCGCGCACGTCGTCCGCGAGGACCCCAACCAGCGCGGGTTTCTCGTGGTGGGAACCGACACCGGCCTTTTCTACTCGCAGGACGCGGGAGAGCACTGGCAGCCGCTCAAGGCCAACTTCCCCACGGTGCCCATTTATGATCTGAAGTTTGTGAAGGCGAGCGACGATCTGGTGGTGGCCACGCACGGCCGCGGCATCTTTGTCTTCGACAACATTCGCCCGGTCGAGCAGATGAGTGCCAAGATCCAAGACAGCGAGTTTCAACTGGTGGGCACTGCGCCGGGCACGCTGTTTCACCACTGGCGCGGAGCAGGATTCGGTGCGGCGGCGGATTACTCCGCCCCCAATGGCCCCGAGGGAGTGGTGATCGATTACTTCCTGAAGAAGGAGATTGAGCAGCGGCGGGGCGGCGGCCCTGGAGGGCCGGGTGGCGCCGGGGGAGGCCGAATGGGCGGAGGTGGCGGGGCGGGCGGTGCTGGCGCTGCGGGCTCCGCAATGGCGGGAGGCCAAGGGGGCCAAGGGGGACAAGGAGAAGGCGAGGGGCCAGGCGGCCAGCGCGAAGGGCCGGTCAAAATCGTGATCACCGATGAGCACGGGAATCCGGTGGCGACCGAGCATGGGCCTTCCAAGGCCGGTGTCAACCGTTTTGTCTGGTCTTTGCGCTACGACGGACCCGAGAAGCTAACCTTTGAGCGGCAAGAGGAACCCAGCGAATTTGCGGAGTTATTTGGCCGGGGTAGGGGACCGCTGGTGCTGGCAGGAAAGTACCACGTTGTCATCACCGTGGCTGACCACAAGGGGGAAGCTGACTTGAACGTGCGTCCGGACCCCAACCTCAAGATTGATCCGGAGAACTTCCGCGCCTCGCTGCGGTTCGCGCTCGAAGGGCGCAATGCGGTGAGTGCACTGAACACCATGCTGAACCGTGTTGACGGAATGCAGAAGTCGCTCGCCGCTTTCCAGGGTATGGTCCGCTCGAGCGACGACGAAGACTTGAAGAAGAAGTTTCAGCCGCTCATGGGCAAAGCGTCCCAGCTTGGCAGGAAGCTCAGAACTTTGAAGGATTCCGTCTATAACTCGGAACTCCAATCCGGAGCCGAAGACGACATCCACTACTTGCAGGCTTTCAACAGCAAGCTCTCCGGCCTCTCGGGAGGCGGCGCTTTCGCCTATGGCGAGCCCCCCACGCAGTTGGCTTTGGAACATAAGGCGGAGCTGACCAAGGAGTTAGCGCAGCACCTGGACGACTTCAACAAACTCATCCAGACCGACGTGGCGGCCTATAACAAGGACGCCTTCGCCGCGGGCGCGCCCACGCTCTATGCGGGCGATGCCGTCTCGGTGAAGAAGCTACCGGAGGGACTCTAACGTAAGAGGGTAACCACGCTCAGCGCCTTTCTGACAGTGGGGCTTTCTCCTGCCCGAAACCCCTGCATGTCGCGCAGAGTTATCGGGCTAGCCAGCCTTTGGCCCGAGCCCGGCGACGCTCCGTAAAGGTGAGGCTCAGTTTCCGACCTACGCTTTCACGGAACAGGGCGTGGCCATGCTTTCCAGTGTGCTCAGGAGCAAGCGCGCGTGCTGGTCAACGCCTGAAAGGCACGTCAGTTGAGCCAATTGATCCTTTCACGGATTCAGAGGCTTTCCCTTGTACATTTCCAATGGACCGCCCCCGGACGAAATCCTGAAAGATCACCGCGCCAACCACATCACAGGTTAGGGGTCAGGGTGAAACCTAGCAAGCTGGTGGATTTTCCTTTCTGGCCGGTCTCTGCTTGAGGTCGAACTCCACCCCCTGAACGTGACCCGCATCATCGACCCCTATGAGGATCGCGCCATCGTTGTGTTCGCGAGGGCCGTGACTCGCGGGTCGCAGCCGCCTGCCAAGTCCATCCGAGCGGGAAGCCGCCGGCGGCCAGCGACGTTTTGGCGGGCTTGCGTCCATGGTTAACGTTTGGTAAGGTGAACGCATGACGCAATTACTTGAGGATGCGCTGCGGAAGGTCGGCAAGCTCCCTGAAGACGAGCAGGACGCGATCGCCTCCCAGATTCTTGCCACCATCGAAGATGAAGCAGCGTGGGCCAAGACGCTGCGCAAGAATCCCGCTAAGTTGCGCAAGCTGGCCGCCGAGGCGCTGGACGAGCATCGCTGCGGCAAGACTCGCCCTCTGGACGAGCTTCTGTGATCCCGTCGCGCACCACGCGCGCCTTCCGCGAGGCCTTCGCTTCACTTCCTAACGACGTACGCCGGCAAGCGCAGCGCGCTTACCGGCTCTTTCGCCGCGATCCACGCCACCCCAGTCTCCGTTTCAAGAAAGTGGATGAGGAAGGCAACATTTACTCCGTGCGAGTCGGGCTGGGCTGTCGCGCGCTCGGAGTGATGGAGGGGTCAACCGTGGTGTGGTTCTGGATTGGCTCGCACGCCGAATGCGACCGCCTGCTGGGCTGACCCGCCTTGCTTGTCGATTCAGCATCCAACGCAGCCCTCGCGAGGGGAAAACCGGAGGGAAACCGGGACAGCAAATTTCCGATTTAGGGACTTCATCGGGCAGGCGCCAAAGGGACTCTGAACAAATCGGAAACATGGTCCCCTTTCCCCCGATGGTCTCCTTGGTTCGCACCCCTCCCTCCGCCACCTCCGCTGAGGCTTGCGCCCCCTTGTTCGGCGACTTCATTGGTAATACGGCGCGATCCGACTCCTCTTCCGGTGTACGCGTCCGGCGTGCGGCGCTGGGCCTTCCCGGACCGGTCTGCTTGCGCAGACACCGAAGAGGTCTCCCGGTTCTCGTGCATGCAGTTTCTCAGCGTGCCTGGGGTCCACGACTACGCGGGATCACCCGACGGCCCGCCCTACCGTCGGCGCGTGTGTGGCCTTCCCCCTCAGGTAACAGGGTCGGCGTCCGCCGGTTCTTAACATTCATCGTTGGGGGAGAAAAACGGTTCCTGACACCGTTTCCGTTTCTCCCCCCTGACACCGTTTCTCCCCCCATGTCACGACCTGAATGGGGATGGATTTCTCAGGCATGGGTCACCTCACTGCAGTCGGGAGTCGCGGGAACAACCTTTGGTGGCTGCAATACTACTGCTGGGAAATCACAGGGTCAACGGGGAAAAGGAAACGGGGCAGTCATTATTTCACGATTTTCTCTGTCTCAGCTCTGAGGTGCAGCCCACTTCAGGTGCTGTCCCCGGGTTCCGCCGGGTGAGACATAACGTGGGTGGCCTTGCCTTCCTGTTCGAATCACCCCATAATCCGGGGTTTAGATTCAGGAGATTTGCAGGAATTTCATGAGGGGTTTGTCTATGTCACAACGTGGGGTGGAGTGCCCGCCTCTGGGAAAGACTTCGCGGCGCAGGTTCCTAAAAGGTGCTGCGGCTTTGAGCGTGACTGCGCCCGTCTTCGCACAGGCCCCGCAAAGCCATGCAGAGTCAGCCCATCACCCTATTTGGGCCTACGTCGGATCCTACAGTTTACCGCAAGGCCCGGACGGCTCCGTCGGCCGTGGCCAAGGCATCTACCTGTTTGAAATGAATCCTGCGACGGGAGCCCTCGTCCAACGCGAGGTGTTTCGGAGAGATACCAACCCGTCCTTTATGGCCTTTGACTCTTCGCGCAAACACCTCTACTCGGTGAATTGGGTCGCCAACTATCAGGGTGCAAACTCCGGCTCGGTGAGTGCCTACACAATCGACCGCGCCAGCGGGCATCTGACCTTGCTCAACACCGTTAGCTCGGAAGGGGCTAATCCCACCCATCTGAGCATCCACCCTTCTGGCAAGTTCCTGCTGGTTGCTAGCTACTTTGGAGGGACGGTGGCCGTCCTTCCCGTTCGTGTGAACGGCGAGTTGGGCCCCGCCACGGACGTTGTACACGATCAGGGCACAGTTGGCCAGGAACACCCCGCCAGCGCGCCCCCCGGAAGCTTTGCCATCAGCGGGCACGACAACCCTCACGCCCACATGATCCAATCCGATCCGGCAGGCCGCTTCGTATTTGCAGCCGATCTCGGGCTCGACCGGATCTTGGTTTGGAGGTTCGACGCCGAGAAAGGGAGGCTCGTCCCTAACGACCCTTCCTCGGTTGAACTGCCCTCGGGAGACGGGCCGCGGCACTTCGCGTTTCACCCCAACGGCCAGTGGTTCTATTCGCTTCAAGAAGAGGGTTCCACGGTGGCCGCTTTCGACTATGACCCGACCATGGGCAGGCTGACCGCGAAACAGACTGTTTCCAGTCTGCCCAAAGGCTTCGCTGGCTCGAATTTCCCTGCGGAAGTCATGATATCACCGGACGGCAGATTCCTTTATGCTTCCAACCGCCTGCACGACAGCATTTCCTGGTTTTCCATCAACGAGACCGGAACGCTTGCGTTTCGCGGCCAAGAATGGACTCGCGGCAACCATCCGCGCGCTTTCAACTTCGATCCAACAGGGAACTTCTTCTACGTGTGCAACCAGTTCGCCGACGCCATCACTACGTTTCGCATTGACCGAAAGACGGGTGCGCTTACCTTCACCGGCCAATACACTCCGGTGGGCAGCCCGGCGTCCATCATTTTCCTCGCCTAGCGCTTAACAGAGATTTGTCTCAAAACGGAAGTCACTATTCGCATGACGTTGGCTCCTCTGACCAGCGGACTGTGTGAGTCTCCTGCCGGCTCTCCTCGTCCAGGTCATTCTGGTTGATTCGGAAGAGAGGAAAGGGGGTCAGAGGAAAGGGTGTCAGACCCTTCCACGAACCAGGAGCCAACCGCTCAACCGCGCCGGAGGGGGAGGCCTCGTGCCTACCCGCCCCGGGGCCGATTTGGCCCCCGATTGGGCACCCACGAGGGGTGCCCCTACGAGGTAAATTCAACAGAAATCTCCTCCCGCCGGAAAATTTGTCCTTATCCCCCTAGCCTCTGGTCGCCATCGCGCTCCATATCTAGCGGAGTATTATCGTGTGGGTAAAATAACGCGCCGAAAACCGGGTTTGGCGGCAAGCGACCGGCTACCAAGGAAACGCTCCGTGCCATGCCCACGCTTTGCTGATGCGCCGGATACAAGACGCGAACCTGCGGGAAGTCCGGCGGCTCACCAATCTCCTGCTGAAGATCCAGCGCCGAAAGTGCAAAGCGCAACTGCCGCAAGCGAGCGACCCCGAGTTATGCCACGATATGTTAGAAAACGAAGGTACTTAGGCACCGAGCCAAAGAAATTCTAAAAAATGTATGTATATGATACAAAAATATTTAGTTCGCTTCAGAGGCACGAGCGGGGTGAAAAAGGGGAATTAAAAAATGAAGGCTACTCCCACGATGTTATTGAAAACACATGTAGAAAAAATGTCAGTCTTGGCTACTCCCACGATATTCATGAAAACAAGCGACTTAAGTCGACGT
>Ga0187848_10001594_pt1 | contig 19068 bp, 20 predicted proteins | sample June2016WEW_4_40_FD_132424 | JGI IMG/M metagenome (GOLD analysis project Ga0187848, IMG submission 132424) | Peatland microbial communities from SPRUCE experiment site at the Marcell Experimental Forest, Minnesota, USA - June2016WEW_4_40 | ecosystem: Environmental > Terrestrial > Soil >... | reverse complement strand
TTGGGCAAGGGAATTCGAGCGTTGCGTGAAGTGCTATGCCTGCCGCCAAGTCTGCCCGATGTGCTATTGCGAGCGCTGCCTGGTGGAGAAGAACCGGCCCACGGAGATTGAGCCTTCGGCCACAGCCAAGGGCAACTTCGCCTGGCACATTGTACGCGCGTTTCACCTTGTCGGTCGTTGCGTCGGCTGCGACGAATGCACGCGGGCCTGCCCGGCTGGAATTGACCTGCGCTTGCTCAACCTTTCGCTGGCCAAAGCGGCGGAAGAGCACTTTGCATACCGCGCTGGCATGGACCCCAAGGCCGAAGCGCTGCTCGGCGCCTACTCGCTTGACGACAAGGAGAACTTTATCCGGTGAGCGCAACTATTTCCCAACAGGCGCTGCGAGAACTGGTGACCGAGTGGATCAGGCAAGGCAAACGTGTTGCCGGCCCGCGCCTCATAGCGCCGACCTTTAGAGCCTGCCCTGAGCGCAGCGAAGGGTCGGCATCCCAGGTGAAGCCCGGCTGCGTGCTCTACGCGCCTTTGGAGTCTTCCGCCCAGTTGGCGCTCGCAGGGTTCATTCGCCCCGCCAACTCCGTGAAGGAGTTCATCTTCCCAAAGCACGAAGAGCTTTACGGATACCGCATTACAGGCAACGGGATTGAACTCATCGAGGTTAAGCAACCTGCCGGCGAACAGGTGCTGATTGCCGCGCGGCCCTGCGACGCGGCCTCGATACCTATCCTGGACCACGTTTTCAACTGGGATTATAAGGACGAGCTGTATAATCTCCGCCGCCAATTAACTACAGTCGTAACGCTGGCCTGCACGGCACATGATGACGCGTGCTTCTGCACCTCGGTGGGCCTGGGACCTGCTGCCGAGCGCGGCTCGGACGCGATGCTGCTGGAATTGGGGGACGGCGAGTATGAAGTCCGCTGCCTGACAGAGAAGGGGAAAGGCCTATTCGACGGCAAGTTGCGAGCCTCCGAGCGCGTGGCGAGCGTTTCGGCGGGGCCGGAAAAGCGCTTCGACGCGGAGGCGGTGCGGGCCTTTGTGAAGGAGCATTTCGACAGCCCCTTCTGGCCAGCTCAGACTCTGGCCTGCCTGGGCTGTGGCGCCTGCGCGTACACCTGCCCGACGTGCCATTGTTTCGATATCGTCGATGAGGGAAATATCGAGCGCGGGGTGCGCGCCAGGAACTGGGATTCGTGCCAGTTTGCGATGTTCACGCTCCACGCTTCCGGCCACAACCCGCGCCCCGACCAGCCTTCGCGGCAGCGCCAGCGCATTGATCACAAGTTCCACGTCTATCCGGAAAAATTCGGGGAGATTCTCTGCACCGGCTGCGGAAACTGCACGCGCAACTGCCCCGTGGGGATGGGCGTGCTGAGTGTTCTTACTGCTTTGTAGCGCCGATTTTTAGGTCGGTCACCGGAAGGCGGGGCTTTACGGTGTGTTAGAAGCCAGCCCTCTCCCCCTTGGGGGAGAGGGCTGGCCCGCGACGGCGTTTTCACCAGCCGGCGCGGGACGGGTGAGGGGGTCCTAACCTCGCTCGGGTTACCTCACGTTCGAGGTTCTTACAAAGGCCCTTTACGCTACTGGGATTGATAATGCATAACATCTACCAACCCGACCTGATGAAGGTCATTGAGACACGCCAGCAGACGCCGGATGTGAAATCCGTAAAGGTCCGCTTCCTTGACGAAGCGCGAGCGAAGGAATTCTCCTTTCGCGTTGGCCAGTTCGGCATCTTCTCCGTGTTTGGGTACGGTGAAGCCACCTTTAACATCTGCTCGAGCTCCAACTGGAAGGATAACCTCGAGTTCTGTTTCCGCCGCGTGGGTTGCGTGACCGAAGCGCTCTGGAGCATCGAGGAAGGTGATGTGATCGGTTTCCGCGGGCCTTACGGAAACGCCTATCCGACGGAGGAGTGGAAAGGAAAGAACCTGATCTTCCTCGGCGGCGGCATTGCCATGCCACCCGTCCGTTGCGCGGTGTGGTATGCGCTGGAGAACCGCGCTGACTATGGCGACATTACGATTGTCTATGGGGCGCGCAGCGTGGCGGACCTCGTTTATGTGGACGAGCTGGACGAATGGGCCAAGCACCCGAAGGTGCGCGTGGTGCGCTGCGTCGATCCTGGCGGGGAGACGCCCGACTGGAAGGGTGAGATCGGGTTTGTGCCCACCGTATTCGAGCGCGCCGGCGTGTCGGCGGAGAACTCAGTCGCTCTCGTCATCGGCCCCCCCATCATGATCAAGAATACCCTTCCGGTGCTCTACCGGATGGGGATTCTGCCCAGCGTTGTTTATACCAGCCTTGAAAACCGCATGAAATGCGGGGTAGGGAAGTGCGGCCGCTGCAACGTCGGATCGTTCTACGTCTGCAAGGAAGGCCCGATCCTCACCATGGATCAGCTCCAGCGCCTGCCGGCTGACTACTGACGACGATACTAGAACAAAAGCATGCGCACCTCCGTCGCGCAACGCTTGCTGGTTATGGGTGTGAGCTGCCTGCGGCGACGTCGTAAATTGCGGAGAGCCTTGTCTCTAACGAGGCGCAGGCCTTGTCATATTCGGCGCGGATTCGCCTGATATCGCTCGTCCACTCATTCAAAACCACGCGCAATTCGCCCGAAGGTTTCACGGACATGGAGACCTTCCCGAACTGGTCGAGTTGCTGCGAAATGGCCTCTAGCTTCTGACTCACCTCCTCAAACTCGGGTTCGTACTTCTGTTCGATTTTTCGCGCGCGCCCTTGTCGCTCAAGGTAGTAACCTCGGTCGATCCCCTCTACCTCGTTCAGATCAACTGCAATCCGCGAGAAAATATCATTGCTTTTGGAGTGAGCGGCATTCAACCGGGCCCTGATCTCAGTGAGCCACTTCGCCACAGGCTCGCCAAGCGCCTCCTCCGTAAAGCGCTGCTCGATCTGTGGTACTGAGAGACGTTTCAGGACGATGTCCCTCTCCAACTCGAGGTAGATGCCTCTGGAGAGGGAGGTTAGCTGCCGATTGAAGAGGACAAACAAAAGAATGGCCGAAACCCAGAATTGTGCCCCGACGCGTAGAGGCCCTGCGTAATCTATGGACATCGAATTAAGCCATGCCAAATTTTTATACAAGCAGGCTGAGGCGAGAGCGGCAGTCGCAAGGCCAAAGGCTCCGATGCCGAGGCCGCCAAACACAGGGGGGATTGCCAGTCCCTGAAACTCCACGATCGGGATTCCCAGCGCTCTTGCGCGTCTCCTCTGGTGTAGCCTAGTCAGCAAACCTGAGGCGGCATTGGCTACCCAGAGAAGCCCAAATGCAACGAGCGTCTTGCGAGGAACGGCAGGGGCCGTACTGCCGGAGAGGACGAAGTGGGCTCCTGCGAGCGCGAAAAAGGCGACCTCCAGGGCTGACCGAAACACGCTTCGTGTGCGGCTGTTTGGGTTGGGGACGAGGCGTGCTTCGAACCTCCCGTGGCAGTAATAGAGGAGGCCAACAAGTGCGAGCCAAAAGTGGAACAGGCTGTCCCATAAAAGTACGCCGACGATCCCCGCTGTCGTTAGGGCGTGAGGGGTCGACACAAACCCGTTCAGTCCCGACAGGCCCCGGTACGTCATCGCGGCAAGGACCGCCAGCAGCAACCAGCTTGTTGCGCCAGAAGCGCGCTCAGTCTGGAGTTCTCTGTCGTTGAGCTTTGACAAGTAGTCAAACCATAGCTTTTCTCCAGCGCCGTGTTCACTTGAGTCGGTCCCTGTCCTTGGGATGTCCTGGGTCATAGCGTCCTCGCTCGCATGCCGAAACTGCCCAATCTTATCACAGTCAGGCGGGCTGGCGCAGACCCCTGTTCTTGGGGGTCTGCGATCTCCCGAAGGGACTCTTTTCCGGCCTCGGCTTATCGAGACTACTCTGCGGCACCGTCATTACGAACGTCGTGTATAACAGATTCCATGGCGTCACTAGAAACAACCCAGGTTGCTCCCTTGACGTTATGGGAGGATGGTTCGATTCGCGTTGGAAGCTCGCGAGTGACGCTCGACTCCGTTGTGCGCGAGTTCACCAGCGGCGCGACGGTCGAGCAGATCCAGGATGATTTTCCCACCCTCAGCCTGCGCGAAATTTACGGGGCGATAGCTTACTATCTCGACCACGAGGACCGAGTCGAAGAGTACTTGCAGCGGCGCGACGAGGAAGCTGTCCAAGTCCGTCGTGAGACGGAGGACCGGCCCCGAAGTGACGCGCTCCGTCGGCGGATTCGGGAACGATACGCTGGGTTGAAGGCCAAGCCGTAGGCTCAGGTTGCCGACGCTTTGCCTTCTCGCCGACGAAAACCTCAGTCACCCCATTCTCTGCGGGCTCGAAGTTCGCATCAATAACCTCGCTAATGAATGGACTTTAAGGTCTAGTAGGTCTTGATATCGGTCTGGGCGAAGTCATTCCCCTTGGCGAGCAGCGGTTCGCCCAAGGTCTTCGCCGGTCTCGAGGGTGTTTGCGGCAGAGACCGAGCGTGTCTCGGCTTGGGTGATGGCGTCCAAGAATTGGCGGCGCTCGGGCTCTCCCAAAAAGATTGCGACTAATGCGGAGGTGTCAATAACCATCAGTGAGGGATCCCCTGTTCGTCGTAGCCCAAAATATCATCCTCGGATCGTGTGTCCAACGTAGGAAGGGCATCGACTCGCCGCAGTATGTCATCGAGCTTTTCAGCCATGATGCGCCCGCGGCGCCGCTGAGGAAGGCGCTCGAAACGCTCTTCGAGGGCGTGCTGAATCGCTTCGTTGACGGATTCTCCCGTTTCCTTGGCGATCTGCCGCGCCAGACGTTCGGTAATCGCGTCTTTTATGCTGAGGGCCATTTTGTTTTATGCTCCTACCTTTCCATATTGCTCTAGAGAATTATACAGCAGAAGAGTGGCCGAAAGAGGTAGGCGACAAACCCTGTTGCATCGGAGAACCCGCCCGTACTATAGTCTCGTCTCGACTTTTTGACTTTTGACTCTCGACTTCTCGACTTCCATGGCCGAGCTTTTCCTCAGCATTGTGGTTCCCGCCTATAACGAAGGACAGCGTATCCGTAGCACACTGGAGAAGCTGTGTCACTTCAAGGAGTTGGGGTCTTACTCGATTGAGCTGATCGTAGTGGATGACGGCTGCACAGACCAGACTGTCGAGATAGTCTCGGGGTTTCCCGCCATCCGTCTGGTTCGGAACGACCGAAATCATGGCAAAGGCTTCACGGTTCGCCACGGAGTTTTGGAAGCGCGGGGCGAGTTCATACTTTTCACCGACGCCGACCTTTCCACCCCGATTGAAGAGGTGGACAAGCTGCTTTCGGCTTTGCAATCCTCCGGCGCCGATGCCGCCGTGGGTTCACGCGCTCTTAAACGCGAACTCATCGGAATTCATCAGCCCTGGTTCCGTGATATGGCCGGGCGGTTTTTCAATCTGCTTGTAAGGGTCTTCACGGGCCTCAGGTTTTGTGACACTCAATGCGGATTCAAACTCTTCAGGCGCAGTTCCACTCGCAGGGCGTTTGAAATGATGCGCGTGGAGGGTTTTGGATTCGATCCCGAACTCTTATTCCTCATTGAGAGACAAGGTGGAAGGGTGGTGGAAGTACCGGTGAGATGGAACGACAACCCGGCCACCAAGGTACGGTTTCTTCGCGACTCCGCACGAATGTTCCTTGATTTGATAGCCATCCGCTGGCGCGCCTTCATAGGAAAGTATCAGTGAACATTATTGAATTCACTGTTTTTGTAGGTGAACCCGCGGACTTGCGCAACGTGTCAGGAATCGTGAGAGACGCTCTAGCCCTTCGAGGACGAGGCTTGATCCAGCTCGGGCTGCTGCTTTTAATCGCAACGCCTGTGGCGCGCGTTGCCTTCTCGGTTGTTGCTTTCGCCATGCAGCGTGATCGGCTTTACGTCGTGGTTGCGCTCATCGTCCTTGCGGTACTGATGTACAGCCTCACGGGTGGGCACCTGTAGCGCAAGTTGTGGGTGTGCCCGAGGTTGGCTGGAATTGCCGATATTCGAAACTCGAAACTCGAAACTCGAAACTCGGAAAAGACGCCGTTGCGCCCCCTTGGAGCCGAGTTTCGATTTTCGAGTTTCGATTTTCTGCTCCCACAATCGGCAATCAGCAATCGACAATGCCCGGGGGGCTTACGCTTCCGAGCCCGTGAATTTCGATGCAGTTTCGGGCAACCGAATCAACGCCCTCGGAATCGAAATAGAAGGCGTTGCCCTGAACGGAAGAAGAGTGTATGCTGTCCAGTGGGAGTATAGTTAGGGCTTGTAACAGTGCCTCGAGGGGCATACGATCCTGCGCTTAGAGCAAGGCGATACAGAAAGGAGCATATTATGCTAGGCCGGACGGTGAGAGTGATGGTCGTCCTTACAGCATTGGTTTACCTTTCCACATCCGCGTTCGCTGATCAGACGAACGTGCCGAAACAAGCGCTTTCAATCCCGGCGGGTAGTGTGCTTCATATGAAGCTCACCACCACGCTTACCTCCAAGACCAATAAGACAGGCGACCCATTCACAGGTCAGGTCACCCAGCCGATCGTTGTGGACGGCAAAGAGGTGGTGCCGAAATACAGCCAGGTCCAAGGACATGTCGCCTTCGTAAAACCCTCCAAACGTATCAAGGGTACAGCCCGAATGCGACTGGTTATCGACAAGGTTGTGACCCCTGATGAAGACAAGCAGTTCATGCTGCCGAGTACCTTGGACGATTCAAACAACGCCCCCTGTGCTCACACCAAAGATGATGAAGGTACGCTCCAGGGGTGCGGCAAGAGCAAGAAAGATGCCCTTGAGGCTGCTGGTATTGCCGGAGCCATGGGAGCCGGGGCGGGCGCCACGGTTGGCATGGGTCATGAAATAGATTGTGAGTATTATGGTAACTGCGGTGGCCCAAGCATGGGGGCTGATATCGGCTATGGCGCCGCGATTGGCGCTGGGACAGCATTGATCTATAGCTTATTTAAACACGAAAGGCACATCATTCTTGTGCAAGGAACGGAATTGACCTTTATCGTGAATCGCACCTCGGAAGCTAAGGATTTGCCGCCACCTCCCCCAGAACAAGCTCAATCCCAATAGCTTCGCGCCAGGTCAAGGCATGCTGGCCTGCAAAGCTCTCCAGCCGATCAAAACTCATGCCAGTATAATTGCACTAGATCTCAGTGTTTCCCCGTGTTTGAAGGCCCCACAGCGTCAGGCTTTAGGCGATCTATCTAACTCTGGCCCTCATTTTGAGACGGAGAGTCGACAAAATACGGTGCGCGCTGGGAAAATCCAGGCCAAGTGCTTCTCGTAGAAGTCTACCGATATGGCCGCAAACATCCTTCCCAGGTTATCGAGTAGGAAGTTTCCACCGAAGGTCAATCGGCGCTCCAAAATACGAAATCCACCGGCATGATACGTGAAATCTTCAAAGCCATCTCGATCGAAGTAGTCAAAGGTGTGAATTCCCAGGTGGAACATATGAGCGGGGTCAGTGTAGGAATCAGGAGAGCTGTAGTGAGGTGTTGCGATGACGACTTCGGCGCCGGGCTGCGCAATTCGATGCACCTCAGCCATGACACGCAGAATATCGGGTTGATGCTCGAGAAAGTGTGACATGTAAATCCTGTCCGCGCAATTGTCCTGGAGTGGCCAGGGGAAATGCGTCAGATCACAGATCATATCTGCCGAGGACCCCGGTTGGCGATCAAGGCCGATGGCGGCGGGGTCCTGCTTCTTCTTTCCGCATCCTATGTCGAGAATAAGCATGATGTCAGGTTTCTCAGTAGACAACGTCTAGTGACACATCATAGAACCGGTGCAGAAAGCCGGCAAATTGGCCGAAATATGCGGATGTAACGTTGTTGTGGACGTCGCGAAAGTTCCCATGGTTGGTGATATTGAAGATCCGCATCGCCCCGCGAAACTTATGATTCTTGGCCCAAGGAATCCAGCGCATGCGGAAATCCTTGGAAAGTTGCAGGTCGAGCGAGAAATAGGTTGGGAAACGAAGGCTGTTCGGCGTGCCGACGTAGTTCTGAAGAACATCAACGGCGGAATAAGGGAAGCCTGTATGGACGTCAAGCACCGGGCTGGCGGTAATTTCCCAGGGGACCTTGAACCGGCCCCAGGTAACCAGCCGGTTGGGGACGTTGCTGGGCAAGGCCCCGAAAAAATCGGGACGGATGACCGGTTGTTCAAAGGGCACGTAAACGGCGGAGAGCGTGTTCAGGTCTCCGCGGGCAAGGCTGTCGACATAGGAAATGTTGAAGTCGGCTTTCTCTCGAACTCTGACGCGCAGGGTGGTTTCAAGCTCGTGATAGCGTGACGCGCCGGTATTGCTGAGGAGGAGGACCGGGCCGCCGGGCGCATTGTACAGCGGATTGACAATGAACTCATCGTAGGAGCGACTGCTGAGATAATTCACCCGCGCCATTACGTTGGGCCGAATTTCCTGGTCCATCTCCACGTTCCAGGTCAAGTTGAACGGTGTGCTGTCAAGGCGGTTGTTCGAGGGCACAACGATTCCGTGCTTGCCCACCTTCTCGTAGAAGTTCTGGAGAACGATGGGCGGGCCGAGGGGGTTTCCCAGAGTGTCGTAATAAGTGATAACACGGTTGAGATTCTGGGTGAAGTCACCGGCCAGCAGCGGCAGGCGATCGTAGAAGAGGCCGATACCCGATCGGATAATCGTCTTGGCATTGCGTCCAGGAGAATAGACCAAGCCGAGGCGGGGGGCGAATGCAGCATGCTCGCCCAGCGTCTGCCCGGAATAGCGCATCCCGTAATCAAGGGCGATGTGGTCGTTGAAGGCCCAGTGGTCCTGGGCGAATGCGGCTAATTCCGTATCCTCAGCTCTCAAAACACCCCCTCCCTGGAAGGTTATGAGTTCGGCAAGCGAACCGTCCGGCCTCAGGAGTTGCACCGGATGGGATTTGCTGAGGTCGTTATAGGCGCGATGAACAAATTCCCCCCCCGCCCTGAGGGTGTGTCGGCCGGCCCAATCTTTCTTTCCGGATTGATAATTCTGGAGCAGTTCTTGCTGGGTGCTAGCCCGAGTGAAGGCGTTGAAGAAGTTTCCTTCCCAATTGTCCGGCGTCAGGACCATATCTTCTGAACCTTGCCCGTGCGCATAGCTGTCGAAATCGGTGTACTGGAAGAGGGTCGTCAGTACCCCGCCGTTGGTGAACATGTACCTGTCTGTAGCGCCAATTGAGAATCCGCTCTGCGCATAGTCGGAGGAGGCAGGCTGCGATATGAAAGAGTCGATATTGGCGTATTGCTGGCGCATTGGAAACAGCTTTAGGTTGGCGGTCACGAGATTTTGAGCGGAAGAAACGTAATAGAGATCCGTGAACGAATCAAAGCCCCGCTTCTTGATCTCGTTATGCGGCCATGCCAGCCCGCGCACCGGTTGATTATTGAGATCGTACATCGTGTATTCTGAGAAAGTCAGTTTGTCTTTGAGGATGGGGCCGGTGAAGCTGAGGCGAGGTGAGTCGTCAGCTATACCCACCCAATGGCCGCCCTTGATGCGCGGGCCGGGAAGAAAGTCATTCAGCTCCCAGTTCCATCGGTCCAGTGGAGCTTTGGTCTGGACACTCGTCAGCCCACCGGTAAAGCGGCCAAACTGTGCTTGATAGGCGGTCTTCTGAACTTCCACAGTTTCCACCGCGTCGACGGGAACTTGAATCGAGAAACTTCCCGTAACCGGATCGACGGTCTCCGCAGAGTCAATGAGCAACATGCCTTGATTCTCAGTGAGGCCTTTGATGTTTATTTTCCCGTCCGGGGTCCGAATAACTCCCGGCACAAGCGGCAAAGCCGCCAGGAATTTTTGCTCCACCAAGGGCAACGTCCGAAGCTGCCCTGAGCTGATCGTGGCCGGTGGTGCTGTGGTCTCCAAGGCGACAGCGGGCGCCTTCTCCTTTACCTCCACCTTTTGGTGGACGACTACCTCGCGGGGCAAGACGACCTGGACAAGCGGCGCCTCTCCTTCGGCGATCCCGATATCCTTCTGAATCAGAGGCTCATATCCGAGCGCTGCGCAAGTCAGATCATAGCTCCCAGGGATCAGACCCGTGAATTCAAAGCCGCCGTTTTCTCCGGTTGTTTGGGTTCGCCCTTCTTGGGGCAACCCGGGACCGACGAGTGTGCAGGCTGCCCCTGCAATCGGAGCGTTCTTGTCTCCCAGCACCTGCCCCTTAAGGGTCTGGGTTGGCGGTATCGCAGCACAAAGGCTGAGTGCAATGGCCAGGACGATTGCTATGGTGAGGGCCGGGACTGCGCATCGGCATGCATTGTTTCGTGGCATCAGTTACTGTTAGATGCTCATTTGAGCTGGACCGAATCGCCCTATTCTACTGCGACTTCAGCAAAGAAAGCTAGCCGGTCGCAACTATCCAGGGGGATAGCCCAACGCGTTTTCTGTAATCTGCCGATCATGATGCATCGCCGATGTGCCACAGGCTGGCCGTGGCAAGTCACGGCACCACGTGCGCTGTCATTGACGGCGAGGCACAATTTGTTTAGCATCGGACTGGGAGCTTACGGGGGGAGGGTCGCGCAGACTGGAGGAGCAGGCGCCGTGCTGAATGGAAAGCGTATCTTTGTTGTGATGCCCGCCTACAACGCCGCCCGTACGCTGGCGCAGACTGTCGCCGAACTGCCGCGTGAGATGGTTGACGAGGTTCTGGTGGTAGACGACCACAGTTCCGACGCCACCGTCCAATTGGCGCGCGAGCTGGGGCTGACCACCTTCGTGCACAGGCGAAACCTTGGGTATGGCCGCAATCAGAAGACCTGTTACCGCGAGGCCCTGCGACGGGGCGCCGACATTGTGGTGATGCTGCACGCGGACTACCAGTATTCTCCCAGGTTGGTTACCGCCATGGCCAGTCTGATCGCTTACGGGGAGTACGACGTGGTTCTGGGATCCCGGATTCTGGGCCGGGGCGCGATGAGCGGCGGCATGCCGGTATATAAGTACATTTCCAACCGGGTCCTGACCTTATTCCAGAACCTTCTGCTGAATTATAAGCTCTCCGAGTACCACACCGGTTACCGGGCCTTCTCGCGCGAAGTGCTCCAGGCCTTGCCACTGGAAGAGAATTCGGATGACTTTGTCTTCGACAACGAGATACTGGTGCAGGTTATCTACATGCGCTATCGCATTGGGGAAGTGTCCTGCCCGGCCAAATACTTCCCCGAGGCGTCGTCGATCAATTTCTCCCGCAGCTTCAAGTACGGGCTCGGTGTGGTGGCCGCCTCGTTGAAGTTTCGGCTTCAGAAGATGGGCCTCGGGCGTTTCAGAATCCTAAATCCGAACGGGCGAAGATTGCTGGAGGACTATTACCACCAGGCGACGGATACCAGTCCTCAAGAAAGCCACGTTTAGCCTCCGCTTCATGGCCTCGTCCGAACTCGGACTCTTCGCGCACGCTGCCATCGTCATTGCCAACGCCGTTGACAGCATAATTGGGGAAAGCCTATTATCCGGCAGGATGCAATCCACATCTTCGAACGCTAGCCAAGTCGCCGCGGAACCCGCTGTTGGCAGTGCAGGGCGTACGTCGCTGGTTTGGCTGTACGCAATCTGGGGCGTGCTCACGGCCGGGCTGATGGTGTACGCGCAAACCCTGGCCTTCACTGCGGACGAAGCGTCCCACATGCTGGCGGCGCAACTAGTCAAGGCTGGCATGCGCCCTTACCTGGACTTCTGCTTTCCCCAGACGCCGCTCAATGCCTACTGGAACGCGTTCTGGATGGGGGTGTTTGGGGAAAGCTGGCGGACCGCGCATGCGCTGGCGTCGCTCGAGACCTCGGCTGCGACGGTGCTGGCGGCGCAGTTCGTGCTCGCCCGCCTTCCGGAGCGCGCTTGGCGCGTGGGGGGCGCAATCGCCGCGGCCATGATGATCGGGTGCAGCGCCATCGTGGTGGATTTTGGGCCGCTGGGCCAAGCCTACGGCATGTGCCTGTTCACCACGGTATGCGCGTTTCGTCTGACGGTGGCGGCGGTGGACCGCCGGAGCGGGTGGCTGGCTGCCGCCGCCGGCGCACTCGCGGGGGCTGCCGTCGCGTCTTCGTTGCTTTCGGCCGCGCTGGCACCCGTGTTTCTGATATGGGTCTGGTGGTACAATCGGGCGGGAGGGCGTTGGATCAAGGCGGCAGCCTTCGCGGCCGGAGCGGCTGTTCCTTTCCTGCCGGTGGTTTGGCTGTTCGTGCGGGCGCCGTGGGTGGTGTGGTTCAACCTGGCGCAATACCACCTTCAGTTCCGGGCGATTTACTGGCCCGATCCCCTTCCCCACGACCTGGAGACTCTGACCGCCTGGATCGACGATCCGCAATCACTTCTGCTGGGGCTCCTGGCGGTCTTCGGTGTCGTCTATATCGCAAAGCGTTCCCGCTGGTGCCGGGAGCGCCGCGCCGAATTCTTTCTTTGCGGGTGGCTGGTCCTGGCGAACGCTGGCGAATTGGCCTTTGCACATCCCACCTTCCCGCGTTACTTCTGCCTGCTGGTTCCGTTCCTGGGGATTCTTGCCGTTCCCGGTCTGTACGCCATCGGCTCGCGCGTGCTCCAACCGGAGCGGTGGTTCTGGCCGGTATTGATCATCAGCGTCATTGCCGCGGGAGCGTTGGCGCGGGACATTTACGAAAACCGCGGTGACGCGACTTGGCCGCAATACGAAGACGCCGCGCGGAAACTGGCCGCCGTCACGCCGCCCGGCAAGCAAATGTTCTCCGAGGCCATGCTTTATTTCCTGACCCGGCACAGGCCGCCGAGCGGCATGGAATTCGACTATTCGCACAAGTTGAAGCTCCCGCTGGAGCGGCTCGCCCAGTTGCACGTCACGACGGAATCCGAGTTGAAACGCCAGGTGGCCGCCGGCGCCTTCTGGAGCGCGGCGACTTGCGACGATGAGGACGACGAAGAGTATGGGCTCGACAAGACCTTTCAGAAAAAGGAGAGGGTGCACGACTGCCCGGTGTACTGGGATTGGAAACCGCCCGCCCGGGCAGCGAAGTAGCCTGCGGCGGCCTCTCGCCGGCTTCTCGGCAACAGGGTTGCCGCACCTTCCCTTCTGTGCTACGAGATGCCCCTGAAGTGAGGGTTCACGGCCAAGACTGTCGGGTTTATAAAGGCTTCGGACACTGTGTCCTTGCCTCTTCTGCTCCATTTCGTGCGCGGGTCATACGAGTTCGTGTATGACGAATGGACTTGAGCCTCGCGTCATTTAGCGCCGCTTGCACCCAGTACCTGTAACCTGGTATTTGAGTTGTTTGGCGCTATCCAGTGTAATTGTGGAAAAGTGGCCCCCTCCTTGCTCTAAGCAAAAGAGGAAGAAATTCATAAGGAGGTCGAGACTTAGCATGAAGAAACTTTTGGTATTGCTGTTCACGTTCGCGGTTGCGTTCTCGTTGGCTATGCCGGTGTTCGCACAGGAGCCTGCTCCGACGACTGAGACAACGACTACGACTACGGGGAAGACTAAGAAGACGAAGTCGCCGAAGGTGAAGAAGACGAAGAAGACGGAAAAGACTACCACCACCACGACTACTCCTGCCCCCTAGCCGTAACCTTCGCTCCCAGTTTAGCCGGTCTGGATAGGATTTCAGACCGTAATTCCCAAGCCCCCGTACTTACCTACGGGGGCTTTGCTTTTGGTTTTGCCCTTGCAAGGGAATCCCCGCCAAGGAATGATCCAATTACAATTCCCGATCAAGAGTGGAGACAACGCTTCACGCGTCTAAATCGGTTGACAGTTCGTCTACCAGAAGCGAAACTATGCTATGGCCTATCTTGGCGAATCGAAGACGGCTGGGGCTCATGCCAGGTGAATCGAAGGATGTGCGGCGTTCTCTCGAGCAGGAGTTGATTTCGCGCGGGGTGCGGATGACGCACCAGCGGCGTCTCCTGATTCAGATAATCCAGAGCGCGGAGAGCCACTTGGATGCCATTGCCCTTTGGGAGCGTGCCAGGGGCCAAGATCCCACACTGAATAAGGTGACTGTTTATCGAACCCTGGCCATGTTGAAGAAACACGGCTTGGTGGACGAACTTGACCTGATGCACTTGGAGGGTGGGAAGCACTTTTACGAGGCGAAGGCGAGTCGGGATCATATTCACTTGGCCTGCCTCAAGTGTGGTCGTATTCAAGAATTTGAAAGTTCGCTTTTCGAGAAACTTAAGGGGCAGATCGAACGCGAGCGCCGCTTCAGCATCAGGGTTGTTCGGGTGGAAGCCGGCGGTTACTGCGATAAGTGTCGAGAGCAGTGATTAGTAGCCTTTGGGGGCTATTCATCTTTGATGGACGCTTTCACCATTGCCATGATAGAGGGAGGTATCATGGAGATGGGAAATCCGTGATCCTTTTCAGCATGTTGGGCAGCAAGTTTCAACAGTTCTTCTTCGGTCTGGGCGCGAATTTCCTTGGGGCAGTTCATTCCCAGATCACGACAACGCAAGACCTTTGCCACGATGAGCTCCTTTCTCCAGCTCGCTTGTGGCCCGCATTGTATCATTGGACGCCACGCACCGTCTCCCGTTTCTTCTTCCCAGGCCTTTACCACCTCTGAAGGGCTCCTGACTTCTGACTCCTGCATTTGTCCTGCATTTGCCCTTGACACGAGGCGCGAGTTGTGGTAGGCTATTGTGGTTGACCTATGGAGAACGCCGCCACAGAAGGCGCGAAAGAGGTTCGAAAATCGGCCCGGCCGTCGCGGAATATAGACAGAAGATTCAAAAAGGATGTTAAATAGGTGGAACGAAGCTAAGGATCTGCTGAAAAGAAAGGAGTTAGCTTTTGCAGGCGCGCAAAACGAACCGGTTTTTGAGCGCCAAAAAGCCCCATCAAAGCGAAAAATATGGCCACAAACCGGTGATTTGTGAGGCATTGAGTGGACCCGGAAACTAGAAATCTGAAACTAGAAGACCAGGTTGCCAGGTTCTAATATCGAGTTTCTGCTTTCGTCGATTGCCCCAAGCGCAGCCGGGAAGAGTAGGGCTTCAGTTGGTGACTCGAGAAAATTTACGAGGCAGCTAACCGCGGGGGATTCTTTTGGCGTCTAACTCTCTGGGCGCGCGCGGTCGGAGGATTTGATTGGCATCGATCTCCTGGCCGATCTTCCAGACCGCAGCTTGAAAGAGATTTGGCGCAGCGTGGGAGTGAAAGTAACCTTACAGACACTGCGTGCAGGCTTGTGTTATTGCTTACCGTCATTCATAATGGTGACAGTAAGGTAATGGTTTAGGGCTACGGGAGCAGGCAATGCTGGCAAAAGAATTGCGCGTCTTCGCTTCTTGTCTCAGCTTGTTATGGCTGGTGGGATGTGGCGCCGGCAACGTGGCGTTGCGTGAAGCGCGAAAAGCGGAACTTCGCAAAGACTGGGATACCGCTTTGGTCAATTACGAAAAAGCAGGCCGGGACCAACCTGAAAACGCCAAGATCATCATTCACGAAAAGCTGGTTCGTGTCCAAGCCGCAGCATTACACCTCAAGCAAGGGCAGCGTCTCTTGAGGGAGGGACGCCCGGACGAAGCGTCCGGCGAATTCCAGAAGGCCGTTAGCATTGATCCCACCAATGAAGCCGCAGCTCAGGAACTGGCCCGGGTGGTGGCGGCCTTGGCTGCGGCCAAGCAGGCCCGCGAGACCGCGCTCAAGCAAGCCCTGAAGGCCAACGAAGAAGCGGCGAATGCGCCGGCGGTGAAGTTGAAAGCCTTCCCTGAGGAGCCCTTGGCCCACTTCCGCATCTCGGCCGACAGCCGCAAAGTCTTCGAGGCCCTGGCGAAACTTGCCAACCTGAATGTTGCCTTCACCTCTACCTTTCGGGCCGGTCCGCTTTCGGTGGATCTTTCCAACGTGAAGGTTGAGGAAGCGCTGAACATTGTCGCCTTGCAAACTCATACTTTTTGGAGAGCGATCACCTCCAACACAATTCTGGTGGTTCCGGATACGCCCACCGATCGCCGGGACTACGATGTGGAAGAACTCAGAACGATTTACCTCTCCAACCCCTTGGCGGCAGCGGACCGCACCGCCATCACCACAGCTTTGAAACAAGTTCTGGGACTGCAAAGAATTATCGACAACCCGGATTCAAACGCCATCGTGATCCGCGATACGCCGCAGAAAGTTGCGGCTGCTGAACAGCTTGTCCACGATCTTGACCGCAGCAAAGCTGAGATCGTGATGGATGTGTCGGTGGTGGAAGCCGACCGCGACCGGGCTCGAGACCTGGGCCTGTATCCTGCCACGGTTTCGTCCTCGGGCACGATAACACCTGGATTGAGTGGCGGGATGATATTCGCGCCTCCTGTTTCAGCGTCATCCACAGGGACTAGCACTGCTCAGACCGGACTTAGCCTGAGCAACCCGTGGAATGACTTCGCCCTCGTGGTGCCCAGCGTTGTCGCTAACGCCGTATTGAACGACACCCGCACTCATATTCTCCAGAACCCACAGGTCCGCTCCACGGATGGCCAGACCGCCAAGCTCAGCATTGGCCAGCGCGTTCCTTACGCCACGGGCAGTTTCTTGCCCTCGCTCGGCGCTACCACTTCGACGAGTGGGACCACCGGCCTGCTGGCCAGCACGCAGTTTCAATTCCAGGACGTGGGCGTGAAACTGGAACTCACGCCACACCTGCTCGTTAATGGCGAGGTGTCGATCCACGCCTCGATCGAAATTTCTTCCCTGGGAGCGCCGAGCACCATCGCAGGTGTGAGCGAACCCACTTTCGGCGAGCGGAAGATTGAGCATGACATTCGCCTGAAGGAAGGTGAAGTGAGTGTGCTCGGAGGCTTGATTCAAACTACCTTTACTAATACTGTGAGTGGCGTGCCGTTCGTCGGCGACATTCCGGTTTTGCGCTACCTGTTCTCCTCGGAGCATGTCGAACGACAGGAAACGGAGGTCCTGGTCATGTTGACTCCCCGTGTCGTCCGCCTGCCTGAACCCCCTTCGGGCGCACAAAGCAACGTGACCTTAGCCGGCGAACCCCAGCCAACAGGACTTCAGCCGGTACCCGGACCTGAAATCCCTGGACAACCACCCGGCGAACCGCAATGAGCATACAGGCGCACACGACTGACTACCATCACTTCGCAGACTCCGCTTTTACATTTGTGGAGCTGATGGCGTCAATTACTATCATCTTGCTCCTGACAACCGTTGCTCTTCCTTTGGTCCGCGTGCAGATCCAGCGGGCTAGAGAGGTTGAGCTGCGGAGAGATCTGCGGGAAGTGCGCGAAGCCATCGACCACTACAAGGACTTTGCTGACCGGGGGATGATACCGGTCAAGGCAGACACCTTTGGTTATCCTCCGGACTTTCAGACGCTCGTCGAGGGTGTGACGCTGAAGGGAACTGCTACGGCGAAGTTCAAGTTCCTTCGCAAGATGCCTGTCGACCCCATGACTGACACGCCCGATTGGGGGATGCGCTCCATGCAGGATGACCCTGACTCGCGGAGCTGGGGCGGCCAGAATGTTTTTGACGTTTATTCCAAGAGCGATGGGGCCGCCTTGAATGGGACGAAGTACAGTGATTGGTAAGAGTTCGAGATTCGAGACTCGAAACCGGAAATTCGTCTTCAGGGGATGGCCTTGGGGGCACGGGTGGGCGTGCCTTCAAGCGAATTTCAAATTTCAAATCTCAAATTTCGAGTTCCCAGTTTCCCGCTCCAACAGGCGGGGCTTCACGCTTATCGAGCTGATGGTGGTGCTGACGCTGCTCCTGATCCTCGCTACCATGTCCATGCCTATTTTTCAATTGGCCATCGTGCATGCGCGGGAAGCAGTCCTGAAGGATGATTTGTACACGCTGCGGAAAGTCATCGACGAATTTACTGTGGATAAGCAACGTCCGCCCACCTCCCTGGATGAATTAGTGTCGGAGGGTTACCTGCGGGGCGGGATTCCTGTGGATCCTTTCACCGGGTCGAACGAAACCTGGCGCACGGATTCTGAGGATGTCCCGTTGAATCCCACCCAAGCCGCGTCCGGAATAGTGGATGTGCATAGCGGGTCGGATGGGATTGCGCTGGATGGGACGCCTTATAGCAGTTGGTGAGAAGGGCAGTTGAGAGTCGAAGAGTCGAGGAGTTGAAGAGTTGGAGGTCAGAAGTTTCGGCCAATGCGTCTTCAACTTTTTGACTCTTCGACTCCTTGACTCCTCGACTTGAAATGGCTGAATTCGTTTGCAAAATCGGGACGGGCACGGGCAAGGTCTTGGTCCAGACGGAGCAGGCTGGTTCGGAAGTTGAACTACGTCATCGGCTGAGAAAGGAAGGGTTCTACGTTTTCTCCGTTCGGTCCAAGGAGACCTTGAGCGCGCGGTGGGCTCCCGGAGGGGGAGGCCGCATCAAGCCGGACGAATTCCTCTTCTTCAATCAACAATTCCTGACCCTTTCGAAATCCGGCCTGCCTTTGCAAAAATCCCTGGAATTGTTGGCCGGTCAAGCCCAGAGCGAAGCGCTCCGGGCGGCATTAAACAAAGTCCAGGAGAGAGTTCGGGCGGGGGCGCTGCTTTCCGAGGCATTCGAATCGGTGGGCCGGTTTCCCAAAATGTATTGCGCGACACTCCGTGCCGGGGAGCGGAGCGGCAGCCTGGACCGGGTTCTCGCTCACTACCTCACGTATCAGAAGACTTCACGTACCTTCCGCAAAAAGTTCCTGTCTGCCCTCATTTATCCTGCGTTCCTGATGACCTTCCTGGTGGGGTTGATTTCTTTTATTATCACTTTCGTCGTTCCGAAATTTGCCATGCTTTACGCTGAGCTCGAGGTGCAGTTACCGCCCTTTACAGTCTTCATGATCTCGCTGTCACAGGGGGTGAGGCGTTACTTGGTGCTCATTCTGGCCGGGGTGGTGCTGGCCGTGATGGGGACGCGCGGGGCGCTTCGTTCCCGGCGTACGCGGTTGGCTTGGGAACGCGCAAAGTTCACCATGCCCATGGTGGGGAAACTTTTGCTGAAGTTCTCCGTGGCGGAATTCGCGCGGACACTTTCCACTCTGTTACAGGGTGGCATCCCCATTGTTTCCGCGCTGGAGACCGCGAAAGACTCGGTGACCAGCCCCCTGATGGCA
>Ga0187848_10001588_pt1 | contig 19110 bp, 17 predicted proteins | sample June2016WEW_4_40_FD_132424 | JGI IMG/M metagenome (GOLD analysis project Ga0187848, IMG submission 132424) | Peatland microbial communities from SPRUCE experiment site at the Marcell Experimental Forest, Minnesota, USA - June2016WEW_4_40 | ecosystem: Environmental > Terrestrial > Soil >... | reverse complement strand
TCCCTATTTTCACATGCCGCAGGACGGAGGACTACCGTGCAGGCAGTGGGCTTTCGCACGTCGGGACGCACGGGCGTTCTGACGATATTGGCTTGCGGAGCCGTTTCGACCTTGGGACAAGTGCCGCCCCCGCCGCCGGCGCCGGGTCCGATCGCTTCCGGATACGATACCGGGACGCCCGGCGTGGACGTTCTGACGCGTGGGCCCATCCACGAAGCCTTTGCCCAGCCGATCAACACAGGCAGCATAAAACTGCCGGTGGTTCCCAACAAGCCGGCGGAGCCGATTGACGAACTTCCTCCCAGCGTCAAGCCGGACAATCCCAACGCGATCTGGATCGGTGGCTATTGGAGCTGGGCGGACGACTGCAAGGACTTCATTTGGGTGAGCGGGGTTTGGCGCGTGCCGCCGCCAAACATGCAGTGGGTCCCCGGCTACTGGGCCCAGGTCCGCGGAGGCTATCAGTGGACGGCGGGGTTCTGGTCGCCAGCCGCCCAGCCGCAAGCGACCTATTACCCGGCGCCGCCTGCCACAAAGGAACGAGGCCCCACAGGCGACCCACCGACGGCCCATTGCTGCTGGGTCTCGGGATGTTGGCGGTGGCGCGGCGGGCGGTTCGCCTGGCAGGCCGGCTACTGGGCTCCCGCCCAGGACGATTGTATCTGGGTTTCGGCCTCCTATTACTGGTGCCCGCGGGGATGGGTCTTCCGCGATGGTTATTGGGACTATCCGTTGGCTGCGCGCGGGCTGATGTTCGCTCCCTGCCGGTTCCGCCACGGCCTCCAGTTGCAGGCCGGCTTCGTCTTCTGCCCGACCGTGTGCATCGACTGCGGGCTGTTGACGTTGAACCTGTTCGTGCGGCCCGGTTACTTCCACTACTATTTCGGCGACTATTACGGTGTGGAGTACGACTGGTTGGGGATTTATCCCTGGTTCGACATGGGACAGTATCCCGACTTCGCCTATGACCCGCTCTTCACCTATTACCGCTGGTACCACCGCGATCGCGATCCGCAGTGGCAGACGAACCTCAAGGGCTGGCACCATCACTATAGGTCGCATCCCGATGAGCGGCCCCCTCACGATATGGCGGCCCAATTCCGGCTCGTGGCCGCAGGGGGCACGCGGCCGGACAAAGATTTCCTGACGATCGGCCTGACGGTGGACGCGCTGCGCATCAACCCGCAGGGCTCGATCAAAGTTGTAGACCTCTCGGCGGCTGAGCAGGCGCGATTCCACGAAACGGCCCGCTCGACCCGCCAGCTCGAAACTGAGCGCTCCCGCTTGGAGAGCAAGGGTGCGGCCGGGCACGGCAAGGATCCCCACGGCCTTGCCTTGCCCAGGGTGCCGCAAGGCGTGGCGGCCGGGCATGCCGGCGCTCCGGGCGGCGGCACCGGCACCAAGAATTCTACGCACCGAAAGTCCTTTTCGGATGCCATGAAGCCTCCGAAGATCGATTGGTCCGTGAAGCACCTCGAAAGAACGCTCCTGCCGCCGCCGCACTATGGCGGCGGTAGCGGCCGGGATAGCGGCGGCGGCGGTACGGAAAGAAGGTCGGACCGCGCCGAGCACGATCACCAGAAGTGAGCCTCCGCGCTGCTGATGCCCGAGAAGTCGGCCTCCCGGGAGAGCCGCAGCGCCGCGGTGCCCCCAAACGGTGGTTTCTTAGTTCCTTGATGCTGGAAACCGTATTCGATCGGAATCGCGACAGCACAGTGTTCCACGTAGGATGGCTCTTACTCATCTCACTACTTCCGCCTCCGTCGCCACAGACCGCAACCAATCAGCCCGATAGCACCGGCGCCGAGCAGCGCAAGGGTGGAGGGTTCGGGCACGGCCACCACAAGCTGCTCGGACGTGGGCGTTTGTTGCAGAGCGAGCGTGTAGCCGTCCAGCGAGGTCGTCGCCAGGCTGAGGTAGCCCAGCCCACTGGCCTGCCCGTTGGGGAAATCCATCAGGTCATAGGTGCCGGGGCCGAACCCGGACAAGGCCGTGATGTTGATCAAGCTGCCTCCCGGGTTGACCCCCACCTTGCCGGCCGTGACGCGGATGCGGTCGGCGATGACACCCACCTCGAACGTGAATGCGGAGGGGTTGCCGACCGTGAGGCCGCCGAGCGTCAAAACGGTGTCGGCGGCGTTGGTGTCGGAGCGCGTCAGCGTGCCGATCATGCCGTCGACCAGGTTGATGGCCCCCTGGGTGCTCGGCGTTGCGCCGCCCAGGACGACTACGGTGCCGCCGACCGAGCCGGTGCCGCCGAGCGTTGCGCCACCACCCACGGTGACGGCCGTATTGCCCAGCGAGCCGCTCACCGCGAGCTTGCCTTGGTTGACGGAGGTACCGCCGGTGTAGGCGCTGCTGCCGGCGAGCACGAGCGTGCCGGGGCTGGTCTTGACCAGCGCAGTTGCACTTGTGCCGTCCACCACGGCCGCGCCGATGGTGAGCGTCTGGCCGGCGGCCACGTCGACCGCCCCGCCGCTGCCGATGGCCAGTTGCGCGTTGCCGGCGGCGTCGCTCTGGATGCTGCCTGTCGCGGTGGCGGCGATACTCGAGAAACTCACCCGTGTGGCGCTTTGGCTGGCGCTAAGGGTCAGGGAGGCGGCGACGCTCAGGCTGCCGAAGGTAGCTGAGGTGGCCGTCCCGGCGTCTAGCACCGAGGCCTGGGTGGCAGTGACGGCCGTGGCAGGGAAGCTGATCGCGGTGGGCATGGCCAGGAAGCTGACGTTCGTGAAATTGGCCATGGCCAGGGTGTCTTGGTCTACGTGCGAGGTGACCATGAGGCCCAATTCGAGCGTGCTGGGCATCGTCGCAGCGTAGGTCTGGCTGAATTGCGTCCACGTGAGACTTGCCGGGGCCGCGTTGTCCGGTTGCATCGAATAGTAGCCGGTAAAGGTACTCGTGGCGGCGTTGTAAGCCAGGCGGACCCAGTCGGCCGTGTTGCTCCCACCAGTGACGAAGTATGCATTGTCCAACCATTGGAACATTGCGAGGTTGGACGGCGTGGCCGCGACGAAGACGAAGGGTGCGGCGGGAGCAATTGGCGTGCCGCCGGCCGCCATGATGCCCGCCTTGGTCCAGCCGTCCGGACCGTTGGTGATGTTGACGTACGCCGAGACGTCGAAGTTCGCGTTGGCTTGGGGTCTGAACACGAAATAGGACTGCTCGCTACCGCCCCACATGTCGGTGCCCGCGCCGCTGACGGCCCACGTGCCACCCGAGTACGAGTAGGAGCCCAAGGTACCGCCGCCGACCACGAGGCCGGTGACTGGCATGGCGCTAATCGCCACACGGCCGCCAGTGAGCGTAATGGTGCGCGGGCTGGCGGTGTTGTCGGCTAGGTTGCTGCCGCTGACGGTGAACGCCCCACTCAAGCCCCAGGGGCCCGGCAGCCTCAATTGGCTGGTGATTGCCAGGCTACCGCCGGTGGCCGGGCTGGTGTTCACGGCGGGCGAACCGGCGGAGAAGTCGGCCGTGGCGGCGGTCACGAGCGCGTTGGGGGTGCTGGCGACGTTGAGGTATCCCCCCGTGGCCAGCAACAAGCCGGTGCTCATCCCGTTGCCCAGCGTGGCCGTTCCGTCGGAGAGGTTGAGGCAGTTGACCTGGCCGCCAGCCACGCTAAGCGCGCCGCCGGACACATTGAGGGTGTTGGCCTGGCCGCTGCCGATGTAGAGCACGCCGGCGGTGACGCTCGCGGTTGCCACCGACTGCAAGCCGGCCAAGGTGGTGGTGCCGCCGTTGATGACGAGCGAGGATACAGTACCGCCCGCGCCGGCGCTGAAGTTCAGAATGCCGGCCGACGCGACGCTGCCGGAGACGTTCAGCAGGCCACCGACGTCCAGTTCGCCGCCCGCGGGGATATTGATCGTCGCCGCGGTGGCCGTCGCCCCGGCGCCGATGCTGCTGCTGGCCGATGTGCTGACCGTGAGCGTGCCGGTGCCAAGATTGACCTCGCCGCTGCCCGAGAGGCGCAGCCCCGCATTGAGATTGACAAATTCCCCGGGCGTGGCAGTGATGGTGCCTTGGCAGGTGATGGGGTCGTTGATTGAGCCCCAACCCCCGAAGCCCTGCCCGGCTGCAACGGCTAGCGTAGTTCCCGCAGTATGTGTCATGCCGCCGTTGTTGAAACTGCCGAAGGCCGCCGTGCTGAAGCCGGAGGGACCGGTCAACAGCGACCCGGTGCCGAGGCTGATGGCCATGGAACTGGCGTTCACGATGCTTCCCTGCGAGAAATCTACCAAGGAGCTCCCGGCAACGCTAAGCACGCCCGTGCCGCCGCCACCGTCCAGAGTGCCGGCGTTGACCAGACCGCCGCTAATCTGGAGCATCCCCCCGCCAAGCAGATAGCGGCTATTGCTGCTGCCGATGCTCAGGTAGGAAACAGCGTTGGTCCCGCCTGCTTGTTGGAAGAGGGCTGTTGCTCCCAAGGCATAACCCACGTACTCGGACGCGGCGGACAGGGCTCCGCCCTGACTCAGGCTGTACGTCCCGTTACCCCCTGCGCTGTAACCAAGATAGAGAGCGGTGGGGACAGTTTTGGTCCCGCCCGACTGCGTGAGAGTCGCGCGATCGGAGTTCCCCACGCACTCGGCGTAGTAAGACGACACCGATAAGGAACCTGCGGTGAGGTGTACGACGCGAGACCGGTGCTGCTAGAGTCATTTCCGAGAGAAAGGGACTCAGCGCTGACGGTTCCCCCCAACTGCGTAAATGTCCCAGAACCTGCGCTGTTGACGTTGATGTACGGTCCAAGCAACAGTCCCGCTCCACTGAGGGTATAGGTCCCCGCGCCGCTATTGCCGACATAAAGCGAGCCGGGCGCACAAGTGCCGCCTGTCTGCGTAAAGACCCCCGGTCCGCTACTGTAGCCTACGTACAGGGAGCTCGCCGACAGCGAACCGCCACTCAGTTTGTACGTCCCAATTATGGAAGAATTGGCACCGAGGTCCAGGCCGCCCGAAATGGTGCTCGTACCGCCGGATTGTGTGAACGTGCCCGTTCGGGAGGAGCCGACGTATTGGTTGGACGCGATCAGCAACCCGCTTGTCATGCCACTTGAAGAATCCGGAGAAGATCGGCGCCGCCGTCGAGCGGGTCCTGCAACGCCACCATGGCTACCGCTACTACGGCTGGCAGTTGCAGGACGGCCGACTGGAAATCTTCGAGCACCCCGTGAACCTGCCGCGGGAAAAGAAGTATGAGGGGAAGTACCTGATCCAGACCGACCAGGCCCGGTTTACGCCCAAGGAGGCGGTGGCCCACTACAAGGAATTGAACGAAGTAGAGCGAGGGTTCCACACCGTGAAAGATCCCCTGGGGATGCGTCCGATTTGGCACCATGCCGAGCGCCGGGTGCGGGCTCACATTTTCATTGCGGCGTTGGCGTTTCTCCTGGACCGGATGCTGGAACGGGCGTTGCGGGACGCCGGTAGTGGGCTTTCCTCACGGGCCGCCTGGGCGGCGTTGGAAACCGTCCGCCACATCCGATTCCGAGTTCACAAGGAAACCAGGCTGGGCGTCACGCCCGGCAGTTCGCGTGCCCGCGAAGTCCTGCGTATCCTGAAAATCACCGATCCCCGACCCCCCACCCCACCCCCCACCGACGAAACGACGATGTAGTGACCAACAGGAAATTGGACCCTTGCTCACCAAGGACTTACGACGACACTTGTTAAACATGGGCTAGGGGTCGCATCTGGCGGCCTCGCCGGGCAGGGGCGGCTCCTGGTCGGCTTGGTCGTTGGGGGCTACAGCGACATCGCCATGCGCCCGGCTTCCATTCATGTTTCTCCACCGCCGTCGCCTTCGCCATGATTTGCACCGTGTGCCGTGCGGGCAGCAAGGGTGGACACCGGAGCTCCAGGCCACTCACGATCACCTCGGCAATCCGCTGGTCTCGCACGAGGTCAGTCATTGCCTGTCCAGAGTCCGCCTTTCATCTCGAATTGAAACAAGGGGGCGATATTCTTCTTGTTCCACGCCTTCCACGCCTCCTGCATGTTGCCGACAATCGCCGGGTGTTCTGCCGCGAGATCCTTCTCTTCTTCGATGTCAATAGCCAGATCATACAGTCGCGGCCGGGCATCGCCGGTCCAGACGAGCTTCCACTTTCCCATGCGTACCGCCCGGTCTCGCCACACCCGCCAGAACATCGGGCGATCGGTCCAATCGCCGGCCTTGCCGGCAAGATAACCGCGGAGGTCCTGTCCGTCATACTCGCGGTCCGCGGGAAGCTTGCCTCCGGCGGCGGCCACGCAGGTCGGCAGGATGTCCAGGTGGGAAACGACCGCGTCGCTCACCTTGCCCGCCCCGGCCACGCCGGGCCACTGCACGATCAGCGGAACGCGGACGCCTCCTTCGTACAGGATGCCCTTGCCGAAGGACAAGGGCAAGTTCACCGCGCCGTTGCCTCCGATCAACCGCTGGAAGCACTCGGACACCACGCGGTAATCGGGCAGATCACCCTTTCCAGGCGCGGCGGGCGGCCTCCAGGCCTTGATCACGTCGAGGATTTCCGGCCGCGGCTTCCAGAAGCTCGCGCCGCCGTTGTCGCTGGTGAAGAAGATCACCGTGTTCTCTTCCAGGCCGTCTTCCCGCAGCTTGGCGAGGATCTCGCCGACGCCGTCATCGATTGCGCTGAGCGCCGCCGCGTAGGTTCGGCGCTGCTTCTCGTCGGAGAGTGCGGGAAAACGGCGGAGGTACTTCGCGGTCGCCTGGACCGGTACGTGCTGCCCCGCATGGGCCAGGTACAGGAAGAACGGCCGGTCCTTGTTCCGCTCGATGAACTGCACTGCCTCCCGGTTGAGAACGTCGGTCAAGTAGCCCTGAAAACCGGCGACCCGCTCGTTGCGGTACACCGGGCTGTTGGAGACGTCGATCATATAGCGGGCCGTGTCCGCGCCGCCCAGGACACCGCACCACAAGATCCAGGGGTCGGTCGGATGGGCAAGCTCCTCCGGCGTGGGATTGAGATAGTAATGGCCCCATTGCAGGTAACCGTAAAAGCAGTCGAAGCCCCGCTTGGTGGGAAAATACTGCGGTTGATCGCCCAAATGCCACTTTCCCAAGGCCCCCGTGACATACCCCTGTTCTCGCAGCAGGTCGGCAAGGGTCTTTTCGCGAACGTCCAGGCCGAACCGGGTCTTCCCCGTCTTCCGATCGGGAGAAATCACCCATTCCAAGCCGTAGCGCTGCTGGTAACGCCCGGTCAAGAGTGCCGCACGCGCCGGGGTGCACACCGGACAGGCCGAGTAGCCGTTGGTAAACCGCGTGCCGTTGCGGGCCAGGGAGTCGATGTGCGGCGTAGGGATGTCCTTGGCCCCGTAGACACCCACGTCGCGATAGCCCAAGTCGTCGATCAGGATCACGATGAAGTTCGGCTTCGATCGGCCTTGTGCCGCCTCGGCGGATTCTGCCCGGGGCCAGGCCAACAGTCCGAGCAGGCCCACTGCGACGATCTTCCACGGAAGACCGGTGCATCTTCGAGATCGATTTCTCCTTGGCATCAGTTCGCTCCTTGTTGGCATCAGTTCACCCCCCATCTCCCGGTCGCAGTGAGTCCGGAACCAATCCGGGCTCGCATGGTTCTCCATCTTCCAACGGCGTCCCCCCCTGCCTGGCACCCGAGCGGGTTCTCTCTGTTTGGCAGTCATTTTCGTTCCGCTCGAGGCCGCACGCCATGCCCCTACCGGGGGAACGACGGCAGCTTCTGGCGGTCGGCGTCGCAGCTTAAGGCCGATGAAGCGTGGCTGCTGGGCCACCCGTCCCCGAAGCGGCGCATGGTGCTCGGTGGGGATGCTGGGGACGGCCTTGTTTGCCTCGCCACGAGATCCTCTGAGATCCTGGTGGCAGAGGCTGCAGCGTTCGGGTACATTCGTTAATGTCATCAACCTTGCGGGTTTCCTCGGTGTCAGGGGCATGATCACGAGAAAGAAAGGTGCGGCGATGCTGCTCGGGCGCTTGGGCGGACTTGCGTGGGTATTCTCAAACGTCGTTCTGGCCGCTCTGGCTGCCGCTGCCGGCCAACAGGCCGACTTCTGGAAGGCCGGCGGGAAGCAGGGGGCCGTGGTGGCGGGCACGGCGGAGGCGGCGGATGCGGCCCTCCACATGCTCTCGCGCGGCAACGCGGTGGACGCGGCCGTGTCGGCCGTCCTGGTGCTCTCGGTGACCGACGCGCAGAACTTCCGCTTCGGCGGCGAGGTGCCGATCCTGGTGTTCGATGCCAAGCGAAATGTGGTCGAGGTCCTCAGCGGCCAGGGGGCCGCGCCGCGGCTGGCGACCGTGGACTACTTCGAGGAGCACAAGGCGGGCCGCATCCCCGGCAAAGGCGATCCGACCACGGCGGCCGTCCCCGCGGCCCTGGACGCCTGCCTGACCGCCCTGGACCGCTACGGCACGCGGACCTTCGCAGAGACCGCGCAGCCGGCGCTCGCGCTGCTGGAGCAATGCCAGTCGGGTTGGAAGGCCGATCTGGCTGGGACATTCCGCCGGCTCATCGCAGCGGAGAAGGCGTCGGGCGGCAACCGGCGTCGCGGCCTCCGCTTGGTGGCCGACTGCTTCTACCGGGGGCCGATCGCCCGCGAAATCGTCGCCTGGAGCCGCCAGCACGGCGGGCTGCTCCGCTACCCGGACTTGGCCACACACGTCACGCGGGTCGAGGAACCGCTGGCCGTCGAGTACCGGGGCTACACGATCGTGAAATGCGGGCCGTGGACCCAAGGACCGTATCTGCTCCAGACGCTGCGGCTCCTGGAGAAGTTCGACCTGCGGGCGATGGGCCACAACCGGCCGGACTATGTGCATACGGTGGTCGAGGCGATGAAGCTCGCCCTGGCCGATCGCGACACCTATTACGCCGATCCGTTGTTCGTCGATGTGCCGCTCCAGCCCCTTCTCTCGCTGGAGTACGCCGATCTCCGCCGGCCGCTGATCAATAGGACGCAGGCCTCGCGGGAGCAGCGGCCGGGCGACCCCCTCGGGAACCGCGCGATCCTCGGCCGGAACCCCGAGGCGTATCGCCGGCCCCGCGGGCCGGTCCAGGACACGACCACCTGCGTGGTTGCCGACCGGGAGGGGAACGTGGTGGCGGCCACGCCCAGCGGCTGGGACGGGGTGCTGGCGGGCGGCACGGGCGTGGTGCTCGGCAGCCGCCTGCGGAGTTTCAACACCTGGCGGGGGCATCCCAACTGCATCGAGCCCGGCAAGCGGCCGCGAATTACGCTCACCCCCACCCTGGTGCTCCGCCAGGGCCGGCCGGCGGCCGCCATCAGCGTGGCCGGCGGCGATCAGCAGGACCAGGTCACGTTGCAACTCCTGCTGGATTATGTCGAGTTCGGCCTCGCGCCGGCCAAGGCGGTCACGGCCCCGCGGTTCATCACCGAGCATTACGTCGGCTCGTTCAACCAGCCGCCGGCGAAACTGGCCAGCCTACTTTTGTACGAGTCGTTCGGCAGAGAGACTATCGACGCCCTGGCCGCCCGGGGGCATCGCGTCGAGATACAAGATCCGCCCTTCGGCCGCCCCGTGATGCTCACCCTCGATCCTCGCACGGGCGAGAAACACGCCGCGGGGGACCCCAAAGCCGGCCGGCACGCCAGGGCGTACTGATCACCACGGCTGGTAGTCGTCTCCGGGCACGTGCGGACGATTCGATTCTCGCCAACCAAGCGGACTGTGGTCACCTGGCCATTGCTGGAATGCCCAATCGCCAGGGGATCTTCGTTCTTGTCACCTTTGGGTCTATCCTTCAATGGATAAGGACTCACGGCGCATCGCCGTAAGTCGTTTTATCATAAGAAGTACCGGAGGAGGGACTTGAACCCTCATGAGATTGCTCTCACTGGATTTTGAGTTCCCTAGACAGGCGTACACACGGGCGGCACTTGGGCGGAACCCGTCTTTTCTGCGGGAAAACAGGGGTCCGCACTTGGGCGGCAGCCGTCCGACAACCGGCGGGAAGGCAGTTTAAGGTAACATTCCAGGTAACACCCGGCAGCCGGCACACTTACGGCCGTGCGGGCGTGGTGATCCCCGAAATCTCCGCCGGGGAAAGGCAGCGGCGCAAGGACCGCAAGCCGTAGTTTTCCGAAAACATCGGCAAACATCGGGGTTCTTGTCTGCGCCGCGCTGCTCTCCATGAACTTAGGAGGGCAGCATCATGGGACTTCTTTACCCCGAAGACGTTGACCAGCGGTTGAACTGGCCCCTTGGCCGGGCTGAACGGCTGGCGCGGCAACGGCGGTTGCCCTACGTCATGCTGCCGGATGGTTCGATCCGGTTCAAGTGGGAGGAAATCGAACGTCTTGTCCTCCCGGTTCCCGCCGCGGCCAAGCCGCAGGAGGCCGCGCCGTGAGACGGCCCTCCGATACCACACCTGCCCCCGGGCCGCGGTCCATTCTCCCCGGCGAAGTTATGCCGTTGCGCGAAGCTGGCCGCCGGCTGGGGCTGGCGAAACAGGCCCTTATCGACGCCCAGAAAGCCGGACTCAAGGCCGTGGTGGTAGGCCGCCTGAAAATGACAACGGGCACTTGGGTCCTGGAATTCGTCGAACGGCTGGCAGCCGAGGCCGGCGCCGGGCACGGAGGGCACGGCCAATGAGAAGCTACCACGTTCAGTGTGGAACCCTCGATGAACAAGTCCGCGCTGAGAACCCGGACGCAGCCGCGCGGCAAGCGCTGGAGCAAAACGACGCCAAGCCCGACCCGACAAGGCTTTCCTTCGGTTTTGAGGTCAGGCCGAAAGGGCGGGCAACGCTCGTCAGGTTGACGGAGAGGGTGCTGCGGGACTGTGGCCGACTTGTGGAACAGGGGGCGGGCGACGTATGACCACCGCAGCCGAAATCCGCCGTTGTGAGGCCGTTCGCCGGAGAGCATCCCGCGCCATCCTGGCCGCCCGGATCAAGTTGGCTCTCTTGTGGTTACCCTGCCGGCTGGGGCTGGCATGGGCCAGAGACCGCGCTCTTGCCCAGCGGGACGCCATCAGCGAGTGGCGATATTGCCGGGAGGAATACGGGTTAAACCTCTACAGGCTGAAATGATACGGTACCAGCCTTGTGGGATTCTGCTTGCCCAGCGATTTATTCAGCGACTACGGGGACGGATACGACGGCTGGCTGGCCCCCGAGGAGCGGTATGGGGAGGACGCAGGTGAGCGTTAACACGACTACCGCCACCGTCGTGGCCGCCATCCGCGCCGGCGCCGAGGTCCGCAGCCGGTTGGGCCAAGCCGCGACCCACACGCTGTTGCCCGACGGCACGCATAAGGTGCAGCTCTACGACCGCAGCGCCGGGCGCTTACTTGTGGGCGAGGGCCGGACCGTGGCGCAAGCAGTGGCGAGCCTCAGGTGCGAACAGGGAGGGCGGGCCGATGGTTGAAGCTGCCACCAGTACCCCGACGACCACCGCAGCCGCCAGCAACGGCCAGCAGGTGAGCGAGCAGGCCGAATTCGACTCGCTGGACGGATTGGATTTCAGCATTCCCCCGAACGCCAGCGGTGCCGTTGTCGGAGACGAAGAACCGAGCGAGGAGGGGACCGACTTTTCGAACGAGGAGTCGAGCGAAAGCCAAGAGGAGGCTCGATTTTCATGGGCAGAGGTGTCAATCACAGTCGGAAAAAGCGACTGGCGACGGCACCGGCTCGTCACGATGTACCTTTTCGCGTGGTGCCACCGTGCCGAGCGGCTTTACTTTTCCCCTAGGCGACTCGGGGTGCTAAGGTGGTGGCTCGAGCAGGGGGCCCAAGAATTTCGCATCGTACCGCCAGAGCCGCCGCGCTGGGTGCTCGAAAACATCCTGGCCGAGGCGAAAAAGGCCGACCAAGCGGCGGCAGTACTAGAGATCAAGACTATTGCGCTGGCCGACCTGGCGGCCCAAGCCCCCGCCCAGAAGATGCTCATTGACGGTTTGCTGCCACAGGGGCAGTTATCCATCGTCGCCGGCCAGGAGAAGGTGGGCAAAACGTGGTTCGGTTTCTCGCTGGCCGTGGCTGGCGAAACCGGCCAACCGCTGTTCGGCCGGTTCGCAGTGCCAAACCGTTTTCGCACGCTGTACCTCCTCCAGGAGGGCGGCCTGTCCGAGGCATGGCAGCGGCTACGAATTATTTGCGAATCGCAAGGCGTGGACCCGCGCAAAATCCGCGACGTCCTCGTCGGGGACCAGGTGCCACGGCTTGCCACCACGGCCGGCATGACCCAGTTGCGTCAAATTGTCCTGGCGGGTGGGCTCCGCGGCGGCCTGCTGGTGCTCGACCCGGCCAGCTACGCCTTCGGAGGCGCGAATACGGGTATTGTTGCCACAATGGCCCCGTTGTTTGCCGACCTAATCCAGTTGTGCGGCGAAGAGGGGGTGACGCCGCTGCTGGTTCACCACACGAGCCGAGGCGCACGGCGGCGGCGCGGCCGGCTTGCCCCGGCAGACCTGGCCGACATGACTGGGGCCGGCTACGCCGAGTTTTGCCGCTCGTGGGCCGTCCTCAGTTGGGCGAAGCCGTTCGACCATCGAAATGGGGTCACTCACCTCTGGATGAACTGCGGCGGCAGTGACGGGCACGCCGGCCAATGGCAGCTCACCGTCAACCACGGCACGCCAGCGGCCCGGAGGTGGGCTGTCGTGTGCGAGCCGGCGACGGAGCCGGTCAGCGGCCAGGGCGGCCACAGCGGCCACCAGCGAGGCCAGAAGCGGCCCAGTCGCCTACGGCTCGACTGCCGGAAAATCCTAGAGACACTCCGGTCGCTACCACAGGAAGGGGAAACGGCGAGCGCCATCAGGAAGGCGGCCGGCAACATCCCTATCCCGCGATTCAGGGCGGCGATCAAGGCCCTGGTACGCCACAGCAAGATCGTCCCCTGCGCCCTCCAGAAGGGCAGCCGCACACACGCGGGCTACCGTCTAGCAGCGAAGGAAAAAGCGATATGAGAAGGAAAGAAGGAAAGTCAGAAGGAAAGTTTTTCCCAGTGCCGGCGGTGAGAAGGAAAAAGGAAAGTGTGTGCTTATATGTAAGCACACTTTCCTTTTCCTCCTTCGCGCACCGTGGGCTCGGGAAATTGTTGTTCTGCTGTTGTTTTGTTGGGTGGTGCGCGGTGGGACGCTAGCCGCCCTCGCCGGCATCGGCAACGGAGAGGCCCCCAGCACATGACGCACGCCAGCACCACCACCGCTCAGGCCCGCCCCGACACAGCGGCCGCCGCCGGCAACGGCACGGCCGATGCTGTCCGCTTCCTGGAAACAATCTTCACACCGGGGGATACACTTCTTCTCCGCCCCATAGAAGCCTGGATCGAAGGCGGAAAGAAGAAAAGCCGCAATGATTACAGAGGCACCCGATACGAGCTACACGGGCTGAAAAATGGCGAGGGGAGTTGGCACCCCACACCCACCAGACTAGAGCGAGTGCTGCAACAGGTCGCCGAGCGATCTGCCCTTGAGAGAACCAATTCGTTCTACGGCGTTTGCCCTCGTCTTGGCGGGAGTGGCCGGTATGACCAGGCTTGGCAGATTCGCACGGTCCGCACGCTATGGGCCGACATCGACGATTGCACGGTCGATCAGGCAGTAAAGCGAATCGAGGCCGCCGGACTTCCGCAGGCTTCAATCCTCGTGGCCAGCGGCAACGGGTGCCATGTCTATTGGTTGTTGGACGTGGCGTACATCATCGACGATTGCCCGGCACCTGCGCCGGTCCTCACAGAATGGATCGACCAGGGCGACGGCAAAAAGAAAAAGCGGCGGTCCTACATCATCGACCCCGACGACAAGAGCGGCAAGGCCCGCCTCTACCTGGACAAACCAAGCAACGTGCCGGCCCTTTCGGCAAAAGCCCAAGCGGTTCAAGACATGCTGGCCGGCATTGCGGCGAAAATCGGCGGGGACCACACCAAGGATTTGTCACGGCTGCTGCGGATACCCGGTCCTGCTTTTCCGAACCGCAAAGACCAGCGGAACGGCAAGGAGCTTAAGCCGTGCATCCTGGTCGAATGCGACCCGAGCCGGCGCTATCCGATTGACACATTCTCGCAGTATGCGGAGGCGAGCCCGGACCGAGCACGGCGGGAGAAGAGTGCACAGATAAAACTCCCGCCAGTTAAGAAGCTGTCGGGAAAGCGGGCCGACAAGTTGGTGGACCTGGTCAACGCCTGCGCAGTAACCGACGTGGGCCAGCGATCGGACGCCGATTGGTATCTACTCTGTTGGTCGATTGAGCATGGGATCGACCAAGCGGAAGTGTGGGCAAGAGTGCAAGACGTTGGGAAATATCGGGAGAGGGATCAGGCGTACTTTAATCGGGAGTGGTTGAAGGCCGCCGGCCATACTCGGGAGAAGATTTTCGAGAAGGCACGCGGCAAGGCCAACCGCAAAGCAGCCAACAAGAAAGCGGACCAGGATAAGCCGGAAAAACCGTCGATCGCCAATGCCGAGATAGTGGACATGGGAGACGGCCAAAGGCAGACCACGCCCTTGACTATGACGGAGGTAGTACAGCGGATCATCGACAACACCGACAACTGGCCGCGTCGCGTCGAAAAATCCCTCTTCATTCACGAAGGGGAGACCATCTCTGTATCGTGGCTCGATTCGCCGTCCAGCCTTTTCGGTTGGCTGGGGCGGAAGTGTGGCACCATCCGATGGAGTAAAGTTCTAGGTTGCGTGACCAAAGAGGAGACCTACTCCGAACTATGCCGCACGGCGACCGCATACGCCACGGTGGAGCAGCTACCGCATGAGCCGATGATTGACGGCCACTACTATGCTTGCGGTGCGATTGAACCGGGCGACGGATCAGCACTCAAGCGGTTCTTGGAGTTCTTTGCTTTCGAGACCAGCCTTGACCGTCAACTATATGTCGCCGGCATGGCAACACCGTTGTGGGGCGGTTTACCAGGGACGCGGCCGGCTGTGATGCTAACGGCACCCACGGGGAGAGGGAAGGGCAAGAGCACCGCGGCGAAAATGGTATGCCGTCTGTACGGTGGATCGGTTGACGTTTCCGCGAACGAAGACATCGGCGTTATCAAGCAGCGATTCTTGACCGCTGAAGCCGCACACCTCCGAATCGGATTCCTTGACAATCTGAAAACCACACGGTTTTCCTGGGGAGAATTGGAAGCCTTTATCACGGCGGCCCAGATCAGCGGCAAGCGGCTATACGTCGGCAATGCCAGCAGACCGAACTACGTCACTTGGTTTATCACCCTGAACGGTGCGAGCTTGTCAACCGACATGGCGCAGCGGGTGGTGGAGGTACGGCTAGCGTCGCCCAACTACACGAAATCATGGGAGGAGACCGTTTCCCGTTTCGTGGCGGAAAAGCAACTCGCTATCATTGCCGATCTTGTTGCCCTACTCCGCCGGCCAGCGCACGACTTGAAACAGGTAAGCCGCTGGGGGGTATGGGACGGCCATGTACTCGCACACGTCGCCGACAATCCAAACGAATGCCAAACCCTGATCCTGGAACGGCGGGGACAGGTGGACGTGGAGGTAGAGGAGTCGGAGGTTATCGGCGATTACTTCGCGCATCAGCTACACGCCCTGGCATACGACCCCGAGCGGGATGACGTGTTCATTCCTAACGAGGTTGCGGCCAGGTGGTATGTCGCCGCTACCGGGGATCGGTGCAAGGTGACGGGGGCGGGTAGGGTACTCCGGCAACTCCACGCTGAGGGGAGACTGCCGAGCATCATGGAAGCGAGGGGGGCTGGTACCCTGCGGGAGAGAGGATTCCGGTGGATCGGGCACCATGCCGACAGCACGGCCGAAACTCAATACGACCTGCGCAAGCGACTAGCAGAACAAGCCGAATCACGCCAATCAAAGGACGGTTAGGACACTTAGGACACTTCCCGCTATTGTACTCCCTTTCGCGCATGGAAAAACGAAAAGACCGTAGGTAGAGGGGCATAGAAGGTAAAAGGGAGCACAATGGCCAGAACTGTCCTAACTGTCCTAACTGTCCGAAAGCGGAGTAAACCAGAAATGAGCAGCCCTCCCTTTCCCGTGGCCGCCACCACCCGCAATTCCGCCTTGGCTGCCGCCACCGGCCGCCTACCGCGGCCCGCGGAGCCTCCGCCGGCCCCACCGCCAGCCCACGTTCGCCCACGTTTGCGCCGTGTCGCGCCCGGTTGCTACGCTTGGCCACGGATAGCAGGGTTTGGCCCGCCCCGTTCTTCAATGGTTAGAAGCCGTCAGTTGAGAATTCCGGGGCCTTGTAAGTTGAGGCCCGTCTTCCAAGTAACCGGCCGGCGATTGTTCCCGTTAGGGCGCGTTGCGGTCGCCTTGCTGGCTTGGCTCCCCGTGTAGGAATTGGTACATGATGAATGACACACACGAAACACTTACGCCGACACAACTGCGCCTAATTGCCGAAATCGAAGGCGAACTATACGGGCCCGAGCCCGGAAGCGTCTTGCGTCAAATGGCCCATCCGAACCGGGATTCCCGTTGGTGGGATGGAATGCTCACAACCGCGCAAGAGCAATGGGAGGGACTTCCGCTTGACGCCAGGCTCTTGGCGTGTTTGTGGGGCGCGCTCAGGGCTAACGGCCCATCGCGGCGAGACCGTTATTGAGGCTGCGGTTCATGGTCCCAGCGAATATTTGCGTACATCAGTTGCAACATCATGGCGGACCCTAAGAAGACGTGCTTATCGCTTGGCGGATCGGCGATTTGTTCCCATGCGTTTTCCAATGCCCTCTGCCACCAAGGCGGCGATCCGCCCATGACGCTTTCGATGGTCGAAAGCCACCCCCGCAGTTTTCTAATCGGGCCTATGACATCCTCGTGCGCAAAATCAATCTCGGTGTCCGAGTGGGCAAACGCATTTCGGATACTCCGCACCGCGCTGGTTGCTTGGTATTCCGCTTCATCAATTAGCCCAAACGCCCGGAGAGCCGCCGAACCTTCCCAAAAGCCCCCGAACAAAGTACCGGGGCCTTTTAGCAACCGGTCTTTGATGTATTTGGCATCTACGCTGTTGCGGGTGAAGATCGCCCACAATGCTTTTTCAACCTCGTTTTCTACAAACGCGGCAGCGATCAGGATTTGGCCCCATTCCGGCTGGTTGATAATTGCATCGAACAGAAGTTCGCCGACCTTGTTTGTCGGCGAACCGGTTGCAGCCGTGCTACCCCGCGGAAATGGAAGCCATGTTCGATTCATGTCCCCGATTGTACCCCGTGACACTTGGTGGTCAATCGCCACACTTCCACAAACGGGAGAAAAAGCCATGAAACGGGAATCGCTTCCGGACCAACTGCGGGCCGCGATACGCAAGAGCGGCAAGACCGTGTACCGCGTTGCCCAAGAATCGGGGGTTTCGCACCCCGTCATACTCCGCTTTATGAGCGGGGAGAGGGATATTCGGCTGGAAACGGCCGACAAGCTGGCTGCCGCGCTGGGCTTGGCGTTGAAGTAGAAGCAAGAACGCCCGATCGGCTGGAGCCGACCCGGGCGGTCATGCCAGCGACGGCCCGGGAGGTAGCCAGCCGGCAAGGGCAGCGGGCGACCAACGTCTGAAAAAAACCCCGCCCGCCGGGCGTAACTTGGCGGTCGGGGTTAGAGGATTGATGCAATGGATTCTCCCCCAAGCCGACCACCGGCGCAGCCTATCGTGCCCCGCCTCGCGGCTGAGGGAGGCGACGAATGAGCGGCGTCTACACCTTCGTCCTCTCGCACAGTTTCGACGTTTCCGAGTTCCTGCCGGCCCGGCTGTGGACGCGCGCCGACGACGCGAGATGGCTCGTCAGCATGAAGCGTGAGGCCGTAGCATGAGAATGAATCGAGCCCTTGAAGCTGCCGCCCAGGCCGCCCACCAGGCCGGCATGACCTGGGAGGCGTTCTGGCCCACCATCGCCGACAGGGTCAGGGACATCGAGCCCGACAACACGAAACGCTACCACGGGTTGGTTGCCAGGCTGCTGCGCCTGCTGGCCAATGGGCGACACGACCAAAGTGGCCGGAGGCGCCGGAAACTGCCCACCCAGCGTAAGCCTGCGCCATTGCCCCCATTCCAGCCGTCGCCCGAGATCGACGGCGTGCCGCCCCCTGACGAGAAGCTCGTCCGAGAGTTGAGGGGAAACAGCCGTATCCTGCTCGTCTACCTTTGGCCGCGGGGCAACGTGACGCGCGACGAGCTACGGGCGGCGTTACATGCTGAACGTCACAGACGAGATTCCCAAGCCCGACCGCCTTCAGACAGGGCGGTGGCCCATGCCATCGACTATCTCGAACGGAAGCTGTCGGAAGCATGCCAGATCGAGACGAAAGTCGAGAAGAACGGCGGCATGTACTACCTTGGGCATCCGCAAAAGCAGGCCCAAAACTGCCCCAAAACTACCCCAATTCGCGCCTAGAGTCCTCCGGCAAGCCTGTTGTAGGATGGCAAGAGTCCCGACCGCCTGCGAGATGCTGTCACATGCCGGAATCAAGCACGTCGCTTACCAGTTTCCTCGACAACGTGCCGCCTTCGGATGAAGTCCGGCGGCAGATTGCCGAGAACGCCCAGCAGGCGAAGCTGCTTCGCCAAGTGCTACGGCTGTCCGAGCAACGCGAGCGTACCGAAGCCGCTTGCACGAGCCCATTAGGCGGAAGGAACGCCAGGACGCGCCCCGCCACAACACCCCACCAGGGAAGAACATGACCCGCACGCTTGAGCAGCAATCCTCCGGCATCTACACGGTCCAGGACCTGGGCACGACCGACTGGGACCAAGTGCTGGGGAATTTCACGCTGATTTCGAGCGCTCTTAGCAGTCTCGGCACGGCGAGCGCGCACGCGGCGAGCGATTTCGATGCGGCCGGCGCCGCGGCCACGGTGGCAGCCGAGATCCCGGCCGCCTCCAGCGTCACGCCGGCGATGGACGGCGCGGCCGCAGTCGGTACCAGCACGACCTTCGCCCGGGCCGACCACGTACACCCCAGCGACACCAGCCGAGTCCAGATTGCCCCGGCCTCCTACTGCCTGAGCTTTCCGGGTACCGTGTACGGGCCGGTCGTGAAGGCCCCGGTCGCACCGTTCCAGCTCTCGTCCGGTGCCTACAGCATTTCGATCTGGTACAAGTCTCTTGCGGCGTCCTACCCGCTCAACGCGACCCTGATCGGCACCGCCCAGAGCGTGGACGGG
>Ga0187848_10001587_pt1 | contig 19112 bp, 16 predicted proteins | sample June2016WEW_4_40_FD_132424 | JGI IMG/M metagenome (GOLD analysis project Ga0187848, IMG submission 132424) | Peatland microbial communities from SPRUCE experiment site at the Marcell Experimental Forest, Minnesota, USA - June2016WEW_4_40 | ecosystem: Environmental > Terrestrial > Soil >... | reverse complement strand
GGCGGACAGGCCCACGAAAATGCCGTGGTTCGGCAACAAACAGCTCCTGATCCGCTTCGCCTAGAGCCGTGAAACCAGCGAAATGTTAGGTCAAGGCAGTACCGTGGAAATCGAGGCTAGTCGGCAATCTGCGTTTGGCAGGTTGGAGCGGAGACTCCGCTTCGGCGGTTCAATTTGGCCCAACCTAGGCACCCTGGAAATCTGGTCCTATAGCACGTCATCCCGGCGTTGGCGGTAGAATGATGTTTGATGACCGGCAAGGTTAGCGTCGTAATCGAACAGGACGAGCACGGATGCTACGCGTGGTGCCCAGAGCTGAAGGGGTGCCAATCCCAAGGCAAGACGGTCGAGGAGACACTTGTCAGTATACGCGAGGCAATCGAGCTCTTCCTGGAGACCCTGACCGATGAAGAGCGCTCGACGGCGCTCAGCCAGGAGATTCTGACCACCGCGGTCGAAGTTCATGCCTAAACTGCCGCGCCTGACCGCGGCTGATGCCGAAGCGCTGCGATTGAAAGCCGGTGCACCCGAAAACTGTCAAAGAGGTCCGGGAAGCCATCGCGGAAACGTCGATCCCGGCGATGCCTCCCGAGTAGCGCCGTAGCGTTTGCCAATCCATTTGGACGGATAAGGCCACAACTCTGGCTTGCATTCTTTGGGGGAGGAGTGCGGGACGAGGGCGTCCCGCGCAGACCAAGGGTCTGCCCCACTTGATTCACCGTTCGCTATCGAGGGTGCGCATTTGCTCGGCGCCATAGCGCGTGCCGGCTACGCCGAAAGCCGGAATCGCAGCTTCGATTTGGGCCATGTCTTCGGCCGACAGGCGGACCTGGGCGGTGGCCAGGGCTTCCGCGAGCTGAGCGCGGGTGCGGGCGCCAATCACGGGCACGATGTTCGCGCCTTTCGCCATCACCCAGGCGATGGCCAGTTGCGACGGCCGCAAGCCGCGCTGGGCCGCCATCGCCGCCAGCGTGTCGATCAGCTTTCGATTGCGGTTCAGATTCTCGCCGGTGAAGCGCGGGAAATAATTGCGAATGTCGCTACGGCCGGCTGGGAGCGAACCGCTGAGCAAGCCACGCGAAAGCACGCCGTAAGCGGTGACGCCGATGCCGAGCTCGGACAGAACGGGGAAGATGGCGGCTTCCGGGCCGCGGCTGACGAGCGAATATTCGATTTGCAGATCGACGATGGGGTGCACGGCGTTGGCGCGGCGGATGGTCTCCACCCCCACTTCGGAAAGCCCGATGTGGCGAACGTATCGGCGTTGACCATGTCGGAAATGGCGCCGATGGTGTCTTCGATGGGAACTTGCGGATCGAGGCGAGCGGGCCGGTAGATATCGATGCGGTCCACGCCCAGGCGCGAGAGGCTATGGGCCAGGAAATTCTTGACCGCGGCCGGGCGAGCGTCGTAACCCAGCCATGACCCATCGGGACCGCGCAGCGCGCCGAATTTTACCGATACCAGGACCTTGTCGCGGCGCCCCTGGATGGCCCGGCCCACGAGCATTTCGTTGTGCCCCATGCCGTAGAAATCGCCGGTATCGATCAGCCCGACGCCGGCGTCGAGCGCCGCGTGGATGGTGGCAACGCTTTCCCGTTCGTCGGCCGGGCCGTACATTCCCGACATCCCCATGCATCCCAGCGCCAAGGGAAACACCTGAAGCCCGATAGAGCCCAGGGCGCGCGGTTCGATTTCGGAATTGGTGGTCATGTCTTCGAATATCTCCTATTTCGGGGGTGCGCGACCGAGGCGAATAAGCCGACCGGGGGGGCGGCTGCGGACCAGGGGGTCCGCCCTACAAGGGTGTGCTGCCCAGTTTCCATAGAATCTGCCGCAGCATGCCCAGCACCACGGGCGCATCTTTTCTTGAGAGGTTCAAACGGCGTACCAGGCGCCGCACTTTCTCCTCGGTGGAAGCCGCGGTGAGCGGTTTGGTGTAGCCGCTTTCGGCCAGGGCTTCGAGAAGCAGGCGGGTGATCTGCTCGTTGTCGGCCGCGGCCGCCGGGGTTACGCGCTCCGGTTCGCCGTCGACCGCCTTCGGGTCGCGCGCCAGTTCGTAGAGACACAGCGCCACCGCCTGCCCCAGGTTCATGGACAGACCGCGGTCCACAGTCGGGATCCGCATCAGCCAATGGCAGTGGGCCAGGTCTTGGTTCGACAGGCCGAATTTCTCGGACCCGAACAGCAGCGCTACAGGCCCCGCCGCCAGCCGGCGCCGGATCAGCCGCGCGCCAAACTCCAAGCGCCGCACGGCAAGTTGCGGATGCCGGTTTCCCACCGACGTGGTCCCGACGACCAGGCTGGCATCGGCCACAGCGTCCGCCACGGCCCCGAATTCCTCCGCCCGCGCCAATAGCGGCGCAGCCCCAACGGCCGAGCGCGCCTCCCGAAACGCTACATCATAGGGGTTCACCACGCGCAGCGCCGCGAAGCCGAAATTTGCCATGGCCCGCGCCGCGGCGCCGATATTCAACGGGTTCCGCGTCTCCACCAGTACTACGCGCAGGCGTTGTTTCCAATCCGTGACGATACTTCAATCCTATCCAACTCGGTACCGTCCTAGTCCTATCCGAGGTTATTTCGTGCGGGGGTAGGGCTTGACATGGCCGTGGACCCGGTTAAAATATTCATCATTAATGCTTTGTGGTTATGCCAACCGTTTGCGAACACCCCCAGACCAAAGTTATCGCCCGGAGAGATGGCGTCGATTACCTTGAATGCCTCGTTTGCCACGAGATTTTCGAGGCGGAAGACCTGGAGCCCGAGCCAGTCGAAGAAGAGGACGATGAAGAACCTCGCCGGTCCAAAGTGAATCGCTAATACCAGGGCGGGTCAGTTCGCCTGTGGAGCATCGGCTTTCCGCCCCTGACAGTGTACGATATACTACATGGGTCCAGGTCCGGCACCTCCGAATGCGCCCATCCCCCTGCACGCCCCGCCGGACTGGCTAATCTGGGCAAGCGGCAGCGCCGGAGCGAAATCCGGGAACCTGGAGCATGCGTTTAGTGTCAGGAATCTTCTAATCGATGAAAGCGTTCCGGATTGGCGAGCAGCCAATTATGGGCGCTATCTGGCCGGCAGCGCGACTACGGGAGGGATTGACTGGAACGCTCTTTCGGACGCGGCCCGAACGTGGCGCGGCCGCCACAGCAAGTATTTCGAAGAACGAGTTGTGCGACCGGCGCCAGCCAGCGGTATCCCTGGAAAAATCGATCCAACCGATGATACGCTTTGTCCGGAAACGTTCCAGCAACTTCCCGACAGCTCGCCTTTTCTGAGCGCCAACCTCGGTCTCGACCTGATACGGGTGGAAGATCTGACCTCCGTGGCAACAAGGGCGGTCTATTCGCCAGATGTGGTCGGCGACCTCGCGGACCGGTTTCTGAAAGGAGATTTGTCAGCGGAACCCGGTCTCCGCGACGTGCTGGATAGTTTCTCCACCCGGCGGGACCTGCGGCCCGCCTTCGCGAGCTTTTATCTGGACGTTCAAGACATATTCTCCTCTTCCAATTCCAATGCCGGGTGGGCGGACGATCTGAGGGATGCCCTTGGCCTATATCATTACAATCCGCTTCCGCCCGGAAGTCCGATCACGGTTCTCGTGTTCCGATATCCAATCAAGAGCGTTCCACACTTTGTGTCGGACACGAAGGTCCGGCCATTGGTGCCTCCCACCGTACTGGATTGCAGACCGAATCCGGCCTTTTGTCCGGTTCCGGTGGGATCGCTGACGGGGCACACGGTTCATCTCGGCCAAAGTGTGCCGCCGCTTATGCGGGAAGTTCTTCATCCACCGGTGGCGTATAAGCCGTCTCATCTGTTTCGAATGGGAGTGATTCGCAGGCCCCTGCAAATTGCTACTCTGGAAGAGAGCCGCCGATGGCATCTCTTGGTCGTGCGGGATGAGAGCCGACGGCCGGACTTTGCCCAATCCACTGACGCATAATTAACTTGTTGCTTTCGTATCCACGTACCGACGAGCTCTTTGACGGTGGCACACCGCCGTCGGCGTGGTTCTATGCCTTTGAAGACGATCGAGGCGCAGCGGTCCAAGACCTCCTGTTAGGGTCCGCCGACCTTGGCTCGTTTCAAGTTCTCGATCCGTGGGCTGTCGTGCTGCCGTGGCTCCAAGGGCTCTCCGACACGAGTTTCCCCGCCGATTTCGACTCCGCACTGTCGGGATGGATCATGACATCCTGGGGAGAGCCAATCCACCCCGCCAGCCAGGGATCCGCGGGGCTAACGGCGCGCGCTTGGGAATCGGCGTCTCTCATCATCGCCAACTTCGATCGTCTCCCGATCTCGGCCGGCATTCTCCGGGATCGGGTTTTGGCGGACAGAGAGTTTCTCGCATTCATGGGGGAGGGCCCTTCTCGTGATCCTGCCGGTAGGGCGTGGCAGGCCCTGGCCCAGTATCAGAAAGACGATTCGCTTCTTGAAGATTGGAATCGCATTGTGGCGCTGGAACCCGGCGTGCCCTGGTACCACGGCCAGTACGGATTAATGGGTATCGACCTGCTGCCGGGCAACCGAGCCGAGGCGGGGATTCCCCCGCCGCTGGCGTATGGCCTGCGCCGCTTCGGAGTTGCGCTGCGGAGCTTGGTAGCGGATGGTTATCTCAACGAGGGAAACGCCCGCCGGGAGTTCGAGCGCCTCTCCCGATGGGCGCAAAGGCGCTATCCGTTCAAGGAAGCGTGGCGATCAGTGTGGCGGCAGCTCATGGAGCACGAAAGCGACCCTCTGGCTGGGTGGGTGCTCGACTCTCTACCAGGCGACCATCGCATCTTGGGTCAGAGGGTTGAGGAGGACAAGTGGCAATTACCCACAGCCAACCCGGGCTGGTGGAACCGCGTCCAGCAGATTCGCCTTCAGCTCAAACGGCCCACCCCCACTAGCTTAGATGGTGCCGGCGCCCTCCTGTCTGAGATGGAGGCGTATTATCACGCGACCGGCGAGCCCTACAATTTCGTCAGGACGGCCTGCAATCTGGCGACGGCGTTGCCGGACCGATGGCTTGAAGCCTGGATTCCATGGCTCGACAAGGCGATGCGGTTTGACCCGGCGAACCCCTATCCGGCAACCCAGTTGGCGATGGCGCTCACCAAAACCGGGAACCTTCGGAGAGCCGGGCAGGTGGCGCGGTGGGTAGTATGCAGGTTCCCTTTGGACGTGATTGCGCGCAGTGCCTTAGGCCAGGCGCTGAAGGCGGGCGGCGAACTCGCCGAGGCAGAGAAGGTGTACCGCGAGACCGTCCAGCGCTTCCCGGATGACGTGGTTGCGCGCAATGGCTTAGGCGGGGCGCTGAAGGCCGCCGGCAGACTCGCCGAGGCGGAAAGCGTCTACCGCGAGACCGTCCAGCGCTTCCCAGATAACGCGGTTGCGCGCAGTAGCCTGGGCGAGGTGATGAGGGCCGCAGGCAAGGCCGCCGAGGCGGAGAGCGTGTATCGCGAGACCATCCGGCGCTTCCCAGACAGCGTGGTTGCGCGAGGTGGCTTAGGCGAGGCGCTGAAGGCCGCCGGCAAGCTCGCCGAGGCGGAGGCTGTGTATCGCGAGACCCTCTGGCGCTTCCCAGACAGCGTGGTTGCGCGAAACGGCTTAGGCGACGTGCTGAAGGCGGCGGGCAGGCTGGCCGAGGCGGAGAGCGTCTATCGCGAGACCACCCAGCGCTTCCCGGATAGCGCGGTTGCGCGAAACGGCTTAGGCGACGTGCTGAAGACCGCCGGCAAACTCGCTGAGGCGGAGGCTGTGTACCGCGAGACCGTCCAGCGCTCCCCGGATGACGTGTTTGCGCGCAGTGGTTTAGGCGAGGCGCTGAAGGCCGGCGGCAAGCTTGCCGAGGCGGAGGCTGTCTATCGCGAGACCGTCCGGTGCTTCCCAGACAGCGTGTTTGCGCGCGATGGCCTAGGCGACGTGCTCAAGGTCGCTGGCAAACTCGTCGAGGCGGAGAGCGTGTATCGCGAGACCATCCGGCGCTTCCCAAACGACGCGTTTGCGCGCAATGGCCTAGGCAGGGTGCTGAAGGCCGCTGGCAAACTCGCCGAGGCGAAGGCTGTGTATCGCGAGACCCTCCGGCGCTTCCCAAATGACCGGTATGCAGCAGCGGGGTTGCGGCTCGTTGATCGCCCGGCTCGCGCTCCAGGAGAAGGCGACCTCCCCGACTTTGATGCAGGGCACGTTCCTGATTTCGGCGGAGAGGATGCACGGGGCTTCGACGCGGAGCCTATGCTGGAGCTTGGCAGTGAGGCCCTTCTTTCATCTGCCTGGACAGCCAGGCCGACTTCCTCCGAAACCGGCTCTGCGCCGGACGCACTGGAAAGCGCGCTTGAAAGGGACGGCCCCTCAGGCCCGGGCGAAGGCACGTCTGTAACCGGACTTTCGGGCGCCGATGTACGACCGTCTCGGCGGGGCGAAACCACCCTCGGTTTTCTAGGCGCAAGCGACATCGATGTATTGATTCAGGACTCTCATCTCCTTCGTAAGTGGGCCCGCGGCACCGGTGAAGAGGCGATGTCGCACATTCGCGAAGAGGCGCGGTCGCTCCTTGATAAGCTACAGCGGTTTCTCGGGTCGAGCCCAGCCGCGGTTATGGAGTCGTCGCTCCTGCTCATCGAGGCGCAGGACATCCCGGCGGCGTTGCGGCTTCTCAATGAAGCGTCGGCCCGCTACCCCGGCAGCAGGCGGGTTCAGTATGCGCTGGCGCGAACCCGGCGTGAGGCGGCGCGGCAAGCACGGCAGGAGCGCCACGCTCTTCCGTTCGACTCCCCCGATGCGGCGGGCATCCCAAGTGCGTGGGCACAACTTCCTCGGCTCGAGCCAGTGCTCCTGCCGAGCGCACGACTCGGTCTGGTCCGCAGCCTGCCGTACCTAGTCGATGGCGCGCAACTGAAGGAAGCCCAGCGCAAGGGCCTGGGGCAGCTCGCGCATGCTCTGAAGTCCATGCAGCCGGATCGCGACACTCGTAACCCACGTTCGTATTGGGCATACCGGGTCGGTGAGCTTGTCTTCGGCGATCGTGCTACCGACATTCGTGGAGCTTCGGAACTTTCGAATGACGATATCGATACTGCCTCGAGGAACTGCGAACAGAATCTGCTGACCCTAAACGGTCTCGAAGAAGACCTGCTTCTGCACTACCAGGTTCCGTAGCCGCCTGCCGCGCAGGCAAAACCTCCCCATCGGCCTGGCGTTTCTCATGCGCTAGCATGAAGAGACATGCTCGATCTCAGCTACTTCCGGAACCATTTCGATGAGGTTGCGGCGCGTTTGGCAACCCGGGCGCCGGTTCCCAACCTCGATCAGTTTCGCGATCTCGACCGGCGGCGCCGCTCCGCCATCTCCGAAGCCGAACAGCTCAAGGCCCAGGTGAACGCGGAGAGCTCCGAAATCGGCAAGCTGAGGCGCGAAGGGGCGGACACCACCGGGCGCCAGGACCGCGTGCGCGAGATGAAAGCCCGCATTGCCGAGGCCGAAAAGGCGGTCGACGCCGTCGACGCCGAATTCGGCGAGCTCATGAAGGGCATCCCCAACCTGCCCCACGAATCGGTTCCCATCGGCAAGGACGCCGATGACAACGTGGAAATCCGGCGCGTGGGCCAACCGCGCGAATTCGATTTCACTCCCAAGGCGCATTGGGATCTCGGTCCGGAGCTCGGCATCCTGGATCTGGAGCGGGCCGCCAAAATCGCCGGCGCGCGCTTCGCCCTCTATTGGGACATGGGCGCCAAACTGGAGCGCGCGCTGATCAATTTTATGCTGGACGTACACACCCGCGAGCACGGCTACACCGAGGTGCTGCCGCCCTTCCTGGTCAATTCCAAAAGCCTTTTCGGCACTGGTAATTTGCCCAAATTCCGGGAAGACCTGTTCAAGTGCGAAGGCCACGATTTGTGGCTGATTCCCACCGCCGAGGTGCCGGTGACCAATATTTACGCGGGAGAAACGCTGGAGGCCGACGCGCTGCCAATCAAGCTTTGCGCCTATACGCCGTGCTTCCGCAGCGAGGCCGGCTCTTACGGGCGCGACGTTCGCGGCATCATTCGGGTCCACCAATTTCAAAAAGTCGAGCTGGTAAAGTTCGCCCGGCCCGAACAGAGCTACGACGAACTGGAGAAGCTCACCGCCGACGCGGAAGACATTTTGCGGCGGCTTGGGCTGCCCTTTCGCACCGTGGTGCTATCGACCGGCGATATGGGCTTCTCTTCGGCCAAAACGTACGACATTGAAGTCTGGCTGCCCGGCCAGAACGGCTACAAGGAAATTTCCTCCTGTTCGAATTTCGAGGCCTTCCAGGCGCGGCGCGCGGCCATTCGCTGCCGTAGCGGCAAGAAATCGGAATTCCTCCACACGCTGAACGGCAGCGGCCTGGCGGTGGGCCGAACGTGGGTTGCCATCGTGGAAAATTATCAGCGGAAAGACGGCAGCGTAACGATCCCCGAAGCCCTGCGTCCTTATCTGAACCAGGAGGTCATCGGACCGCGCAAATGAACACTCAGTCGGTGGGAGAGCTGATCCGCCTGCGCTACAAGCTGATGTGGGCCAGGACGCGTTCGCGCAACGGGAAGATCGCCCTGTTTTTCGTCGGCTATCTGCTGTTCGTGTTGGCAGCGATTCTGCTGGGCGCGGGCGGTTTCGCGGCCGGCGTGGGGGCGGTCCGCTCCGGCAGGGCGGGACTGGTAGCCACCATCGTGCTGGTGTCTCTGTACGTGGAGACGCTGTTCTGCACGGTGGTGATGGGCTTCGGAATCAATACCGTGTTTAGCGATGGCGAGTTGCGCCGCTATCCTCTGACGGCGCTGGACCGGCGCGCAGCGCGCCATCTCACCGGCATGCTCGACCCCTTCTGGTTCCTGCTGCTGGCGCTGGAATTCGGCCTGGTGGCCGGCTTGTATCTGCTGGGCGCGGCCAACTTTTGGCTCGGCCTGGCGGCCGCGCTGCTGCTGTTCTTCACCTGCTATCTGCTGGCGCGCATCGTGGCTTTGGTGGTGGACCGCCTGGTGGCGCACAAGACCGGCTCGGCGGTGCTGCTCGCGGTGGTGCTTGCCCTCAGCTTTTTGCCGGGGACGCTTGCGCCCATGCTGCGGCACAACCGGCCGTTGCTCCATCGCATCCTGGCGGACGTCGCGTGGCTGCCGCCTTTCGCCGCCGCCCAGGCCATTGCGGCTGCGGGATGGGCTCAAATTCAGGCATTTCTTTGCCTGGCCGCGTGGGTTGCGTTTCTGGTGCTGCTGCTGGTGACGCTGGAACGACAGCCGGTGGAGCGCTTCAAGACGCGGCCCGCGGGCGCGCTTCGCTGGGGCGATGCCTACGAGCGCCTGGGCGCCTGGTTCGGCGCGCGCAACGCCCCGCTGGTGGGACACTGGCTGAGATTTTACCTGCGTAACAATCGCTTCCGCGTCCTGTACCTGATCAGCCTTCCGTTGGTCGCTTCCCTGATCTCCAGGCGCAACTTCGGCGGCAATTTCCTTTGGGCCGGGCTGGGCATTTTTCCGCTTGCGGCGTTCATGGGCACTTCGCGCATCGCCGTCAACCAGTTCGGCTACACCGGCGGAGGTTTTCGCCGCTTTTTCCTATTGCCCGCCGACCCAGCCGCCTGCCTGCGCACCGGCAGCTACGCCGCGCTGCTGCTGGCTTCGCCCCTGATTCTGATTGCCGCCGTGGCCTGGGCGGTCTTCGTGCCCGGACCTTTCGACCCGCGCGTCGAGGCCATGCTCCTGGCGAGCGGCGCCAGCGGCCTGCTCTTCTTTCATGGCGCGGGACTGTGGACTACCCTCTACGCCCCGCGCCGCGGCAAGTATTTCAGCAGCATGGGCAATGACATGTCGCTAGGGGGTAACGTGCTGGTGATCGGCAGCGCAATCACCGCGCTATTCCTGCCGCAGGCGATCGGCCGCTGGCAGCCGGGGCTGCTCACGCCTGCAAACTGGTTTGTTATGATCGTACCCTTCGCCTTGGCTCTGGGATTTTACCGCTTTTCACTGGAGCAGGCCGGCCATCGCCTGGCCGCCCGCCGCGAACGATTGCTGGCTGTGGTGGAAGGAAGGGCATAACGTGACTGACGGCAACGCGATCCAAATTGACGGCCTGGTGAAGCAATACGGTTCCGTGATGGCGGTAGAAAACCTGTCGCTGACCATCGCCCGCGGCCGCATGTTCGGGTTCCTGGGACCGAACGGCTCCGGCAAAAGCACCACCATCGGCTGTCTGACCGGCCTGCTCGATCCCACGGCCGGCGAGATCTCGATCCTCGGCCAGCCGTTCGATTCGGGCAGCGCGGCGCTGAAGCGCCGCATGGGCGTAATGCCGGAAGCCCTGGGCCTGTTCGAGCCGCTCTACGCGCACGAGTTTCTGGCCTTCGTCGCCCGCATGTACGGGTTGGACGAGACCTCCACCCGGCAGCGAGTGACCGAATTGCTGGCCGCTCTGGAGCTGACCGATTCGCGCAAGACCCTGTCCGAGTATTCCACCGGGATGCGCAAACGCGTGGCCTTCGCCGCCGCCGTGATCCACGCGCCTGAAGTCCTGTTTCTGGATGAGCCGTTCGAGAGCATCGACCCCGCCGGCGTGGCCCTCATGAAGCAATGGTTGCGCCGCTTCACCGACCAGGGGCGCACGGTTTTCATCACCAGCCATGTGCTCGAGACCGTGGAGCGCCTGTGCGACGAAGTGGCCATTATTACCCGCCCAGGCAAACTGGTCTGGCAGGGCGATATCACCGCGCTGGCCGCCAACGGCGTGCTCCGCCACGAGGGCAAAGAGTTCGACGCTTTGGAACCGCTGTTTCTCTACTTGACAGGGGAAAAGTACGCGGATCTGAATTGGTTGTGAAAAAAGTTATCAGTCGTCAGTTTTCAGTTAACACCCGCACTCAGCAGCCGAGGCGCGGCAGGCAGGAGTGCCCGCGCCACAGGGGTGCAGGTGTTAACTGACAACTGACTACTGATAACTGACTACTGACTACTGCGAGCTACTTATCCCCCGTCCCCAGCAACGTCTCAAAATAAGGCGCTTCTGCTTCCCGATGCACCACCGCCGTCTCCACGTTCCGGAATCCCGCGCCCTTCAGACACCGCTCCATCTCCAGCTCCGTAAACCCCAGCCAAAGGTCCGCATACAATTCCCGCGCCTGCTCGAAGTGATGCCGGTTCAAATCCAGCACCGCCACTCGTCCTCCGGGCTTGAGAATCCGCCAGGCTTCGGCGGCGGCGCGTTCCGGATGTTGCGCGTGGTGCAATGCCTGGCTGAGAAACGCCAGGTCCACCGTGCCGCTCCGAATCGGCACGTCTTCCAAATCGCCCAGCCGATACTCCAAATTGCCGATCCCATGTTTACGCGCGATCTCCGACCCGAACTCCACCATCTTTTCGGAGTTGTCGATCGCGATCACTTTCTTCGCGCGCTGCGCCATCAACTGCGAAATGGTTCCCTCCCCCGCCCCGAGATCGGCAATCACCATCGGCGGCATCAGTTTCAGCAACGCTTCGGCCACGCCTTTCCACGACCGGCCCGGCACATACTGCCGTCCGAACTTGCCGGCCAGCTCGTCGAAGTAGCGGCGCATCTTGTCCTGCCGCTTGCGCAGCACCAGCCGCAGCGCCTCGCGATCCTCCGCCGATTCCGGCACTTCGCCCGCCGCGCTGCGCAGTACCGGCATCAGCTCCGCCGGAGCCTGCAGGCGGTAAAAAGCGTTCTTTCCGGTGCGCCGGTCGTCCACCAGTCCCGCCTGCTTCAATTGCGCCAAATGGGTCGAAATGTGACTTTGCCCCAGCCCCAGAATCTCCTGCAGCTCGGCTACGCTCAGTTCTTCCTGCTCCAATAAAAGGAGCAGCCGCAAACGATTGGGGTCGGCCGCCAAACGCAGCGATTTTAGAATTGACGCCATGCGAGTATGCAAATATAATATCAATGAATCAAGATTTATAGATGTGAAATTTGCCACGAGGAGTCCGTATGGGAACTGCCACACTAGACCGAACCGCCGCCGATTACAAAGTCGGCGATCTGGGCCTTGCCGATTGGGGCCGCAAGGAAATCGGCATCGCCGAGCACGAAATGCCGGGCCTGATGGCGATCCGCCGCAAATACGCCAAAGACAAACCTCTGGCCGGCGTGCGCGTCACCGGGTCTCTGCACATGACCATCCAGACGGCCGTGCTGATTGAAACCCTGGCCGACCTGGGCGCCTCCGTCCGCTGGGCAAGCTGCAACATCTTCTCCACCCAGGACCACGCCGCCGCGGCCATCGCCGCCGCCGGCGTGCCCGTCTTCGCCTGGAAAGGCGAGTCGCTCGAAGACTACTGGTGGTGCACCTATCGGGCGCTGAGCCACCCTGGTGGCAAAGGGCCGCAACTGGTGGTCGACGATGGCGGCGATGCCACCCTGCTCATCCACAAGGGCTATGAGCTCGAAAACGGCAGCACATGGGTGAGCACCCCTTCGGCCAATCACGAAGAGCAAGTCATCAAGGACCTGCTCCAGCGCGTCGACGCCGAACATCCCCGCCGCTGGCACGAAGTGGTTGCCGAATGGCGCGGCGTTTCGGAGGAAACCACCACCGGCGTGCACCGTTTATATAAGATGTACGAAGCCAGAACGCTGCTGGTCCCCGCCATCAACGTCAACGATTCGGTCACCAAGTCGAAGTTCGATAACCTGTATGGCTGCCGCGAATCGCTGGCCGATGGCATCAAGCGCGCCACCGACGTGATGGTGGCGGGCAAAATCGCGGTAGTCTGCGGTTACGGCGACGTGGGCAAGGGCTCGGCGCATTCCCTCCGCGGCATGGGCGCGCGCGTCGTGATCACCGAAATCGATCCCATCAACGCCCTGCAAGCCGCCATGGAGGGATTCGAAGTCACCACCGTTGAAGATACCCTGGGCCGCGGCGATATCTACGTCACCTGCACCGGCAACTGCGAAATCGTCACCCTCGAGCACATGCGGAAAATGAAGGACCAGGCCATCGTCTGCAACATCGGCCACTTCGATAACGAAATCCAGGTCGATCGGCTCAACGCTTCCGGCGCGCTGCGCACCAACATCAAGCCGCAGGTGGACCGCTACACCTTCCCCGGCGGTAACAGCATCTTCGTCCTGGCCGAAGGCCGCCTGGTGAACCTGGGATGCGCCACCGGCCATCCCAGCTTCGTGATGAGCAACAGCTTCTCCAACCAAACCCTGGCGCAGCTCGATCTTTGGAAGAATCGCGACAGCTACAAGCCGGGCGTCTATACCCTGCCCAAAAAGCTGGACGAGGAAGTGGCGCGCCTGCACCTGGAAAAGATCGGCGCCAAGCTCACCACCCTCACTCCCAAGCAGGCCGATTACCTCGGCGTGCCGGTGGAAGGCCCGTACAAACCGGAGCATTACCGTTATTGAGCCCGCCGTCGCGGATGCAATTTGCGTTACAGTGAAATGAATTCCCGCAGGAGAAAAACATCTTGGCAGAAAATCAAAACTATCTTTTTACTTCGGAATCGGTAACCGAAGGCCACCCCGATAAAATTGCCGACCAGATTTCCGACGCCGTGCTGGATGCGGTGCTGGCGGACGATCCCACCGGCCGCGTGGCTTGCGAAGTTCTGGTGACCACCGGCACGTGCATCGTGGCCGGCGAGATCACCACCAAGACTTACGTGGACGTGCCCAGAATCGCGCGCGGCACCATCGAACACGTCGGCTACAACGACGCCAGCTTCGGTTTCGATTCCCACACCTGCGGCGTGCACAACCTGATCCAGTCGCAATCGCCCGATATCTCCATGGGCGTCGACATCGGCGGGGCCGGCGACCAGGGGCTGATGTTCGGCTTTGCCTGCGACGAAACTCCCGAGCTGATGCCGCTGCCCATCATGATGGCTCATAAGCTGGTGCGCCGCTTGAGCGAAGCGCGCCGGGAGGGCGAGTTGGACTTTCTCCGGCCCGATGGCAAAAGCCAGGTCAGCGTGGAGTACGTCAACAACCGGCCCAAGCGCATCGAAGCGGTCGTGATCTCCACCCAGCACAGCCCCGATATTTCCATCGAGAATCTGCGTGCAGAAGTGAAGAAGTACATCATCGACCCGGTGATCCCGTCGGACATGGTGGATTCCGGAACCAAGTACCACATCAATCCCACCGGCCGCTTCGTGGTGGGCGGACCGCACGGCGATACCGGCTTGACCGGCCGTAAGATCATCGTCGACACCTACGGAGGGATGGGCCGCCACGGCGGCGGTGCGTTCTCCGGCAAGGACCCGACCAAGGTGGACCGCTCGGCCTGTTACATGGCGCGCTACATCGCCAAGAACCTGGTAGCCGCCGGCCTCGCCACGCGCTGCGAAGTGCAACTGGCTTATGCCATCGGCGTGGCCGAGCCGGTTTCGGTGACCGTCAATACCTTCGGAACCGGCGTCATTCCCGATGCGCGCTTTACCGATCTGGTGCGCGAGAACTTTCCGCTCACCCCGCGCGCCATTATCGAAACTCTGAAGCTGCGCCGCCCCATCTACCGCGCCACCGCCGCGTTCGGACACTTCGGGCGCACCGAAAGCACCTTCACCTGGGAAGCCACCGACAAAGCCGGGACGCTGAAGGAACAAGCCGCCGTAGCCCAGGCCGTCGGGCTATAGACCGTGGGGCAGGCCATCGTTTTATGTGGTCTGCCCGTCAGCCTTATCCCCCGGGACCGCCCGAAATGCCCTCTGCCCCCACCTCCCCCGGCAACCTCATCGGCCGCTTTCTTCTCTTCACCATTCTGCTGATCGTCTACGGTTCGCTTTTCCCTTTTCACTTCGGCGTGCGCGTGGAAATCCCGCACCCGTTCTGGACGCTCACCCACAACTGGCCGCCCATCGACCGATATTTCTACCGCGACGCCGTCGTCAATCTTTTGCTTTACATGCCGCTCGGCATCCTGGCTTTCGCCTGGCTGATGGAGAAGCCGAAGGAAAAGCTGTCAGCGCTCCCTGCCGCCGCTCTCGCCCTCGCCGCTGGCGCGCTGCTCTCGGGCTCGATGGAGTTCCTGCAAGCGTTTGACCGGCCGCGCGAGCCATCGCCCATGGATCTGGTCACCAACGTCCTCGGCACGGCGGCCGGAATCGCATTGGCGCGAACCTACCGGAATGCGCTGGCCCGTTTCAGCCACCACCCCGCGCTCAAAGCCGCCTTCCGGCCCAGCGGCGCGTGGCTCCTGCTGCTGTTTTGGACCGCCAGCGAACTCTGTCCCCTTTTCCCCAACCTGAGCCCATTCGTTTTTCGTCACAAATTGGCCGCACTGGCAAATCTTGCCGCGTTCCACTGGGCGGACGCGGCAACCGTCGCCGTCGATTGCCTCGCCGTGGCGTGCCTGTTGGAGGCGGTCGCCGGCGCTCGAGCGTCGCGATACCTGCTGCCCTTGGTTCTTCTTTTCGTGCCCGCCAAAATCCTGATTCAGGATCGCACCCTGCAGCTTGCCGAAGTCCTGGGCGCGGTGTGCGCCGGTTTGGCTTGGGGATTCGGTTTCTGGCGCTACCGCCGCCACACGCTTGTGGTGGCCTGGCTCGCCGTGGCGTCTCTGCTCGTTCGCGGCCTCGCGCCATATCGCTGGAGCGCGGCCGCCGGCCCCTTTTCCTGGATTCCCTTTGCCGCCACGCTCAGTTACGATTACGCCGCCGCCATGCAGCCGATCCTCCAAAAAGGGTTTCTCTACGGCTCGAGCATCTGGCTGTTTTGGGCCGCTGGCCGCCGTCGCCTGGCGCCAGCCATCGGCATCGCCGCGCTGCTGGCGGCGATCGAATTCGCCCAGCGTTGTCTGCCCGGCCGAACCGCCGAAATCACCGACCCCGTCTACGCCCTGCTCTTAGCCATGATGCTCCAATGGCTCGAAACTCGTCGTGGCGCGGGCCGTCAGGCCTGCTGAGCCGAGAGTAGAGTCATCTCGGCCTTTCTTTCTAATCGAGATCGAAATCCCGCACCGGCGGCGGAGCGTCGGGATTATCCTTGGCGCGCTGAAACAGCTCGTCGAACTTCTTCTCCAGCACCTTGCCGTGCTGCTTTTGCGCCTCCACCTGCTTGCGGAATACCTCGTCGCGCCGCGCCCCTTCGCCCTTTAGCTTCGCCACCTCGGCAGCCAGGTCGGAGATGGCCGGCGGTTTTTCCAGAACTGTATGGGCGATGACCGCGCGCGTCTCGGGGTCGATCTTCAATACCGCCTCGCAGCACGGGCACTCCACCTCGAACATCGCGTTTGCTTTCGCCATGTTCTCATCGTACCGTGGAGCAGGCGTTTTCGCTTGCAACTCTTCGAGCCTGAACTACGTCAGGCCCGAAAGCAGACGGTTGTAAAGGGGATTTGGGGATTAACCGAGGGGTTCAAATTCAACGAGGAGTCGAAGGGTAGGCTTGGTGTGGGCAACCGTCTCTTTTCGGGCCTGATCTCCTTGTTTCACGCCCTCCCTTCTAGCAATCGCCGTTCCAAAAGCTAAGTGCCGTAAATCCAGTCAGCGCGCATCTGGTGGTGGTGGTGGTGTCAGCCAACTTGGCACCAACCCTGTACATTTTGTGTTTCCCTATGCACCGGCTTACCGGTCGCAACCGCGATGTTATAGTGTCCCTTGTGACCCCGCAAGCCGAGTCGGTTCTGGAATTGTTCCGCTCCACGGGTGCGTACCTGGAAGGCCATTTTCGCCTCACCAGCGGATTGCACAGCGCCGAATATCTGCAATGCGCCTTGGTGCTGCAGCATCCTCCCGCGGCCGAAAAGCTGGGAAGGCTCTTGGCCGAGGAACTGCGCCGCGTCGCAGCCGGCTCCATCGGCCTGGTCATCTCCCCCGCCCTGGGCGGCCTCATCATCGGCCATGAAGTGGCGCGCGCCCTGGGAACCCGTTTCCTTTTTACCGAACGCGATGCCGCCACCGGCAAAATGGTCCTGCGCCGGGGGTTTTCCCTCTCGCCCGGCGAGCGGGCCGTGGTGGTGGAGGACGTTATCACCACCGGCGGCAGCACCCGGGACGTAATAGAAGTTCTCCACCAGTCGGGCGCCCACGCGCTCGCCGCCGGCTCTATCGTCGATCGCTCCGGCGGCCGTGCCGACGTCGGCGTTCCCCGCGCCGCCTTGACCACCCTTCAGATCGCCGCCCACTATCCCGAACAGTGCCCCCTCTGCCTCCGCGGCGTGCCCCTGGTCAAGCCCGGTTCCCGGCCGGCCTGATTAAGATTAAGGGAATGCGCCGCATTTTGATCCGCCTCGCCTACGATGGCTCCGGATTTCACGGCTGGCAGGTGCAGCCCGGCCTTCCCACCATTCAAGGCACGCTGGAAGAAATCCTTTCCGCAATGGAAGGCCGCCCGGTGCATGTCGCCGGTTCCGGCCGCACCGATGCCGGCGTGCATGCCCTCGCCCAGGTGGCCGCATTCAGCCTCGAGAATCCCATCCCGCTGCCCAACCTCCAACGCGCCGTCAATCGCCTGCTCCCGCCCGCCATCCGCATTCTTTCCGCCGACGAAGCCGCGCCCGGCTTTCATCCCCGCTTCGCCGCCCAAGCCAAAACCTACGAGTACCGCATCGTACGCAGCCCCGTCTGCGCCCCCTTCGAGTGGCCCTACGCCCATCATTATCCCTATCCGCTCGACGAGGCCAGCATGGTCCGCCTGGCCGAATTCTTCACCGGCACGCACGATTTCTCCGCCTTCGCCGCCGCCGACGACCGCGACGAGCTGGAACAGTCCAAGGTCCGCACCATTTTCTCCTCCGTCCTGGACCCCGCTCCCGGCCGGCTCACCTACCGCGTCCGCGGCAGCGGATTCCTCAAACACATGGTGCGCAACCTGGTCGGCACTCTCATCGAAGCCGGTCGCGGGAATCTCAGCCCCGATGCCTTCCCCGCCCGCTCCGGCCCTACCGCCCCGGCCAAAGGCCTCTTCCTGGTCTCGGTCGAGTACGGTGACACAGGCTTCAGCCGGCTTTAGCCTGTGGAGCAACGGCTTTAGCCGGTGAAGCGTCGGCTGCCAGGCCGATGTTCCGTAGCGCCGGCGATCTCGTCGCCCGTGCATTTCCGCTCCAGTGGCTCGCCATAGACTCGGATGCGGTGGGACAGACGATCGTCTTTTGTCGTCTGTCAAGCGGCTGCCACCGGGCGAGGGGTCTGTCCCACCTTCGGATCTCCGAACCCCAGCCCAGCGTGCCGTGAAAAGCGAAAAGCCCAAGCCAGGCAGTCCTCTGCCATCAGAATGCCCCCGAATAGGTGACCGGAGTAAAGCTGATGGATCCGTCTGACGGGTTCTTGAACTGGATCGGCACACTGACCGACGCCCCCGGCGCCAGCGTCGCCGCCGACACTAAGATGTAAGGGTTGCCGCTGAACACGCTGGTAGCGTTCATCATCGTCGCGTTGGAAGACAGGTTCGTCAATACAACCTCGATGGGCCCGCCGATCGGCGCAACGCTCGTGTTCCGCACCGTGAGGGTGGCCGTCCAGAGGCTCGTGGCGTGATTCACCGCGAAACCGGTCTGAGTCACGCTTACCTGCCCCGATACGTTGAGGACAACTGCCAACGTATGCGTAGCGTCGCTGCTGGTGGCGAAGTTCCCGCCTGCGTTGTACGTTGCGGTAATGGTGTACACTCCCACCCCCGTGCCGCCCGGCAGCACAAACATAGCGCTGGCGCTGCCCCCGCTCACCGTCCCGGAAATAACCGAAGACCCCACCTGGGTAGCGCCTCGGAATACCGCGAACGTGACTGTCCCGGCATTCACCGTGCCCGCCCCGCTGCTCACCGTCGCCGTCAGCGTCACGTTCTGACTGCTCGGACTGAACGGCGCGGTGACACTGGACGCCATTGTCATCGTGCCCGCCGCGTTCACCGTTAAACTATGCTTAGTGTCGCTGCTGGTGGCAAAGTTCCCGCCTGCGTTGTAAGTTGCGGTGATGGTGTATCCTCCCACCCCCGTGCCGCCCGGCAGCACAAACATAGCGCTGGCATTGCCGCCACTCACCGTCCCGGAATTGACTGGGGATCCCACCGGGGTACTGCCTTGCGATACCGCGAACGTGACTGTCCCAGCATTCACCGCGCCCACCCCGCTGCTCACCGTCGCCGTCAGCGTCACGTTCTGACTGCTCGGACTGAACGTCGCGGTCGCGTTGGACGCGCTT
>Ga0187848_10001583_pt1 | contig 19180 bp, 23 predicted proteins | sample June2016WEW_4_40_FD_132424 | JGI IMG/M metagenome (GOLD analysis project Ga0187848, IMG submission 132424) | Peatland microbial communities from SPRUCE experiment site at the Marcell Experimental Forest, Minnesota, USA - June2016WEW_4_40 | ecosystem: Environmental > Terrestrial > Soil >... | reverse complement strand
GCTTTTACCTCGTGCGCAAAATGCACTACCGCTACCGCTTTCAAGTGGGCGACGGCTTCGTGGATCGCGCCAAAGTGCTCAAGGAATTCCTCGTCCATGATTATCCCTGCTGCGTTCCCAGCGGCATCATGTACCGCGCCGAAGCGGTGCGGCGGGCCGGCGGGTTCGACACCAAAAGCGATTTCGCGCTGGACCTGGATTTGGACATGCGCATCGCCATCCATCATGATTTTTACTACATTGACCAGATTCTTTCCTCCTTTCGTTACACGCCCATTTCCCTGACCTCGGCGATGCACTCCTCGGGCGCCAACGTGGCCGTCTTTTACTACATCACGCGCAAAATTCTGGCCGATCCGGCGGCCATGAAGTTGTTTCCCCCCGCGGAACAAAAGAAATTGGCGCGGGACAGCCTCTTTTTCTGTTCCTGCCGGGCCTTGCTGCTCAACGGCATGGCCGGAGTGCGCGCGCGCAACTGGAAAATCATCACCCAAACCCTTCGCCTGATATTCCGGGAGGACCCTTATTGGTGGAACAAAATTCGCCTGCCCTGGTTTGTGGCGCGCGAAATCTGTCATTCCTTCGTGCCGCCGGCCAAACCGTTGCCCAGGGAATGAGGCCCGCCTCAGGCCGCCTTGGCGCGGGCTTTGGCATGGAGCCTCCGCCCCGGCCGGACCCGCCCGCGGGTCAGCCGCGCTTGCGACCGCTCCCGCTTTTGCAGGAGATAGCTCGGCGCGCCGCGCAGGCGCCGGTGATAATTCAGGCGCGCCCGCATCCGCTCGCGGGCCTTGATGGTGTGCTTGAGGCAATAGACGCCAAGGGCCGGTTTGCCGCAGGTCAGGCAAATGCCGTGCGCCTTTTTTCGCAGCATGTGAATCTGTTGCCGCGACATGGGGGCGCCATCGGCCTTCGTCATGCCGGTGAATCTGTCGCGGATTTTTTTTCTGCTCCAAGTTGTTTTCATGACTTTGTTCAATAACTGTGCCATTCACTGTAAACTACTTTTGTCTGAAACGCGAGCGCGGTTCTCAATTATTTTAATCCGCTCACGTCGCCGGGATGTAACGCTGCAGCAGGAGGGCGAGGACGAACCAGAGCAGAAAAAGGCCGGCCTGCGGCCGGGTCAGGTCCGCCACCGCCAGCAGGTCCACCAGGGTGATGCCGGCGAGCAATCTGGCCACGGCATAGCCGACCTTGGGCTCCGCGCGCCAAAAGGCGTGGCGCAACGCCCAGAGCATCCAGACCACCAGCACCAGGGAAAGAACGTTGCCGGTCGGCCGCGTCAAGCCGTCGTCACACAATCCGGCCAGCGCCAGCGGCGCGGCCAGGAAGACGCCCGGCCAATACGGGGCCGGCCCGCGCCCGCTTTCCTTGCGCGCCAGCCAGCTCAAACCCATGACGTAAGAGGCCAGGGCCAGCCCGCACCACAACACAATGCCCGTCACCCCATCCCGCGCCAGCGAAGCGGACACCAGATAGAGGAACAAGCGGCACGCCCCCAGCAAAACCGGCGACGCACCCGCCCATTTGTGAATGAGATTGTAAAGAAGAATGCAGCCCGTGAGCAGCAAGGTGAAAACCGCGGTGGTTGTGCCCGCCGAAATCAATCCGGCCGCGCCCAGGGCCAGCAGGGAAGAACCCCATTGCCAGGTTTCTCTTTCACTGATCGCGCCCGAGGGAATGGGCCGGGAGCGGCGGTTTTGCCGGTCGAAGTTCGCGTCAAAAGCGTCGTTGAGAAACATGCCGCCGAGGTAAAGAAGAGTTGCGGCCAGCGAGAGGCGAAGCCATTGCCAGCAAGGCCCGCCGCCGGCGAGCCACCAGCCGGCCAGGCAGTTGGACCAGATGGTGGGCAAGTTGGAAACGCGCCCCAATTCCAGGAGCGTCCGAGATTTGGATGGCGGACGGAGCAGGTTCACAAGGTGCGGCGGCTCACGCCAGGCGGCGCTGCCGCAGTTCGCGCAGGCACCATTCATATTCGGCCGCCAATTGGTCCACCACGCTCCGGCTTTTCAAGGCGGGCGGCAAGACCCCCCAAGTGTAGGTTTCCATTTCCAGATGGGAACACAGAGAGGGGTTGGCTTGCAAGGCATCCAGCACGCCGAGGAGGTGATCCGAGGTAGTGTCGAACCATTCACCTGGCGGGGTGTGGAGCGGAAGGTGGAAATGAACGCGGGCTTCTTCCCATTGCGGATTGCGGATTGGGGATTGCGGATTTAAGAAAACATCAAGGTCGCGGCAGCGGATTAGCCCGCCGGCCGCGTTGCGGGCGACCACTTGATGCAGGTAAATGTCGTCGGCAAATGCGGCCAATTCCGCAATCCGCAATCCGCAATCCGCAATCCGCAATTTCAAGGCGTTGCTGAGATGAATTTTGCTGATCCTGACCCGGTGACTTTGCAGAAGGGCCAGGGCCTCCGCCGCCTCCTCAAATTCCACGGCCAAATGGCAGGTGTCGTAGTTGACGCCCAGAAACTCATCCAGGCGGGCATCGCCGGGATGTTCCCCGCGCAGGCGGTCGAAGAAATCCACCGTTTCGCGCGTGGTTTCGAGCAGGCCCAGCGGCTCCGGCTCCAAGCCCAGATGCAGCTCGCGGCGCGCGCGCGCGGCCGCCTCAGAAATATGTTTGACGCAGGCGTGGAGATGGCCGCGAATGGCGGCGAGCTGTTCCGGTGCGGTGATGAATTCCTTGAACGAACCCGGCAGGGTGCTGACGCTTCCGGCCACCCCTTCGGGCAGCAATTGGGCCAGCAGGTCGAACAGCCGGTTGGTATATTCGAGCCGCTCCGGCGATGTCCAGTCGGGCAAATAGACCCGCTCCTTGACGCGCCCGCCGTGAAACCGGCCGAAGGCAAATCCGTTGATGGTGAAAACGTAGCAATCATGGCGCTCCAGCCAGCGGCGAAAACGCAGCAGTTCGGCCGGCTCGCTCAATTGGCGGGAAGCCTGGTCGCTCAGGCGCAGCCCGATGGCATAGGGGCGGCCGGGGCAAACGCGCACGCGCACCGCCAGGGTGTATTGCTCCAGGGCGGCCAGGGTTTCCGGCCAGGTTTCCGCCGGATGAATATTCGTGCAGTAGGCGAGATGATGGCCGCGGGGTAGGAGCATGGGAAACTTGAAGGTTTCGGAAGTGTCCTAATTCGAACCCTGATTGTTTCGTCTTGACAGGGACCACCACAGCATGGCCAACAGCGCCAGCACAACCGCGGCTGAAATCCAAACGCTGACGTGCCGCACTACCCCGGTCAGCATCACGGTGCCGGCTCCATTGGTTACAATTACAATATTTGTCATTTTGTTGTCAGCGCTTTTAGTCCATCGCCAGTTTGAATTTGGGCGATTGGCTGAGGAATTTCAGCGGGTTGCCGTGCAACATGCGGTCCACCGCGGCGGCGCTGTGGCCGCGCCGCCGCATTTCCAGGGCGGCGCGCGGCACGGCCAGCGGCACGCTCACGCCCCAGTCGCACGCGCTGTTCATCCAGAGCCGCTCCGGGCCGTAAGTTTCGATCATGTCAATGGCCCGCGCCGCCGTGCATTTGGATTCCGGGTAAAGCGTCATGCCGGCCCAGAAGCCGGCGTCCAGCGCCAGCCTGATGGTGTGTTCCTCGACATGATCAATGATGACGCGGGCCGGATTGATCCGCCGGTCGCTTTTGATGGCGTCAACAATGAGGCGGGTGCCCTTAAGCTTGTCTTCCAGATGCGGGGTGTGAACCAGGATGAGTTGCCGGCAACGGGCCGCCAAATCCACCTGCTGCTCGAACACCTTCAATTCGTTGCGGCTGTTCCGGTTCAAGCCGATCTCGCCGATGCCGAGGACATTGGGGCGATCCAGGAATTTGGGAATTATTTGTATGACCTCCGCCGCCAGCTTCAAATCCTCGGACTCCTTGGGATTGAAGCAGAGCCAGGCGAAATGAGGCAGGCCGAATTTGGCGGCGCGGCGCGGCTCATGTTCGGTCAACTGGCAAAAATAATCATGAAAACCCTCGACCGATGCGCGATCAAACCCGGCCCAAAAGGCCGGCTCGCAAACCGCCTCGCAACCCGCCGTGGCCAGGGACAGATAATCGTCCGTCGTCCGGCTGACCATGTGGGCGTGAGGTTCAATGAAGCGCATGATTTTTTAATTTCGGATTGCGGATTGCGGATTGCGGATTTTTTGCCGCGAGAGAACACAAAAGAGCGCAAAGGAAAGGCCTTTTGTCTCTGGGTTCCTTGCGTTCTGTTGCGGCAGATGCTTTTTCATGCGAATTGCTGGTTGGGAAGGTGAGACCTCCTCAAACCCTAATCTCATTCCATCCTCTATCCTCCATCCGCCCTCTTCGACTTCTTCCCGGGCCAGGCCCCGCAGGCGCTTTTGTTGCCGGCGGCTTGGATGGGCTGGGTGGTGGGATCGCTGAGACTGAGGAGCACGCGCCGGGCGCGGTCGGGGCGGCGCGAGCGCAAGCGGCCCAGCGCGGCGCGAAAGGACTTGAGGCGGAAATCATCCGGCCCGTCCGCCCGTTGCGCGCGATCGAGAAAGGAGGCGACATCAATTAACTTGGACCGCGCCTCCACAAAATAAAGGTCCAAAACTTGCCGGCGTGTCATAGTTTTCAAAAAATAATCAAGGCGATGGCAGCGTACATTTTCCGCAGGCCACTGGCAACGACGATGAATGGGAAGAAAGTGGAGTGATGGGGCGCAGGAAATGCAGAATGCAGAATGCAAAATGCAAAATGGAAGGCCTCGGCGAATGGAGGTGAAATTGGTCCATTGGTGCGCTTCGGAGAACATAAAAGAATGCTTTGATTTGGCTTGATTTGGCTTGATTGACCTTGCTTGGGAACGACCCATTTTGAGTGTAAATAGTTCATGGAAAGGCACTTGAGTTGATTTGCGGCGAAAAGACTCAAAACGGGCGGTAGGAGGCATAATCGTGGTGCCGGGATCATAATGTACACTAAGTTTGTAGAGGATTGAATGATTCTGGAGTGGTGGAGTGTTGGAGCGATGGAATGCTGGCACAGACGCAAGAGAACAGAAGCAAACGAACGAAACGAAGTGGCATGGAAGCCGGGGATGACGAATGCAGCGCAGGGGAATACCGTCCTGGTCCCGCTCCCGCCGCCGTCTGATTCCACTGTCGCCATTCCCGTCCTCACTATGTAAAATTTAGCATATAATGGCGGGCTGTCAAGGGGCCGAGTTTGCATGGGCGCAGACGAATCAAAAGTGGCGCGGTTGGGTGAGGCGGGACGCCCCTTTGCGAAAGCGGCGCTGTCGCGCCCGCACTCCATGACCTGTCGGCACCTCGGCCGCGCGCCCTGAACGCGAAGCGTCGTGGAGTGTGGGCCGCCAGTCCCGCTTTGGGCTGGAATTCGGGAAATGCCCGGTCCCTCTTTGCGGAAACGACCCTGGGCTTGAACCGGATTGGCACAAGATGAACGAGTGTTTGCCGGTTTCGTGGAGAACTTGCTGCGCCCGTCGTGAAGAGAAGGATTATATGCGAAGAGGAGCGACCTGTTTGGGAAGACGAGACCTGAGCCCGCGGGGGCGCGTGTGGTCCCCGGAAACAGGAAAAGGCGGCGGAATGATCGGGGATGGGGTTGCGGGGCGGGGCTGAAGATGGCAGTGTTCGGAGGGCGGAAAGACTGGTCCCGCTTGGCGAAAGCGGCGGAGATTGGAACAACAGAATTGCTTTCGCCTTCACGGCGGGGCGGCCGCACTCCAAAGTTGAGGCGTGATGTGAAAAACTTGCTGAAGGCATTCTATCTGCTGCCGGTGGTTGTCGTGCTGGGCGTGGTTCTCTGTTTGGTGTGGAACCGGGCCAAACCGCCGCCCGTGCATGTCATGTCCGGGCGTCCCTTTGCCACGACGCCGATTACCAATCTGACGGCCAATTTCTTCACGTCGGAGAGCCATTTAGGCCCGGCCGCCAACGATGTCTTCATTGAGTTCCGCGACGCCGGCGGGAGGCTGGTGGATGTCGGGGATGTCAGATTTGAACTGGTTCTGAGCGGGCCAGGCTCGATCCTGCACAGCATTTTCAAAGTCCTGCGCACCTCGACCCCCGGGCAGTATCGGGTGACCGTGCAACCGCAGATCGTCGGGGATTGGCAGGCCAAACTGATCATCATCGGCCCCCCGACCCATGCCGAAGCCGGCTTTCCCGTGACGGTGAAGTGAAAGTCCGGCGCTCGTAGAGCGCCGCTACAGGATGGTGAAGGCAGCTTTCCCGCGATGGTGAAGTGAAAGCCGCCATGAGTGTCATAATGTCCCACTGGAACTGCGTCTGCATTTTTGAATAAGAGACATAATGGCACTATTCAGGGTTCTGTATGGATTCTGCAATTATTCTCAAGTGACTGATAATTAACATATTAAACAAGAACAGCACGGCAAACGATTGTTTGGCATGACATTGGCTGTATAAGGATTCAGTGGAAAACACGATTACGAATGAAACTGAAAACGAAAAATCAGAAAGGATTGATTATTTATGACACTGACAAGATGGCAACGACCTGATGGATATGGCGTGGCTCCGTGGGGCCGGAGTTACAGTCTGCCAAGCGACTTGAGCCAACTGCTCCAATCGTTCGGCAACGTCTTCGACTCCCCTTTGGACGCCAGCCTTGCAACACAATGGCCGGGCGGACGGCTCCCTGCGGTGGATGTCCACGACGGCAAAGACACGGTGACGGTCAAGGCGGAGCTTCCCGGCATGAAGAAGGAGGACATTGACGTCTCGCTGCAGGATGGCGTCCTGACCCTGTCGGGCGAACGCAAAGGCGGCCGCGATGAGGCGAATGGCGGGGTGTCGCGTTCCGAGAGGTGGTTTGGCCGGTTTGAGCGGAGCATCAGCCTGCCTTACGCGGTGGAGGCCAAGACGATCAAGGCGACCTACACCGATGGCGTCCTGACCATTGAACTGGCCAAGGCGGAAGAGGCCAAGCCGAAACAAATCAAAATCGAATTCAATTAACGCAGGTTAAATCAACCGGGCCGGCGGCGGGGGAAAAATCCCGGCCCGGCCCAATCAACAAAAAGGAAACATTTATTTATGAGCACAGTTGTCAATAGGAATACAGAGCAGGCGGCCCCGGTCCAGCCCGCGGCGGCCGAGTGCGAACGCGAATACATCCGTCCGGCGGTGAACATCTACGAGACGCAGGAAGGCTACGTCCTGGAAGTGGAATTGCCGGGAGTCAACAAAGAAGGCGTGAGCGTCCATTTGGACGGGAACCTGTTGACGGTGGAAGGCCGGCGGGCGGCGCCAGCCCAGCCGGAGGGCGGGTTTTTTTACCGTGAATCCAGCGGGGCGGATTTTCAACGGGTCTTTGAAGTGGACCCTGCGATTGAGGCCGGGAAAATCAGCGGGCGGATGGAGCAGGGCATACTGACCCTGACGCTGCCCAAAGCGGAGGCGGCCAAACCGCGCAAAATCGCCGTCGCGTAAAACGCGGGACCTTTCAGTGGGGATTAAAAAGCACGAACCCGGCGCGCCTGAGCGTGTCCGAGGTTCGTGACTTTTTCTTTTTAGCTTTACTTATTTTGCATCCTCCCGAGGGTGACAGAAACCGGTGGATGATGAAGAAACCCGGAGCGGGCGGGAGCGGAGGGCGGGAGGGGATTTTATGCAAGTATTTGAATTCAAAACACTTGCAAATCAGCCAGCCTCACTTCGTGTGGCAGCGGGTGGGATTGGCAAGACCATGAGAACACTTAACGCCGCGCCGATTATTGCCGTCATTTGAATAGACATATCCTGTCGTATGAAATCGCGCCCTTGTTTTTTTAAAGAAAACGGGGATAGTGACAGTTTAGACAAACATGAAGACCGGCCTGGTCATAAATGAGGATCGCGAGTTTCGGCGTGCCGTGGCGAGTTGGTTGAAGGAACGGGACTGGACCGTTCTGGAAGCCGAGGAACGCGGGACGGGCCTGGAATTATCCCGGCAACATCCTCCGCAACTGGTGCTGTGCGATTTGCTCAAACCGCGCGGCAACGGGCCGCAGTTTTGCCGCGATCTGCACCAACTGGACCCGGCCAATCCGTGCGTGATTATTGCCACCGGCAACGGCTACGCCCCGGAACGCTTTCATTCGCTGGAAGCCGGGGCGGACGAATACCTGGCCCGCCCGCTGGACTTTGAAAAGTTTTCGGCCATCCTGGCGCGGCGTTCCGGGGCGCCGCCGGCGGCCGCGGCGGGGCCGGGGCCAGCGCCGGGAAGCGCGCGGCTCAAGTTCTGGGGCGTGCGCGGCTCGATCCCCACGCCCGGGCCGGGGACGGCCTATTACGGAGGGAACACGGCGTGCGTGGAAGTGCGGGTGGGGGAGGACATCATAATACTTGACTCTGGCAGCGGCATCCGGCCGCTGGGCCGGGCGCTGGCGGCGGAATTTAAGAGCCAGCCCATTCACCTGAGCGTGCTGATCACCCACACCCATTGGGACCACATCCAGGGATTCCCGTTTTTCATGCCGGCCTACGATCCGAAGAACCAGATCACGGTGGTTGGATTTGAGGGGGCGCGGCAGGGATTGCAGAGCACGCTGTCGAGCCAGATGGAAAGCCCCTACTTTCCGATCACCATGCATCAAATGCCCGGGCAGGTATCCATCCAGGAAGTCAAGGGGCTTGACTTCAAAGTCGGGGCGGTGCCGGTGCGCGCGCAGTTTCTCAATCATCCGGGCGCCTGCACGGGCTACCGGCTGACGACGCCGGGCGGGGACATCTGCTACCTGCCGGACGTGGAACTGAGCCAGCGGCTGCGGGCCAACCCGGAGGAGCCGGCCGCCATGCTGGATACCGAAGAACGCAAATTCGCCAGCGAGCAGGACCTCAAAGTCGTCGAATTCATCCGGGACGCCGAAGTGCTGATCCTGGACTCGCAATACAACGCGGCGGAGTACCGGGCACACATCGGCTGGGGCCACAGTTGCGCGGAAGACAGCGTGGCCTTCGCGATCCAGGCCAACGTCAAGCGCCTCTTCATGTTTCATCATGATCCCGACCACGACGACGAGGAGATTTCGCGGATGGTGGCGCGGGCGCGGCGCACTGCGGCGCGGCGCAATTCCCCCGTCCTGGTGGAAGCGGCCCGCGAGGGCTTTGAATTAGTCCTGCATCCCGCCGGCAAAAACCTTTGATGTTTGCGGCCAAAGCGTGCAAGCTTTGGGCGCGCGACCCATCCCGGTGAAAGCAGAGGGGCGGGAAGCGCCCGCGCCCCGCGCATGAAGACCGCCTTGCTAATAGATGAGGACCGGGTGGTCCGAGAATCGCTCGCCCAATGGCTGCGCCAGGCCGGGCTGGCGGTGATCGAAGCCGCCGATGGGGAAACGGGCCGCGACCTGGCCCTGACCCACAAACCGGACCTGATCCTCTGCGATCAACTGGCCCCCCGCTGCAACGGTTTCCAACTCTGCCGTTTTCTGCGGGCCCGGCCGGGGCCGCATACCCGCGCCCTGTTTGTCCTGACCACCAGCGGCGGTTACGGGGTGGACCGGCACGGGGCGGTCGAAGCCGGGGCCGACGAATATCTGGTCAAACCTGTTTTGGAGCAGGACTTGGACCGGCTGCTGGAAAAGTTCCGCGGCAGCGGCAACACTACCGTCTTCCTGCCGCGGCCCGCCAAAAAAGGCCCCGGTCCGTCCGCCCCTGCCGGCCCCGGAGCGATCCCGCCCGGGCCGGCGACGGTCCGTTTCTGGGGCGTGCGCGGCTCGCTGCCCACCCCCGGGCCGTCCACCGTCCATTATGGCGGCAACACATCGTGCGTGGAAGTGAGGGCGGACGGGCAGTTGATAATACTGGACGCCGGCACGGGCATCCGGGGACTGGGGCTGAGCCTGGCGGCGGAATTCAAAGGGGTGCCGCTGAGCATGACGCTGCTGATCAGCCACACGCATTGGGACCACATCCAGGGACTGCCCTTTTTTGACGCGGCCTACAATCCGGCCAACAGGCTGCGGATCGTCGGCTACGAAGGGGCGCAGGCGGGCCTGCACACGGCGCTTTCCAGCCAGATGGAAAGCCCATACTTTCCGGTGGGGTTCCAGCAACTGCCGGGGCACATCACCATCGAGGAAATGAAGGACGCGTCCTTTTTCATCGGCCCGGTGGAGGTGAAAACAATATTTCTGAACCATCCCGGCGTGTGCGTCGGTTACCGCCTCAACACCAGCGGGGGCGCCATCGCCTATCTGCCCGACAACGAGCCATTTCAGCGCTACAAATACCACACCGGCCAGCCGGAAATCGCGGGCTCGACGGAATTTCTGCGCTACGCCCAGCGGATGGACGAGCGGCTGGCGGACTTTATCCGGGGTTCGGAAGTGCTTATACTTGACTCGCAATACGATCTGGCCGAGTACCAGAGCCGCGCCGGCTGGGGCCACGGCTGCGTGGACGACGCCGTGGCCCTGGCGGCGCAGGCGGAGGTCAAGCGGCTTTTCCTGTTTCATCACGATCCCTCCCACAACGACGAGAAGATCACCCAGATGGCGGAGTGGGGCCGGGCCTTCGTGGCGACCCTGCACGTCACCATGCAAGTGGAGGCCGCCCGCGAGGGCCTGGAAGTCGTCCTGCAACCCGCCCCGAAATAGGGGAAGGCCTACCTGCCGGGTGCTACAAAATCCCACCGCGAAATGGATTCCAGCAATGCCGCCTTTCACCTGGCCATGGGAAGATTCGACGCGGAAAACGCGCGCGATCCGAACATGGAAGAGGTCCGCGGCCTGGCGCGCCCGCGCGAGCTGCTTTACGCGGAGCGGTTGAGCGAGTGGGTCCTGAGGCTGGCGCCCGGCGCGTCGGAAACGCTCCGCCTGGCCGCGCGCTGCCAGCATATCTGCCGCTGGATGATTCCCCGCCAATCCCGACCGATGACGCGCGCGGGTTACCTGCGCTGGCGCAATGATCTAAAAGAATTCCACGCCCAAACCGCCGCCAAGATTCTGCGCGAGGCCGGCTACGGGGAGGACATCATCCAAAAAGTGCGGGAGCTGAACCTGAAGAAGAATTTTCCGGGTGATGCGGAAAGCCGGGTATTGGAGGACGCGCTCTGCCTGGTTTTTTTAGAGTTCCAATTTGCCGCGCTGGCGGGCAAGATGGGGGAGGACAAGATGATCAACGCCGTGCAAAAGACCTGGCAAAAGATGACGCCCGCCGCGCAAGCCCTGGCGCTGGCGCTGCCGCTGGGGCCAAAAGAGAAGGCGCTGGTGCAGCGCGCCTTGCAGGGCGCCGCCCTCGCCGGCGCGTCCCCGTCCGCCGCGCCGGCCGCGGCAAAGCCCGGCGAAGGCGGGTCCACCCCGTCCACAACCTCCACCGCGTAGAGGCATCGTCCATTCCCAATTCATGAAATTATCAAAACCAAACACGGCCAATGCCTGCGTCCGCCGCTGGGTTGAAGAAACGGCCAAACTTTGCCAGCCGGACCACATTTTCTGGTGCAATGGCTCCGCCGCGGAGAAAGAAATGTTGACAGCGGAAGCGGTGGCGCAAGGGGTATTAATCCAGCTCAACCAGGAGAAGCTGCCCGGCTGCTATTATCACCGCTCCGATCCGTCGGACGTGTCGCGCAGCGAGGACCGCACGTTTATCTGCACGGAAACGGCCGACGAGGCGGGGCCGACGAATAATTGGGTGGCGCCGGCAGAGATGTACCGCAAACTCAAAGGCCTGTGCGGAGGCGCGATGCGCGGGCGCACGCTCTACGTGGTTCCCTACCTGATGGGACCGCCCGGCTCGCCGCTGAGCAAAGTGGGGATCGAGTTGACGGACTCGATCTATGTGGTGTTGAGCATGAGAATCGTCACGCGGATGGGGCAGGCGGCTTATGAACATTTGGGGGCGGGCGAAGATTTCAATCGCGGGCTGCATTGCATGTTGGACCTGGACGCGAAGAACCGCTACATCGCCCATTTTCCGCGCGACAACGCCATCATCTCCACCGCCTCCAACTACGGGGGCAACGTGTTGCTGGGCAAGAAATGTCTGGCCTTGCGCATCGGCTCGTTTCTGGCGCAAAAGGAGGGCTGGCTGGCCGAGCACATGCTCATCCTGAGCGCGCAGTCGCCCGACGGGGAAAAGACCTACGTGGCGGGGGCCTTTCCCAGCGCCTGCGGCAAGACCAACTTCGCCATGCTCGTCCCCCCGCCGCATTTCGCCGGGTGGAAGGTTCAAACCATTGGGGACGACATCGCCTGGATGAAACCCGGCCCGGACGGACGGCTCTACGCCATCAATCCCGAAAACGGCTATTTTGGCGTGGCCCCCGGGACCAATGCGGAGACCAACCCCAACGCCATGGCCACCATTTCGCACGACACGATTTACACCAACGTGGCCTTGACGCCGGATCTGGATGTCTGGTGGGAAGGCAAGACCAAAGCGCCGCCGCCGCAATTAACGGATTGGAAAGGACAGCCGTGGACGCCGGAAAGCAAAACGCCGGCGGCCAATCCCAACAGCCGATTTGCCGCGCCCATGACCAACAATCCCGCGTTTGCGGCCGAGGCCAACGATCCCAACGGCGTGCCCATCAGCGAGATAATCTTTGGCTGCCGCCGGGCCACCACCATGCCGCTGGTCTATCAGGCCTTCAACTGGATTCACGGCGTCTTTATTGGCGCCACCTTGAGTTCCGAAACCACCGCCGCCGCCACCGGGGCGGTCGGCCAGGTGCGGCGTGATCCCATGGCCATGCTGCCGTTTTGCGGCTACAACATGGGCCATTATTTCCGCCACTGGCTGAAGATGCGGAAACAACTTTTGGATCCGCCGCGCATTTTCCACGTCAACTGGTTTCGGCGCGATGGCAACGGGAAGTTTCTTTGGCCCGGATTCGGGGAGAACATGCGCGTGCTCAAATGGATTGTGGACCGATGCCACGGGCGGGCCGACGCCCGGGAAGCGGCGCTGGGCTGGGTGCCCGGCCCGCGCGACTTTGACCTGGGCGGCATGGACCATTTTGATGCGGCCAAACTGGCCAAAGCGCAGGAGATCAATGTGGAAGAATGGCGCCGGGAATCGCTGGCCCACGACGAGCTGTCGTTCAAGCTCCACTCCGATGTTCCCAAGGAACTGGCCTACCAGCGCGAACTGCTGGTGGCGCGGTTGTGATTCGATGCCAGCGCGTGACAATCTGAGGAAGAACAGACAGAATCATGGCGGGACAGAATCATATAATAGTTGACAAGAATCCCGGAATTCTGTCCCGCCGTGATTCTGCCGCCTTTTTCCTTGGACATCCATCTCGCTTGAATTAATTCGCAATTGCCATTAATCCACTTCACCGCAAGCCATGAGCGAACCGGAAGAAAGGACCCGCATTGACAGACTCTATCGAGCGAAGCGCCGCCGTGCTTCTCCGCGCGCTAGGGGGCCGCGAAGCAAGCAGGATGACGGAGCCTGGGAGCGCCGGATCGCTTATCCACAGGTTTGGCCGCGTCTCGACGCTTTCCTGCGCGACGAGGCCGCCGAGCGCGACTCCCCGCTTAACCCCAACGATCTATGAAAATTGGCTTGTTAGGCGGGTCGTTTGACCCGGTGCATCTGGGGCATCTGCTGGTGGCGCGCGCGGCGCGGGAAGAACTGGGGCTGGACAGGGTCTGTTTTATTCCGGCGGCGCAATCACCCTTCAAACCGGCCGCAACCCCCGCGCCCGCGCCGGAACGCCTGCGCTTGTTGCGGCTGGCGCTGGCGGGCGAAACGGGAACCGAAATTGACGATTTGGAAATCAGGCGCGGCGGCGTCTCCTACACCGTGGACACGCTGCGGCATTACGCGGAAAAGTACCCCGGCGCGGAGTTTTTTTATATCATCGGCGCGGACCAGACGGCGCAGTTGCCGCGGTGGCGCGAAGCCGGGGAACTGGCGCGCCTAGCGCAATTTGTGGTCGCGCCGCGTCCGGGGGAAGGGCCGGCGGAAGTTCCCCCGCCGTTTCGCGGACGGGCCTTGCGCGGGTTTGCGCTGGCGGTGTCCTCCTCCGAGATCCGGGCGCGGGTCAAGGCGGGGCTGCCGGTCACGGGCCTGACGCCGGCCGTGGTGGCGGAGGCCATTGCCAACAATCGGCTTTATCTTTGAGCGCCATGGGGTTAGGGTAAGGACGAAAAATGGAATCCAAGAAACTGGCGCTACTGTGCCGCGACCTGGCCGAAAATAAGAAGGCCGAAAACACCGTCATCCTCGACGTGCGGGATCTTTCCTCCATCACCGATTACTTCGTGATCACCTCGGGGGGGACCGAACCGCACCTGCGGGCCATCGTCAACGAGATCACCGACCGGCTGCGGGAGGAGCACGGGCTGGCGCCGCGCGCCATTGACGGGGAGGCGAGCGCGGCGTGGCAGGTGATGGATTACTTCGACGTGATTGTGCATGTGATGCGGACGGACGTGCGGGAAAAGTACGACCTGGAAGGTTTGTGGGGCGACGCGGGCAGGCTGGCGCCCCGGCGGGCGAAAGAGCGCAAGGGGAGGGGGAAGGGCCGGGCCAGGGCCACGGCGCGGGGAAAAGCAGCGGGCAAGAGGAAGGGGAAGACGGCCCCCCCCGCCTAATATTTCGACTTGACAAATGCCGGTCGCGGCCCCCGCCCCAAGGCAGGCTGGCTCCCTCCTCCGGGCGGCCCGGACTAGGGCTGCTGTTCCTTGGCGGGAATCTCCGCCGCGGCCCTCACCATGTCGCTGAGGACTTTGCTGAACTCGTCCAGGCCGGTGGAGGGGATGATGACGTTGTCACGGCGGCCATTGACGTCCTCGGTGATGCGCAGGAACCGGCCGCGGGGATTTTCCTTGAGGGTAAAGATGAAGGTCTTGCGCTCGATCTGGATCTTTTCCGTTTTTAAGGTGTCCTCGTTGACCGGGGGACGGGGAGGACCGGCGCTGTAGGACCGGTATCCCTGAGGAGATGGGCGTTCGTTTGAGATCATATCTGTATGTGTTTCACTGTCACTGTCTGTCTGTCTGTGCCTCTTCTGCGCCCGCAAGCGACGCGCTCAAATGTCAACTAACCGTGCTCAATGTAGTTAATTGGCTACATCTTACGTTACACTTTATTTATTCAATTTCAATGGCGATATGTCAACCCCGGATTTTGTCCAGGTTCAGGTTTCCGAACCGCGCGTGATCGCCCGAACGGCTGACCCGCCAGAGATAAATCAGAAGCCCGCCAATCGTCACCAGATTGCCACATTCCGAAGCCCCATGCCAAGCATTAAATGCGAGTCTGGCCTGGTCTTGCGCGGGCTTGGTGACGCTGTAATACATCTGATGGTGCAACTCCTTGAGTTTAGGCTGCATCCATAAGCCGCCGGCCAGCGACAGTCCGATCAAGAGTGCGAGCATGGCCAGGTTGCGCTGGAAAAGCGGCTTGCCGCAGTAGAGCCATTCCAGCGCCAGATGCGCCAGGCCGAGGGCGCCGCAGCAGTATTGCAGGATGAAAAAGCGGGCGAGAACCATCTGCGCGGCCAAGCCGACAATGGTCGGTCCCTTCGGCGGCACGAGGTAATTTTTGAGTTCATCGGAAAAAAGGGCGGGCAAACCGATGATGAGAAAAACGGCCGCGCCCAGCCACAAAGCGGCGTTGAGAACGCCGAGGTATCGCAAAAAAGCTGTCACAGAGCCAGCGTAGCGGGGGCGGGTTTAAAGTTCAACGGTGATTCGCGCTTGCCACGCCGGCGGGCACGGCTGGCTCATGAACGGGAACCTCCCTTGTCTTCTCCCTCTCCTCCACAGACTTGTGGAGGAGAGGGCAGGGGAGAGGAGGTTTCCCACTCTCTCCTCCGGCCCTTCATGAGCCAGCCGTGGCCGGCGGGTGTTGTCTTCCACCAAGCCATCCGGCTGCAAGGAAAGTTTGCCGGCGCGCGACCCGGCGCGGGGAACGGCCGCGCGGAAGACCGCCGGAAGTTCCTTGAACAGGGCTTACGTGGCCCAGCCGAAGGTCCGGGCCAGGAGGATCAGGCCGTAGGCCAGCAGAGCGGTGGCGGGAATCGTCATCACCCAGGCCCAGAGGATGCGTTCGACTAATTCCCAGTTCAAGGCACTGAAACGGCGGGCGCAGCCCACCCCCATGATCGCCGTGGTGATGGCATGGGTGGTGGAGATGGGCAGGCCCAGTTTGCCGGTGACCAGCAGCAGGGTCGCGGCGGTGGTCTCGGCGGCAAAGCCATGCACGGGACGCAACCGGACCATTTTGCGGCCCAGGGTCTGAATGATGCGCCAGCCCCCGATGTAGGTGCCCAGGGCCATGGCCAGGCCGCAGGACCATTTCATCCAGGTTTTGATTTCGAAATCCGGGCAGGACAGAAAATTCAGCCAATGGGGCAGTTGCCGCAGGCCGCCGTTTTGGGTGGCCACAAAGCAGGCCAGGGCCATGATGCCCATGGTTTTCTGGCCGTCGGCGAAGCCGTGCGACCAGCCCATGTAGGAAGCGCTGACCAGTTGCAGCTTGCCAAAGAGGGCATCCACCAGACGCGGACGCAGGGAACGAATGATGACGAAGAGGAGAGTCATGACCAGCATGCCCCCAATGAACCCGATGACCGGGGATGCCAGCATGGGCAGGATGACTTTGTGATAGAAGGCCGTCCACTTGACGACTTGCCAGTGGTTGTGCGCGGAGGCGAGGGCGGCGCCGATCAGTCCGCCGAAGAGGGCATGGCTGGAACTGGAAGGCAGTCCATAATACCAGGTGAGCACGTTCCAGGCGATGCCGGCGAGCATGGCGCAAAAGACGGTGCTGGTGGTGATGAGCTGGGATTCAATCAAACCGGCTCCGATGGTGGTGGCGACGGCCACGCCGCAGAGGGCGCCGAGAAAATTGGTGATCGCGCCCAGGGTCACGGCCTGGCGCGGGGTCAGGACCCGGGTGCCCACGACGGTGGCGATGGCATTGGCGGCATCGTGAAAGCCGTTGGTGTAGGTGAAGGCCAGCACGGCCAGGTTGACCAACAGGAGGAGAAGAACCGGTTCCATGCGGACCTAGGAATGCTTGAGGACCACGTTGTCCACGACATTCCCGGCGTCGCGGCAGCGGTCCACCACCTTCTCCAGCAACTCGTAAAGATCCTTGGCCATGATGACGGTCAGGGGCGGATGCGGGGCGCTGTAAAGATCGGTCAACAACTGCAGCACCAGCTTGTCGGCGTCGCCTTCGATGGTCTGCAGTTTTTCATTGGCTTGATTGACCGCTTCGAAATGGGACTTTTCCAGCTCTTGGATCATGAAGGCAACGGTATCGGTGGCTTGCTCGACCAGGGCGATCTGGCGGGAAAAATCAATGGGGCCCAAATGCGGGGCGCAGACAAGATAGCGGCCGGCAAATTTTTCGACGGTCTTTGGAACGCGATAGAGGGAGCGGGAAATGGCCTCGATGTCTTCCCGATCCAGGCCGGTAATGGAGGCGCGGGCCAACAGTTCGGTGATTTGCACGGTGATCTGCTTGTCCTTGCGCCGGGCGGCGGCGAATTGTTCGAGGCTGGCGTCGGGCGCGGCGTTCCGCATGATTTGCTTGAGCGCCTGGACGCTGGCGCGGCCTTCCTCGGCGCTGGCTTGCAGCAGCCGAAAAAACTGGTCATCCTTGGCGAACCACTTTTGAATGGAAAACATATCGCCGCCTTGTATAACGAATTGTGACCTGATTGTCACATTGTATTAAAAATGCTCACGCTCGAATTCCTGGCCCAATTGGCCCAAACCCACCAAGAGGCCCTGGCCGCCTCGGTGCGGGAGTTTTCCCTGGACGGGGAAGCCTTCCGCTTCAATTCCGAACCGGCCATCATGGGGGTGATCAATCTTTCGCCCGACTCCTGGTATCGCGAGAGTGTTTGTCTGACGGCGGACCAGGCCGTGGCGCGCGGCCGGGTGCTCCGGGCGCAGGGGGCGCACCTGATTGATGTGGGGGCGGAATCCACGCTGGGCCATGCGGCGCGCCTCAGCGGCGCGGAACAGAATAAAAAGCTGCTGCCGGTGATCCGCGGGCTGGCGGCGGAGAAGATTCTCGTCTCGGTGGAAACTTACCAGCCCGGCGTGGCCCGCGCCTGCCTGGAGGCCGGCGCCCGGGTGCTCAATTTCACCGGAACAGAAAAGGCGGGGGAAGTTTTCCGCATGGCGGCGCACCATGCCGCCGCGGTGATTATTTGTTATGTGCAGGGCCGCCATGTGCGCGCGGTGGGCGATTTTGCCTTTGGCGCGGATCCCGCCGCCGCCATGAAGGACTATTTTTCGCGCCTGACGGAACTGGCCGCCCAAAAGGGGGTGGAAAAAATTGTGATTGACCCCGGCCTCGGATTTTATTACCGGAACTTGCAGGACAGCGCGGTGCGCGTCCGGCATCAGATGCGGGTTTTTTTGAACACGTTTCGTTTGCGGACGCTGGGATTTCCGGTTTGTCACGCGCTGCCTCACGCCTTTGCCTGCTTTGGGGAAGAGGTGCGGGGCGCGGAACCGTTTTTTGCCGTGCTGGCGGCGCTGGGCAAGACCGATCTTTTCCGAACCCACGAAGTCCCGCGCATCAAGGCGGTGCTTGATGCCTTGAAAGTTTTTCCAACCAAACCATGAACTGCGCCGTGCTGCAAACCGATTTGGAACCGCCTTCGGCGGAGCAGCTCCAGAACGCGTTCCGCCAGGTGCCGGAGCTGACGGCGATGGATGCGGCGGTTTTGGGCAAGGATGCCTTTGGCCTGCTGGCGAAGGGTTTCGACCTGGCACAGGCTGCGGCGATGCAATCGGCCCTGGCGGCGCAAGGTGTGGCTACCGAGGTGGTGGAGGAGGCGGCCTTGACGGAACTGCCCCCGCCCAAGCCGTTGACCAAAGTGGAATTTACACCGGAGGCGCTGCAGATTGCGGATTTCATGGGCCGAATTGTTCCGCTGGAATGGCATGATATTTTGGTGATCGCCGCCGGGCGGGCGCGGCTGGTGGATTTCAAGCAGAGCTTTGAGAAAAAATTCGTGACGCAGGGAGCGGGCAGGCACTCCAATCTCAGGGTGGTGACGCACCTGGAGACCAAGGAAGTGCAGAACGATCACTGGCTGCTGGAAATCATCACCGGCGGGGCCGCGCAACGTTACCGCGCCATGGCGGACCAGCCGGAAGCAACTCTGCTCTTCCAATGTCTCGGCGAACGGCGGGGACGCGATCCGGCCGGAAATCTCACTCTGTTCGTGCAGGACCTGGCCAAATTTGCGCCGGCGGCGGTCCT
>Ga0187848_10001572_pt1 | contig 19268 bp, 9 predicted proteins | sample June2016WEW_4_40_FD_132424 | JGI IMG/M metagenome (GOLD analysis project Ga0187848, IMG submission 132424) | Peatland microbial communities from SPRUCE experiment site at the Marcell Experimental Forest, Minnesota, USA - June2016WEW_4_40 | ecosystem: Environmental > Terrestrial > Soil > Wetlands... | reverse complement strand
GCGTCCGCTGTGACCAGATCACCGCCATCACGATAGAGTGTCGCTAGTTCGAACATGGCGTCGGCTTCCATTCGGTAGTACTGCAGTCGGGTTGCAAATTGGCCGGCATCTTCCAAATGTGTCAGCGCCTGTTGTCGGTTTCCCGTCTGTGCCTCAAGCTTTCCGAGAAGAATGAGCAACTGGGACTCGTGGCCGTGCTTCTCTTGCGATCGCGCTTTGTTAAGTGCGCTCTCAAGCACCGACTTTGCCTCATCGGTTCGACCGAGCGAGGCCAGGGCATCTGCTTTTCCTTCATAACCCATGAATGGCAGTCCGCAGTCAGGATCGGCCTCCGCCAGCTTGATTGCTCTCTCGAAGAATTTCAGCGCTTCCGCGGGGCGCTTAACTTCCTCAAATCCTCTTCCGAGTAATTCTAGAAATCGTACTTGACCAGCCGTGTCGCCGCTCGCCATGGTTGACAGGAGAGCACCCCCCAGAAGTCTGGCTGCGCGTCCAGGGTTTCCTTCTAAGAAAGCAATCAGGCCCAATTCGCCGGAAGCCCTTGTCACCCATTGGTCCTCGCCCAGGCTCTTAGCGATGTCCTGCGCTTCCATCCAATCGCGCTTTGAGGCTCGATAGTCAATCTCAAGATCGGTGTAGCCCTTCGCGATCAGACACCACAGGCGCAGCTTGGGGTCGTTTTGGACGATCGGATCTTGGAGCTGTTCATTCAGAACTCGCGAAAGCTCCACAAACGACATTGTTTCGGCTTCCGATCTGAGGCGGCCCACTTTGGCATAAAGCTCGTTCCGGCTATCGCCCTGGGCGGCAAATAGCTTCTCGGCCTTAGCATAGAGCGGCGCCGCCTTCAGGCCGTTGTTTAGCCAGTACAGGCGATTGGCTTCAGCGAGAAGTACTTGCGCATCGGTTGACGTTTCCGCGTCTCTCGTTGCTGTACGCTGACCAAGCCGCTTCCCAGCGGTCAGGCTGCGGTGAATCCCGATAGAGCGGTAGCTCAGGAAAGCAAGAAGACCCACTAGGGCAATCGCGACTGTAACCACTACTCGCTTTGTGACAAATATGCTCACTCAATAAACCTCGCAAATAGGGAATTCACGAAGTGGCAGCCACGAGGCGGCGCAGACGGCGGCGACACGGGTTAGAACGGTAAACTTCTTGTTAGTTTCTCAAATGCGAACAATAAATGAAAGCGTGGTTCCCCGAAACCGCCCGTCGGTTGGGCGTTTTGACGGCGCGTTCGCGCTCAAACCGTTTGTCATATTAGTTACGGTAATGCCGCTTATCGAAACACATTGCCGCCGCAACTTCTCATCTTGTGGCGCGAGCAGCATCCGGACGCAGAGTATCAGTTGCCTTTGCCTTTCGATCCCTTGGCCAACCACGAGAGCGCCAGGACCACCGGCCTTTACGACCGGCGCAACGACGAGGTCTCCCTCGACGAGGTGGAGAGGATATTGATTTGACATAAAATCAATCGGTGAATTCGGATGGAGGGAGTACGCTAGCCGGAGTAACATTGGCGGCGTGCTGACGTCGCCAACCGTGAATGGAGGAGGCCTTTGAGATCATTTCGGTTTGTCCACGCCGCGGACATACATTTGGATAGCCCCCTCAAAGGTCTCTCCGGCCACGAAGGCAAGGTCGCTGACCGCATTCGGACAGCAACACGTGAAGCCTTTGACAACCTCATCGGACACACGATCGACGAAGAGGCTGACTTCATCATCATTGCCGGTGATCTATATGACGGGGAGTGGCGCGACTACCACACTGGTCTTTTTTTTGCACGGCAGATGGGACGGCTCGCGAAGGCTGGCATTCCGGCCTACGTTCTGTATGGTAACCATGACGCGGAAAGCCAAATAACGCGCCGTCTCGAACTACCCGACAACGTAAGCGCTTTCTCCGCACGAAAACCAGAGACATTTACACTTAAAGAACTTCGCGTTGCCATTCACGGTCAAAGCTTCGGGCAGCGCGACGTTACGGACAACCTGGTGCCGGCGTACCCTGAGCCGATTGCGAGTGTGTTTAATATCGGCGTTTTGCATACAGGTCTCGGTGGCATGGGCGGCCATCCAAACTACGCACCCTGTACGATCGATGACCTTGTGAACAAGGGCTACCACTACTGGGCCCTTGGCCACGTGCACCAGGGCGGAATTCTCCGTGAGCGGCCCCACGTGGTGTTCCCCGGAAACCTCCAGGGACGACACATTCGTGAGACCGGACCTAAGGGCGCCTACGTGGTGACGGTCGAGGACGGCGAGGTCGCGGAGCTTGCGCTGTTTCATGCCGATGTCGTGCGCTGGGCCGTCATTCCGGTGACCGTGGACGGCTGCGGTCGGACGGTGGATGTGGTGGATGCCGTGCGCGATGCCATCGAGGAAGCCGTTGCTAGGGACGCAGATGGACGGCTGGTAGCCGGCCGCATTCACCTTCACGGTCGGACCGAGATCCATGACCAACTGGTAGGTTCCGCGGAGCATCTTCTCGCTGAAGCGCGAGCGGCAGCCCTCGGGCTTGGCGATGAGGTGGCCTGGGTCGAGCGCCTTGTCGTCGCCACTGAACCCGCGCTTGATCGGGTGACACTTGTCGCACGAGAGGACGCACTTGGCGAGCTTCAGCGCATGTTGATCGATGCCAGAGAAGACCCGGAGGTGCTGGAACAGATAAAGGCGGACATCGGGGAATTCGTCCGCGAGTTACCGCACGAAGTCCGGGCCGATGCCGAGGATGCCATTCTGAAGGCAGCCATCAACGGCGATCACGCCGGATTGATTGGGCAGGTGACCGGCTATCTGACGGCACGCATTGCCGAGGAGGACAAGTAGGCCATGCGTATCCACCGCCTCGATCTTCTCCGCTATGGCCGGTTCACTGACGTGACGCTTGATCTCGCGGTTCATAGTCCGGACATGCACATCGTCTTCGGCCCTAATGAGGCCGGCAAGTCCACCGCCTTATCGGCGATCGAAGACCTGTTGTTCGGCATTCCTCACAATTCCTCGCTTAACTTCGTACATCAGTATGGCAGCATGCGGATTGGCGCAATCCTCCAGAAGGACGGTGAAACGCTGGAGCTGCACCGCCGCAAGGGGACCAAGGATACACTCCTCACACCTGACGGGACCGTGATCTCAACGGGAGATGGGGCGTTGGCGCCGTTTCTCGTCGGTGCCGATCGCAGCTTCTTCGCCCGGATGTTCAGCCTGGACCATGAGCGCCTGCGCCAAGGCGGTCGTGAAATCCTCGAAGCCCAGGATGAGGTGGGTCAGATGCTCTTCTCCGCCGGCGCGGGCATCGTGGGTCTGCGGGATCGCCTGAAGGCCTTGGACAAGGAAGCCGATGCACTCTGGGCTTCGCGCCGTGCTGGCCACAGGAAATATTATCAGGCAGAGGAGCGGCTGAAGGCGGCAGATAGTGCACTACGTCAGCACACAATCACTGCCAGTAAGTGGCAGGAACTCAGGCGTGCGTATGAGACCGCCCGCGAGAAGTACGATGCCCTTGAAGAGGAGATCGAGGGTAAGTCTGCCGAACTGCGAAAGCTGAGCCGGATCCGCCGCGTGTATCGGGATGTGCGCCGACAGTCCGAGCTGAAAGCCAGTATAGCGGATTTGGGCGAGATAACACCGCTTGCCGAAAATGCATGCCAGGCACTGCAAGCAGCCGATCAGGATAACGCGAACGCCATGACCCGCATTGAGACCTTGACCGAGCAGCTCGACAACGCCCGGAAGCAACGGGCTGAGCTGAAGTATGACGAAGCGTTTCTGTTGCGCGCGGAGGACATCAAACAGCTCCAGGAACGACGCATCCAAGTACGCGCCGGTAAAGCAGACTTGCCCAAGCGTCGCGCCGAGCTTGCTAGTGCCGAGGCGCACCTCCGACGTTTGGCGGGTGAGCTTGAGTGGGAAGTGGGTGACATCGACCGGTTGGTGGTCGACATTCCCGCGCGCTCCAAGGTGGCTGCCGTCCGCGCGCTTCTCAACCAGCGCGGCGGTCTGCGTTCAGCTGTCGAGAGCGGGACGGCTGCTCTGGAGGAAACCGAGACAGGAGTCGCCGAGATCCGGCAACAGCTTGACGGTATGGGTGTTCCGGTGGACGTGTCGAAGCTGGCGGCAATCATCAACGTCACACGCGTGATCGGTGACATCGCCGCCCGGATCAGCAGCACCGAAGACGAGGCACAGGACGCGCAGGCCGCCGTGCAGCGGCACCTCAAGTCTCTGAAGCCGCAAACCCCGGATGAAGAAGCCCTGGCCTCCATCCTAGTGCCGCCGCGCGATACAGTTCAGGTGCATCGTGACACGCGGCGTGATCTGGACCAGCGGCAGTACGGCTGCAGCGAGCGCATCCGCTCCGCAGAGCAGGAGCTGGCCAGACATCAGAAGGCCCATGAGCGGGTTACTCACAGCGAAGACGCTGTTGCACCTGAAGAACTTTTCCGCATGCGCGAGCACCGAGACGCCGGCTGGTCCCTGGTCCGTCGCCGCTATGTGGAGGGCGCTTCCGTTCCAGAAGAGGAGATCCGCGCCTTCACTGGGACGCATAGTGATCTTACCGCCGCCTATGAAACCGCCGTGAGCGAAGCTGACATACTGGCCGATCGCCGGTTCGACAAAGCCGAGGCCGCGGCCCGCCTTGCCGTGATCTCCCGCCAGATCGCCGAACAGGAAGAACTACTGGAGGGGTTGCGCAAGGAAGAGAAGGTACTCGGCGAAGAAAGCCAAGCGATGGATGCAGCCTGGCAGGAAATGTGGCGCGAAGCGCCCTTCGAGCTGCTACCACCTGACGCTATGCTGCAGTGGATCGCCGCACGGGCAGAGGTGCTGGACGGAGCCGCCCGCCGGGCTGTGGCCGAACGCCACGTTGCCACGCTGCGCCGCGAGGAGTCGGACGCAAAGCGCCTTCTCCTGGCAGAGCTTGAGACGCTGGGTGTCGATCCTGGATCGGTAAAGGATGAACCGCTTCGCGTTGTCCTTGAGGTGTGTGCTGGTGTTCAGCGCCGCCACGAGAAAGACGCTGAAGCCAGGCGTCGTCTGGAGGAAGGCCAGCGCAAGGCGACAGCCGATGCCGACCGCAAGCGCAAGGCGCTGGACAAGGCCGGGCGAGCGTGGTCCGAGTGGCAAGGCCATTGGACCGATGCACTCGCAGGGCTAGGATTGGGTGCGGCGCCGGAGCCCGAAGGGGTCGCCGCACAGGTCAATGCAATCGACGAGATGCGGGAGATCGCCGTTAAGGTCAACGAGCTTCGGCACGAGCGTATCGGCAAGATCGAGCGTGACGTAGCTGCTTTTGACCGCGACGTAGCCGAGATCGTCGGTGCTGTCGCCGCTGATCTCGCCCAAGTGCAGCCCGAAGAAGCCGTTCTCCAACTGGAGGCCCGCCTTGATAATGCGAGGCGGATTCGGGATCTCCGGAAGGGAAAGGACGAAGCCATCTCTTCCCTGGAAGAGAAAATCGAAGAATGTGAGGAATCGCGCCGCGTTGCGCGCGACATCATCAGCCATCTGCAAGAAACCGCCGCGGTCGAAACCATCGACGAGCTGAAGACCGCGATCGAGAAATCGGACAGCCTGCGGAAATTCCAGACGGAACTCTCGCGAGTTACGGAAACTCTTACCAAGGAAGGCGACAGTCTCTCGGTTCCCGAATTGCAAGATGAGTGTGCCGCCGTCGACATCGATCAGGTCGCAGCCCGCGAGGAAGCGCTGGGCCAAGAATTGAAAGAACGGCATGACGGCTTCATGGAGGCACGGGACCGGCGTACAGCGGCCCGGAATGATTTTGAAGCCATTGGCGGTGATGATGCCGCGGCAAAGGACGCCGCAGCCAGACAGGAGGCTCTTGCTGAATTACAGCATGTGGCCGAACAGTATGTTCGCATCCACTCCTCCGCCTTACTGCTTCGGTGGGCGATCGACCGTTATCGACGTGAGAAGCAAGCGCCGATCCTCAAGCGCGCCGGTCAGCTATTCGCAACCCTTACTGGGAATTCATTCAGCACGCTTCGCGTTGATTTCGACGAGCAGGACCGGGCACGGCTGACGGGCGTGCGCCCGGATGGTGCAGCAGTGGGCATACACGGCATGAGCAACGGCACGGCTGACCAGTTGTACCTTGCGCTGCGCATCGCCTCGGTTGAGGATTATCTTGATCGCGCCGACCCACTTCCGTTTGTCGCCGACGACCTCTTCATTAACTTCGACGACGAGCGCGCGACGGCTGGCCTCAAGGTGCTTGGTCAATTGGCTACAAGGACGCAAGTGCTTTTCTTTACGCACCATCGACACCTAGTGGACATTGCGCGTGCAAGCCTCGACGCATCGGTTCCTGTCGTTTCATTGCTTCATGAGTCGATCAAATAAATGGTCTTCTGCCTCTTTTCTCCAGGGCCTAGCCGTACCCGAAAAACCGCGACATCGGCGGTCCACAACGTACGTCACATTGTGCCTCTGGAGGAGAAGACACCAAACGGAATTTCAAGCACGCTAATCCGAGATCGCCTATGCCACACACAATCCACGATCTATACAAGTTGTTCGAGGTTGCACCGACTTGCAGCGACGAGGAATTGCGCAAGTCTTATCGCAAACTTTTGCTTGCTTGCCATCCCGATCTGAATCCAACTTCCATCGAGATTGCCACAAGCAAAACTCGGCGTGTACTCGCGGCGTATGGGTGTTTGACCGAATGGCGGCGAGCACACCCGGTAAGCACTGGCGAAGCCAACAAGGACTGGAACCCCGAGCCCGGAGAGGCGGTGATTGAAACCGCCACCAGCTCGGCGGTCAGTTTCTCAAGCACCGGGTCCGATACATTTGGCGTCTCCCTTGGGCGCATTGCCGAGCTCAAGCAGGAACTGCGGGATGCATGGAGGGAGTTTAGGGCTCAACAGTATGACATCAAATCAGCTCTGCGTTTGGTCCGGGCGGCCTTCCAAGGTGGCCGCCCAGATGTTGTAGACAACTTGCTAAGGAACGCGAAGTTGGTCGATGCGGCACCAATCCTTGCCGACATGTACTCTGCGGATGAGGCTGCGCGGATCGCTCTTATCTGGGGAAGATATCTGTGGGATTCTCAACAATTCGATCTTGCCATTCAGATCCTCCAAGATCTTCTCGGCGTTGCTGGCATGAGCTCGTTGATGGTTACCGAACTGAGAGACAATTTGCGTTCAATCCATTACGGAATTGCGCAGGGGCATTTTGGGGATCAGCAGAAGCCTAGTCCAACGACACGTATCCTTCACTTGAGTGCGATCGTCAAACTCGGCTTTGAGTTGGGATATATATATAAGCTGCTAGCTGAAGCCTTCTACGAAATCGGGGATGAAGATAAAGCGCGGTCGAACCTGCAGCGTGGGTTCGCAATTGACCCACAGCTGAGTGGCGCGAAGACCATCATGCGTGCCCTTGGGTTACTCAGCGAAGAGCCACGTCGAAAATCGGAGAGAATCAAGCACCTTTACACTCGACCCGACCAAGTGCCGTCCGTCGCCGCAGTGGTGGGTTGGTTTGAAAACGATCAGTGGGAGGAGATAATTGCGCATGCCGATCCGGGGCAGTACTCGCCTCGAATATTACCTTCCGCCAGGTGGTCATTAGGCACGATAGCGTCGGTGTTGGGTGAGTGCAATGATTGTCGTGCGCTTTCGATCCTGCGCACACTGCTGAAATCTGTGTACTGGGATGTGCGTCAGACCGCGCTGCTTGCACTCGCCAAGATAGGGGGCGAACTTGAACTTGCTGAGCTGCGGAGAATTCGGTTGGAACGTGGAGAGAACGACAAATTCGTTGTCGAGTCTGTCGCCTATGCCGAGGCGCGATTGTCCGCCAGAGTGAAGACCGTAAACGACAAAGATGTGGTGCAAGCCGCGGAAGCACTGCTCCGCACGTACTCCTACAAAAAGTATGGAGAGCTTGGACGGATGCGATGGCGTTTAGAGCAGGCTATCGAAAATTCGGGGGATGCACAGTCGACCGCTGCGCTCCCGCTGCTTGCCGCGTCTTGTCTCCAGATGCACGACTGGACGCGCGTACTGAAGCTGTTCGGCGGGTCTTCGTTGCCCGCCAGAATTGGCGGCCCGCAGCCACTTGAGGTTCATATAGACGTAGCTTCTGCACTTGTTCGTGGCGGGATGCAAAGCACTGCCTTGGGCTGTTTACATCCGATTTACGAACAATTGTCCCGGCAAGCTCAGCGCAGTGCTGAGGCGGTACTTTGGGACGCGTTGAGTACCTTTGACTTCATAGGCCCAGCGCACTATACGTGGGCACTGGGCTTGGTCTTCAAGAGCGCTGTTTCCGCCAACAATCCTGACGATCTGCTGCGTGGTCTGCATCGACTCGCGAGAATTATGGAGCCGATTGGTGAGACAGAGATGGGGGTATGGCTGCGACACACTCTCAGAGAGGAAGCGCCGGGACATTACTATGGGGACTCACATGATCGGTTGAACTACTTTCGACCCCCGGTTTGCGACGTGGATTTCGTTAAGGAGGTTAAGCAAATGTGCGAGGAATACAAGCCGCAGATCACGGAGCGATTAAGGGCGGTGCTTGGCGGAGAGCGCAAGATTCAGGGTTCAGTCTCAGGTCTGATATCGGACTGACAGGGATTTTCAGCGAACGAGAAGGACAAGGGTCCACAACCCTTGCGGAGTTGCACGAAAACATGCGCACGGAAACGTATTCGGGCGGTTGAGCCTAGCAGCCGAACTCGGGTATGGGAAGCTGCCCTCGTTTTGAAAAGGGCGAAAAGGCACCCTCGGAGACAGCGCCGGTGCGAACGGGCAGGCCCCCAGCCATCAGCTATCCGACAACCAGGCAGTAAACTCGCGTCGCGACTGGGGATTAGACATCCATGAGGTATCTGGTTCTGGCAGTTGCAGTGCCTCCCGCACGGTAAGCCAACCTTTCGTCAGGGGTATCGATTTCTTCTCGCCTCTTCGCGTGATCCACTCGAATTTCCGGCGTTGCTCGCAAGTCTGCGCGATCTGCATTGTGGTTCGCACGTCCTGCGCGACATAATCAAGAACCGTTTTGAAGTGGCCTTCTGCCCAAAGCTTGGGAGCCTTGAAGCCACTCATGCCGGACGGCTTCCCTGGCAATCCTAAACCCTGCGCAGCTTTGCCCAACCCCACGGTGTGGCCCTGGGAGCAAAACACATGAAACATCATGTCCACGTGGCTGAGGGCGCACTCCTTGCAACTCGTGGCAGCATTGGACTCTTCCGCGAGGATGTCAAAATCAAAGCCCAGCCCGTTCCAGGTGAGGACTCTAAAACCATCGGCTGCCATATTTAATAAGTATTGAACCAATTCCTGAGCGTTCTCCCGGCTTATTTGTTTTTCAGGCTGGCCATCCCGCGTTTTGCCGTACCAAAGGCGGGGCTGCTCAGAATCGCTTGCCAGTGTAGCCGCACATGAGATGCCAAGCGGTCGATGCGGACGCCAGTTAAAATCGTCACCAGGAACGTCCTTGGCAGTTTCAATGTCAAACGCTAGATATTGATGTGCCATTTAGTTGTCTTGCATGCCGCGGGCGGGTGGCCCGGTTTTCACTCCGAGTATACCTCTACACACAACCGAGGGTGTTCCATTCCTGTATCTTGCGATCGCTCGACCCAATCCCGAGAGTCTCTCAACTCCTGACGCGCTGGTACGTTGTTTGTGACGCGCTTTGCCCCCGGCGTACACTTCCCTTGGAGAGTGCGATTGAGATCTTGCGAGTGTATGTGGCCGTTGAGGTTGGGTGCGTAGCGGGATACTGGATAGATACGTCCGACCCTACCCTCGGCATGACGGGAGGGAAGCACGTGATGATTGAGGTTCATTCAGGTTTATTCGTTGGTGACCAAGCATCCTACGAGTCACATGTGCGACTAGAGAGCGACTGGGCTGTCGTCCACGCTTGTAAGGAGCCTTATCATCGGCAGGCGCTAGGCTACAGTGGTCGGGCAGCTTCAAAGAGCCATCCAGAGTATTTGATTGCCCGGCGTGACAATCGGCTGGTCCTTAACCTTGTCGATGCTGACGATCCCGCTTACATCCCTGCCGAGATCATGGATGCAGCCGTGACGTTTATCCATGAGCATTTGAGTGCTGGTCGCCGGGTGCTGGTCCACTGCAACCAGGGATTGTCGCGTTCACCGGCAATTGCCATGCTTTACTTGGGGACACATACGGATCGGCTGTCACGCGGCTCGTTTGAGCAGGCGCTCACCTCGTTCCGTGAGGTCTATCCGCCGTTTGCGCCAGCAGGGGGTGTGCTTGGTTTTCTGCGTGGGCGTTGGACCTCGGGCCTGGCTGCACAGCCTGCATAAGTAATCTGACCTGCTGCGATTGGCCGCTCCAGGCCGGTGCATGAGCCGTCGGATTTCGATTGATCTGCACGAAAAGTACCTGTAGGCCGGGTCGCGCTGCTGCCAGTACCGACGGGATAGATAGATGGTGGTCAAGTCAGCAGCGGAATTCGTCTACACTGGGTTGGAGTTTGGAGTAAAGAGAGGTGTCGCAAAATGGGGTGGAATAAGGGGGAACCTCGGCAGTGCTGGTTTGGATCGCAGACCGTTGCGGGCGCTCCAGATGAAAATCGTTCGCCATGCCGGGAGCGCCGATGAGAGACACCGTCCTAGTCGGTACTCCCGTTGCGTGGCACCGGTACCGTTTTGCCGCGTGTGAAACGTCAACATCGGGTACTGAGCTACTAAATCTGGAACAGGTTGCTTGCAAGCTCGCGGGTGGCTTTGCTCGACTGGTTGAGCATGAGCGCTTGCAGCGTCTCATTCGAGACGCCCTTTCAGTCCTTCCGCTCTCAACAATGACCAGCATTTTGGCCCTGCCGGGCACGTCCCGCGCCGTTGGGACAACGCTTGGGAGAGTATGGGAAAGTGGGCTCGATCTGCAGGTATATGCTGACCAGCCTCGCGTCCGCGATCTTGTCACGATCGAAAACTACGTGCGAGAGCGGGTCGGGGTCGGCGTGTTGCTGTTGCCGGATCTTATTCGGGCAGCAGAAAGTCGGGTTAGACACGCACCCCGGCTTATCGGCAGTATTCGCGCCGAGGGATTTGTTCATATCGCCGCTGCTTGGCGTCCTCTGCTCAGCTCCCTTGCTGAATCGGTTGATGTAACCGTTCATGTGCCGTCGTGCATATCGGCCCAGTTCACATGGACCAGAGGCACAAAGGTACGGGTTGTAGTGTTGGATGAGAACGTTGTGTGTTCCAGGAAAAGTGTTGTATGTGCTAATCCCCGTCACGAGGTTGTTGAGGCTTTGCGGTGGGCCCGTGAACTTATCGCATCCGGTCAGGCGCATTCACATGAAATCGCAATCATTGCCGCTAATGCCGGCGACTACGATGACGACCTGCGTGCTATGGCTGCGGATTCTCAGCTCCCGGTGCACTTCGCGCACGGGCGGCTTGCGATCTCGGAATTCTTTGGACAGCAAGCGGCGGCGTTGGCGGACATCGTCCGGAATGGCCTGAGCCAAGACCGAGTCGTCCGTGTGCTGCGTCTGCTACACAAGAACATCAGTGGGTTCGACGAACTGCCCCCTGATTGGTACGCGCGCCTTCCGCGGGAAGCGCCGCTGCTCAATCCCGATCAATGGGAGCGCGCACTAGCTGCAGCTTCCGTCGAGCCAGGTTATGAAAGAGTGAACGAGACCGTTCTGCCTGTGGTCGCGTTGATGAACGAAGGGGCAGCAGCGGCGGCGAAGATGGGTACGGAACTGCTAAGTGGGCGTGCCGCAGCATTATGGAATCGTGCGCTGGCTGTCGGTCCTGCGGAGGCGCTCGACACCACAGTGGAAGAGTTGCGATTTCCAGACCCGTCCGATCAAGAGGCCTCTATCGTATGGGGACCTTCGGATCTGTTGGTCGGCAGCGGTCGCAAATTCATACGCTTCCTCGGTATGACCAGCCGCGGCTGGCCACGAACGGACAGCGAAGACCCTCTGCTTCCCGATCGTATAGTCCCGACCAAGGTGCTTCAGCCGTTGTCGCGCGCATGGCGCGACCGCGTGAGTTTGGGATTTTGTGTTAGTGAGGCCGGGGCGGCTGTTTATTCGCATAGCCGACGCGACCGGGAAGGACGGCTGCTGGCTGCTAGTCCATTGCTTCCTGCAAGCATTACTCCGATTTCTATTCAACGTGCTGCTGTGCCTCGGCACGCGTTCAGCCAAAGCGACCGTTTACTCGCGCGCCCAGAAGAATTCGCGCAAGGCCCGCTGGCACGGTCAACATCGATTTGCGTCCGCGATTGGGCGCGTAATGAGATCACTGCTCACGACGGCTTGGTTCGAGCTGGGCATCCCGTGGTTACCGCGGCATTAGCTCGAAAACATTCAGCGTCCTCGTTGCGCAGCCTCTTAACAGACCCGCTCGGATTCGTGTGGCGGTACGCATTCCATTGGCACGAGCCGCAGGACAGCGAGGGAGAAGAGCCGCTTACGCTAGACCGCCTCCAAATCGGAATCTTGGTGCACGAGATTCTAGAAGAAGCCGTGAGCCAACTGGAACCCACTCCTGGCATCGTGCATGCCAGCGAGGATCAGGTCAAGGCCAGCGTAATAGAGGCTGCGGCCAAGGTGGCCAGCAAATGGGAATTGGAAACGCCGTTGCCTCCTCGGTGCGTTTGGCACGCCGCGATGCAAGAAGCGATTACCAGCGCGCAACGTGCTCTGGCATTCTCGCTTCCGCCCGCACCATCGGGACCGCAGCGGACATACGTTGAGGTCGCTTTCAACGATGATGCGGCTTCCGAACTTGCTGAGCCATGGAACGTACGAAGCACGGTGGAGCTTACGGGTACCGGACTATTCGTGACCGGGCGCATCGACCGTCTGGAACTCGACACTCAAGGGTGGGCACGAGTCGTCGATTACAAGGTAAAGCGTTGCCCGAAGGAAGATCCCGGCCTAGACGGCGGGAAGGAACTACAGCGCTGCTTGTATGCATTTGCTGTCAAACAGCTTCTGCCGGCTGTGCAAATGATCGAAAGTAGTCTGCTTTTCGTCAACGGCGAGATCAACGCATTCAAGCTCCAGGACACGGATGCTGCGCTTGCCGACGTTGTACATTACACGAACGCCGCGATCCAGTATCTGGAACACGGAAATGCGTTAGCCGGTCCCGATCATGACTATGACGACCTGATATTCGCGTATCCCGCAAATGCGTTGGGCACGTATTTCGATCGCAAAAGTAACGCGCGGAACGAGATGCTGGCGAACCTGGTGCCGCTATGGGGAACAAGGTGATGGCGCTCCAAGACTCCAGCTTCAGGAGACGGGCGCTCGCGGATCACGGCTCCACGCTGCTCATCGAGGCAGGTGCTGGCACTGGCAAAACGGCTCTGATGGCGGGACGTGTTGTCCTTCTGCTTGCTTCCGGTGTTCCGCCCCGCAGTATCGCAGCAATCACGTTTACGGAGCTCGCAGCGAGTGAATTGCTGCTACGCGTGACGGAATACGCCAAGGTCCTGGCGACAGGAACCGTTCCGGAACCCTTGCTGGATGCATTGCCGGATGGGCTTACCCCAGAGCAGACACAGCACCTGGTGGAGGGCGGGTCGTTCCTGGATGAGCTCACCTGTACAACCATTCACGGCTTCTGCCAGCGGCTCATAAAGCCGTACCCAGTTGAATGCTCGATGGATCCGGGTGCGACTGTGATGAACGAAGCCGATACGCAGCTCGCTTATGAGTTTGAATTCAATGCATGGCTCCGCCAACGACTCAATACCGACTCGCTGGAGGACCCGTTGGCGTTGGCGGTAGTGAAATGCGGTGACGCTGCCATTGGGCTGCTCCGTGACCTGGCTGAGGTTCGTCGTCGTTGGCGGGGAACTGTGACCGAAGTGCCACCCGTACCTTCGGCGGCGGTTCAGGAGTTGCTGACAGCAATTGATCAGTACGTCGGGTACTACGATTCCTGCACAATCGACGAGCCGGAAAAAGTGGGTCTATGCGCAACAGAGTTTGCAGCGTTGCGCGAGTACTACTCGTCTGGGCTGGCCTTCGACAATCCGCTTCTGAGAGTGTGGAATTTTTCGCAGCCGCCGAGACTGAGTGCGATGTACTCCGGAAGAGCCGCATTCAAAGAACTCAAAGGAGCAACCAAATTCCGCGGAGCAGGCAAGAAACTCGGTAAGTCGCAAGCGGAGTGCGACAGGATCTACGGCGAGCTCGATAAACGGTACGTGCGCGTTGGCGAGGCGTTGACAAAAGTGATTGAGGGGTGTGCCGGGCACATTCTCGCCCGACTTGTTTCCGCCGTAGGCGACTTCGATGAGCGCTATTCACAGTACAAGAGGTCAGCCGCCCTTATCGACTTCGACGACATGCTGTATGTCTCGCGGGACCTGCTCCGCAACAACCCAGCCGTCCGTGAAGACTTGAGAAAGCGTTACACACATGTACTGGTGGACGAGTTCCAGGATACGGACCCGATTCAGTGCGAAATTCTCTTTCATCTATGCGGCGGCGACTGTGGTGGAGCATCGTGGATTGATCAGCCACTTCGTCCCGGCGCACTCTTTCTTGTTGGAGATCCAAAACAATCGATCTACCGCTTTCGGCGCGCCGACATTGTGACATACCAGAGGGTGCGCGAACGCGTTCAAGCCTGCGGGGGCGCGGTTGTGCCGGTTACGGCGAACTTCCGTTCTCGGCCACAAGTGCTTGAGTTCGTAAATTCCCGCTTCGCCAGTCCCCTGGCGAATTTGGGATTCGCCGCCTTGCAGGCCACCGTCGGCGATGCCGCCGGAGTATTGCACGTATCAAGGCTTGATGTCACACCGTGCGACGAGGAGAGGGATTCCGCCGACAAGCGGCGACTGCGCGAAGCGCACGCCGTTGCGGAGCTTTGCGCGTCTGTTGTGGGGCGGCTTACGATTCGCACAAAAACCGGCGAGCGCGCGTGCCAATTCGGAGATATCGCGTTACTGGCTCCGTCCAGCACGAAATTGTGGATATACGAGCGGGTGCTGGAAGAACTCGGAGTTCCGATTGCGACTCAGGCTGGCAAGGGGCTTTTCCTCCGGCAGGAGATCCACGATCTAATTGCTGTCGCGCGGGTGCTTTCAAGCAACCGCGACACGCTCGCTCTGGGAGCTGTTCTGCGCGGCCCGCTAGCGGGCCTCACTGAGGAGGAGTTGCTCGACATCGTCGAAGCGCTCCCGAGGGACTCCGATGGAAACTTCAGCCGACTGACGCTGTTCACACCTTGTGATCAGGTCTGCAGCCCGGTTGCGCGAGGAGTCCTTGGAATCCTGCAGGGGCTAGCACGCCGGGCGTACAACACCACGCCGTACGACATACTGTCGGCAGCCATCGACGAATTGCGTATCCGTCCATTACTTGTGCAAAGTCATACCCGCTACGCGGAACGTGCGTTATCTAACATTGATCAGTTTCTTGAGATGGCGCGCCCCTTCGGGACCCGTGGCCTACGCTCGTTTGCGCAATTTGTGACGCAGCGCTGGCGCGACAGCGAACGCGTGCCGGAAGGTCGTGGTGACGCAACACTGGATGCGATTCCATTGGTCAGTATTCACAGTGCAAAAGGCCTGGAATGGCCGGTCGTGGTGGCTGTTAACATGGTGACCGAAGCGGGAGGAGAACGGGCCTCGGTTCTCTACGATGCACAGCGGAACGCGATCTGCGCCCGGCTTCCGGGCATGGAACCCTCATCGTTTACGGCGGTGAAACAGGCCGAAGAAGCCCAACAAGCGGAAGAAAGAAAACGGTTGTGGTACGTTCTGTGTACCCGCGCACGGGATTTCCTGTTCCTCCCGCATCATACCAATCTCGACAGCCGGTGCTGGTTTAACGAGGTTGAACTAAACATTCCATCATTACCAAGGTTCGCCGTTGCTGGGCCAACCCCTGCATCGACGTCAGTTGCAGCCGCCGTGACCAACGAGCAGGATGCTGCGACTTTCATTGCAGAAGCAGGTCGAGTCGTCGCTGCCACGCGAGATATCCGCTGGGTAACACCTAGCAGTGCCGAGCCCGACGAGTCGGCTATCAGACAGCCAATCCCGGAAATGCTCGAATTAGTCGAAGATACGACCGAGGTCCGCGGGAGTGCAGCCCGCGGGAGAATCTTGCATAAGCTCATGGAAGAAGTACTGAACGGTATGACTGTGGATACCAGGGAGGCACTCGCCGCGCGCGCGGCTGAACTCGTTCAGCAATTAGGATGCGTCGAGGCCGCCTCACCTTCCGTTGGGCTACACGGCGAGGAAATCGCGGACTCAATTACACGCACTCTTACACGAGATCTCGTCCAGCGGTGTCGCAGTTCGCTTGTCCCGGAGTTCTCGGTTTTTGGACTCAGCCATTCTGACGGACATCTCGATGCGTGTGCTGGAGTCGCAGACGCGGTTGCGTTAAACAGTACCGGGAATCCCGAGTATGTCTTTGACTGGAAGAGCACTGTATCGCCCACTCCGGATGATATGCAAAAGCACGCTGCGCAACTCCGTATCTATCTTGATAAGCTCAATGTCGAAAAGGGTGCGCTCGTCTATATGACGACCGGACAGGTGGTCGAAGTCACACGGGCCACGGCACCGGGGGCATGAGTTCTATGACTGAAGGACTAATCATTACTGTCATCCTTCTGCTGCTTGCAGTGGTTGTGATGCTGCTGATCGTGCTCCGTCGTGAGACGAACACGGATTTGTGCCCCGTGGTCTCCCGCATCGATACGCTGGAGAAATCTCAGGAACGCACCGAGCGCGGTGTAAAGGAGGAGATCGCTCGTAACCGCCAGGAGTCCACGGAGCAAGGACGTGGTCTGCGCGAAGAGATCCAGGCCTCGCTGAAGAACTCTACGGATTTACCAGTGCAGAGCCTCGACCGGATTTCAGGACCCGGAAAAGAGCGACTGGAAGTCGGTGGGACCGTCTGGGGACAAATCGTGCCCGAAGGGCTCGGTAACGTTCTGATCTGGCGGTAAACATGTGGGCGCGAATGCGCCGGCCCGTCGGGCGGGATAAAAAAACCTCCTGCGTCAGCAGGACACCTTTGAAGGGCGGGACTCGGGCTGGGCGCAACGTTCGGGCAGAAAGGGCCTTTCGCGCTGGCGATCAAGAAATGAAGGTTCAAATGGCAAAGGCGCTCGGACAGTTGCCGAGCGCCTGGGAAGTTTTACAGTGGCCTACGCTGCGGTTTTGGTTGGGCCTTTCTTGGCGGCTTTGTTTTGCTTGGCGTCAGTCTTGGCACGCCTCGCGGTGAACTCCTGCTCTACGGCCTTGCGGAGTTTGTCCACGTCCACGCGATGCCGCTTTGCCGTCACGATCAGCACGTCCGGGTCGCTGGTTGGCGCCCGATCTGTGCATTCCAGCAAAACGACCTCGATCAGCAGTTTTGAAAGTGCGCCCTCTTCCGGCTGCCGAAGCAACCGAGCAATGGCCTGCTGCACCTGCGGGTGCGTAACTTCGCTGGCTGTTCCTTCGACCAGCTTGTGCCGCCGCGCCAGCAATTCCTTTCGCAACGGTTCAAGTTTGTTCAAAAGCGCACTCGCAACCAGCGCAAGGTCGGCGCGGTCAAGAGGTGCGCCGATGCGCTTGAGCACTTCGGCCAAGGTGCGGTGCCGCACGGTGGCTTCGAACTTCTGCCGCTCCAACTCCTTGCGCCGCTGTTCGCGTTCTTTGGCTGTCTGCGCCGGGTTGGGAGCATGGCGGTCGGCGAAGTGTACCGGGCAGTTCGGCTCGGCGCAGACTTTCACCGTGCGCCCGCGCTCGGTGCCGTCTGCCACGATGGCCTCGCTCATGTGCTTGCATGGTTTCTGATAGGGCGAGAGCGGCTTCTTGGATTTCGCAGACTTGGCCGAGAGATTCAATGCAACGTATTGGTTTCGTCCAAGGACTGCGCCGTTTCCGGGCGCTTTCCATTCGTTTGTAATCTGCACCAAGTTGGGTTTCTCGGCAATCTGCCGCTCGACATTCTTCGTGAGCTTATTGTTGTAGCAATCTTTATCGGTGCAACTGTCTTGCAAGGCCGCATCGAAAAGTAAGGTGTTAAAGCCGGTGCGCTTCGGGCAGTTCGCGCAACTTCCCGTTTCCGGCACAAGCTGCTCATCGTCCTTGTCGAACGGTACGGATTCGAGCGAGAGCAGGATGTTTTGCTCGATCCACGCCGAGAGGTCGCGCACGGGACGCAAAATGCGCGTCTCCTTGCCGCCGTTCCAAACGGTGTGAAAGGCAGCGTCAAAAGCCCGCTGTTGTTCCGGCTGTGGCAACTTGGCGATTTCGAGCGCGTGGCCGACACCGATTTCGTCGGCCAGAAAAGCCTCTGCGATGGATGGAGTCAACTCAACCAAACGAAGTCGAGTGGCCACGAATGCCGGATTTTTCCCGGTCTTCGCTGCCAGGCTGTTGATGTCGTATTGGAGGCCGTTTGTGTGCAATAAACCATAAAACGCGAATGCCTCTTCCAGCGGATGTGCATTTTCGCGCTGGATATTTTCAACCAACTGCGTTTCGACACAAGCCGCGTCCGAGAGTTCGACAACGCGAACGGGAACCTCTTCCAATGCGGCGAGGTTGGCGGCGCGTAGCCGCCGCGCTCCAGCAATGACTTCGTACTTGTCTTCTTCAATGGAGCGGACAAGCAAGGGCTGTAAGACGCCTTGGGCCTTGAAACTGGCTGCCAATTCTTCGAGGCTTTTGGTGTCAAATCGCTTGCGGGGATTGCTGGTGGACTCTACCAGCGCGGTGACCGGAACGCTGCGATATTCGTTGCTGACTTGAACTGCGGTTGCCATAATCGTGTTCTCCTTTTTGTCTGAGTAATAGTGAAAGTGTTGCGGACAGACACACCTCGCCTGCCCGCGCCGATTTGCGTGTGCGTGTTTCAGGCGGCTGCTTGCGCTGCCTCGGCCATATCTGCCGGTGCTGACAAGCAACTCGCTTCTTGGTTGTCGGGTGCCGTCTCGGTCGCGGTCTGCGGTTCCTGTGTTTCCGGCGAGACGGGTTCTTCCATCTCGATTGCCGCCAGAATCACGGCTGAGGTTTGCTGCACGACCTCAAGACTTTCCATCAACAACTCGGCGTTGCCGTGATATAGCTGGATGTACGAGGCGCTGGAATTCGGATTCAGCCCGATGGCTTTCGAGACAACAAAAGCCACGGCTTCGGCTTCCGTTTCGCGTACCGTCTTGGTTGTCGTTGTACGGCGCTCACTGTGGCCGAGTCTCAAATGAGCGTACTCATGTACCAACGTGGCAAGTTCCTCCGCCTCGGT
>Ga0187848_10001569_pt1 | contig 19274 bp, 19 predicted proteins | sample June2016WEW_4_40_FD_132424 | JGI IMG/M metagenome (GOLD analysis project Ga0187848, IMG submission 132424) | Peatland microbial communities from SPRUCE experiment site at the Marcell Experimental Forest, Minnesota, USA - June2016WEW_4_40 | ecosystem: Environmental > Terrestrial > Soil >... | reverse complement strand
ATGGCCACGTAGGCGTGCGCGCTCTCGTGCACCGAGAAGGCAAGCACCAGGACCACCACCTGGAAGAGGATCAGGACAAACTCCTGCTGGTTCATCTGTCCAGTTTACAGAATCGCGGCGTGGGTCATCCTTCGTCGCCGTCAGAACTTCCGCTCAGCAGATCGGCCAGGGTCTTCTTGTGCTTTGGCCGGGCGGCGGCCTTCTGCTTCGGGTCGGGGATGACGCGCTCCGGCGGCACTGGACCGACGCGGCTGCGCGCGTTCTCCTTCACCGCCTTGACCACCGAGAAGACCCGCTTCTTCGCCTTGCTCATCTGTCCGATCCTCAACTCGCCGCGTAAAATGACTCGCAGCGCCGCAGCACCGATTATGCAATACTTTTCATTGCAGCAGTACGGCCAGGATTGGCGGGCTGGACCAGCGGGCGGCCAATCCAGGAGGGTTCCAGTATGGAAGAACGCGACTTTTTCGACGAAAAACCCGAGCAGCGCACGCATACCATGACCTGTCCTCACTGCGGCCAGCCGGGCGAGTACCAGATCGGATGGCTTGTCCGCCGCAAGAAGGCGCAGCTTCCGCGCGGCGCCGACGAGCGCGACCGCGCCCGCTTCGCCAAGGCGCAGAGCTACATGGTGCGCACCGACGACCTGGTGGGATGCAAGAACATCCGCTGCCGCAAGCGGTTCGAGGTCGCGGGAATCCAGTCCGTCGCCTTCCTCTAATCTCTCCACCGAAACAAGCCGGGCGCTGGGCGCCCCACATTTCGATTCTGAGATGTGCCTCGTGCCCACAACTTCGCCAACCTCTGTTTATAGGACAATAGAGGCTGGCGCGGAATCGTGGATCGCCAGATCACATCCAATCAACACAGGCTCGCGGCGCAAGCGGTACAGCTTTTGGGAGAACACGCAATACATGGCTGAAGGTAGCGCAGTACGCGTCGTCGGCATCGACCTGGGCACGACCAACTCGCTGGTCGCGTTCATGCAGGGCGATCAGCCGACGATCATTCCCGGCGAGGACGGCGACCGGCTGGTGCCTTCGGTGGTGGCCTTCGATGCCGATCAGCACGGATTTGTGGTGGGCAACGGCGCACGGGCGACGCTGCTGAAGGACGCAGCCAGCGTGGTCTACTCCGCCAAGCGGCTGATGGGACGCGGCGTCGAGGACGTGCAGGAGGAGCTGAAGCTCTTCCCCTTCAAGCTGGTGGAGGGCCTCGCGCCGGGCGACGTGCTGAAGCTCGAGGTCGGCGGGTTGCAACTGACGCCGCCGGAGATCTCGGCATACATTCTGCTGCAGTTGAAGATGAACGCGGAGCGATTCTTCGGCGCGCCGGTGACGCGGGCGGTGATTACGGTTCCCGCCTACTTCAACGACGCGCAACGGCAGGCGACCAAGGACGCGGGGCGGATCGCCGGGCTGGACGTGCTGCGCCTGGTGAACGAGCCGACGGCGGCGGCGCTGGCCTACGGGCTGGACAAGAACCGCGACGGCCTGATCGCGGTGTACGACTTCGGCGGCGGGACCTTCGACATCTCCATCCTCAAGCTGCACGAGGGCATCTTCGAGGTGATCTCGACCGGCGGCGACACACACCTGGGCGGCGACGACATCGACAACCTGCTGATCGCGATTGCGCTGGACGACATCGCGGGCGACGCCGACCTCTCCATCGACAAGGACGCGATCCCAACCGGCGAGCTGGTGCAGGCAGTGCGCAAGGCGGTGATTGAGGCGAAGATCGCGCTTTCCGAGGCCGACGAGACGAAGCTGGATGCGCAGCTGCCCAATGGAAAGCAGTACACGCGAACGATCACGCGCGCGCAGTTCGAGCAACTGATCGCGCAGACGATTCTGCGCACGGCGCGTCCCTGCGTGCAGGCGCTGAAGGACGCGAAGCTGACGGCGGAGCAGATCGACGAGGTGGTGCTGGTCGGCGGATCGACGCGGATCCCGGCGGTGCGCGCGCTGGTCGACGAGCTCTTCAGCCTGAGCGCGCGCGGCAAGAAGCCGCACACCGAGCTGAACCCGGACGAGGTGGTGGCGCTGGGCGCGGCGGTGCAGGCGCAGATCCTGGCCGGAGCCAATGCAGGCTCGGCGCTGGACGACCTGCTGCTGTTGGATGTAACGCCGCTGTCGCTGGGGATCGAGGCGCTGGGCGGAGTGGTTGCGCGCATCATCGAGCGCAACTCGACCATTCCGGCCAGCGCGACGCAGCACTTCACCACCGGCGTCGACGGGCAGACGAATGTGGCGATCCATGTGGTGCAGGGCGAACGCGAGCTGGCGAAGGATTGCCGCAGCCTGGCGCGCTTCGACCTGAAGGGCATTCCGCCGATGGTGGCCGGAATGGCGCGCATCGAGGTGAAGTTCCTGATCGACGCCAACGGCATTCTGCACGTCAGCGCGCGCGAGCAGCGCAGCGGCAAGCTGGCCGAGATCGAGGTGAAGCCGACCTACGGACTGACCGACGAGCAGGTGGAGACGATGATCCTGGCGTCGTTCGACCACGCCGAGGAGGACCTGGATGCGCGCCAGCTCATCGAGATGAAGAACGAGGCCGAGACGATCCTGACGGCGGTGGAAAAGGGCAGCAGCCACGCGGCGTGGCAGCAGTTGACGAGCGACGAACTGGCGCAGATTGCAGCCTGTGTAAACGAGCTGAAGACTTCTGCGGCGGGCAGCGACTACAAGCTGATTCGCCAGAACATCGAGCAGCTCGACAAGGCCACGCGCCGCTTCGCCGAGTTGATGATGGACACGGAGGTGATGAGCGCGATGAAGGGCCAGACGATGGATGCGGCGGGCGAGAGTATGGGCGCAGACGTCATTGCGCCGCACGCCTTCGCCAAGGCCGAGTTCGAAGAGGATACTGTGGCGGAGGAAAAGACCTAACACCGATCAACACCGATGGGACCGATTGAAACCAGAACAAATGCGGATTGAGAGCAAATCGGTTTTGCGTGAGATCAGGATGGGTGCGCACGCTTCTGTGGTGTTTTTATGCTGGTTTGTTGATCCTTTTCCTTTGCTGTTCTTTATTGTTCTAATTTTTGATCGGTGCACGTCGGTGTAAATCGGTGTTAAGGTTTTGGAGGGCGTATGTCCGATCGCGTTGCCGATTTGCCTGAAGTCGATCTCTCGAAGCCGCCCGCCGAGGGCATGGTGCGGGTGACGTTTCTGCCCGAGGGCAGGACAGTGGAGTTTGCTTTCGACACGCTGCCCTATGAGGGCCACGGCCAGCCCATGTCGTTCCTCGACGTGGCGGTGAACTACGGCATCTTCCTCGATCACGCCTGCGGCGGAGTGTGCGCCTGCACCACATGCCATCTGCATGTGAAGCAGGGGGCGGAGGGAATCAGCGAGGCCGAGGACCTGGAGCTGGACCGTCTGGAGACGGCGGCGGGCATCGAGCTGAACTCGCGGCTGGGCTGCCAGGCGGTGATCGAGCGGCCGGGGACGTACGTGGTCGAGATTCCCAAGTGGAACCGGAACTACGTGCAGGAGGGCAAACCGGCGCACGGGCCGGGGAGCTAGGATTTGTGGCTGGCGGAGAGAAGGCTTAACACCGATCAACACCGATGGAGACGATCCGGTGCAAGTCGATCTTGATTGGCAAGGGGTGAATAACATGGCGCGCGAACTGGATTGGACGGACACAGAGGAGATTGGGATTCAGTTGCAGGAGATGTTTCCGGAGACGGATCCGTACACGGTGCGGTTCACCGATCTGCACAAGTGGGTGGTGCAGTTGCCGGACTTTGTGGGCGACCCGGCAAAGTCGAACGAGAGGATTCTGGAGGCGATCCAGACGGCCTGGCGCGAGGAGTACGTGGACGCGAAGGACGCGTAGGGAGGTTCGAGGTCCAAGGTTCGAGGGATATTGATCCGAGCGTTGTACATCCCACCCATCGCATAGAGCGCGATGGATGGGGCACCCGCGATGCGTCGGAACTATTTGCCCTTGTAGGGGATTCCGTTGACGGCATTGACCAGGCCCGTATAGCCGCCGGACTTTTTGTCGCCCCAGGCGATATACCAGACGGGGGTGTTGAGGGCGGCGGTGTTGCCGAGTTCAAGCGAGGTGAGCGGCTTATCTGGATTCTTAGCCAGCCAGGCCGCTGCGGCGGTGGCGGAGACCTGGTACGCGGCGTCCGAATCGGTATTGAAGAAGGAGACGTCAATGGGCATGGCGTCGCGCGTGGGGCCGCTCCAGGGGCGGGGAGGGCCGGCTGTGGTTCCCTTGTAAATCTCCGGCAGCGCGTTGGCGATTGAGTAGGTATAGAGGCGGTACTGGTGCAGGCTGGGTGAGCCGACCGCAACCTCCCACATGGCCGCTTTGCCCCCTTGGTTCTTGAATCCCGGGAGCTCTTTCTGCGAGAGGCGGATGATCTGGGCGTCGCTGCTCCAAGCCATCGCAGCCTTGTAGATGGGCCCAAAGGCGGTCTTGCCGGTAACGAGTTGGGGCGGTGCGGCGGGCGTGGTTGCAGTTGCCGCGGTCTGTCCGCTGCCTGCCGGTGGGTTCGATTGCGAGCATCCTGCCATCATCGCAATGGCAATAGCGAGTACGGCGACAGAGCATTTCTTGAGCCTGGCTCCCATGAGTCCTCCCCGTTCGCGTGCAGATTGCTTGCCAGGAGACACCAGCCATGGTTGGCCGCGTCTCCAAATGACGGGAGACGGGGTGCGCACGCTGGTGATCCCAGCGAAACGGTACCGCTTGCCGACGTGGAATTCGGCCAGCTTCCGCGGAGAAAATTGTACGGATTGCGAGGGCCCGGCTATGTGATAAAGATCACATGAGGCGCGCTATTTGCGGCGGAGGATCTGGGCGGAGAGTTTGGAGCCGGAGGCGAGGAGGGTGAGGGTGGCGGCGGCGAGCCAGGCGATGCTGGCCAGCGCGATGGTCAGAATGTCCTTCGCGTAGGTGGAGACGGGCGGCAGGAGATGCGCGGCGGCGGCGGTCGCGGCGTAGGCGACGAGCGCGGCGAGGAGGGCGCGGGCGAGCTCGGCGAACTCAAGATGGGCGAGCGAAACCAGGCGCTTGCGATGGAGCAGGATAGCGAGCGCGGCGGTCTGGACAAGGATTCCAATGTCGGATGCGATGGCGAGGCCCATGAGGCCGAGCGCGTGGAAGAGGCCCCAGTACATGGGGATGGAGAGCACGGTGATGAGCGTGCCGGTGATCATGGGAGTCCTGGTGTCGCTGGCGGCGTAAAAGGCGCGGGCATAGATTCCCTGGACGGCCCAGAGGGCCAGGGTGATGGCGAGGATGGTGAAGAGTTGCGCGATGACGCCGGCGTCGGCGCGATTGAACTTGCCGCCGCGGAGGAGGTCCATGAGCCAGGGGGCGAGGGCGATCATCCAGGCGGAGACGATCATTCCGACGGCGAAGAGGCGGGAGACGGAGCGACCGACCGAAGCGGAAAAGTCATGGGCGCGGTTCTGCTGGAAGAGCGAGGCGAAGAAGGGCAGCGAGGCGGCCCCGGCAGCCGGGCCGATGACGTTGAAGGGCGCGTTGAAGAGGCTTTTGGCGTTAGTGATGAGGGTGATGCCGCCGACCTGGGCGGAGGCGAAGTACTGGAGGAAGTAGCGATCGAACATGACCAGGGTGACGCCGATCATCAGCGGGAGCGAGAGACGGAACCACTCACGGAAGGCGGGCGAGTGGAAGTTAACGACGGGGTGGAAACGCAGGCCGGTGCGGAATGCCCCCAGCGAGTTCAACAACGCCGCGCCGACGAAGGAGCCACCGAGTACGCCCCAGGATAGCGAGTAGACACCGAGCTGTTTGTGCAAAATCAACGCGCCGAGGATGATTCCGGCGTTGTAGATGAGCGGCGTGAAGGCCTGGTAGAGGAAGATCTTGCGCACCTGCAGCCGCGCGCTGATGACGCTTCCGACAAAGAAGAAGAGCTGGGCGGGAAGCATCCATCGGGTGAGCGAAGTGCAGAGGGCAAAGCGGACGGGGTCTGTACGGAAGCCTTTGTAGAAGAGCCAGACATAGGCGGGAGCGATTAGTTCGCCGAGGAGGACGCCGATTCCGAGCACAACCAGCATGGTGGTGAGGATGACGGAGAGCGCGCGGTCGCCGCCCTCTTCGTCGCCGGCCTCGCGATAGCGGTTGAGGATGGTGATGACGGAGATGGAGGCCGCGCCGCCGATGAGGAAGTAGGAGATGAAGTCGGGCAGGCCGAACGCGGCTTGATAGGCGTCCTGCTCCACGCCCGCGCCGAAGAGGAAGTTCACGTACTTGATACGGACCAGGCCCAGCAGGCCGGAGAGCAGCGCGCTGACCATGAGAAGCATGGCCGCAGAGCCTGCGGTGTGTTTGCCGGTGAGGCGAGGGGATGCGTCCGGGGATGGAACTGGCTGCGGCTGAGGGGTCAAGCTAGTGCCCATCGTCTTCGGAGGTCGAGCCGGGGGCGAGGGCTTCGAAGAGGAGCTCGCCGAGGGGAGTGCTGCCGGATGCGCGCGCTGGAGAGGATGGAGATGGGCCGGGCTGGGTGCGCGAGGAGGCACGGCGCGAAGTGCTGCTGTCGGCAGCGGGCTGGCTGCCGTTGGCGGGTTTGGACTGGAGCTTGCGGGCGGGTTGCTGCGCGGCGGAGCTTCTGGCGGCGACGGGCTGGGAGAGCATGGTGGCGAGAGCGGCAAGCTCGCGGCGCAGATTGCGCAACTGCTTTGTGTCGGGCAGATCGGATGCGATCAGGGAGAGCTGCGGCTGCTTCTGCCTGAACTCGGCCTTGAGCACTGCGCGGGCGCCGGGGATGGTGTATCCCTCGTCCTTGAGGAGGGACTTGACGCGCAGGGCCATCTCGACATCGCGGCGGCGGTAGAGGCGCTGTCCGGTGCCACCCTTGTTGGGCTTGAGCTGCGGGAACTCACTCTCCCAAAAGCGCAGGACGTAGGCGGGGACCTCGCAGAGGCGGGCCACCTCGCCGATGCGGAAGTAGAGCTTGTCTGGGATCTCGGACGCGAGCGCGCCGGAGCCATGCGGAATGCCGCGGATTGGCTGGTTGCGTGCCATTGGCCAGGCCCAAACCCTCCCTTAAAGTCGAGACTGAAATACTAAACCTGAAGTGCTTGTTTTGAAATCAGGTTTTGCAAAACCGGTCTGGAATCCGATATGGCCCCGTCGCCGAACCATCCAGTAGCAGCCCGGGGCAAACCGGCACACGCCCCATAAGCTGCTCAGAAGGGATTCAATTTGGCGAGGCCCTTCTTCTTCTTGTGCTTGCTGGAGGACTCATCGGATTTGTCGAAGGCGGGTTTGGGCTTCTTGCCGTCCGCCGGGGCAAGTTGCGCGGGTGGCTGCGAACCGGGAGTCGCTTCGTTGACGGCGTCTGGAGCGGCGCCGGGCTTCTCGATCGGGGCGGTAAGAGTCGCGATGGGCGGGCCTGCGGGCTTAATTCCTCCCATGTTGTCGTTGGGGCCCGGTTGGGCTGGGCCGCTGACGGGCCCGGACTGCGCGGGGGCGGGGGACTCCGAGCCGGGGAAGACCGGAGGCGAGGACGGCGCGGCGGTTGGCGCAGGCGAAGCCGAGGAGGGCGGAACGATCTCGATGCCCACGGAACTTCCGCCGGAGGCGTTTGCCGGGGTTGCTTCGCTTACGCTGGAGACCGCGGCGGAGGAGTCGACGGCTGCGCCAGCGCCGGCGGCGGGCACGTCCTGAAGCGCGAGCGGCGCGGCGTTGGCGGCAGGCGCCGGCGCGGGGGCAGACGAGGCGGTGGCGGAGGGAACGAGCGGGGCAGGAACCGCAGGGGGCCGCGGTGGGAAGGCCGCAGGATTCATCGAGGAGAGGTAGTCGCTCATGGACTTCTTGTAGATATCGGGCGCGATGGTGGGCTTGGCGTCTTCCAGCGGCGGTTCGCCGAGGGTGGCGGCGGGAACGGTGTCCGCCTTGTGCAGAACGAAGAACTCGACGCGGTTGCTGAGGGTGTACTGTCCGCGGCTGTTTTCCAGCGCGACACTGGCTGCAATCTGCTCCGGCGTGGGCGTCGGGATGGGGAGACCCATGGCGACGAGACGATCTTTCGCGTCTTCCACATGGGCTGAGGCAGAGTGTTCGAGCACGAGCTTGTTGTATGCGGCTGCGGCCTCATCGTCGTAGATCTTCAAGAGACGGGCCTTCCCGGCCTCAAACATCTCCTGCTCTGCCTTGCTCGCCCCCGGGCGAGCCTTCATTGCGCGGGTGCCTGTCGCTTCCGCCTCATAGGCGTCTCCCAGACCTACCAGCACGTCGTCCAGATGGCTATACAGCGGGTAGGTGTCGACGACCGTCTGGTAGCGGGCGATGGTGGCGGACCAGTTCTGGTGCGTGGCGTAAAAGGAGGCGATATCGGCCTCGCGGGAGGCCAGCGTCTCCTGCACCTCGCGCAGGCGCTGTTTGGCCTGCGGGATGAGGATGGAATCGGGGAACTGCTGCAACATCAGGCGGTACGCTTCCTCGGCGTGGATGGTGTTGGAGTAGTCGCGGTCGGGCTTGTCCATTTGGCGGAAGTAGATGTCGCCGACGCGCATCTGGGCCTCGGCGGCCTCGGGCGAGTTGGGGAAGAAGGTGATGAAGTCCTTGTACTCCTGCTCGGCCTGGGTGAGGGCAGCGGTTCCGCCCTCCTTGAACCAGCTATCGGCGACGCCAAGCTTGGCGCGCATCATGTACTGCGAGTCGGGATAGGTGTTCAGCAGGGTCTGGAGGTCGAGGCGGGCAACGTCGTAGCGTCCGCGCTTCACGGCGTCCATGGCCTTGTCGTAGAGCGCCTTGTCGGGGAGCTTGGCGTCCTGCGCCTCGATGGGGTTGATCTTCTTGACCTTCTTGTCCTCTTTTTTGGTGTCCTTGGAGAGGACGACTTTCTCATCTTTCTTCTGCTTGCGAACCTTGGGGGCCTTCTTGTTACTGAGGGCGATGTCGGGCTTCGCCGGGGCAGCGGCGGTCTGTGTTGCAGCAGGGGGCGACGCAGCGGCTGGCGACGCAGCGGTCTGGGTGGCGGCGTCCTGTGTTGGAGGCGCGGCCTGAGCGCGTGCGCCGATGGTTGCCGCCAGAAGCGCAGCCACGGGGAGCGCGGCGCGCAGATTGGGGAAGAGGGAACGGTCCTTGATGGTGGAGATCTGGACGTGTCTGGAGGTGGTGCTTAGCGTCATGCTTGGAACTCCGTCTGCCACAGGCTGGGCGTTCTGGCGGGCACGCACTCGGCGGTGTGCGGGCTGAGTTCTATTCTAGAGCAGATTTGCGGGAACTGCGGAGCCGCGGGGGATTTCTGTCACGATCCAGCCTGGTGAATCCCTTTCTTGCGCTCTCTCGATTGCCTTGCAATCGAGAGAGCGCAATTGAAAAATATGGCGCTTTTCGGCACGGCTGAAGCCGTGCCCTTCCGATCCAACTGAGCTTTCGGCATCCTTCGACTTCGCTCAGGACAGGCTCTGAAGCCGTGCCCTTCCGATCCAACTGAGCTTTCGGCATCCTTCGACTTCGCTCAGGACAAGCTCTGAAGCCGTGCCCTTCCGATCCAACTGAGCTGGCAGCGTGTTACCCCAAACCTACAACAAGGATTTTGAAGGCCGGCCGCGGCGCTAACCGGCCGGGGCTGCGGCGCGGGCGACGCGCAACAGCTCGGCCGCGTTCTGCTCGGTGCGGCCTTTCTCGAAGACGGCGGAGCCTGCGACGAGCAGTTCCGCTCCGGCCTGGACCACGGAGGCGACGGTGTCGAGAGCGACGCCGCCATCGACCTCGATGCGGAAGTTGAGGCCCATCTCTTTGCGCAGCGCCGCAAGATAGGCGATCTTCTCGACGGCGAGGGGCAGGAACTGCTGGCCGCCGAAGCCGGGATTGACGCTCATCACCAGGACGAAGTTCACCATGGGAAGGACTTCGATGAGCGTATCGACGGGGGTGGCGGGGTTGATGACGACGCCGGGCAGGACGTTGAGTTCGCCGATGTGCTGGAGGGTGCGATGCAGGTTGCGGCAGACCTCCTGCTGGACGGAGATCATGTTGGCGCCGGCCTGGGCGAAGGCAGGGATGTAGTCGTCGGGGTCCTCGATCATCAGGTGGCAGTCGAGCGGCAGCTTGGTGATGGGGCGAATGGCCTTGACCATGGGCGGGCCAAAGGTGATGTTGGGGACGAAGTGGCCGTCCATGACGTCGATGTGGACGATGGTGCCGCCGCCGCGCTCGGCTGCGGCTACTTCATCGGCGAGGTGGGCAAAGTCGGAGGCGAGAATGGAGAAGGCGAGTTCGATCATGGGGTCAGGTTCGAGGTACCAGGTTCGAGGTTCGAGGTGAAAGGTGCGCTGAGGGAAGTGTACTAGCTGTTAGCTATTCGCTGTTAGCTCTTAGCTTCAGATGTGAGTGTGGGGTCGCCGAGGGAGATGCGGGCGGCGGCGTTGAGGATGCGGCGAATGGGCCACGTGGTTTTATCGGCGGCATCATCTTTGGGCAAGAAGACTTCGCCGATGCGCTGCTTCTCCGGGCGGTAGTACCAGCGGCGGAGGAGAGAGAGATGGTCGGAGAGCGTGGTTAGATCGGGGGCTGATTTGGGGTGCGGTTTGATTGGGGTTGATAGATCGTTGAGGAGTTTAACGGCGTGGTCTTCGGGACTCGGTGTGGGAGTGACTGCGGAATCGGACGCTGTCTCGGAGTTCATCGCCGAAGTGGATGAGAGACGCGCCGGGCCGACCAGAGAGCCGGCGTCGACGAGGAAGAGGGCGGCGGAGGGTTCGGGTGAAGCAGATCCCTCCGCTGCGCTACGGGATGACAACAATGAAGAGGTCTGCGCGGTTTTTTGGAGGATGACGGCGCGGAGGTTGGGGATGGGCTGGACGAGCGGGTCGGCGAGGGCGGTGGCGGCCTTGACGCGCAGGAATTGGGCGTGGAGCTGGGCGGCGCGCTCGAAGTCAAGGTCGACGGAGGCCTGCTCGCGCTGGGCGGTGAGCTGGGTGATGAGGGACTCGCCGTGGGTGGCGAAGAAGGCTTCGACGGCGGCGGCCTCGGCGGCGTAGGCGGCTGCTCCTGCGGGCGTGCAGGCCTGATTGCAGGGCGCGAGGCACTTGTTCATCTCACCGTAGACGCAGCCGGGATGCTCGGGATAGGGCGCGAGGTCCTCGTAGCAGCGGCGGAGCTTGAAGAGGTCGAGGACCGCGTCGCAGTAGCGGTCGGCGGCGGCGCGCGAAGGGAAGGGGCCGTAGGTGTGGGCCAGGGCGCGGCGGCTGAGGCGGTTGGTGGAGTAGACGCGCGGGTAGGCGTTCCCGGCGGTGAAGCGGAGGAAGAAGGGCGTGTGCAGGCGCAGGCGGCGGCGGGCCTCGGCGAGGCCGAAGACGGCGGCGGAGGCGCGATAGAGCGTGAGCGTGGACTCGAACTCGGAGCCGGTGATGGTGTAGTCGATGCGGGCTACGCGAGTGCGGAGGTTGAGGCGCTTGGATTGCGAGTCGGGCGGCGCGAGGATGCGGGTGATGCGGCGGCGGAGGTCGGCGGCGCGGGTGAGGTAAGGCTCGTCTTCACTGCGCGGGCCGTGCAGGGCGAAGACTCCGGGGAGAGCGGGGATGGCACGCAGAGTTTCGGCGGCGTTCTCGGGCGAGAAGGGTACGGAGTACTCGAAGTGGAAGGACGCAGCCACAGGAGGATTGTAGATGGGATGTGCATGGGCAGTAGCGGTCGCGCCTTCGCGCGATGCCCACATCTCAGAATCGAGATATAGGGCACCTGGCACAAATGCTAGGGAAACTGCTTATTTCCGACACATATCATAGTTCCCCTAAATCCAGCGGGAACGTCCAAGGAAACTCTAGCATCTACTCCAGCATCCCTTAGCGTCCACATGATAAACGATCCCTTAGATTGATTATCAGTATAAATGACCACCCCGAGCGGCATGGAATTATTGAATTCGTCAGCGAAGGCTTTGTCGTAACTTGTCTTCCAACGAACATTCCACTTCGCCCCCTTGAATATGTTAAAGAGTTGCGATGCAAAATTTAAAGATTCCCGGTCTTCATAGCGAAATGGAGCTATCTCTATCTTCACAAAGTTTATATCACCAGAATTCTTTGCGAGTTCGGTCAACCTATCGTGTAGTTTATCAATTTCCTCACGGCTTAGAATCCTATCGGGAACCACTTCGCCTTTCGATATGCTTGTATAAGCATCGCGCCAATTATTGGCTTTCGCCTGGGCCTCAGCAAGTTCGTTGTTCATCTGTACTTCGCTTGACGCATAGCTCTGTAGATTCTGGATTCTTTCCGCCTTATCTTGATGGTCTTGATATATTATCACCGTCGCAGATATGCCCCAGGCAATAGCCGCCAGGAAGGATACTCCGGCAAGAGGGAGCAGACCGCTGGTCAGCGATTCTCGGACGGTAAAGCAAAAGGCCCCTTCTCTCTCTATCTTTCTACGCTTCAAAAAACCATGGACGACTGCGGAAAGCCAGCTCATTACCGTCAATGCTACGATCCAGACGATAAAACCTAAAGTGCTTGTTCCCGTCTCCGAAACCATGAGGAGCCACGATTCGTGTGCGAGATGGAAGAGTTGTCTATGCCACATGGCGTCTGTCGAAGAGGTTACGTCCTAATGTTTGCTTCACTTGTCGTGATCGCTGGAAGTATAGTGTCCAAATGGCCAATTTGACGAGAACCACAATGGCTACTAAGTAACCGCTGTAAATTAAATCATTCGGTGAGTATGGGTCTGCTTGGCGAACAACCGACAAAGTGATTAATCCAATAGCCAACGCTAATACTGCGGAGAGGTAAATCCGCACGTTCCTTATGGCTCTATTTGATCGCCTGAAGATAGACACACCTACATACATACCGAACACTGAGATAGCGATGAAGAGCGCGAACGGAACGGATTCCGGATTATCCCATGAACGAATCTCAATCACGGGGCCGAGGAAAAGACCTGTAGCACAGATCCAAAAGAGCCAACCATCAACTCCATTTAATCTCTTATTCTCAACGGGATTCTCGCTTGCAGGCTCGATATGTGGTTGATCCAACATTGCCTCTACTTCAGTATCGAAATGTCTCACAAGAACCGACGCAGTATCCCCCGGCATTTCGACTGGTTTCTCTAGGGAACAGGAATCGATGATCCTTTGCAGAGAAGAACCACAATCGACGCAAACAACCTCGTCATCCGCGTTTTGTCGCCCGCACTTTCCGCAGTTCATAGATCACGCTCGAACTTGGGATGATGGAAGAATACTCCAAGTGTGTCAGTTTATGACTGGATTCTGTTAACCGCCTAGCTGCCGGCGATGGTCATGCCATCGATGCGGAGGGAGGGGGCGGCGGCGGCGGTGCGGAAGACGAGGTCGTTGCCGATGGCGGAGATGTTTTTGTACATCTCCTTGAGGTTGCCGGCGATGGTGATCTCTTCGACGGGGTAGGCGAGCTCGCCGTTTTCGATCCAGAGGCCGGCGGCGCCCTGGGAGTAGTCCCCGGTGACCAGGTTGACACCGAAGCCCATCGTCTCGGTGATGTAGAGGCCGGACTTTACGTCGGCGATGATCTGGGCTGGTGTCAAAGTGCCGGGCTGAAGGAAGAAGTTGCCCGCGCCGATGCCGGGATTGCCGGCGAGCGAGCGGGAGGCGTTGCCGGTGGAGCGGGCGAGGCCGAGCTTGCGGGCGGTGTAGGTGTTGGTGACGTAGCTGCGGAGGATGCCGTTCTCGATGAGCACGGTGCGGCGGGTGGGCAGGCCCTCGCCGTCGAAGGGCGCGGTACCGAAGCCGCCGGTGCGGATGGAGCCGTCGCGGTCTGATTCGCGATCGAAGACGAGGGTTCCGTCGTCGATGACGGTGACGTTCTCTCCGGCGACGCGCTCGCCCAGCATTCCGGCGAAGAAGCTGGCGTGGCGATAGATGGCGTCGCCGTTGGCGGCGTCGAAGATGTTGCCGACGATGGAGCGGGCGATCTCCGGCGAGAAGACGACTGGAGCTTGCTGGGTAGGGACCTGGCGCGCGCCGAGGCGTTGCAGGGTGCGGCGTGCGGCCTCCTGGCCGATGGCGACGGGGTCCTCCAGCAGGCGTGTGGAGCGGGCGGCGGAGTACCAGTAGTCGCGCTGCATGCGGCCGTCGGCGTCGTGGGCGATGGGCTGGGCCGAGAAGCCGCAGTAGCTGCGGCGGTACTCGCCGGTGAAGCCGCGCGAGTTCATGAGGATCTTGTGCGAGGTTGCGGTGTCGAAGTCTCCGCCGCCGGAGTTCTGGATGCGGGTGTCGAAGGCCATGGCCGCGGCCTCGACGGCGCGGGCGATTTCGATTCGGTCGGCGGGGGGTTGGAGGTTGACATCGTCGAAGTAAAGGCGCTGGGCGGCGACGTCGTGCTGCCCGAACTCGGAGGGTTCGGGGAGGCCGGCGAAGGGGTCTTCGCTGGTGATGCGGGCGAGAGTGACGGCTCCTTCGACGAGGCGGGTAAGACTTTCGCGGGAGAAGTCGGAGGACGAAGTGCTGGCGGTGCGAAGGCCGATGAAGACGCGCAGGCCGACGGCGCGCGAGCCGGACTCCTTGAGCGTCTCGACCTGGCCGAGGCGGACGAGGGTGGAGAACTCATCGCCCTCATAGACGACGGCTTCGGCGTCTGTGGCCCCGGCGCGGAGAGCGCGGGCGAGGACGTCGGAGGCGAGCTGCTGGAGGTCGGCGGCGGTCTTGGTCGGCATTCTTACAGCGTATAACTCTCGGTGAACTTCTGGCTGCGCGGTGCGATCCCCTAGCGGACGGGATGCTCGGAGAGGCGGGGCAGGCGGCCGTCGGTGGCCTTGCGGAAGAAGATGCCGTCGGGGCAGTACTCGGAGTCGGTCTTGAGCTTGTGGGCGATGTGCGGCGGGGGCGCGTCGGGGACGTGATGACGGTGCAGCTTGACGGCGCCGGTGCAGTCGGAGCAGCGGAACTCGGTGTCGTCGTCGGAGAGGGCTTCGGCGACACTCTTGAGCTTCCAGAAGGGCTCGTAGCCACCGCCGGTCTTGAGGCGGCGTCGTTTGACCTGGCACTCGTAGATTTTTTCGGATTCGGCGGCCATGATGCTCCTTTGTGCGTGGTGCGGTTGGGGATCGGGTTGAGAGCTATTGAGAGCGGGTTGGCACGATGGCCCGGGGCTGAAGCCCGTTATTTGTCGTGCCGCTGGTTCGTGGGGCTAAAGCCCCACGCTAATCCGAAGAACAAGGACAAAAGCAGATTCCCTTCGGGAATGACAACCAGAAGGTCGTGCGCGGCTATGCGACGGGGTTGGCGGAGGGTCTGGCTTCGCGGCCGTCGGTGGCGCGCTGGAAGAGCAGGCCGCTGGGACAGAACTCGGCGTCGGCGGCGAGCTTGTGCTCGACGTAGGCGACGGCGCCGGTCTTGCCGTTGCGGCCGAGCAGCTTGACCGCGCCGAAGCAGTCCTTGCATCGGAATTCGGTGTCTTCGTCCACCAGGGCGACGGCGACGTTTTTAATCTTCCAGTAGGGCTCGTATCCTCCGCCGGCCTTGAGACGGCGGCGGCGGACCTCGCACTCGTACATCTTTTCCCGTTCGACTGCCATTGAGCGACTTCTCCTCTCCTGCTGCTTGGTACGTTTTGAATTGCCGTCGATGCTTGCAGACGGCGCGACAGTTCAGTTGCAACGCTTCCTGGGAGAAGAGATGCTGTTCTACCCGGTTCCGCCGACCGTCATGCGGTCGAGCTTGGTGGTGGGCATTCCGACGCCGACGGGGACGGACTGGCCGTTCTTGCCGCAGGTGCCGATGCCTTCGTCGAGGGCGAGGTCGTTGCCCACCATCGAGACGAATTTGAGGGCCTCGGGGCCGCTGCCGATCAGCGTCGCGCCCTTGACGGGCTGCGTGACGCGGCCATCCTCGATGAGGTATGCCTCGGAGGCGGAGAAGACGAACTTGCCGTTGGTGATGTCGACCTGGCCGCCGCCGAAGTTGACGGCGTAGAGGCCGCGCTGGACGGATTTGATGATGTCTTCGGGCAGGTCCGTGCCGGAGAGCATGTAGGTGTTGGTCATGCGCGGCATGGGGATGTGGTGGTAGCTCTCGCGGCGGCCGGAGCCGGTGTTGGGCGCGCCCATGAGGCGGCTGGAGAGCTTGTCGGAGAGATAGCCGCGGAGGATTCCGTTCTCGATGAGGACGGTCTCCTGCGTGGGGTTGCCCTCGTCGTCCACATTGATGGAGCCGCGGCGGTTGGGCATCTGTCCGTTATCGACGACGGTGACTTTTTCGCTGGCGACCTTCTGGCCAATGAGGCCGGCGAAGGCGGAGGTCTTCTTGCGGTTGAAGTCGGCCTCGAGGCCGTGGCCGACGGCCTCGTGCAGCAGGACGCCAGGCCATCCGGGGCCGAGGACGACGGGCATCTCACCGGCGGGGGCTGCGATGGCGCCGAGTTGCAGGATGGCGGTGCGGGCGGCCTCGCGGGCGAAGTGCTCCGGCGAGTGGGCGCCTTCAAAGAAGTCGAGGGTGACGCGGCCTCCTCCGCCGGATGTGCCGCGCGTGGTCGAGCCCGCGCCATCGCTGGCGGAGGCATCCTTCGCGATGACGAAGACGTTGAGGCGGGCGAGGGGCTGGGTGTCGGAGGCGAAGGTGCCGTCGGAGGCGGCGACGAGGATGCGGCGCAACTCGTCGTTGAAGCCGGCGCGGACCTGCGTGATGCGGGGATCAAAATCGCGGGCGGCGCGGTCGGCGCGCTGGATGAGGGCCAATTTGGCGGCGATTTCGGCGTCGGCCGCGGCCCCGGCGATGGGGTAGAGCGTGGGCTTGCCGGATGTGTGGCGGAAGCCGGCGATGCGCTGCTTGGCCGGGCCGCTGGCGATGAGTGCGGCGGTGCGGGCGGCGCGCAGGAGGCGGGCGCTGGAGAGGTCGTCGGTGTAGGCGTAGCCGGTGCGTTCGCCGGAGAGGACGCGAATGCCGCAACCCACGCTGATGCCCTGGCTGGCGGACTTGACGAGGGACTCGTCGATGCCCAGCGAGGTGGAGGTGACGGACTCGAAGTAGAGGTCCGCGTAGTCGCCGCCAGCCGAGAGCGCCTCGCCCAGGCAGCGCTCCATCAGCCGCTCGGAGAGGCCGAGCTTCTCGATGAAGTAGCGCTTGTGGTCGGGCGTTGGGACGGGAATTTTGTCGGTCTGCGGCAGGGGCACACTTCCATTCTAGGCTTCTGCATGGTTGGCGGCAAATAAAACGCGAAGAAATGGGCTGCGAACGTGATACAGTTGCTGGTTCGGCTCTGTTTCCATTTGATGCGGAGGACGCGGTCAAGGCATCAAAATGAGCGATCATTTGCAGTCGAAGGAGACGATGAAGCCGCGGACGCTCAAGAGTTCACTCGTGCTGTTCTTTATCACGGTGATGGTGGGGCTTGCCGTGCGGATGGTGCCGCTTGGGCTGCCGGCGGTGGTGGTGAAATACGGCGGATCGATGCTGTGGGCGGTGATGATCTACTGGATCGTCTCGACTGCGCTGCCGCGGTGGCGTCTGCCGGTCGTGGCGCTGATCTCAGGGGCGATTGCCACGGCGGTTGAGTTCTTCAAGCTCTACCACTCGCCGGGGATGGATGCATTCCGGCTGACGCTGCCGGGGATAATTCTGCTGGGGCGGTACTTCTCCGTGCGGGACATTGTGACGTACTGGGTTGCGATCAGCGTTGCGGCGTGGGTCGATGGGGGCATTCGACGCGCGGAAGGCTAGAGCTTTTCGACGACGACGGCGGTGCCGTAGGCGAGGACTTCGGTGACTCCCTGCATGAGCTCGTTGGCGTCGTAGCGTGCCATGATGACGGCGTTGGCTCCGGCCTGGGCTGCGTGCTCGGCCATCATGACGAAGGCGTCCTGGCGGGTCTTCTCGCAGAGCTGGGTGTAGAGGGTGATGTTGCCGCCGATGAGGGTCTGCAGGCCGGCGCCGATGGTGCCGAAGAGGTTGCGCGAGCGGACGACGATGCCGCGCACGACTCCAATGTTGCGCACGATGCGGTAGCCGGGAAGCTCGAGGGCGGTGGTGACCATGGAGGGATCGAGCGAGGCGGTGGCGGGGACGTGGGTCGGGGGATATGAGGCCATGGGGTTCTCCTGTGTGCGAGGTTCTGGAAATGTGTACGCGCGGTGAGGGGTTATGGTTCCGTGCGGGCGAGGGCGTCGACCAGAGCGGCGACGGAGCCGGAGTCGATGGCCCCGGCGGCAAGGGCGATGGCGTCGCGGAAGGCTTCGTGGCTGCCTGGCGTTGCGGACGGGACGACGCCGGCGGCGATGAGGACGGCGGCGGCGTTGAGCAGGACAACGTCGCGGCGCGGGCCGGGTTCGCCGGCGAAGATGGAGCGCAGGATGGCGGCGTTGGCGGCGGCATCGCCTCCGCGCAGAGTGCCAGTAGTGGCGAATTCGAGGCCAACCTGCTCCGGCGTGAGGCGATAGAAGGTGACGTCGTCGCCGCGAACTTCAGCGATCTGGCTTGGGCCGGAGATGGAGAGCTCGTCGATCCCCGTCCTGCCCTCCGGGCCGGAGGCGTCGGAGGCTCCGTGGACGACGAAGGCGTGGCGGGCGCCGAGCAGGCGCATGGCCTCGGCGACAATGGGAACGAGGTGCGCGGAGTAGACGCCCATGACCTGCGCGCGGGCGCCGGCGGGGTTGGAGAGTGGGCCGACCAGGTGGAAGATGGTGCGGATGCCGAGGGCGCGGCGCACCGGCATGACGGCCTTCATGGCCGGGTGCAGGGCGGGGGCGTGCAGGAAGGCGAAGCGGTGGCGGCGCAGGGCGGCGGCCCCGTCGGCGGGGGTGAGCGCGATGGGGATGCCGAGGGCCTCGAGGACATCGGCCGAGCCGCACAGCGAGGTGACGGCGCGGTTGCCGTGCTTGGCGACCGTTGCTCCGGCGGCCGCGGCGACCAGCGCGGCGGCGGTGGAGATGTTGAAGGTGCCGGAGAGATCGGCCCCGGTGCCGCAGGTGTCGACCAGGAGAGCCCGTTCGGCCTGGTCGAGGGGGACGGGCGTGGCGGCGGCGCGCATGGCGTCGACGAATCCGGCGATCTCTGCGGGGGCTTCGCCGCGCAAGGCGAGCGAGCTGAACAGGGCGGCGAGCAGCATGGAGCGAGGGCTGCCGGGGCTGTCTGCGGCGGTGTCGCCGGCGAGGACCTCTTCGAGCAGAGCGCGGGCATCGGTGCGCGAGAGGGTCTCGCGCCGCTCGACGATGCGGTTCACGTAAGCATGCAGGGCCATGAGGGAAAGGGTATCAGGCGCGGGCGGCTGGGAGGCAATGGGTTTCTGCGGTCTCGCTTTGAGACCGCGGGCCGCCACGCCGCATTTGCGCGATAATCGACTATT
>Ga0187848_10001568_pt1 | contig 19279 bp, 14 predicted proteins | sample June2016WEW_4_40_FD_132424 | JGI IMG/M metagenome (GOLD analysis project Ga0187848, IMG submission 132424) | Peatland microbial communities from SPRUCE experiment site at the Marcell Experimental Forest, Minnesota, USA - June2016WEW_4_40 | ecosystem: Environmental > Terrestrial > Soil >... | reverse complement strand
CGCTGGACGACCGCTTGCTCAGTGCCGTGGAGTTCCTCCGCCAGCCGGAGGACGATCCGGCCGCCGGCTCCCCAATTCTCCGCCAGGCGGTCATCGCCGAGGCCGCTGCCGAGACCGAACAGCTCGACTTCGGCGCGGTGATCAACCGGCGTCCGTCGCTGCGGGCGTGTGCACTGGCCGGGATCGTGGTGCTGGCGGTGACAGTTGTGACGATTATGGATCCGGCCGGCTCGCGGATCGCGGCCGTGAGGCTCCTGGACCCCTTCTCGGACCTAGCCTGGCCGCAAGTCACGCACCTGGTCCTGCGGCCGCCGGCCCCGCTGGGGGGCTATCCGGTCGCCCGGGGCCAGGCGTTCGAGGTCGAGGTGCTCGACGCCCAAGGGGCCCGGCTGCCCGCCGAAGTCCGCATCCATTACCGCTTTCCGGATGACGAGCGGAAGACCGGCGAGGTGGTCGAGCGAATGCAGTGGCGTGGCGGCGCAATGGTCGCCCGGCGGGAGAACGTCATGCGGCTGTTCGACTTCCGCATCGAAGGGGGCGACGACCAGTCGATGCCCTGGACGCCGGTCGAAGTGATCGAGCCGGCTGCTGTCCGGTCGCTGGCGATCGAGCTCTTCCCGCCCGAGTACACCGGCTGGCCCCCGGAGAAGATCGAGGCCGGCGGGAGCATCCGCGCCCTGGTCGGCACGCGGGTGCGGATGCGGGGCGAGTCCACCAAGCCGCTCCGCTCGGCCGCGCTGTGCCTGGAAGGCGGCCGGCAGATCCCCGCCACCCTGGAGCCGGACGGCCTGCACTTCGACATCGGCCGGAATCTCCCCTCTCCCGCTCTGGGAGAGGCACCCACGACGACCATGCTTCGCACGGTGCCCGACCCGGGGGTGAGGGCTCTTCCCGAGCTCGTCGTCGAGAAATCCGGGGCCTACTGGTTCATGCTGACCGATCGGGACGGGCTGACGGGCGGCGGCGAGGCCCGCTCGGAGATCGTCGCCGTCGCGGACCGGCCCCCCACGGTCACGATCGAGCAGCCCGCGGCGGACCTGTTCGTCACGCCCGGGGCGGTCGTCCCGCTGCACGTGACGGCGCGAGATGACCTGGCCCTGCGAGAGGTGACGCTGGTGGCCGCCCCGCTGCCCGGCCCGACGCCCGAGGGGTGGCACGTCGCGCTCTACACGGGCCCGGACCACGCTGTCCCGCGCCCTCCAGGGGGCCGCACCGCGGACGCCGAGGCGGGCGACCTTCGGGTAATCGACTATCGCTGGGAGCTCGCGGAGCTGAAGCTCTCCCCGGGCACTCAGGTCGTCTTTTTTGTTCGGGCCGAGGATTACAAGCCCCAGGCCGGCAAGAGCGATCCCCGCCGGCTGAGCGTCATCACCGCCGAAGAGCTGCAAGAGCGGATTGCCGCCCGGCAAAACCTACTGCTGGCCGAATTGGCCCGGGTCCTCAAGCTCCAGCGGGACGTCCGCGGACAGACCGAGGCCCTGGAGATCCGTGTGCGGCACGCCGGCGGGCTGGAACCGCTCCAGGTCGATCACCTCCAGGCCGCGGAGCTTGGCCAGCGGCAGGTGGGCCGCAACCTCGCCAGCCGTCAAGACGGGGTGGCGATGCACCTGGTCGCCCTCTTGGCCGACCTGGAGAACAACCGGCTGGACCACCCCGATTTCGAGCGCCGCGCCCGGGCCTTCCTGGGCGAGATCGAGCGCCTGGGGCGGGAGCCGCTGCCGCGGATCGGCCGCGAGCTGGGCTCGGCGATCAAGTCGGCGCAGATCCGGCTGCAAGAGAAGTCCCGCCCCGCCGCACCCGACGCGGCTACTGCGGCATCGCTGGGCCGGGCCCTGGCCGGCCAGGACGAAGTGCTTGCCTCGCTGGAAGCCATGCTCGGCCAGCTTCGGCAGTGGGACGATTATCGCCGCTTCCACCGCGACGTGGCACAACTCCTGCGAGACCAGGGAGACGTGGCCCGCGGCACCGCCGAGATCGGCCGCCTCACCCTGACCCGCGACCTGGCGGACTTCACTCCCCAGGAGACGGCCGACCTGACCGTCCTGGCCGGGCGGCAGCTCGACCTGGCCCGGCGGCTCGATCGCATCCTGCAGGAAATGGAGCAGGCCGCCGCCCAACTCCGCCAGGCCGACCCGCTGGCGGCCGACATGATCGCCGACGCCTGGGACGAGGCCCGGCGGTTGGCCCTGGCCGCCGCCATGCGTTCCGCCGCCGCACTGGTGCAAGAGAACCGGATCGGCCGGGCCGCCGAGACGCACAAGCAGGTCCTTGCGGGCCTCCAAGAGGTCCTGGACATCCTGGCCAACCGCCGCCAGCAGGAGTTGTCGCGACTGGTCGGGAAACTCCGCGAGGCGGAGGGAGAACTCCGCGCGATCCACGAGCAGCAGGAGCGGCTGCGCAACGAGATTGCCGGCTCCGGCAGCCCGGCCGAAAAGGGACCGTCGGGCGAGGCACTCCGCGCCCTTGGCCGCCGGCAGGAGGAAGTCCGCGACGCCACCGAGCGGCTGGCCCGGCGATTGGAGCGGCTCCTTGCCGAGCAGGCGGGCCGGGCCGTGCTGCGGGCGGCGGGCGAGATGAACGAGGCCGCCCGGGCCGCCGCCCCACCCAAAGGGTACCCGGACCGCGCCGCCGCGGCCCGTGCCGCCGAGGCCGCAGAAAAAACCCTTGCGGCCGCCCTGGGGCTCCTGGCCGGCCGCCGCCTCCAGGCCCAGGCCGAGCTGGCCATGGAACAATTGGCCCGATTGCAGGACACGGTCAAACACCTCCGCGGCCGGCAGCAGAACCTCCTGGACCAGACCCGGGGGATCGAAGCAACCCGCCAGCGCGGCGCCTTGGGCCGCGCGGAGGCGGCCGGAATCCGCGACCTGGCCCGCCTGGAGCAGTCGCTCCAGGCCCAGACGGCCGGACTGGCCGCGGACATGGTGGCCGCGGAGGGATTCCAGGCGGTGCTGTCGGGAGTGCAGGGCGAGATGGGGCGCGCGGCCGCGGTGTTGGACGGCGGCCAGACCGGCCCGGCCGCCCAGCAACCGCAGCAGGACGCCCTGGCCCGCCTGGACCTGATCCTCCAGGCCCTCGAGCCCGAGAAGGCCGGTGCGGGGCCCGCAGGCGGCGGCGACGGCGCGGGCCAGTCCGGCACCGGGGCACCCTCTGGGTCCACCGGCGTCCAGACCTTGGCCGAGATCAAGCTCTTGAAACTCCTGCAAGAGGACATCAACATTCGCACCGAGAAGCTCCAGGCCGCGGTGGCCGCGGCCGGTCAGCTCGGCCAGGAGCATCGCAAGCTGTTGGCCCAACTCGGCGAGGAGCAGGGCCGGCTGGCGGACCTGGTCCTCCGCATGGCTCGGCCCGAAAAGACCGGCGGTGAACAAGAGTCCGGCGTACCGCCCCAAGACCCCAGGAAACGAACCGAGGACCGCAGGCCGCAAACCCCAAAGGAGGTCACGCCATGAACGCGAATCTTCGTAGGGTGGGTCGACGGGCACCGACGCGCAGCGTTGGTCGGCGAGCCCCACCATTCTTGGGGCGAATTCTTGTGGTGGGGCTCGCTGCGCTCGACCCACCCTACATGTTGCGGCCGGCGCGCCGCAAACGGACTCACAGCCTCTCGTTCATCGTGGCGGCCGTCTTGGCCAGCGGCATCGCACGAGCTGCAGAACAGCCCGACCTCCAACGGCGGCTCCAACAGGAGTTGGGCGCGGCCGCCAAACGCGAAGACCTGAAGGAGCCCCCGCTCCTGCCCATCGCCCGGAATATGCGCGAGGTCCAAGAGCGGATGTCCCGGAGCGACGCCGGGCGGGAGACGCGGCACCTCCAGGCGCAGATCGTTTCGGACTTGGACCGGATGATGGAGGACGCACGGAAGTCGGCCGGCCGCGCGCCGCCCGGGGCGGAGTCGAAGACGCCCGGCACGCGGACGCCCACCGGCACGCCGAACCAGCCCCCGCAGCCGAAGGGCCCGTCCAAGGGCGGGACCGGCGAGCCCTCTCCTGCCGGGCTCAACAACCCCGACGCGAAGCAGAAGCCGCCGGACCTCCAGGCGGAAATAAAGGCGGCGGTGGAAAAGTTGTGGCGGCCGGGGTCGGGGATCGAGCTGCCCCAGCGGCCGCCCGATCAGATGCTCGATCTGCCCGGCGAGGAGGTCTTGCCCCAGTACGAGATCCTGACCGAGGAATATTTCCGCCGATTGGCGGAACCCAAGACCCGCCGGGAGTACGAGCGATGAAGGCAGCGGCCGGTGGCTGGTGGCTAATGGCTGGTGCCTGGTGCCTGCTGGGCGGCCTGCCGGCCATCGGCGGCGAGAAGACCGACGCGGAGAACTCCGCCGCGGAGATGATCACGCCGGCGGCCGAGCAGGCGATCCGCAAGGGCCTGGCCTGGCTGGCCCAGCGGCAGAACGACGACGGCAGCTTCGGCACCGGGCCGCACCGGGGCAGCGTGGGCATCTGCGGCCTGTGCGGCATGGCTTTCATGAGCGGCGGCAGCACACCCGGCCGCGGCCCCTACGGCCGGCCCGTCACACGCGCAGTGGACTACATCCTGGCCAACGCCCAGCAGAGCGGGTTCATCCTCGAGCCCGCCACGGCCGACCATGGGCCGATGTACAACCACGGGTTCGCCACCCTGTTCTTGGCCGAGTGCTACGGCATGTCGCCGCGGACCGACCTGCGGGAAAAGCTGGCCAAGGCCGTCAAGCTGATCGTCAATTCCCAGAACCAGGAAGGCGGCTGGCGCTATTCCGCCGAGCGCGCCCCCGCCGCCGACATCTCGGTCACGTCGTGCGAAGTGATGGCCCTGCGGGCCGCCCGCAACGCCGGCCTCTCCGTGCCCAAGGAGACCTTCGACCGGGCCCGCGAATATATCCAGCGGAGCCAGAACGCCGACGGCGGCTTCGTATATATTCTCCGCGAGGGCGGCGAAAGCGCCTTCCCCAGGTCCGCCGCCGCCCTGGTCGCCCTGGCCGGGGCCGGCATCTACGAAGACCCGCAAGTGACCAAGGGTCTCGACTACCTCATGTCCTTCCTCCCCGCCGAGAACCTGGTGCGGCGGGAGACCTACTTCGAGTACGGGCACTATTACGCGGCGCAGGCGATGTGGCTGGCCGGCGGCCAGCGGTGGGCCAAGTGGTACCCGGCCGTCCGCGACGAGCTCGTGGCCCGGCAGCGGCCCGACGGCTCCTGGATGGCCTCCGACTACGGCCCCGAGTACGCCACGGCCATGCTGCTGATGGTCCTCCAGATGCCCGAAAACCAATTGCCCATCTTCCAGAGGTGAATTGATGAGCCGGCTGTTGCCGATAGTTGCGATCCTGTGGTTTGCCGTGGCGTTGTCCTGCCGTGCCGCCGATCCGCTGGCGGTGCCGATCGACGGCGAGCCCTTCCCCGCGAGGCTCGTCGCCGCGGACGCCGACTGGAAGCTTACGCTGGCCGGCGGCGGGGTACCCTCCGGGTCCCAGCGGACCATGCCGGCCGCGGACTTGGCTTGGTGGGGGACCTGCGGCGAGCCGGCCCGCGGCCCGCTGGTGCTCCTGGCCGACGGCGGCGTCCTGGCGGCCGACGTCGCCGGCGCCGACAAGGACCACCTCACGGCCGAGTCCGATCTGCTGGGCACGCTCAAGCTGCCGTTGGGGGCTTTGGCGGGAGTGGTGTTCCGCCTGCCGGCCGACCGCGCCCGCCGCGACCTTCTCCTGGATCGAGTCCTGCGGGCAACCGGCGAGTCGGACCGCGTGATCCTGGACAACGGCGACGAGGTGACCGGCCTGGTGGAAGCGATCCGCCAGGGGAAGATCCATGTCCGCGCGGATGCCGGCCCGCTGGATGTGCCCTTGCGGCAGAGCGTGGCGCTGGTGCTGAACCCCGCTCTGCGGCAGAAGCCGGCCGCAGGCCCCCGGCTGGCGTGGGCCGGACTGAGCGACGGCAGCCGCCTGCGGGTCATGCGGCTGGCCGGCGACGGCGCCCGGCTGACACTGACCCCGGCCATGCTGGGTACGCCGCCCGCCGCAGCGGCGTGGAAGATCGAACCCAAGGACCTGGTCTTCCTGCTGCCGTTGGGCGGCCGGGTGGTCTATCTCTCGGACCTCAAGCCCGACGAGTATCGCCAGCAGCCCTACCTCGACCTGCCCTGGCCGTACCACGCGGACCGCAACGTGACCGGCGGGCTATTGCGCTCGGGCGGCCGGCTATGGCTCAAGGGACTGGGCGTACACAGCGCGGCCACGCTCAGCTACGCCTTGGACGGCTCTTACCGGCGGTTCCAGGCGGACGTGGGCATCGACGATTCCACCGGCGGCCGCGGCAGCGTCGGCTTTCGCGTTCTGGTGGACGGGAGACCCAAGTACTCCAGCGGCCCGGTCCGCGGCGGTGCGGCGCCGCTGGGCGTCACGGTCGATCTGGCCGGGGCCAAGCGGCTCGATCTCGTGGTGGACTACGGCGAGCAAGGCGACGTGCTGGACCACGCCGACTGGCTGGGGGCCCGGCTGGTAAAGTAGGTTATGCTTCAGCATAACGTTGTCAGCGTAACCGCCGCGTCTCCCCTTCCGGGAGACGGCTTGGAAGCGAGGGAGAAAACTCGATTGGCGCAGGGGCCCCACGTAGCCCCTCGCGCCCCAGGCTGCGTGAGCGGCCACATTCGCTCCTATTGGGGCCCCGCCAAGCGGGACACGCGCCCCCCTTGCGGCACCGCGGGAGCCCGGCTACGCTCCTTGAGGTGGCCACCACCACATGCGGCGAACTGGGCACCGGCTCCTATTTGCTGAACAGGGCTCTTCATGGCAAGAGTTCGTCACCCCGAAACCGTGAGTTCCGCCTTTGAAATCGATCCGGTTGGCCTTGCGCGACTGGGCGTTCTCGACGCTACACTGGCCATTGACACAAGACTGTTCGTCGACCCACTCCTCTTTCCCTGCAAGCAGCCACGGGGAGTTCTGCGTTGACGCTGTGCAAGAATACCGGAATCACTTTGAACTCGTAATCAAGTTTCTCCTCGCCACTGAGGCGCTTGACGACGTTGCGTGGCGTAGTTCCCGGCGGCTTCTCGAGTTTCACGAGATCCGCGGAACATGCCTTGGCTACGGCGCGGCGTCCATACAGGGAACCGGATTCGGGCGGGACCTGACGGCGTGCATCCAGAAAGTCGGAAAGCAAATCGTGGACCTTGGAGTTCGCGATCCGGACCTGTTTCCAGCCATGGCCCTCTTCGAGTCGAACATCGGGCCCGATCGCATCAGCGACATGGCGACAAACATTGTACGCCGGCCGCTTGTTGAGTTCAATAAACGCATCCTTTCCGAGCTAGGCCTTGTGGGAGAGAAGTTCCAAATTCTGGACACGGACGGGCATTTCTTGGTCAATCGGGATCAAACGCGCCGCACTCCGCTAATACTGGTCCCGACCGATGTCCTTCGCCCGCTTCCGATCGTTCGTGACTGGGATGGCATCGCAGATGCTGCTTCTCACAATGAGTCCCTGCGCCTCCGCGTGAACCAGCACATCGGCCACATCTGGGCCAGGAAAACGAAGCGCGATAAGGCGCGGCTACGTGAGCAGGCACTTGCGAGCAAAGATGCGTTTCAGGCGCTCCTCGACGCGATTCACGCAGTGCCGCGAGCCCCGTATGATACCATCGCGGACCCTGACGGTCTGGTTCGGTGGGCTCGGGTCGCGCGAGAGTATGCTGCGCGGTTCCCACTGAGGCTTGCGAAACCTCGTGGGGCGCTGAATCTCAGTTCCGCCCATCGGATCGTAAAGAAAATTGTCGACCGTTCCCGCCAACTGGTGGCGAACAACGGGCTAAGCAAGGAGTTGTACCGCGCCCCCGGCAAACCAAGGCATGAATCAACCGCCCAACGACTATTCTTTGCCGTCGCCCACTGCTACTGCGAGGCACAGAATCTCGACGTTTCGCCGGAGGTTGACTCGGGAAGCGGCAGAATCGACTTCAAGTTTTCACAGGGGTTCGATTGTCGCGTCCTGGTAGAAGTGAAACTCTCGACCAATTCCAAGCTTGTTGCGGGATACTCAACTCAGCTTGAGACTTACAAGGCGGCAGAACAGACCATGCGCGCGATCTACCTTGTAATCGACGTTGGTAAAATGCGCCGGAAGGATAAGGCGTTGGTCGAGCGTCGGAACGACGCTCGCCGGAAGGGTGAGCCATTGTCCGACCTGGAATTCATTGACGGAAGGATAAGACCGCCAGCGAGTAAGCGGTAGGCCAAGACAGGCCGAGCCAGACGGGGCGCTCAGCCCGGCGGGGAAGACGGCGGCGAGCGCCGCGTATCACGACGTGAGCGCGCCCCGCGCCGGCCTATCTTGGTCGTTCCGCAGCTGGGCGCGAGGTCGCTTCCAGCCTGCTTGCCGGTGGCGTTGTCATGTGCGACGTATCGCAGCCATTCGCCGAGCGCTACAGGGTGTCAGTCGTAGAGATTCTCGCGCCGCAGCGCTTCGTCCGTAAGATCGGGCGCAGGCGGCCGAGGCGCCTCCGCCCAACGCTGGAACGCCTCCGCCCGTTGTCGCGGGGTTGCCTGTCGCCAGAAGGGCCGATCGCTGTCGGCCGGCCGCAGGAGCAGAATATCGCCCAGAACCTTCAATTCGAACTTGGCGTGCGGTCTTACCCCGCCGATCAGCTCGGGAGGCAGGCGCAGCCCACCGTCATCACTGGTTTCCAGGATTGCCACGATCACGCTCCGAAGGCCGCCAGAGGGAACCGGAACAGCCACTCCCACCTGCTCCTTAAAGATACCCTTGGGCGTGGTAGTGGTCAATCCTTGGGAACCCTGGTCCGTCGGCGCTTGCTTGCCGGCCGGGCCGCCGGTTGTTATGCTGAAGCATAACCTACGAGGTCAGACCCTTGAGCAGCGGAGGAACTTCCATGAGCCGGCGGATCACGCGTCGCAGACTGTTGAAGAACCTGGCGGCGGGCACGGCCGCGGTCGGCACCGCGGCCTTCGGGGTGCCGAGCATCCTGGCCGACCCGTCGCCCAACGCGAAACTGGGCACGGCGGTCATCGGCTGCGTGAACCAGGGCAAGCCCGCGGTCAATGCGGCCGCCGGCGAGCGGCTGGTGGCCCTGTGCGACGTGGACGAGGGCCACCTGGGCAAGGCCCGCGACTTCCTCGCGCAAACCTCCCCCGACGTGAAGACCTCCGGCATCGCGACGTTCTTCGACTATCGCAAGATGTTCGACCGCATGGAGAAACAGATCGATGCCGTGTTCATCGCGGCGCCGGACCATCACCATGCCACGGCCTCGATCAGCGCCATGAAACTCGGCAAGCATGTGTATTGCGAGAAGCCGCTGGCCCACAGCATCGGCGAAGTGCGGGCCATGATGGAGGCGGCGCGGAAGTACAAGGTCGTCACGCAGATGGGCAACCACCATCACAGCTCGGAGAGCATCCGCCGCCTGTGCGAGTACCTGTGGGCGGGGGCGATCGGCAACGTGACGGAAACCTACAGTTGGGCCCGCACGGGCCGGGGCGGCACGGGCGGGCGGCTGCCCACCATGCCCGTTCCTGCGGGGCTGCACTGGGAGGAGTGGATCGGGCCGGCCGCCTATCGCGACTATCACGCCAAGCTGCACCCGCTGTTGTGGCGGAGCTGGTGGGAGTTCGGCGACGGCTCGGTGGGTGATTGGGGCTGCCACAACCTCGACGGCGTGTTCATGGCCCTGCGGCTCGGCAGCCCCACGAGCGTCGAGGCCCTGGAGCAGGTCGGCGGCAGCGGCGAGCGGTACCCGCTCCGCAACGTCCTCCGCTGGAACTTTCCGGCCCGCGGTGACATGCCGCCGGTGCGGGTGCATTGGTACGATGGTTTCCGCGGAACGGCCGAGGACCTGGCCAAGGTCGACGAGAACAACCCCGAGGGGGAGCACAACCGCCCGCCGATCGTCGAGGAGATCGAGAAGAAATACAACCGCAAGCTGACCGACGGCGGCGTGGTCTTCGTCGGCGACAAGGGGATCCTGGTTGCCGGCAACTATTGCGAAAGCCCGCGGCTCGTGCCCGAGGAAAAGCAAAAGGCATTCCCCGTGCCGCCCAAGACGCTGCCGCGGGTGAAGAAGGGGCTGAACCACTACACGGATTTCCTGCGGGCGTGCCGCGAGGGGGGGCCCGCCCCCTCGTCGAATTTCGACTACGCCGGGCCGCTGACCGAGATGGTCCTGTTGGGCTGCCTGGCCGAGCGGGCCGGCGTCGGCAAGACAGTCGAGTGGGACCCGGTGGGCCTGAAGTGTGCGAACCTGCCCGAACTCGACGGGCTCGTCCACCGGCAGTACCGCCAGGGCTGGGAGCTGTAAGGGGGGCCGGGGTGCCGAGTGACCGGTGACGGGTGACAGGATGTAGGGTGGGTCGACGGGCACCGTGCGTAGCATGGTCGGCGAGCCCCACCATTTTCCGGGCGAATTTCTCTGGTGGGGCTCGCTGCGCTCGACCCACCCTACGCCTACACCTGCCGGGAGGGACTTCGCGGCGGCGCGGACCCCACGGAACACATGCCACATACCCCCGTAAAGTGGCAATAGCGCGGGTCGAAACGGGCCCATTCTCCGCTTTACACGCCCTGCTAAGTCGGGTATCCTCCCGGCCTTCGGCCATCGTCGGCGGCTCGATTGAGCCCGCCTGCGGATGAGAGCAAGCCAGCGGCGCCTTCTGCCGGTACGGAGAAGGGCATGGTTCAGGTCGGTATGACCAAACGAGGAGTCCTTGCGACCGTGGCGGCCCTGGCCCCGCTGGCGGGGCTTGGCGGCCCGTTGGGAATCCGCGAAGCGGCCGGCGTCGACTTCCGCATCGAGAACCGCGTTTACGTCGGCGGCCGGCAGGAACCCCAGGTCCACAGCACCACGATGTTCTACGGAGGGCTGATCTACGATTTCCTGGACCAGCCGGCCGAGGCGGTGGTGTTCGACAAGGCAGGGGGGCGGTTCTCGCTCTTGGATTTTCGCCGCCGCGTGGCGGCCGACCTGAGCGCTGCGGACGTTGCCGCGTTTGTCACGCGGATTCGGGAGCAGGTGGCTCATCATCCCGATCCCTGGGTCCGCTTCCTGGCGGAGCCGGCACTGGAGGAGCGGATGGACGGCGCCGCGCTCGTGCTGAGCGGCGAGTGGCTGACCTACCGCGCCCGGCTGGCCGAAGCCAGTCCGGCCGTGGCGCGGCAGTACCGGGAGTTCTCCGACTGGTACGCCGAGTTGAACACGGTGTTGCACCCGGCTGCGCGGCCGCCGTTTGCACGGCTGCGGCTCGACGAGGCCCTGGCCTGCCACCAGGCGACCGCCCGGGAGGTGGAGTTGACGACCACCTCGAAGAAAGGCGTCAAGACGACGATCCACAGCCGGCACGAGCTGGCGACGGCGTTGACCCCCGCCGACCTGAAGCGGATCGCCGAGGCCCGCGAGGCACAGCGGACCTTTCAGACGGTCAAGTTCGAAGAGTATCACAAGGGGGCGGGCGAATGAGCGAGCCAATGGACGCGGAGCACGCAGGCGGGGCGGCGTTGGAGGCCGCCAGGCGCGAGAAACTCCGCAAGATACGGGAGATGGGCCTCGATCCCTGGGGCCGGCGCTTCGATAACGTGCAGCCCATCGGCCGGATCCGCGCCCGCCAGGACGAGATCGTGGTCCAGCCGGCCGGCGAGTGCGAGGTCGGCAAGCCCCCGCAGCAGCACGGCCCGCAGGTCCGCGCAGCCGGCCGCATCGTGCTGCAACGGCGGGCGGGAAAGCTGATCTTCATCGACATCCGCGACTGGACGGGCAAGGTCCAGGTCCTCATCGGGAAGTCGCAGGTCGGCCAGCGGAACTGGGACCTGGCCCAGTGTTTCGACCTGGGCGACATCGTGGGGGTCGACGGCGAGCTGGCGCGGACGCGCACGGGCGAGCTGAGCATCTTCGCCGCGGAGCTGCACTTCCTGAGCAAGTCGTTGGAGACGCCGCCGGCCAAGCACAAGGGGCTGCTGGACCCGGAACTCCGGCAGCGGATGCGGTACCTCGACCTGATCTATACCGAGGGGGTGTGGGAGCGGTTCTTGCAGCGGGCGCGGATCGTCGAGTCGATCCGCCGCACGCTGGCGTCCGAGGGGTTCGTCGAGGTCGAGGGGCCCACCCTGCATGCGATTGCCGGCGGGGCGGCCGCCCGCCCGTTCACCACCCACCACAACGCCCTGGACATCGACCTGTACCTGCGGATCGCGTTGGAGCTGCACCTGAAGCGGCTGCTGGTGGGCGGGGTCGAGCGGGTCTATGAGCTGGGCCGCGTGTACCGCAACGAAGGCATCGACGCCCGGCACAACCCCGAGTTCACCATGCTCGAGGTCTACCAGGCCTACGGCGACTACCAGACGATGATGGACCTGACCGAGAAGCTCGTGCTAGAGGCGCTGCGGGCGACCGGGCAGGGACAGGTCCTGCGGTGGGGCGACGCCCGGATCGCCTTCACGCCCCCCTTCGCACGGAAGACCTACGATGAGCTGTTCGCCGAGCACACGGGCGTGGCCGGCCGGGACGCCGACGGCATCCGCGGCTTGGCCGCCCGGCTCGGCCTGGAGACGGCCGGCCGCCACCCGGACGTGCTCAGGAGCGAGGTGTTCGAGGCGCAGGTCGAGCCGAAGCTTGCCGGGCCGGTCTTCGTGCTCGACTACCCGGCCAGCATTTGCCCGCTGACCAAGCGGAAGGCCGCTGACCCGGCGGTCGCGGAGCGGTTCGAGCTCATGGTCCAGGGGATGGAGGTGGCCAACGCCTACACGGAGCTCAACGATCCGGACTTGCAGGAGGAGCTTTTCAGCCGGCAGTTGGCGGGGTTGCCGGAAGAGGAGTCGATGGCCCGGATGGACCACGAGTTCCTCCGCGCGTTGCGGCACGGCATGCCGCCCGCCGGGGGCCTGGGGATCGGCATCGACCGTCTCGTGATGCTGTTGAGCAACACGCAGACGATTCGCGACGTGATCTTGTTTCCGTTGTTGCGGCCCGAAGCGGAGGCCCCGCCGGCGTAGTCGCGCACTGCGAAGCCGCAAGCGGCTCCAATCCAAAATCCAAAATCTCAAATCCAAAATCCCGGTCTCTCACCCCCATGTACAAGTTGCTTCTCTGCCTGCGGTACCTGCGGACGCGTTGGATCGCCCTGGCGTCGGTCATCAGCGTGGCGCTGGGAGTGTGGGCGATGATCGTGGTCAACAGCGTGATGGCCGGATTCACCAGCGAGATGCAGAACCGCATCAAAGGGATCCTGTCGGACGTGATCCTGGAATCCAAGAGCATGGACGGCATGCCGGACGCCGATGCGCACATGGAGCGAATCCAGCAGACCGCGGGGGACGCGATCGAGGGCATGACGCCGACGGTGGTCGTGCCCGCCGTGCTCAGCTTCCAACACGGCGCCACCTGGATCACCCGACCGGTCAATCTGATCGGCATTGACGAGCAGACGCAGGGCAACGTGAGCGATTTCAGCCGCTACCTGCAGCACCCGGAGAACCGGCGGCAGATGAGCTTCCTGCTGCGGCCGGATGGGTTCGACACCCGCGACCACCAGGCGGAGAAAGAAACACCGGAGCGGGCCGAGATGGCGGAGGCCGGTTGGGGACACCGCCGCGTGGTGGCTGCCCAACAGGCGTTCGAGGAGCGACTGTTCCGCAAGCCGGACCCGAAAACGGGGGCCGCCACCGCGGCGGACGGCAGCGGCACCGCGGCGGACGGCAGCGGCACCGCGGCCGGCCGTGGCGGCAACCGTGCGGCGGGCCAAGAGACCGGGGAGCCGGCCCTCGTTCCGGCCCAGGAGCCCGAAGACCCCTTCGCCGCGCACAACCGCCAGATCAACCCCACCGTCCAGTTCGACCCGGCCAAGGAACAGTACCCCGGCGCGGTGCTGGGCATCGCCATGGCCAGCTACCGGGAGAAAGGCGAAGAACACTTCCTGGCCTTGCCCGGCGACGACGTCAAGCTGACTTTCCCCACCGCCGGCATGCCGCCGAAGGGCGTCAGCGACACCTTCACGGTCGTCGACTTCTACGAGAGCAAGATGGCCGAATTCGACTCGAGCTACGTGTTCGTCCCGATCCGCCGGCTGCAGGAGCTCCGCGGCATGATCGATCCGGCGACGGGCATCGGCCTGATCAACTCGATCGAGATCAAGCTCAAGCCGGGCGCCGACGCCAACGCCGTCCGCGACAAGCTCCGCGCGGTGTTCTCGCCGCAACTCTACTGCGTGTCGACCTGGCGGGACAAGCAGGGCGCCCTGCTGTTGGCCGTGCAGACCGAGACGGCCCTCCTCAACGTGCTCTTGTTCATAACCATCGCGGTGGCAGGCTTCGGCATCCTGGCCATCTTCTACATGATCGTGGCCGAGAAGACCCGGGACATCGGCATCCTCAAGTCGCTGGGGGCCTCCAGGCACGGCGTGCTGGGGATCTTCCTGGCCTACGGGCTGTCGCTGGGGCTGGTCGGCTCCGGGGCGGGGCTGGTCGCGGGGCTGCTGTTCGTCCACTACATCAACCCCATTGCCGACGGCCTGGGGCGGCTGACCGGCCACGCGGTGTTCCCTCCCGAGGTCTACTACTTCTTCAAGATCCCCGCGATCGTGTTCCCGCAGACCGTCGCGTGGATCGTGGCCGGGGCGCTGGCCATCGCGGTGTCGGCGAGCGTATTGCCGGCCTGCCGCGCCGCCGGACTGCACCCGGTGGAGGCCCTCCGCTATGAATGACGCCATGGAACAACTCCTGCGGGCCTGCGAAACGATGCGGGCCGGATATGCTCCGGGCACCCTGCCGGGCCGCAAGGTTGCCGACCCGGCGCCGCGGGACCCGGAGCCGGTCCCCGTTTCGCCGCCCCCGCCCGCGACCCCGCCGGACTGGGATCCCCCGGCGGCCGGCACGGAGCGGGACATGCCGACGGGCACCCTGCCCGCGGCCCGCCTGCCGGACCGATGGCGCCTGGACGCCGCCCACGCCGAGCCTCCCCGGGAAGCCGCTCCGCACGCCGAGCTGGCGGCGGTGGATGTCTACAAGAATTATCATAAGGGCCCGGTCGACGTGCCCGTGCTGCACGGGCTGAGCCTGGCGGTCGGCCGGGGCGAGTTCCTGGCGATCGCCGGGCAGAGCGGCTCGGGCAAGAGCACGCTCCTGCACCTGTTGGGCACCCTCGACCTGCCGGACCAGGGCGAGATCCACTTCCAGGGGGAGCGGATCGACGATCTCTCCGCGGCCCGCCGCGACCGGCTGCGCAACCGCCGTTTCGGGATGATCTTCCAGTTCTACCACCTCCTGCCCGAGCTGACGACGCTGGAAAACGTGCTCGCCCCGCTGATGATCCGCTACGGCGCCTGGGCCTACCTGGCGCGGCGGCGCGAGCATCGCCAGCGAGCGGCGGAACTCTTGGACCTGGTGGGCCTGGGCCACCGGCTGCGGCACCTGCCCCGGGAGCTGTCGGGGGGCGAGATGCAGCGGGCCGCCATCGCGCGGAGCCTCATCGCCCAGCCCGACCTCCTCCTGGCCGACGAGCCCACCGGCAACCTGGACCAGGACACCGGCCGCGACATCATCCACATCCTCCGCACCTTGAACCAACGGCGCGGGCTGACTATAGTGATGGTGACGCACGACCAGGCGATTGCCGGTCAGGCCGATCGGGTCGTGCGGCTGGCGAGCGGCTGCATCGCGTAGGCCCAAAGCGCCCGGGGGGAGGCAGTGCCGGTATCATGTCCCTGAAAGTCTATCTCGGCGGCAAACTCTGCGAGAAGGAAGACGCGAAGATCAGCGTCTACGACCACGGCCTGCTCTACGGCGACGGGGTGTTCGAGGGCATCCGCAGCTACGGCGGCAAGGTCTTCCGCATGGCCGAGCACCTCGACCGGCTGTGGAACTCGGCCAAGGCCATCTGGCTCGGCATCCCGATCTCCAAGGCGGAAATGGCCCGGGCCATCGAGACGACGCTCGCCGCCAACGGCATCCAGGACGGCTACATCCGCGTGGTGGTCACCCGCGGCGCCGGCACGCTGGGACTCGATCCCAACCGGTGCAGCAATCCGCAGGTGATCGTCATCGCCGATTACATCTCGCTCTACCCCGAGGAGCTGTACCGGAAAGGCCTGGAGATCGTCACGGTGAGCACGGTGCGGAACCATCCGGCCGCGCTGAGCCCGCGGGTCAAGTCGCTCAACTACCTCAACAACATCCTGGCGAAGATCGAGGGCCTGCAGGCAGGCTCGATCGAGGCCCTGATGCTCAACCACAAGGGCGAAGTGGCCGAGTGTACCGGCGACAACATCTTCCTGGTCCGCTCCGGGAAGCTCCTCACGCCGCCCAACGAGGCCGGCATCCTCGAGGGCATCACGCGGCAGGCCGTCATGGAGCTGGCGTCCGGCTGCGGCATCCCGGTCCACGAGGTCCCCCTCACCAAGCACGACGTGTACATCGCCGACGAGTGTTTCCTGACGGGCACGGCGGCCGAGGTCGTCCCGGTGGTGAAGGTCGACAGCCGCCAGATCGGCGACGGCACGCCCGGCCCCATGACCCGCGACCTGATGGAGCGGTTTCATAGGCTGACGCGGGGGTAGACATGGAAGGCAAGCGGCTCCTGGAGCGAATCCGCCTGACGAACTTCCTGTCCTACGGGCCGGAAGGCGTCGAGATCGACCTCCAGCCGCTCAACGTGCTGATCGGGGCCAACGGGTCGGGAAAGTCGAACCTGATCGAGGCCATCTCGCTGTTGCAGGCGGCGCCGGTGGACATTTCTGCGCCGATCCGGGCGGGTGGGGGATTTCGGGAATGGCTTTGGAAGGGCCGTCCACCCGAAGAGGTCCGTCCTTTCACCGTCGCATGCACCGTGCGGAGCCCATACCTCCACAAGCCGTCACCTCGCTTGTTATACGAACTGAACGCATTGGGGGCCGGCGTACTTCACGTCGTTTACGAGGAAGTCGAAGATGAGAGCGCCGACGGCGCGCCAGCCAGGAAGTATTACTATCGGACGGACGGGCCTCAGGTAATCTTGGCACGCGTTGGAAGGGGGCCGGACGCCGTCCGCGAGGAGAGGGCGCTCAGCCCAGAGGACTTTGACCTGACGCAGTCGATTCTTTCGCAACGCAAGGATCCCGACCAGTACCCCGAGTTAACTTACTTGGGCAAAGTGTTCTCGAGGATCTACCTATTCCGCAACCCCAACTTCGGCCACAACTCGCCGCTTCGCGGCCCACAGCGCGCTGATCTTCCCAGGGGGCTCCTCCTGGAGGACGGAAGCAATCTCGGGATGGTATTGAACCAACTGATGAGTTCCCCGGCAACCAAACGCGTCTTGTTGGAGAGGCTCAAGCAGTTTTATCCGGATGTGGAGGATGTCGTAACCAGCGTTGTTGCGGGCACGGTCGAGACGATGTTCCACGAGCGGGGACTCAGCGGCCCGATCCCGTCGACCCGCCTGTCGGACGGCACGCTGCGATACCTCTGCCTTTTGACGATCTTGTGCCATCCGGAGCCGCCGCCGCTGGTTTGCATCGAAGACCCCGAGCTGGGCCTGCACCCGGACATTCTGTGCCGCGTCGGCGAATTGTTGATCGACGCATCCCAGAGAACGCAACTGATCGTGACGACGCACTCCGACACGCTGGTGTCCGCATTCAGCGAAATTCCGGAGGCCGTGGTCGTCTGCGAAAAGGAGAAGACGGGGACCTCCCTTCGCCGGCTTGAGCCCAAACGCCTCAAGGAGTGGCTCGAGAAGTACTCCCTCGGCGAGTTGTGGAGCATGGGCGAGACGGGGGGCAACCCGTGAGCCGAGAAATCAGGCTCTATATCGAAGGCGGCGGCGACCGCGAAAAAACGAAGCGTCGGCTTCGGACCGCCTTCGGGGTTTTCCTGAGCTCCCTCCGAGCGCGGGCTGAGGGAAAAGGAGTACGCTGGAACGTAGCGGTCTGCGGCAGCGGGGGGGCGGCCTACGACAACTACAAGACGGCCCTGAAATCCCACCCCGACGCCTTCAATGTCCTCCTGGTCGACGCCGAGGGCCCGGTGGCCACCCAAAGCCCCTGGCATCACCTCGGGACGCGCCCTGAGCACCAGTGGAAAAACCCTGGGGTCGAGGACAAGCACTGCCACCTGATGACCCAAATCATGGAAGCGTGGTTCCTTGCCGACCCGGAGCGATTGGGCGAATACTACCGGCAGGGCTTCAACCCGAACGCCCTGCCCAAGAGCAAGAACGTCGAAGGAATTGACAAGCAGCGGGTTCTGCAAAGCCTTGACGACGCGACGCGCGCTACGCAAAAGGGCAGGTATCACAAGACCCGCCACGCGCCGGAGATTCTCGAGAGAATTCGTCCTGAGGCGGTCTGTTCTGCGGCGCGCCTCTGCAAGCGATTGTTCGATACACTGCAATCGGAGATCGATGGAGCATAACGCTCCGCCGAGGCGCGAATGCTGGAAACGCTCAAAGAACTGATCCTCCGCTACGTCGTCCACCTCGACAAGTCGCTGGAGAACATCATCCAGATGTACGGGGCGTGGACGTACTCCATCCTCTTCGTCGTGATCTTCTGCGAGACGGGCCTGGTCGTGACGCCGTTTCTGCCCGGCGACTCGCTGCTGTTCGCCGCCGGGACGTTCGCCGGGCTGGGCTCGTTGGACGCCTCCGTTCTGTTCGTGTTCCTGGCGATGGCCGCCGTGCTGGGCGACACGGTCAACTACTGGATCGGGGCCGCGATCGGGCCGCGGGCCTTCAGCAGCCAAAGCCGGTTCTTCAGGAAGGAATATCTCGACCGCACGCACAGGTTCTTCGAGCGGCACGGCGGCAAGACGATCATCATTGCCCGCTTCGTCCCGATTATCCGCACCTTCGCCCCGTTCGTAGCCGGCATCGGCGCCATGAACTACCGTCGCTTCATCGCGTACAACGTGGTCGGCGGGGTGGCCTGGGTCGGCCTCTTCCTGGGCGCCGGCTACTGGTTCGGCAGCCAGGAGTGGGTCCGCAATCGCTTTCACTACGTCATCGCCGCCATCATCCTGATCTCCGTGATGCCCATCCTGATCGAATACCTGCGGGCGCGGAGGCGCAAGGAACCCCAGGGTAAATGAAGCCGCGTGGCCCCGAGGGGAATTGGCTGGCCGATCCGATCGGTCGTGTGCTGTTGTGCCTGATCGCCCAAGCTCCGAAAGAGCGCGCTAGCAAAGCCCGGGGCTCCGCCCTCGTTGTACTGGCTAAGTCACGGCTTCGTTCCGGCTCCTGGACCGAAGGTATCCCAGGCCCAGGCGAGGTCTCGCATTCGTTGCAGTCCCAGCCAAATCGTTTGCGGCCCTGGCATATCGGTCCGGTT
>Ga0187848_10001566_pt1 | contig 19309 bp, 16 predicted proteins | sample June2016WEW_4_40_FD_132424 | JGI IMG/M metagenome (GOLD analysis project Ga0187848, IMG submission 132424) | Peatland microbial communities from SPRUCE experiment site at the Marcell Experimental Forest, Minnesota, USA - June2016WEW_4_40 | ecosystem: Environmental > Terrestrial > Soil >... | reverse complement strand
ATTTTTTCAAAGCGCACGCCGGCCCGGGCCAGTTCGCCGAGCAAATGCTCGTTCACGCGCTCCACGTCCGCAAGCGTGAAGTAGCCGCGCCCGACGCCGGACTGGTTGGAGACGATGAACAGTATGAACCCGGCGTCCGAGAGACGCTTCAGCGCCGCCGCCACCCCGGGGAGGAAGACGACGTCCTCGACGCGGTGCAGATAATTCCTTTCCTCAATCAACACCCCGTCGCGGTCGAGAAAAACAGCCGGTTTCATTTTTGTGATTGTGAATTCAACGCGCTGGAGTTCAAGCTTTAGCTTGTTGGTATAATGCAAGCTGAAGCTTGAACTCCAACAGGAACAAGCTGTCCGCACGCTCCAGCGAATAGTGGTTTGATTATGGCAAGAATGGAATTGAAATCTTTCCGGCGCTTGCGCATCCTGTGGCAGTTCTGGCTTTTACAATCAACAAACTAATTTAATGAGCAAAGGCAGATTGGGAATTTTGGTCGGCGGCGGCCCGGCGCCGGGCATCAACGGCGTCATCGCGGCGGCCACCATCGAAGGCGTCAACCAGGGTTTTGAAGTCATTGGCTTCCGGGACGGTTTCAAGTGGCTCGCGCAGGGCGAGGTGCAGTATTGCCGGCCGCTGGCGATCCGCGACGTGAGGGAAATCCATCTGCGCGGCGGCTCCATCTTGGGAACCGCCCGCACCAATCCCACGAAGTCGGAAACGCAGATGAAAAATGTCTTCAGCGTTTTTGAAAAGCTGGGCATCACCGCGCTGGTCACCATCGGCGGCGATGACACGGCGTTTTCCGCCAGCCACGTTGCCAAGCGCAGCAACGGCAAAATCCGCGTCGCCCACGTGCCCAAGACGATTGACAACGATCTGCCGCTGCCCGGTTCGACGCCGACGTTTGGATTTGAAACGGCACGGCACTACGGCGTTCACATTGTCCGCAATCTCGCCGAGGACGCGCGCACCACTTCGCGCTGGTATCTCATCATCAGCATGGGACGCGCGGCGGGGCATCTCGCGCTCGGCATCGCCAAGGCTGCCGCGGCCACGCTCGCCATCATCCCGGAGGAATTCCGCGGACGGCAGGTCACGATTGATGAAGTGTGCGACATCATCATCGGTTCCATCATCAAACGCCGCGCCGATGGTTCGCAACACGGCATTGTTGTCCTCGCCGAAGGCCTCATCGAAGCGATGGGTGAACAGGGCCTGGTCAAGGCGCTGCCCGACGGACATTTGGAACGTTTCGGCAAAGTCGTTTGCGACGACCACGGCCATTTGCGTCTCGGTGAAATTGAATTTGGCCGCCTGATAAAAGAGCTGCTGACCGCGCGTCTCGAAAAGCTCGGCATTAAAATGGCGTTCATTGACAAGGACCTCGGCTACGAACTCCGCTGCGCCGACCCGATTCCGTTCGACGCCGAATACACGCGCGACCTCGGTTATGCCGCGGTGAAATTTTTGCTTTCGCCCGAAGCCGAAAAATACGGCGCCATCATCAGCTTCGTGGATGGCAAAATGATTCCGCTGCCGTTCGACAAAATGCTCAATCCGAAGACCGGCCGCATGCAAACGCGCCCGGTCAATGTGGACGGTGAAGCCTACGAATGCGCCTGCCATTACATGATCCGATTGGAACGCGAAGACTTCGAAGATGCGAAACAGCTCTCCCGGCTCGCTGGCGTTGTTTCCATGACGCCCGATCAGTTCCGCGAGCGTTTCGGTTATCTCGTTGGCGTGAAGTAAGGTTTTACGAACGCACCCGGCGGCGGGAAAATTTTCCCGCCGCCGTTTTTATTTCGTCAAATCAATCTGGAACAAGTCATTTTTTCCGGCATCCTACCATGGAAATGGCGCGCCAACAAAAGGCGCACCAGGCTGAATTATGTTCATTATCGGACTCGGAATTACCGCCCCGCCACAACGCTACACCCAGCGCGAATGCTGGGACGCGCTGCAAAAATCCGCGCCCTTCGCCCGGCTGGCGCCGCGGTCGCGCGCCATTCTCCAAAAAGTGCTCTGCGGCGACAACGGCATCGCCACCCGTCACCTGGCGCTGGAACCGATTTCCGAAGTTTTCAATTTGATGCCCGACGCGCTCCACACCCGCTTCGCCCGACACGCGCCCGCACTGGCCGCCAGGGCCGCGCAACTCGCGTTGAAGGACGCGAACGGCAAACCCGGCGAAATTGACGCCGTGCTCATCAGCACCTGCACCGGCTATTTGTGTCCCGGTCTCACCAGCTACGTCAGCGAACGGCTTGGCCTGCGTCCGGATGTGTTCACACTCGATCTCGTCGGCCAGGGCTGCGGCGCGGCGCTGCCGAATTTGCGCACGGCGGAAGCTTTGCTTGCCGCCGGCCGCGCCAGAAAGGTCCTGTCCATCTGCGTCGAAGTTTGCAGCGCGGCGTTTTATCTCGACGACGATCCCGGCGTGCTCATCAGCGCCTGTCTGTTCGGCGACGGCGCGGGCGCGGCGGTGCTCGCGAACAAACCGCGACCGGACCGCCGCCGCGTCGAATGGAAATGGGGTTCGTCGTGTCTCGCGCCCGACAAACGCGACACGTTGCGGTTCGAACAGAAAAACGGGATGCTGCGAAACATTTTGTCACCGCAAATCCCGCAAATCGCCGGTGACGAAGCCGCGAAACTTTTTGCCGAATCGCTCGCCGCTGCCGGCGTGAAACGCGACCGCATCGCCGGCTGGATTTTGCACACCGGCGGACGCGACGTGTTGCTCGCGTTGCGGGACAAGCTTGGCTTGAGCGAGTCCGACATTCGCCACAGTGCCGCCGTGCTGCGCGAATTCGGCAACCTGAGCAGCCCGACCGTTTTTTTCGTGCTCGAACGTGCGTTGCATGACACCGTGCCTGACGGCCTCTGGTGGATGTCGGCGTTCGGCGCGGGATTCAGTTGCCACGGCGCACTGCTGGAGGTGAAATGAATCTGTAGCCGCGCTTGTGAAAGCGCGGTGGCTTTCCGCGTTTTCACAAACGCGGCTACAATGAAACGCATCATCGAACCGGAATTGCTCGACACGCTGCCGCCCGGCGACCCGCGCGCCGCCGGCTCACGCCGCGATTTGCGCCGGCTCAACGCCTGGATGCGCAACCACGCCATCATGGCGAACGCGCTGCAAACCGCCGTGAACGGCCGCGCGCCGGGACACATCGTCGAACTCGGCGCGGGCGACGGCGATTTCCTGCTGCGCGTGGCGCGGCGGCTCTCATCGCTTGAAGTTCCGGCCCGCACTTCGCCGGACGGCCCAAACCGGCCAAAGCCGGGACTCCGGGCAACGGGCGCATGGAATGAAGTGAACGTGACGCTGCTCGACCGCCAAAAAGTCGTGACGCCGCAAACGCTGGCGGCTTTCGCAGCGCTCGGCTGGCGCGCGGAAGCGGTCGTCGCGGACGTTTTTGACTGGCTGCAAACACCGGTCCCGGCGGAAATCGTCATCGTAAATGAAGTTCTACACCATTTCGACGACGCGCGTCTGGCCGGGTTGTTTCGCGTGATTGCCGGTCGCACGCGCTTGTTCATCGCCATCGAGCCGCGCCGCGCGCCCTGGCCGTTGTTTTGCAGCCGGCTGCTTTGGGCGATTAACTGCAATTCTGTCACGCGGCACGACGCGACGGTGAGCGTGCGCGCGGGTTTTGTCTGTGAAGAACTCTCCGCGCTCTGGCCTGACAAAAGAAACTGGCAACTGACCGAGCAGCGCGTCAGTTGGTTTAGCCATTTGTTCATCGCGCGGTGGACCGGATAGAATATGGCGGCCATGAAATCCATTACGATCGTCGGTGGCGGACTCGCGGGGTTGACGCTCGGCATCGGGCTGCGTCAACGCGGTGTGCCGGCGGCCTTGTGGGAGGCCGGGCATTATCCGCGCCATCGTGTTTGCGGCGAGTTCATCTGCGGGCGCGGCCAGGAAACGCTGGCGCGGCTGGGTTTGCGCGATTGGCTCGAACGCGCGGGCGCGGTGGGCGCGGACACGGCGGCCTTCTTTTCCGCAACCCAATCCACCGGGCCGCGACCGCTGCCTTCACGGGCCATTTGCCTTTCGCGTTTCACCCTGGACGCCACGCTGGCGGAAAAATTTCACGAACTCGGCGGTGAATTGTGGGAAGGCAAACGCCGGAGCGACGAAGATGCCGGCGAAGGTGTCGTTCGCGCCACGGGCCGGCGCTTGCAGACGGAGGAGGGCGGTGCGCGCTGGTTTGGATTGAAAGCGCACGCAAGCAACGTTCCGCTCACGGCCGGCCTCGAAATGCATGTTTCACCGCGAGGCTACGTCGGTTTATGCCGGGTCAACGGTGGCATGGTGAACGTCTGCGGATTGTTCCGCCGGTGCGCCGGAGAAAGTGTCGGGCCGCAAAACCGGCGCGAATTATTGCGCGGACCAACCGGTTCGCCGTTGTACCAGCGGCTGGCTTCGGCTGAATTTGATGAAAACTCGTTTTGTGCCGTCGCCGGCCTTTCGTTGCGGCCATACCGGGCGGTCGCGCGCGCGGATTGCTGCATCGGCGACGCCATCACGATGATCCCGCCCGTTACCGGCAACGGCATGTCCATGGCCTTCGAATCGGCGGAACTCGCTATCGAACCGCTGGTCGCGTGGAGTCGCGGGGAAATTTCCTGGGCCGAAACCCAACCGCGAATCGCCCGCCGTTGCGACGCCGCGTTTGCCCGGCGGCTCGCCTGGGCAAAATGGCTGCAACGGTTCGTGCTGACGCCGTCGCTTCAAAATGTGCTGGTCAGGTTCGCCGCGCGCAGCGACTGGTTCTGGCGGATGGCGTTTGAACGGACAAGGTAAGATTTTTGTAGCGGCGGTCTGCGACCGCCGGATAATTTACAAACGTGACGCTCATAGAGCGCCGCTACAGGAACAAAAGATGAAACCGCTCGCGGACTGCCGGCTTTACGCTTTTATTGACACGGCCTACCTCCAGGGCCGCGTGCCGGAACTCGTGGCGCAACAGCTCTGCGACGGCGGCGCGGATTTGATCCAACTCCGCGCCAAAAAATCCACGCCGGACGAAATCCGCCGCATGGCCGAAGCGATTCTGCCCGTCACGCGACGCGCGAACGTCGGGCTGGTCATCAACGATCATCTGGACATTGCGCGCGAAACCGGCGCGGAACTTTGTCACCTCGGGCAGGAGGATTTTTTTGACGCCGGCCATACCCACGTCTCTCAACTCTCAACCCTTAACCCTCAACTCAAGATCGGTTTAAGCACCCACTCACCGGAGCAGGCAAAACGCGCGCTGGCGGCCGGGCCGGATTACATTGCCATCGGGCCGGTTTATGCAACGAGCACGAAACCAATGGCGAAACCGGTGACGCTGGAATACGTCCGCTGGGCGGTGGCCCCGCAAAGCGGGGTAAACATTCCGTGGTTCGCCATTGGCGGCATCAATCTGGAAAATCTCGACAGCGTTTTGTCGGCCGGCGCAAAGCGTATTTGTGTGGTGTCGGCAATTCTGAACGCAACCAATGTGGTGAAAGCCTGCGCGGAATTTCGGCGGCGGCTGAGATAGGAGCGCGGACAGCGGGCGTGCCGCTGGTCACCGGCAACCTCCGTCATTTCCCAAAATCCGTGGCGGGCAAGGTGCCGGTGCTGACCCCCGCGCGATTCGTGGCGTCGCTGGAAAAATAATGGCGCGGTTCAATTCCCTTCTCGCGCGCCGGACATGGCAAAGCCTGCGCGAATTTCATCAATGGTTGCCAGCGTTGGACGAATGGGCCAGAATCGAAAAATGAAAACACGCACATTCGCCATTTATATTTCCTTTTCTTTTCTCTTGTCGGCGATTGCCTCACCGGACGACAAAACGATTTTCAACGTTCGCAACTTTGGCGCCATTGGCAATGGAAAGCATCTGGACAGCCCTGCCATTGACCAGGCGATTCAAGCCGCCTCCGCTGCGGGCGGCGGAACAGTTTTTGTTCCGGCGGGCACGTATCTGTGCGGCAGCATTCATCTAACCAATAACATCCATTTGTATCTGGACGCCGGCGCGGTGATTCTCGGCGCGCCGCAGGCGATGAATGCTTACGATCCGACGGAAGCCTGGCACAGTCAGGCGTATCAGGACGGCGGACACACGTATTTTCACAACAGTCTCATCTGGGGTGAAAATCTCACGAATGTTTCCATCACCGGCACCGGCATGATCAACGGCGGCGGGCTGGTGCGCGACGACAAGTTGCTCGACGAGATGTGCGGGTTTTCAAGCTGGAGTCCGAACAACCGCACGCCGCAGATTGAAACGAATCTTCCGCCCGTTCGGCTCGGCAACAAGGCTATCGCGCTCAAACTGTGCCGCAACGTGCTGCTGCGCGACATCACGATCTTCCACGGCGGACATTTTGCCGTCCTCGTCACCGGCTGCGACAACCTGACCGTGGACAACGTGACGATGGACACCGACCGCGACGGCATTGACATTGATTGCTGCCGCAACACGATGGTTTCCAATTGCCGGATCAATTCGCCGGGCGACGACGGCTTGTGTCCCAAAAGCACCTATGCGCTGGGCCGGAATGTTCCCACCGAAAACCTGACGATTGTGAACTGCCAGGTGTCCGGTTTTAAGGAAGGCACGCTGCTCGACGGCGCGATGAAACCGGGACGCGGAACGGGCCGGATCAAATTCGGGACCGAAGCCAGCGGCGGTTTCCGCAACGTGACCATTGCCAACTGCACCTTCCGTAACTGCCACGGACTGGCGCTGGAGGAGGTGGACGGTGGCGTCATGGAAAACATTTCCATCAACAATATTACGATGATGGACGTCGTCGGATACCCCATTTACCTCACCACCGGCGAACGCCGGCGCGGCCCGGACGTGACCACGCCGGGCCGGATGCGGAACATTTTCATTTCCAACATCATTGCCAGCGAGGTTGATCCCATGAGCGGCATCCAGGTTACCGGAGTTCCCGGACATCCCATCGAAGGCGTGCGGCTTGAAAACATCCGGCTCCTTTTCAAGGGCGGTGGAACAAAAGCACAAGCCGCGCGCGTGCCGCCCGAACTCGGCACCGGCTATCCCGAACCCGGCCGGCTCGGCGTAATGCCCGCCTATGGACTTTTCGCCCGTCACGTCCGCGACCTGGAACTGGTGAACATCCGCGCGAGCTTCGAGACAGAAGACTTGAGGCCGGCCATCGAATGTGTGGATGTGGATGGACTGGAAATTGACAACTTCAAAGCGCAACTCGCTCCCGGTGTGCCGCCGGCAAAGTTTGATTCGGTCAAAAATATTGTCATTCGCAACTCACCGCTGCTGGATGGCATCACTGCAAAATAAAAAGCTGGCGCAAACTGGTTGCGCCAACTTTGGTGAGAATCCGGTTGTTGGAAATTACTGTGGTTCTCGTTAACGAATGGACAGGGCGGTGTTGATTTGATTGATGGCGTTGGTAATGTGTTTGGTGATGCGCTCTTGGTTTTTGACCTCGGCGGCGCCCAGCACGTTTTGAAGCAATCCCTGGGCTTCGCGCAGCTTGGCGTCCGACAACGGCTGCGGTTGCTTGTCTTTGGCATCACCGCTGAGAGTCACGCCCAGCAACTTGGCGGCGGCCTCAATCTGTTTCATGGCTTTTACCCGATGGCCTTTGTAATCATGGTCGCCGGTGGCCAGAATGAGGTAGGCGTTCTGCAGCATTCCAGCCTCTGCCGAGTCGCTGAACGCCACGGTTTGGAATTGGTTCTGAACGGCAACGGAGCCGTTCAACGTTTGCGTGGTTGCTGGTGTCGCGGCGCGAAGGTTCACGCCACAGGCCAGAATGGTGACAAAAACCGCAGCTTTTGCGGCTGATTTCAGATGTTTTGTATTCATATTGCCTACTGGACGGAATGAGAGGCTGTTAAGTTACACGCCTGCGTCAAAATTTATCCTGAATTCCGAAGTTGATGGGGAGCGCACCCGCCTCGGGTGCATCCCGCTCTGCGGGACGCGCCCTCGCGGAAAACATCGGTCGCGTCGAAGTTTCCGAAACTGCTGTATCCGTCACACACGCAAGAGGCTGGACGCGAGGCGCGTCCAGCAACACCCGGGGCGGGTGTGCTCCCCAACTTCGGAGTTCGGGTTTATTCCGTGCAAAGTTTTAGGAATTCCTTTTGATCAATAATCTTCACGCCGTTTTTTGCACCTTGACATCACCTTAAAAAGTGATTATAAGGTCATTATTATGAATCTGATAGCCATCAAGGATTTGAAACAACCGCGCCGGTTGAAAGAGCGGTTGCAGGCCGAAAAGGAATTGCTGCTGACCAGCGACGGGCGGCCCGTGGCTGTGCTCGTCAACGTGGACAACGCGGAGGACCCGGAGAGCATCCTTCAGTCCATCCGTGATTCGCGCAGCCGGCTGGCGCTGAGCCGCATCCGGGAGACGGCCCGCCGCTCCGGCGCGTCCCGGTTCACGCCGGAACAGATTGACCGCGAAATCGCCGCCGCGCGCAAGACGCACAAAACCCGCCGATGAACCGCGCGGTCTTCGACACCAACGTCGTCGTGTCCGGTTTCCTCTCGCCCGCCGGGCCGCCCGGCCGGATCGTCGAGTGGCTGCGTTCGGGCGGCGTGCAGGCGGTGCTGGACGACCGGATTGCCGCCGAATACGCAGAGGTGCTGGCCCGTCCGATTTTTCAACTGCCCGCCGTCGAGGTGGACATCGTGTTGGCGGCCATTCGCGCCCGGGCGTTCTGGGTTGAAGCCGCCGCCGGTCAGAGGGCAGGTGGACTGCCGGACCCGGACGACGCGCCATTTCTGGAATGTGCCCGAACGGCGGGTGTCCCGCTGGTCACCGGCAATCTCCGGCATTTCCCAAAATCCGTGGCGGGCAAAGTGCCGGTGCTGACCCCCGCGCAATTCGTGGCGTCGTTGGAAAAATAAAGGCGCAGTTCGATTTCCCTCTCACGCGCCGGATGTGGCCAGGGCCTGTGTCGAATTCCGGCAAAGGTTGGGATGATTCTGCCGCAGAGCGGCGACGGATATTAGCCAGCCCCGAAAACCTTTGGGGCTGGAACCATCATGCAAAATGATTTTGCGCCCCGCGAGGGACGGATTTCGTTTTGGGACGTGAACCCGACACGCGTGCCGGACTCCACATGAATTGTCCCGGCGGGACATTTGAAAATAGCCGGCATTTCAAAGCCGGGATGTCTTCACGATTGACCGAGTCCTGGAGGGACGGCTGAACCCACACCGCAGAAATCGGTCGTCCCTGCGGGACTTTGGTGGCTTTACGCCTGGCTCCCGGCGTTGAAACGCCGGGCTATTTTCGGCTCGTCTCTCCGAGACGGAAATGAGGTGGGCGTATCCTTATACGGCATAAAATCAAAATGTATCGCCTGATTGACGACAATGGCGGCAAATTGTTACAATCTTCCCATTGCGGAACTATGATTGATGAAATAAAAATCGAGAATTTCCGTGGCTTTACTTCGCTCGTATTGCCAAGCCTCAAGCGCGTTAATCTCATTGTTGGCGAGAACAATGCCGGCAAGACTTCATTGTTGGAAGCCATCTCGCTGCTTTGCGACGCCAGCAAACCTCATAATCTCCCGCATCAATTCCGCCCAAGCCAAGGGGATACCAACTTGCGTTATTTTCGTTGGCTACTTCGTGATGGCACGCAGGACAAAATTGGAAATTTGCAATGTTCGATTGGTGACAGGAGAAATTTGGTTCTCTTTGGAACGCCTACGGTTTCCGAAATACGCCCAGCGGGGTTTTCCAATGAGATGCTCCAATCTCCATACTCATCAACAAATTTTTCGATTTGGATGTCAATGAGCAATCGTCAACTCAACTGTCGGAGTATTTCCGTCTTCCAGCAGCAGCATGACCACAGAGCTTTGGTAGCGTTGGTAGGCCGGGCGCAACGCAAAGGTGACGGCGAAGAGACGCTTCAAAACTTGCTTGCCAAGGTTGATCCAAGAATCAAAAAAATCCGCGTAGATCCCGGCACTGACGGAAACCAAGATGGGAACCAAGTTATTGTGGACATTGGCTTGAGCGAATTGATGCCGTTGGCTCAAACCGGGCAGGGCGTCAACCGCTTGATGAGCATCTTGGCCGACATCATTGGAGAAAGTCCTGACGTGTTGCTGATAGATGAAATTGAGAATGGTCTTCATCACTCGGTGCATCAGCAAATTTGGGCAGGATTGGCGGAAGCCGCCGAAAAGTTGAATGTTCAAATCTTTGCAACCACGCACAGTGGCGAATGTCTCCGCGCTGCCAACGCCGCCTTTCAGGACCGTCCGAATTATGATTTCAGCGTTATCCAGTTGTTCCGCGTAAAATCTGGAGTGCAAGGTCGGGTGCTGGACAAGCAGCACATCGAAGCAGCCATTGCGGGCGATATTGATTTGAGATGATTTATGGCTGCAAAGGAAAGAAAGAGTGAAAATTATCCCGGAGAATTAGTCGTAGAAGGTTACAGCGACTTGTTGTTTTATGCGGAAGTTTTGGAGACGGTGGGCAAGCACGAACAAGTTTTCATCAAAGAACTGGGTGGTAAATCTGGCTTGAATCGCAAACTTGAAGCTTTTGTAACTCCTGCTCTATTGGCCCGAAAAACAGCGATTGCTTTCGTGTTCGATGCAGATGAAAGCCACGATGCAACACGGCAATCTTTAGAAAATCTGCTCTCAAATTTGACAGGCCAAGCCGTGTCAGAAGGAAAATGGACGCAAGGAATTCCTAAAATCGGTCTGATGATTGTTCCCGGAGCCGGTGCAAAAGGAGAAATCGAAACGCTGGTCTGGCAATCATGGAGTTCAAATCCTGACAACGCTGGACAAAAGAAATGTATTCAAGATTTCGTTACTTGTATGCATGCCAGCAATGTGAAACCGCAAAGTCCGGACAAAGGACTAATAGGGGCACTTTTGGCTTTGAAAAACGACGAAGATCCTCGTTTAGGACCTGGAGCCAGAGCAAAAGTGTTTGATTTGAACAGTCCACATCTTCAGCCGCTACGCCAGTTTTTGACCGGCTTCTAAACACCAACTATTTTCAAGAACTCCGCCTCGCTAATGATCTTCACGCCGAGCTGTTGCGCCTTGTCGAGTTTGGAACCGGCTTCTTCGCCAGCCAGAACAAAATCCGTTTTCTTGCTCACGCTCCCGGTGACTTTGCCGCCGAGCGATTCAATCTTTGCCTTGGCTTCCTCGCGCGTCAGCGTCGGCAGTGTGCCGGTGAGGACAAACGTTTTTCCGGCAAAAATTCCCGGCGTTGAGGCGGCAGCGGCTTTGACGACTTCGGCTTCCGGTTTGATTTTCAATTCGCGGATGCGGGCCAGAACTTTTTTCCCGGCGGGTGACGAGAAATAATCCAGCACGCTGGCAGCCGCCACCGGGCCGACTTCCACCAATTTCGCTTTCAAACCACCCGCGTCCAGCCGTGATTCAATTTCGCCGATTTCCAATTTGAGTGCAGCATCACGTTGCTCGCGCGCGGCTTTTTCAGCTTCGGTCTTCGGCGGATTCTTGCGTGAACGCGGGCTGATTTCGGCGCGCTCGGTTTCCTTCGCACCGAGGTCGCGGATGTCGCGCAGAACTTCCGAGTGCGCGAGCGCTCCGAGCGACTCGTGCGTGGCGGCAAGCTGTTTGGCGGTGGCCTCACCCACGTCGTTAATCGCCAGTGCTTGAATCCAGCGGGAGAGCGGCGCAGTTTTAGCGCGCTGAAGCGCTTCCAAAATCTTGGTCGCGTTTTTCTCGCCGAAAACCCGCGGTTCCTCGTCCGTGCCGAGATTCAATTTTCCCAGTTGTTCGAGTTTCAGGTTGAACAGGTCGAGTGGTTCCTTCACGAGGCCGCGTTCGACGAGTTTTTCGGCAACGATGCCGCCGAGCGATTCGATGTCGAGTGCCTTGCGCTGGGCAAAATACTCGACGCGCCGAGTTTGTTGTGCCGGACAACCTGCAATATTCTGGCAACGCCAGGCGACTTCCTCTTCCGTAGGACAGGCTTCCAGCCTGTCTCCATCTAAATTCAATTCAATTTTTGAAGTTTGAGACAGGCGTGACGCCTGTCCTACTTTATCTTTCGCAATCGGCCCGCCGCACGCCGGGCATTTGCCGCCGACGTGTTTGAACAGGTCAAATTCCTTCGCGCCGGGCGGACGTTTGGTTTTTATCACTTCTAAAATTTCCGGGATGACCATGCCGGCCTTGCGGATGACCACGGTGTCGCCGATGCGAATGTCTTTGCGGCGGATTTCATCCTCGTTGTGGAGCGTGGCGCGCGAAATCGTGGAACCTTGCACGAAGACGGGTTCGAGTTCGGCCACGGGCGTGAGCACGCCGGTGCGCCCGACCTGCACGGTGATGGCCTTCAAGACGGTTTCCGCCGGTGTAATCCACGGCACGGGTTTGTGGACGATGGCATAACCGGGCGCGCGGCTGCGTCCGGGAATGCGCGACCAGTCAGCGAGCGTGTTCACCTTGAGCACGATGCCGTCGATCTCGTAAGGCAACTGCCGGCGCAGATCGCGGTCTTCATCGTAATGCGCGACAACTTTCTCTCGGTAAATTTTCAGAACCTCGTCAATGCCGTCGCAAATCCACCAGAGCTTTTGTGTGGGCAAGCCAAATCGGGCGAGTTTTTCGAGCATTTCGGAATGTGTCTTGAACTTGATCCCGTCGAGCGCGCCGACCGCGTAGAACACGGCGCGAATGGGACGTTGCGCGACGAGCTTTGGGTCAAGCTGCTTGAGCGCGCCAGAAGTGACGTTGCGAGCGTTGGGAAAAGGTTTTTCACCGGCGGCGGCGAGCTTGGCGTTAAGCGCGTCAAATTCCTTGATGGAAATGTAAGCCTCGCCGCGCACTTCGAGCAATGCGGGCGGTTTTTTCAGATTCAAACTGTGAGGAATTGATGAGATGGTTTTTATATTGGCAGTTATGTCATCGCCTTCTGTGCCGCCGGTGGGACCTTTCGTAACGCCAAGCGCAAGCTTACCGTGACGGTAGTGAACACTAATGGATGTGCCATCCACCTTTGGTTCCATGATATATTGAATTTTGTCGCGACCCAATTGTTTCCGAATTGTTGCATCAAACGCACGAAGTTCAGCCAAAGTGTTTTCGTCCTGCGCGCGATTACGCTTGTTGCGGTCAGGCTCTTCATCCTTGGTGGGATGATCGGCAGCTTTGACCTTGTCGAGTGAGAGCATCGGGACAAGATGCGTAAAACGAGCAAAGCCTTCGCTTAGCACGCCACCAACTTGTTCGGTTGGAGAATCGGCAATTGGCAGCTCTTCTTGAAGGCGACGAGAAATTGGATCTTTAGTTTTGCTACGCCTTTCTAATTTCTTCAATCGCTCCTCTAACTGATCAAATTCATAATCTGAAATCTCAGCTGATCCGCTATAATAAAGCTTCCTGTGGTGATCAATCTCGGACCGCAATTTTTTTATTTCCGCCTTGAATGCCTCGGATCTTCTTTTTGAAGCTGTCTCCGCGGGCGAGCCAGAAGTAAGCAATTCGGGGAATTCTTTTTCCAATTCGCGCAATTCGCGAACGAGATGCTCTGTGAGTTGTTTATAGTCTAAGCCTGCGATCAACTGTTGGCCTTCGACGTAATAGGCGCGGTCGTGGCGGCGGATTTCCTCCACGAGCTGGGCGTGGCGTTTTTTGGCTTCGACCGGTGTCACGGGGAAAAGCTTAGCCGTAGGCAGTTAAAAAGAAAAGCAAGGTGAAGCCGTGTTGCCGCGTCGCATTATTTCTTCCGGTCCTCCCAACTTTGGGATTACATCTGCCATACAGACATCTTTCAAAACTTCGGTTTCTTCATGTGATATAATTCATACGATCCGGAGATTTGGTCGTCCCCGATAAAAAAGATGTCGCCGGAATATATAATCATAAATTCAATGGCCCCGGGCCTGGGTATTCTACATTGGCACACAATTTCTTGTGTGTTCATGTCCAAGATTGTGATTTTCCCGCGACTGCCCAGCCATAGATAATTTGGCTTATCAGAATCCATGGCGAGGGTGGTAACATGGTTCTCAGCCTGATTTGTTGACAGGTTCAAATGAGTCCATTGGTCTTCTGGCAACTTGCAAATCCCAACCCCGCCAGTTGAAATGATGGTGGCGACAAAATTGCTCGAAGTGGAGAGTGTTCTGAAACCCCCAACTCGCGGGTAATCCGGCTGGTCATGCGTGGGCAATTGCAGACTCCATTGCTGGGAATCAAACTTGAGGCGATACAAGGCCGGATCGGAAGCAATCCAATAAGTGTTCGTCTCATCAGGGCTCTTTATTTGCCAGACTGAATGCCGAGGGGGAGGTTGTAACGCTTCCTCTCCAGTTTTGAAAGTGGTGACCGGCGACATCATTCCTGTAAATTTTAGTGTGGTTGTATCCAGGTAACCCAAGGCACCGTCCTTGCCGCGTCCAAATCCGATAAACAGCCGCCCTGGGACCCGCGCCAAAGACCTTATTGATGACATTGGGAATCCATCTTTCTCGCCAAAAATAGTGGGGGTGCCTCCAGATTGCGGTATTTTTATCAAGCCTCCGCCATCGGTTCCAAGCCACACATCTGACTTGTCCAACGTGATGGCTGTAATGGCGTGTTCCATCTTCAAAGGCAGATCAACTTTTTCAAAATCAGTGCCCGAACCAAAACCAAAAATGCCTGTCCAATTAAAACTTTTCAAGGTCATGCCGCAGGCAACGAGAAGCGGTCCCTTCCCCAATGCCCTGCCCCCCTCAGAATAAGCTGTTATTGGACCATCATCAAGATAGGCAATTACCTCCGGATTTTGCGTTATCGGCACAGGATGTTCTGACCTGACGGCCACATTGGTTATTTCCATGCGCTTGGCGGCCTGGGCCTGGAGCTGGGCAGTTCGCTCCGGCGAAAGACCGGAGGCTTGGGGGATCGAAGCCGGCTGGCCGTGAGTGACGATTGCAAGATTTCCCAACCGGTCGGGCTCCAATGTCAGCCGGCCGGACTTGAAATCCGCCAGCCAGTTTTTGGCTTTCGTCGCATTGGTCACGTCATCCGATGCCGCCACTTCCTCCAACAGTTCCTGACCCTGCTGTTTTTCCACTGGATCATTCATGCAATACAAAGACATTCGGAGGGCCCACTTGGAACGCATATCTTTTGGGTTGAGCAATATTGCCTGCTGGAGCGTCTTGAGCATTTCGCGCGCGTGACTTTCCCGCTGCGCCAGAAAGGCTGGGTCCACCGTCAACTGCCGTTTCCCGCCATACGCATCCGTGACCGTGATGAACGTTTGGTTGGTGGAATAGCGCAACGGTGGCGTCTCGCCACGGCCTTTCACCAGTTCTCCCACATGGCCACTGCGGATTTTTCCCTCCTCTTTTTGCGCCTGCTCCAAGGTCATCGAGTTTGCGTTCGTCAATGCCGATTGAATGGCTTCCACAACGGCCTTTTCCAAGTCATCGCCCGGCGGCTGGGTGAAACTGAATTCTTGTTCGCCACCACCCACCTTCTGGATGCGGATGGTCACGCTCAATTTATCCTGCGTATCATAAATCCACTTGCATTTGCCATCCACGATCCAGAACGCCGGCTTGAGCTTGACCTGATTGGTCGAATCGCCAGTCAAGCCGGCTGTCTGCAACTGGTATTCCGCAAAAATCGGCCCCATTGCTTCGCGTTCAACAATCCCATAACCTGCGGCGAGAAAATGCTTTTCAATCAATGCCGCCAATCGCGGTGACCAATCCTCACGCGTGGAAGAAAGGCTCATGTCCTCAAATTTCCCCATCGCCATGAATTCACGGGGTCGCGAACGTGACCCCGTTTGGGCCAGAAATTTGGCGATGGCGTCAGCGGTGGCGGAAAAATTGGTTCCATTATATGGCACGGCCTGCAGGTCCAACACGACGCTGTCTTGAGTGTTGATGACCTTGACCCAGATTTGCGTGCCGGAGCCGGTCTGGACGAATGAACCGCTGACCAGCCAGTCGCAGGACAAAATCCGTCCCAGTTTTCCGACGGTATCCGCCGACATCAGCCCGGCTTCGGCCAGGTGCATCTCGTTCCAGATCGCATTGACCTTTTCCCGCTCAACCAGTTGAAACCGGTTTTGTTGCGACAACGAGGCCGTCAGCAGGTCGGGCAATTCCGATGCGGCTTTTTCCAGTGACATGTTTCCGGCAGGCGCGAAAAAAGGGCCGATGGCGAGACGGATGGAATTAGTCTCCGCCGCGCCGACGCCGGTCATCAACAGAACCGCCGCGCCGAAAATCAATCGTTGCCAACCATGCCGGATAAATTTTCCTGGTTTCATTTTGAGTAATTAGGGAGGATTCTCTCAACCCGTTTCTGCCGTCGTATTTTGCCAAGCAGTTTTGCTGCCGGATTTCGCCGATGAGTCAGCCGTGATGGGTTTTGGCTTGCTCGCGCTTCATTACGGGAATTGTGTAGCGACGCAGCGATGAAAGGACAGTTTTTTGTGAGGCCGCCGGCGGCCATTTTTCAGGCCGAAGCAAGCACCTTCCGCGAACTCACCCCAAACCGAAGCCTTCAGGCCACGAGGAAACAGATGAATCCCGCGACACAGAGGAGAAAGAAGAGAATGACTGCCCCATCAATCGGGCCAAACCGTGCCTCTTCCGAGTGGTTGGCCGGGACGAGCGCAGTATTAAAAATATGGCTCTTCCTGCTCACGTTGTAAGCAATTCTAGTCATGCCCTGCAATCGAGCATGGACCGGACCACCGGATGCCGGCGAAGGATGAACAAAAAGATGACGCGGAAAAGGCGCGCAAGACAGAATTTGTCCCGGGATTTGACAGCAAAAAAACGCGCCGGGGCGCCCGGTGTCAAGCCGGCTGTCCCAAAAACCGGCGGAGGCGGCCAAGCATGGCTGCGGCCAGGCGCTCGTAAGGCGCGAGCACACGACCGTAAATTTTGATTTCGTCAACCGCCTCCAGCGCCATGCAAAAATCCAGATCATGAAACGCGCGGTCGCGTTTGACGCGCCGCAACCAGCGGGTCAGATCGGTGACTTCCTCGATTTCATCCTTTTGGCCGGGATAAAATAAAACCCGCCATTCGTCGCGGTGCAAAAATCCGTCGGCATCGTTCCGGCGCTCAAACCACGAATCGCACAACAAAGCGCAGACGGACTTGCCCGGACGTTCGCCGAGCCGGTAAAAAACCACCGGTTTGTTGGATTCAGAAAAATGGGCGAACGCGATGTCGAGCGCATCCTCGGGCGCCGGGGTGAACCGGGTTTGAAAACCAAAATGAAAACCGCCTTGCTCGGCGCGCGATTTTTCAACGCAAAGATTTTCCGCGAAAATCCAGATGATGTCCGTTGCGAAACCGCGTTCGGCGAGCAGCTTCTTCCAGGCGTCGAGAGCTTCCTTCAACGAGGGGCGTGTAAACGGCGCTTCCGATTTCATGCCGGGATTCTAAACAGTTTTCCGAAACCAATCTATAAATAATTTGATGCCCGGCTCGATTTTGACCTGCGGATTATAGCCAAGCCTGGCGCGCGCCTTCGTAATGTCGGCGAACGTGACCGGTACGTCGCCGGGTTGCTGCGGCTGGCGGTCAATGACGGCTTTCCGGCCGAGCGCGGCTTCGAGCAGTTCGATGAGGCGGCCCAGCTTCACGGTTTGTGATTCGCCGAGGTTGAAAATTTCAAAGCCGAATTCCATTTGTGTGCAGGCGATGATGCCGTCGAGCGTGTCGGTGATGTAGGTGTAATCGCGCGCCATGCTGCCATCGCCAAAGACCGGAATCGGTTTGCCGGCGTGAATGAGCGTCGCAAACTTGCGGATGGCCAGGTCGGGCCGCTGGCGCGGACCATAAACGGTGAACAGGCGGAGCATCGCCACGTCCATCCCGTAAACGTGATGATAAACGTGGCCGAGCGACTCGCAGGCGAGCTTGCTCGCGGCATAGGGCGAAATGGCGGAAAAAATCGGGTCGCTCTCGCTGAACGGCACCTTGGAATTCACGCCATAGACCGACGACGACGAGGCAATGATGATTTTTTTGACGCGATGGTTCCGCGCCGCTTCGAGGACGTTGACCGTGCCTTCGACGTTGACGCGCTGGTAAAGCGCCGGTACTTCGAGGCTGGGCCGCACGCCGGCGCGCGCCGCGAGATGGATGACCTGGTCGAACTTTACACTGTCAAATAGATTGTCGAGCGCGGCACGGTTGGTCAGATCGCCGTGGACAAATCCAAACGGTTTGGCGAGCGACTGGATGTCGCGGAGGTTCCGGCGTTTGAGTTGCGGGTCGTAGAAATTATTGAGGTCATCGAATGTCCAGACCGCGTGCCCGTCGCGCAGGAGCCGTTCGCAAACGTGCGAACCGATGAACCCCGCGCCGCCGGTGACCAGAAAATTCATGACCGAACCCTAACAATCAGAAGGCGAAGTGTCGAGTGCGGGCGATTTGGTAGGGCGCGCAGTCCCCTGCGCGCCGCCCGGGCGAATGCCGGCCAACCACAGCGCGCAGAGGACTGCGCGCCCGACCAGAGTCCGTTTATCCCAACGATGCTGATGGACGATCCGCCGGGCGATACGCCCAAATCCAATCTTCCATCCGTTCGCATAACGCCTTTCGCACGGGATTCATCAGGATGTAAGAAGTCTTTTCTTCAAGTTCGTGCCGGTCGCGCAGGCGATGGTCGAAGAAATCTCGTTGCCACTCAATGCCATGTTTTATGGTCGTGAATTTTTTCCAGTTTCGGATGGTCATTGCCATGCCCGGTTCACGCGGAAAAGCGATGATGCCGTGCAGATGATCCGGCATCAGCAAACACAACCGGCAATGCCAGACGAGTTTTTCATGATTATGTGCCATCGCCGCCAATATCCCTTCGCCAACACCAGCCTGGCAAAGTTGGTTTCTGCCGGGCGGAACGCATTTGATGGTGATGAAAAACCAACTGTCGTCCAAAACCCACTGTGGCACGGTGTGGGGAATCTTTTTGCGGACGGGCAAATCCATGCCATGGGTTTAGCACCTCAACACGAACGAGAAAAGCCAAAGGTAGGACGCGCAGTCCCCTGCGCGCCGCCCGGGCGAATGCCGGCCAACCACGGCGCGCAGAGGACTGCGCGCCCTATCGTCACAACCCGTTTAACACGTCAATCAACTGGCGTAAACGTCCATAATCGTGACGGTTGAAGCCGAAGGCGATGCGCGCCAGGTCCAGGCTGTCCCGGCCTTCAACTTCTTCCGGCGTCGGTTTGATGCGTTTGATGGGTTCGCCATTGATGATGTCGGCGAAGTCTTCGTTCATCGCGGCCAGGGCGGAATCCGACGGCGCGTTTTTGAGCCGGATGAT
>Ga0187848_10001564_pt1 | contig 19316 bp, 11 predicted proteins | sample June2016WEW_4_40_FD_132424 | JGI IMG/M metagenome (GOLD analysis project Ga0187848, IMG submission 132424) | Peatland microbial communities from SPRUCE experiment site at the Marcell Experimental Forest, Minnesota, USA - June2016WEW_4_40 | ecosystem: Environmental > Terrestrial > Soil >... | reverse complement strand
TGTCCCGCACTTTGCAGCTCGGGGGCAGGGAGGTCCGGCATTGCATCGAGGGCGCCCAAGAGGGGATGGTCCTCTCCGCAACTCGCGTCCCACCAGGATTCGAAGGGCTGGCCCGTGCCGTCCGAAAGGGCACGGTTGTCGTCGCAGGTCGCCGGCGGCTCCTGCGGGCACTCGGCCGGCAACCGGCCGTCGATCCGTTTCAGCGCGTCGAGCATCAGGCCCATAGGACAGCTCCCGAAGGATACAAGGATGAAGGAGAAAGGATGAAGGATGAAGCGAGGTTCCTGACACCTTCATCCTTCATCCTTGATCCTTCCTCCTTGGCTTTTCATCCTTGGCACCGTTGGAGATGGGCGAAAAGGCCGCCGAACCGCTGCCGCTTGACGGCCGCGATGGTGCAAGTCGGCCACGGCGTGTCGGGCAAGCCCTCCTCGACGGCGCTCGTGTCTCGGTCGTCGGGCGGGGCATGCTCCGGATCCGCCTGGGGAAAAGCCACCTGTTCCTCCGCAGCGTGCGAAAGTTCCTCCGCAGTGTGCGAAAGCGCCGGGGCCGGCTCGACTTGTGGTGCAGGCGTCCCGCCCACCCCGGCCGCCGGGACGGCTGCACCAGAAGAACGCGGCAATGGGTGGCGGGCCGTCGCCAAGGCGTAGCGATCGGCGACAACCTCCTCCTGGGCGAACGTCTCGCGGAACGGGTGGTCCGACTCGCCCAACGACAGTTCGACCTCCGGTCCGGCGGGGCACCCCGGGGCACCCGTGAAACGGGTCGGCGGGTCGGCGGCGGGCTCGAACTCCCCCTTGGCTTCGGCGAGGATCTCTTGAATGCGGCCGATCTGGGCGGCGGGTTCCAGGTCGCCGGCCTCGGGCGGCTCCGACTCGTCGCCCGCGGGTGAGATCCGCAGCAGGTGCCGCGTGGAATCCGCGTCGGGCTGGCCGGGGGTCTCGTCCGCGGCCGGCTCGTCCTCCAGGCCGCCGAACTCGATGACGGCCGGCGCGGTGTCGCGGGCCGGATCGCTCGACGGGGTCGGCAACTGCTGCAGGTCGGCCCATGCCTCTTCGAGGTGGGCCGGCTCGATGCGGCCCAGGCCCGCGGCACAGGCCAGCACCAGCGCGTGATCGCATACTTGGTTGATCAGGCGGGGCACGCCGTCGGTCGCCTTGTAGACGCTCTGGCAGGTCTCCGGGGGGAAAATCTGTGCTGCGCGCCCTCCGGCGGCGGTGATCCGCGCGTGGATGTAGCGTTGGGTCTCGGCCCGATCGAACGCCTCGAGGTAGCACCGCACGGCCAGCCGCTGGCTGAACGACTCGAGCCGCGGATTGGCCAATCGCTCCTCCAGCCCGCGGCCGCCGGCCAAAACCAGCCGCACGGCCGGTTGGTCCTGCCGCACCAGGTCGGTGAGCATGCGGACCTCGTCCAGCAGCCGCAGGGGCAGGTTATGGGCCTCGTCGGCCAGGAGCACGACGGCCCCCACGCCGTCCTCACCAAGCGTCGCTTGATCGCCCAAGGCCAGGCGGAGTTCGCCTTCATCCAGGCCGCGGTAGGGTTGGTGGAGCTCGTACAGGATGGCCTGCAACAGGGCCCGCCGCGTGGCCAGCCGCCCCGTGCCGAGCAGAACCACCCGGAAAGCCTCCTGGAAATGCTCGGCCAGCAACCGGCACAACAAGGTCTTGCCCGTGCCCGGGCAGCCGATGACGATCGCCGGCCCCTCGGCCCGATCGATCGAGCGGATCAGCGTCGAGCGGGCCGCCTCGATCGTGGCCGCGGGGAAATAATGATCGGTTCGCGGCACGGAGGCGAACGGACGCTCGCTAAACTTGAAATAAGTCTCGTACATCCCGCATTTCTTCCTGCGATTCGCGACCCTGCGCGGAGGGGGTAGCCCACCGGTCTTCGCCAGGGCTCGGAAACAGACGTACCGTCTCGTACCTTCCATTCGGCAGGTTCGGCATCACGGGTAAAGTCGGCTTGACGGAATCTCCGCGAGGCCGGACCCGGGCCGCCGATGCCTGCAACACCCTCCTGATGTAACCTGCACCGGTTTTGCCGATTGTGACGAATAAATTGATCCTGCCGACTGGGAGAACCGAAAACAGTAGATGTGCGGATTTGTTCGGGCCGATGGCCCGCGTTCTTGGGGGGACCCCGCTATGACAACCTTGCGGCCGGGGAGCGTAAGGCGACGTGGAGACGCACCTCCAGCCCGATCTTTCGAGGGGTTGGCCGGGGGCGTGCTGCCCGCGGCGGTGCTGTCCGCCGCTGGAGGGCAGCCATCGTCGAGGCACACGGCCGGCCACCGGCCATCGAGGGGGCTGCAACTGCTGCTGGCATTGGTGCTAGGCCTGCCCGGGATCCAAGCAGGGCCAAATGCCCGAGCGGAAGAGCCCCCAAACCCCGGGGCGCAAGTGCCCGAGGGCGAGAACCTCGCACCCCTTACGTGCCCCCCGTCACCATCCTGTTATGTCCGCTTAGAGGCGGTCGCCCTGTTGCGGCATGTCCAGGAGGACACGACGGTCGCATCGTTGGGGTACTTGGGGCTGCCGGGGGCCTTGATCGCCCTGAAGCGGAACGACCTCGACGACCAATTCACCGGCGGCAGCCGGCTGGTCGTCGGCCACACGTTCGACGATTCCCGCTATCAAGTCGAGGCGTCCTATCTCTGGCAAGCCCCTTGGACGGCGACCGCCAGTGTCAGCGACTTGCCGTCCCTCCTGAACGGCACGGTGGGGAACCTGTTCTCCCCCTTCACCAATTTCGGCAGTCCGCCCGACACCAGGGTCGATTACGACAATTTCGTGCGGATCCACGAGGTGTCGTGGTTCAACAGCGAGGAAATCGACTTGAAGGGCGTCATCTTCTCGTCCGAGGACATGGCCGTGAAGCTACTGGCCGGACTGCGGCATGTGGGGATCAGCGAGCAGTTCGATTACTACGCCCAGCCGACCACGTTGCTGGCCGACCCCACGAAGGTCGACCCCACTCGCACGCCCAACACCGTCAACGCGCGGACCCTCAACGATCTGTGGGGGCCGCAAATCGGCGTGATCATGCAAGTGACCGCCGCCCGGAACGCCTGGGTGAGCCTCGATATCAAAGGGGCCATTTGCGATAACGGCGCCTCGCGTGACCTGGACGCGACCATTGCCGGCACGACCTATCCGCAAAACCGGCTCTGGCAGGCCGCCGCGGCATACGTCGGCGACGTGGATGTCTCGGCCTTCTGGCAGCCCACGGACGGGCTGAGCGTGCGGATCGGCTACCAGCTTCTCTTCATCGACGGGCTGGTCTTGGCGTGCGAGAACTTCAACCCGGACCTTGCCGCGCTGACGGGTCAGACGGCCATGCCGCCACAGGACCGGCGGGGGAAGGTGCTGTACCAAGGCCCGCACCTGGGCCTCGAGCTCCGCTGGTGAGCAAGGTGCACGGGCGCGGCGCCGGGGTATCGCTGTGGCGGCGGCACTCTTACGCCCTGCCGGCTCGCGGCGGCAGGGGGCGGAACCGGCTGGTTCCGCAATCTGCTCCCGCTCCAGGCTGTCAGGGAACCGGGCGGGCGGCGCCGCCGTCCCCTCGCCCGTCCAATTCGCGCACAGCAACTTACCGCGCGGCGGCCGCAGCCGTCGCGGGCGGTGCGGCAACGCGCCGCCAGCCGATCACCAGCCAGCCGTCGCGGGTGGAGAGCTCGACCGGCATGAACTTGCCCGCCGTCGTCCACCGCCCCTCGAGCGTAAAGCCCTGCGGCACGATCTCCTTCTCCAGGGCCTTGCCGAGCTTCCGCTGCAGGATCCTGGCGATGGCCACCTGCCTGGCGCTGAGCTTGCTGGTGCCGGGCACGAAGTCCGGCGGCAAGATCTGGAAGTCGCCCTGGCGGACCGCCTTGAACCCCGGCCCCTCCTTGACGAGCTTGTAGGCCACCGTGACGTTCATGCCGGGGTAGCCCTCCTGGCCCTTGAAGTACTTCAGGCCGCGGATCGTCACGCTCAGCGTGTCCTGGGCGAACGAGACGCTGATCGGCCGCCGGCGATCGAAGCAGATGGTCCACGGCTCCTCGTCCTTCTCGTCCTTGAGCTGCTCGGGGATGTGGCCCGCCAGGTCGATCACCGTCCTCTGGAACATGGCCTCGCGGAGGGCCATGCCGCCGAGCACGGTTGCGGCCAGGTTGTTGACGGCCGATTCGTGGATCCGCACCGACAGCTCCGACGGCACGCGGAGCTCGGGGGCGTCGCTGGGGGCGGCCAACTGGTCCGGGCCGGACTGCCAACCGATCGAGACGATGCCGTCCGCGGTGGTCGAGAAGCCCAGGCGCCGGGGAAAGGCCAGCCGCTCGCCCAGCGGGCGGCGGACCTTGGCCTCGTAGTCCGTGTTGGCCTTTTCGAGGGCCGGCGCGGCCTCGTCGTCGATCCGCCGGTTCACCCGCTGTTGGGCGTGCATCGAAGCGATCGCGTCGGCCTCGGCCTCCTGCTTGCAGGCCTTCCGCCAGGCAATCTTCTCGACCATCTGCCGGCCCTTCATGTCCCGGATGTCGGAGATCGTGCTGCTGGTGTCGACGCGGGAGACCGCCGGGAAGGCGTGCACGCCCGCCTCGTCCATCCAGAACCGCTTGCAAGCCCCGATCAAGCTCGTGTCGCAGCTATAAATGCAGACCGGCGGGTGGCTGCCCACCGTGGAGCCGTGGTTGGTGGCCAGGAGCACGGCATCGAACACGCCACAGGCGGGATGGGGCACCAGCCGGGACTCCGTCTGCCCCACGGTGCGCCCCGTGCCTTGCACGCACGTCCCGAGAATCACGTCGCTTACCGGCTCCGTCTCGTCGACGGGGCCGGCGACCCCCGCCGCGACCACGTCCTTGCCGATCACGGCGTGGAAGTTCGGGCGGTCGAAGCAGGCCCGCACCGCCTGGACCAACTCGGGGGCCTGCCGGGCATTGTCCAGCCAGGCCAGCGACTCGGCGATCTGGGCCATCGCCTCCGTGCTCGGCTGGGCCGCCCAGGACTCCAGTTGCTTGGCCAATCGCTCGAGGCGATCCGCGTAAGCGTCCTTCACGCCCGCGTTGCCCACGGCCCCGGACAGCTCGATGTACTGCTGCAAGGCCTGCCGCACGCGAACGAACCACTTCAGTTCCAACCCTTCATGGCCCGCCGCAAACCGCCCGAATACCGCCCCGAGGACCTCCGTCTGGGGCTGCGGCCGCTGGAGTTGCGCTTGAAGTTTGTCCCACAGCAGGTACTTCCTCCAGTCCTCCCCCGTCTGGCCGGCGATGCCCAGCCGAGCGTCCAACTCCCCGACCGCCGCGGTCAGCCGGGCAAGGGCCTGCCGGGCGTCGGCCTCGGCGAGCGGCCGGAACTGGTCCTTGGCCGCCCGGACCGTTGCCGCCAGTTGCTGCGGCGACGGGCCTGCTCGGGACTGCCCGAAAACTGAGCCCGCCGCCAACGACGCCAGGACCGCCACACCGATCGCGCCCACCAGGCCCACTCGACGTACTAACATCGCTTCGCTCCTTCGTGAGGGAATGCGGAATCCCACTCCGGGGGGTCGGTCCGTGGATTCCAACCTTGTGAAGACCTCGGACAACCTCCCAGGCTAAGCAATCGGAAAAGATGCTTGATTTCCCCCAGATTAGCAGTTATGCGTATTTGCTACAACCCAATTTGGCTGAGAAAAGGGTCCCCACTCGCCTTTATCTCCCGGCTTTAGGGTGACATCAGTCTATCCTTCATCCTTTATCCCATCCTTCATCCTTCAACCTTGATCTTTCATCATTGATCCCGGAACCTTTACCACAAGCCGTCTTGGAGAAAATCCATGTACCACCCCGTCCGCTCGACCACTTTGGCTCTGGCGATGTTCCTCCCAGGCTCCCAATGCCTGGCGGCCGACACGCCTTCCTCCCCTCACCCCCCGCCCCTTGCCAAGGGCCAGAGGCCAGATGCGCCCGCCCCCGGCCACGATCCGCCGGGTGTTGCCTGGGAGTCCGACTACGCCCGGGCGATCGGCCTGGCCGACCGGCAGAAGCAGATGCTGGTGCTCGACTTCTTCGATGCGGCCAACCCCCTTTCCAAGCGGTTCGACGAGGAGACCCTGGCCGACGCCAACGTCCGGAGGCGGCTGGTGGATTTCGTCTGCGTGCGGCTGCCGCTGGACGCCTGGATCCCCCAGGAGGACAAGCGAGTCGTGCTCTTGGGGCACTCGGCGTTCGGCGAGATGCACGCCCAGCCGGGCATCGCCGTGGTGGATTTCGGCCCGGGGGAGCCGAAGCTGCACGGCTGCGTGGTTAGCACCTTTCCGCTCGGGCCGGGGCGATTCTACGGTCCGGGCGAGATGCTGACCATCCTGGACCTGCCCCGCGGCACGCTCAGCCAGCGGACCTTGATCTATGCCGTGCGGACCCATCCGGAGCGACCCGCCAGCGCCGTCGGCCAGCCCGACGGGCGGTTACTGGACGAGGCCGAGAGCCACTCGCGGTGCCAGGCCCAGTGGTGCCGGCAAGGTCACCACAACTGGGAGTCGCGGTTTCACCGGATCAGCGGCTTCATGGGCTGCGGGGTCCGGGAGGTGTGTGCCGAGAGCTGGCCGGGCCAGGACCTGGTCGAGGCGGCCGTCGAGTGCGTCCGCTGTTGGCGGTGCTCGCCGGGGCACTGGCGCGGCGTCAGCTCCCCCAATTGCGGCTTCGGCTACGACATGAAACGCGGCTCGAACGGCGTGTGGTACGCCACCGGCATCTTCGGGATGCGGTAGGGCCGGGGCCGTTCCAACGGGATTGTCCCCGTGCGGCGAGCGGCTTTCGAGTTCTTCAACAGTAATTGAACTTCGGGCTGCTTTGGGCTACCATAGGGGCTGCTGGCCCTCGGGGCGTCCCCGGCCGGCCTCCAGGCGCGAGCCCGCGGCCCGTTTCAGCCTCCTGCTCATTCCCTGTTGAATCATGTCGCCGGTCGTCATCAGGATGACCGACCCGTGGAAGGCGCAAAACGAGATTCGCAGGATGTTGTCTTGACTGGCTTGAGAACCACAAGGGAAGGAAGATGCTGACGGGCCTCCGGATTCGAAACTTCAAGCGCTTTGGCGACGTTGACATCGAGTTGGGGAAGTCCGTTGTGTTCATCGGGCCCAACAACTCGGGTAAGACGAGCGCCCTGCAAGCATTGGCGCTGTGGGATATCGGCCTGCGACAGTGGAATGCGAAGCGCGGAGGGAAGGCGTCTCCCGAAAAGCGCCCCGGCGTAACAATTAACCGGCGCGATTTGATTTCCATCCCGGTTCCCGCTGCCGACTTGCTGTGGCGCAATCTTCGCGTCCGACACGGGCGGCGTGTCGAGGGCAACGGGGGCGAGCAGGAGACTCGCACCGGCAACATCCGCATCGACGTGATTGTCAGCGGTGTCACCAACGACACGTTTTGGACGTGCGGCCTCGAGTTCGACTACAGCAACGAGGAATCGTTCGTGTGCCGCCCGCTGCGCCTTCCGGGGTTCAAGGACGTGCCCGTGAAGGACGCCAAGTTCTCGCCGGTCCCAAGGGAAGCCTCGGGAGTGAAGGTGGCGTACCTGCCGCCCATGTCCGGGCTTGCCGACCGCGAGTTCATCAAGCAGCCGGGAGAGATCGGCTTCCTGATCGGCCAGGGGCAAACCGCGCAGGTCCTGCGGAACCTGTGCTACCAGATATCGAGCGATCCGCAGAAGGCGCATGCGTGGACCGATCTTGTCGACACCGTCAGACTGCTCTTTGGCGCAACCTTGAGGAAGCCTGACTTGATCACCGAGCGGGGCGAGATCACCATGGACTACGAACAGGAGGACGCCCGCTTGGACCTTTCCAGTTCGGGCAGGGGGCTCCAGCAGACTTTGCTCCTCCTTTCGCACCTCTACGCCAACCCGAATACCGTCTTGCTCCTAGACGAGCCGGACGCGCACCTGGAAATATTCCGCCAGCGGCAGACCTACCAGTTGTTGACCGAGGTCGCCGCAAACCAGGGCTCGCAGGTTATCGCTGCCAGCCACTCCGAAGTCGTTCTCGCGGAAGCCGCCGGCCGCGGAGGGAAGGTCGTCGCCTTCGTGGGCAGGCCGCACACCATGAACGACCGCGGCGGGCAGGTCCTAAAGGCCCTCGCCACGATCGGCTGGGACCAATATTACCAAGCGGAGCAGAGCGGCTGGGTGCTCTACTTGGAAGGCGCCAGCGACCTGGCGATCCTGAAGACGTTTGCCCGCGTACTCGGCCATCGCGCCTTCCCCGCACTGGAGCGCCCGTTCGTCTACTACGTCTCGACCAACCTGCCGCAGCGCGCGCGTGACCACTTCTTCGGCCTGCGGGAAGGAAAGACCGATCTGCCAGGGGTTGCCATTTTCGACCACCTGGAGACCCCGCTTCGGCACGACAGCCCGCTCGTCGAACTCATGTGGGATCGCCGCGAGATCGAGAACTACTTCTGCACGGAGGATGTCCTGCTGGCCTACGCGCGGCACGACCAGCAACAAGACGACCTGTTCGGATTGGCCGAACGCGGTCGCCGCGAGCAGGCGATGCGGGAATCGATCCGAGAGGTCGCCGGTGCCCTCCTGACCCTTGGGAAGCCCGACCCGTGGTCGCGGGAGGTGAAGGCCACGGACGACTTCCTCGACCCGGTTTTCCGGAAGTTCTTCTCCAAGTTGGACCTGCCGCTCGCTTTCCGCAAGTGTGACTACCACATGCTCGCGGGGTTCGTGCCGAAGGAGCGGATCGATCCAGAAATTGCCCAAAAGTTGGATCAGATCGCCGCTGTCGCGGACAGGGCGACCCCGGCGCAACAGTAACCATGACCACGCTCCAAGCCTCGCAAACCCGTATTCCCCCGGACGCATTCAACCGCGTAGCATACCAGCACGAGCGGGTGCGGATCGACCGCCGGGGGGGAAAGCCCGTCTTCCTGGTGTGCCAAGAGGACCTCGATCTGCTGGAAATGCTGGAAGACGGCTACTGGGCCGAGGAAGGCCGCAAGGCCCTCGAAGAATTCAAACAGTCCGGCGAGAAGCCGATTCCCTGGGAAAAGATCAAAGCAAGGCCTGGGGCTCTGAGCCGCCCGCGGACTGTGATCCGATCGAAACGATCGTGCCGGTCGTAACGCCGTGTGGCGGATCGGCAACATTCGACGTTGACACAACTCCCCCAAATTGCCAAAATAGGTGCTACCTTTTCTAGGGTGGGAGATACTGCGCCATCCCCCGACATAGGTATTCGCGGCCGAGGATTGGGCCATGTGGCGGTCAAGGACGAGCGGCCCGCCGAGAGGAATAGGTCTTGGGTCTTTGGTCCTAGGTCTTAGGACTTTGGTCTTAGGTCTTGGTGTAGGCTCCAAGGCCAAAGGCCCAAGGCCCAAGGCCATTTTCTGCGTGCTGGTGATTGCGGGCTGGGTCGGGCTGGGGATTGACTGGACGGGTCCGGCAGGGGGGCGAGTCTTGGCCCAGGCGCCGCCCGTGTTAGCGCCGACGCCGGCCGCGGCCCCCGGTCCCGTGCCCATGCTGGCGCCCGCGCCGGCGGCCCCGCCGGCGCCGCTGATTTATCCCCCCAGCCGCGGCCCGACGCGGTTCGCGCTGGAGGACGACGTGGCGGTGCTCTTGACGCCGCACCGCATGGTCGCGCCGATCGGCAGCCAGGTCGTGCTCATGGCCGGCGTCCAGGGCTGCGACGCCTACCTGCGGACCAATCGCCGGCTGGAGTGGTCGATCGCCCCGGGCAGCGTCGGGCAGTTCGTCGCGATCCAGCAGGGCGGGCTGACCGACTACCTGGTGGGCGATTTCACCCGGCCCCGCAAGATCACCAATACCTACGCGATCGGCAGCACATCGCGGCGGTGCGATCGGCTCAGCCGGGGCACCGGCAATCCGGCCGACGACATCGTGGTGGCCCCGGGGCAAGGCTGGATCACGGTCAGCTCGCCCGTGGAGGGCACCAGCCACGTGACGGTCCACGCCCCGGACGTGGTCTGCCCCAATGCGGCCATGCAGTCGGCCATCATCCATTGGATCGACGTCCAGTGCGGCTTTCCGGCGCCGGCGAACAATCCGGCCGGCACGCGGCACGTCTTCACCACCACGGTGTCGCGGCAGAGCAACTGCACGCCGCACGCGGGCTGGATCGTGCGATATGAGATCATGGGGGGGCCGCCAGCCGGCTTCAGCCCCGACGGTGCCCCGTCGATCGAGGCGCCGACGAATGCGGCCGGACAGGCCAGTGTCGAGATCTTTCAGGCCCAGCCGGCGGAAGGCACCAACCCGATCCGGATTCAGGTTTTTCGGCCCGGGGAGCCGCACGCGGGTGCCCCGGGCGGGATGCCGCCCGGGCCGGGCGACGCTCGCCTGCTGGTCCAGACCGGCTGCACGCAGAAGACCTGGAGCGCGGCCGCCCTGAGCGTGTGCAAGACCGGGCCGCCCACCGCGCCCCTGGGCTCGACGGTGACCTACCACATCGAGGTAGTCAATCCCGGCGACCTGCCGGCCCGCGACGTGACCGTCCTGGACGACGCCCCTGAAGGGCTCGAATTCCTCGGTGGCACCCCGGCGCCGGCGGTGGACGGCCGCCGGCTCCAGTGGCGGCTGGGGGACTTGGGCCCCCGCCAGCGTCAAGTGCTGGAGGCGAACTTCCGCACATCGCAAGCCGGCAGCATCGCCAACCGCGTCGAGGCAACTGCCGCCGGCGGCATCCGCGCCAACCACTCCGCCACCACGACCGTTCTCGGCGCCGCCCTGGATGTCCGCGTAAGCGGGCCCGGCCAGGTGGCCGTCGGCGCCCAGGCCACGTTCGACATCCAGGTGACCAACTGCAGCCGGGTGCCGGTGACGAAACTGTCGCTGACGGACAATTTTTCCGAGGGGCTGCAGTTCATCAATCCGGACACCCGGCTCCCTGCCCCCAGCCCTCTTAAGAACCCTCTCTTGGGAGACCTCGCCCCGGGGCAAACCAAGCGGACCACGCTCACCTTTACGGCCATCCGCGCGGGGCAACTCTCGCACACGGTCGAGGTTGCCGGGCCGGACGGGGTTCGCGCAAGTGCCCAGGGCTGGGTCACGGCTGTCGAGACCCCCGGCAGCGGCCCGGGGGGCGCCACGGCGGCCGGGCCTCCGGGCACTCCTCAGGCTCCGCGTGAGGGAGGCGGCTGGCCATCAGGCGGCGGGCCGGCCGCCCCGCCGCCGGGCACGGCCACTCCGCCATGGTCGCCGCCGGCCGGCGTCCCCACGCCCACGCCCCTGGTCGCCAGAATGACGGGGCCGGCGCAAGCCACCGTGGGCCAACGGATCGAACTCACTTTGGAAGTGACCAATATCGGCCCCAAGCCGCTGGGCAATATCCAAGTGACCGCTGAGTCCGACCCCGCCCTTACACCCGAGTTGGCAACCGAAGGCCACCGGGTCGAAGGCAAGAATCTGATCTGGACCATCCCCAACCTTGCCCCGGGCGGCAAAGCGACGTTCCGGGTCAAGAGCCGTTGCGAGCGGGCGGCTGAGCGGGCCTGCAACCGGGTCCTGGCGACGGGGCCCGACGGGACCCACGCCGAGCACCAAGCGTACCTGGAGATCCGCGAGGCGACCGGCTCCGGCGGCCCCCCCACGACCGCCGACGGCCTGACCGTCAGCGTCGACGACCTGCAGAACCCCGTTCTGGCCGGCAAGTCGGTTACTTACATCGTCCGCGTCGCCGGGACCGGCGCCGCCGGCGGCACGACTCCGGAAAGTCAGGTGATCGTCACGGTCACGGTGCCGCCGGGGGTCGCGATCGACCGCCTCGGGACCAGCGGTCCCAATGCCGCAACCAAGTACAAGTTGGAAGGCCAGACGGTGCAGTTCGACCCCGTGGGGCAGCTCGCCCCCGGAGAAAGCCTGATCTACCATGTCCGGGTCGTGACCGGCCAGCCGGGCGATGTCCGGGTCCATGCCGAAGCCGTCAGCCGGGATCATCCGCAACCGGTGGTTGGCGAAAAGACGACCACGGTGCTTTCCCGCGACACGGCCCCAGGCAATTCTGGAACCGGTCCGGGGGCGACCAGTTCATAGAGCCGCGACCGTTGGTCGCGGGGTGGCACGGTCGGGAGACCGTGCCACAACAGGTGGGGCTCGCCGACCATGCTGCGCACGGTACCCGTCGACCCACCCTACACGCTAATTCCGTTTTTCCGGGCCGCTGTCGGGCCATTCCGGTGAAAGAGCCCTTTGCAAGATGCCGCGGGCGCCGTATATTGTTGGTAGATACTGTAGGAGACAGGTTCTCTTCGGAACACCCGGTTCTGCGACAGGCTCGGATGGCCTGCCGTGGGGACTTTTCGCTTGTTCACCAGTCGTGAATTCTTTCCAGTGATCCATGCGCTCCCCCTTTGGGGGCCGAGCGATTGTGGCGTCTGCGCGCGCCCGACGAGGGTCTGCGCTCAGGTACCGTAGCGTTTGATACGCCACATGGGGGCCAGGGCGCCGCCGGCTTATTCGAGGGCCGGGCGTTGCTCCCTGGCCCCACTTTTTTCTTGGGTCTTCGGCCTTAGGTCTTGGGTCTTCGTTCTCAGGCTCGGGATCGGAGCCAAGACCTAAGGCCCAAGACCTAAGTCCCAAGCCACCAGCCACTACCACGCACCACTACCATGCCCCACTTTTTCCCCCCGCTGCCCCCGGTTACAATAAGCTGCTGCTTCCTGCACGCACCGGGTGGAAAGCGCTGATGAAACGGTTGGGGGACGTGGCCATCATCGGGGTTGGGCTGATCGGCGGGTCGATCGGCCTGGCGCTCCGCCAGCGGGCCCTGGCGGAGAATGTCATCGGCATCGGCCGCCGCCAGGTCACCCTGCGTATCGCCCGGCGGGTCGGCGCTGTGACCCACACCACGATCGACCTGGCCAAGGGGGTCGCCCAGGCGGAGCTGATCATCGTCTGCACCCCGGCGGCGCAGATCGTCGAGCATGTCCGCCAGGCCGCTCGGGCGTGTCCGGAAGGGACGCTGATTACCGATGCGGGCAGCGCGAAGCAGGCGATCGTCGAGGCCCTGGACGGCCAGTTGCCCCGCGGCTGCCGCTTCTTGGGCTCGCACCCCATCGCCGGGAGCGAAAAGGGCGGCCCCAGCTATGCCCAGGCCAACCTGTTCGAGGGCCGCGTGGCCGTGTTGACCCCCACCCGCAACACCCGCGCCGAGGACTTCGACTTCCTGGAGGAGTTCTGGGAGGGTTTGGGATCGGTGGTCCTGCAGATGTCGCCGGAGGAACACGACCGGGCGCTGGCCGTCACCAGCCACCTGCCGCACCTGGCGGCCGTGGCCCTGGCGGCGACCGTGTCCGAGCCCTTGTTCCGCCTGGCGGGCACCGGCCTGTTGGACGCCACCCGCCTGGCCGCAAGCGATCCCGGCCTGTGGCAGCAGATCCTCCTGATGAACCGCGGCAACGTCCTGACGGCCCTGGAACAGTTCGGCGGCAATCTCTCCGCGCTGCACGCCGCCATCCGCGACCGCAACGAGGCCGAGCTGAAGCGATTCCTTACCATGGCGAAGAAGAATCGAGATGCTTTGGGAAGTTGACGTCTATCCGGCCGACGGGCAACAAGACCTGCTGGGCAGCCAGGTGGCCGCGTCCAGCGCGGAACTCGGCTTGGCCGCGGGCCTGGCGGTGACCGCCGCGCGCGGCTACCTGATCCAGGCCGACCTGGACGAGGGCCAGGTCCGGCGGATCACCGAGGCATTGCTGACCGACCGCGTCGTGGAGCGGGCCGTCATGGCGCCGGTGGGCGACCCGATCCTTATCCTGGGTGCGAACCCGCAAGCGGCTAATCCCCAATCCCCAATCCCTAATCCCTGTCTTTTGGTCCACGTGCTGCCCAAGCCCGGCGTGATGGACCCGGTGGCCCAGAGCGTCCAGGCGGCCATCGGCGACTTCGGCCTGCGGGCGGAGGCGGTCCGCACGCTGAAGAAATACTGGATCGCCGGCCTGCCGGAGGGGCGGGTCGAGACCCTGTGCGCGAAGGTCCTGGCCAACGACGCCATCGAGCAGGCCGTGGTCGGGCCGCTGCCGTTCCGGCGGCTGGAGCTCGGCGCGCCCTACGTGTTCCGCCTGATGAGCGTGCCGATCCGCGCGATGGACGACGACGCCTTGGGCCGGCTGAGCCTGCGAAGCCAGCTCTACCTCTCGCTGGTCGAGATGCAGACGATCCGCGGCTATTTTGCGGAGCTGCGACGTGATCCCACGGACATCGAGCTGGAGAGCCTCGCCCAGACGTGGAGCGAGCATTGCAGCCACAAGACGCTCGCCGGCCGGATCCGCTACCGCGATCCCTCCGGAGAGCGGCATTTCGAGAACATGCTCCGCGAGACGATCTTCGCGGCGACCGAGAAGATCCGCGCCGAGCTGGGACCCGACGACTGGTGCGTCAGCGTCTTCCGCGACAACGCCGGAGTGGTGCGCTTCGACGAGCAGAACAACGTCGTCTTCAAGGTCGAGACGCACAACCACCCCTCGGCCCTTGAACCCTACGGCGGGGCGAACACCGGCATCGGCGGGGTGATTCGCGACCCGATGGGCACCGGCATGGGGGCCAAGCCCATCGCCAACACCGACGTGTTCTGCTTCGCCCCCCCCGACACCCCGGCCGAGCAGATCCCGCCCGGCGTGCTCCACCCGCGGCGGATCGCCAAGGGCGTCGTGGCCGGCGTGCGGGACTACGGCAACCGCATGGGCATCCCCACGGTCAACGGCGCCATCTATTTCGATCCCCGCTACCTGGGCAACCCGCTGGTGTTCTGCGGCAACGTGGGCCTTATCCCGCGCGACATGTCGTTCAAGGATCCCAAGGCCGGCGACCTGGTCGTGGCGGTCGGCGGGCGGACCGGCCGCGACGGCATCCACGGCGCCACGTTCAGCTCCGCCGAGCTGACGAGTCAGAGCGACACCGTCTCCGGCGGGGCCGTCCAGATCGGCAACGCCATCACGGAAAAGATGCTCCTGGACGTGCTCCTGGCCGCCCGCCAGCGCGGCCTGTACAACGCCGTGACCGACTGCGGCGCCGGCGGATTGTCCAGCGCCGTGGGCGAGATGGGCGAGAAGATCGGGGCCGAGGTCCACCTGGAGCGCGTGCCCCTGAAATACGAAGGCCTCTCCTACACCGAAATCTGGATCTCCGAGGCCCAGGAACGGATGGTCCTGAGCGTCTCGCCGGAGAAGTGGGAGGAGCTGCGGGCCCTCTGCGCGTCCGAGGGGGTCGAGGCCACGGCCATCGGGCAGTTCGTCCCCACCGGCCGCCTGCGCCTCAGCTACGCCGGCCACACGGTGGCGGACCTGGCGATGGACTTCTTGCACGACGGCCGCCCGCCGGTCGTCCGCGACGCGGTCTACGAGCCGCCGCCCGCCGTTGCCGCTTGCGGCTTCGCACCGGGCCCCTACACCGACGTGTTGCTGGCGATCCTCGGCTCGCTGAACGTTTGCAGCAAGGAGTGGGTCGTCCGCCAGTACGACCACGAGGTGCAAGGGGCCACGGTGGTCAAGCCGCTGGTGGGGGCGGCCAACGACGGCCCGGGCGACGCCGCCGTGCTGCGGCCCGTCCCCGGCAGCTATCGCGGCATCGTGCTGGCCTGCGGCATGAATCCCTGCTACGGCGACCGGGACCCGTACTGGATGGCAGCTTCGGCCATCGACGAGGCCATGCGGAACTGCGTCGCGGTCGGGGCCGATCCCCGGCGGACCGCGCTTCTGGACAATTTCTGCTGGGGCAACACCGACCGGCCGGAGACGCTCGGCTCGCTCGTGCGCGCGGCCCTGGCCTGCTACGACGTGGCCACCGTGCTGGGCACGCCGTTTGTGAGCGGCAAGGACAGCCTGAACAACGAGTTCCGCCCCGCCGGCGGCGACCCCATCGCCGTGCCCCCCTCGCTCTTGATCAGCGCCCTGGGCCAGATCGCCGACGTCCGCCGGGCGGTGACGATGGACCTCAAGCAGCCGGGCAACCTGCTCTACCAGGTCGGCCTCACCCGGGACGAGCTGGGCGGATCGCACTTCGCGCGGCTGGCGGGGGTCGCAGGCGACCAACCTGCGGTTGGTGCCCGGGTGCCGCGGGTCGATCCCCACGCGGCCCGGCAGCTCTTCGACGCCGTACACCGGGCGATCGACGCCGGGTTGGTCGCGGCCTGCCACGACCTCAGCGAGGGCGGCCTGGCCGTGGCCGCCGCCGAAATGGCCTTCGCCGGCGGGCTGGGGGCACGGATTTCGCTGGGCGACGTGCCTTCTGAGGACGATTTGCCGGCGGCCGTGCGGCTGTTCAGCGAGTCGAATACTCGCTTCCTGTGCGAGGTCCGGCCGGCCGACGCCGGGCGATTCGCGGAAATGCTCCGCGGCATCCCCCACGCCCGAATCGGCACCGTCACCGCCAACCCCGACCTGGCCATCCTCGACGGCACGGCCGTGGTCGTGGCAAGCGATCTGGCCACCCTCAAGGAAGCCTGGCAGAAACCGTTGCGATGGTAGAGGAGTTGTCAGTGATCAGTTTTCAGTGATCAGTTCTTGCGAAGCCGCAAGCGGCAGAGCACTAACCCCCTAATCCCTAATCCCTAATCCCTAATCCCCAATCCCCAATCCCCAATCCCCAATCCCTAATCCCTTCCTAATGCCACCCCCCAACGTCCTGATCCTTCGCGCACCCGGCACCAACTGCGACCAGGAAACCGCCTGGGCCTTCGAGCTGGCCGGGGCGAAGACCCGGACGCTGCACGTCAACCGCCTGCTGGAGCGGCCCTCCCTCCTGGCCGACTTCCAGGTCCTCTGCATTCCCGGCGGGTTCAGCTACGGCGACGACGTGGCCGCCGGGCAGATCCTGGCCGTCCAGATGCGGCACCACCTGGCCGCCGGGCTCCAGCAGTTCAAGGCGGCGGGAAAACTCATCCTGGGCATCTGCAACGGGTTCCAGGCCCTCATCAAGTCGGGCGTGCTCCTGGAGGACGACCCGGGCCTGGGCCCGCCCGCCACGCTGGCGGCCAACGACTCGGGCAGGTACGAAGACCGCTGGGTGCGGCTGGGCGTCGGCGGCCCGCGATGCGTCTTCCTCCGCGGCATCCAACGGATGTACCTGCCGGTGGCCCACGGCGAGGGGAAATTCATCACCCGCGATCCCGACGTGCTGCGGCGGTTGGACGAGGCCGGGCAGCTCGTGCTGCGGTATCTTCCGCTGGCGGCCGACGGCCAGGGGGACGTGCCGGCCGCGCCGCTGCCCTTCCCCGACAATCCCAACGGCTCGATGGGCAACGTGGCCGGGGTGTGCGACCCGACAGGACGGGTGTTGGGCTTGATGCCCCATCCCGAGCGGCACATCGACCCCACGCAGCACCCCCGCTGGACCCGCGGCGAGGCCGGGCCGGTCGGCGACGGCCTGGCCGTGTTCGCCAACGCGGTGGAATACTTCCGCTAGGCCGGGAAAAGGGGACAGTCCCCATTTGCCGGAACGGCCCGGAGGGTGCTTCGCACAAATGGGGACTGTCCCCTTTTCCCGCGATGGATTATTGTCCGACGTACGTGTCGAAGACGCGGACCTTCTTCCACGTGGCCTGGTTCTCCTCGATGAACTTCAGGTGCGCCGCGGCCTTCTGGTACCGGTCGTGGTCGGCCTTGGTCTTGAAGACCACGTGCAGGCCCACGTCGAAATCGCGGTCGTTCACCGGCCGCTGCAGGTCCTTGGCCAGCGTGCCGGCGGCGAAGAAGACCGTGCCCGGATGACCCGACAGGTACTTCTTGCACGCGGCCACGAGCTTCTCCTTGGCCGCCTCCGAGGGGTCGTTCAGGGTGAAGAAGACATTATGGGCCAGCATCGGCTCGGCGGCCTTCGCCACGCCGGCCATGGCCAGCAGGGGCCAGACGCCCAAGAGGCAGGCTGCCAGGAAGGGGTGGGTCAACAGGCTCGTGGTCATCGGGTTGCTCCAGGGAGGTTCGGGTTGCAGGAAATCGAGCGCGTCCTATTGTCGGCCCGGCGGCCGGCGGAATCAAGCGGGGCGGAATTGTGTTCGAACGGGGATGGTCCTAGACTTTCTTGGAAAAAGCCACACCAGCCCGACGCGCGAGCGAGGGAATGGCTCGATTTCTGTCCCTCGCTCGCGCTTCGGGCTAGTGTAACTGCAAAGAAGTGGCTTTTCCGACAAAGCCTAGACTGGTGAACGGGAGGGGGGACTGAAGAGGCCCCAGCCGCTACAATGGAGACGGGCGCGGCGGTTCCTTACCGAGGAGAGTGGATGTCATGCACACGGTAACGATGTCAGGCCTTCCCAAACATTTCTTTGTCATGGCCGCCGTCCTCCTCGCGTCGGCAGTTCCTGGGGCGGGGCAGGCCGCCGGGGAATGGCCCCTTCCGGACGCGGAGGCGCAGCGGCGTTCCGTGGACCTCGTTCGAGAGACGTGGAAAAACGAGTACGCCGCCGCAACCGATCAGGCGAGGCAATCCGACCTCGCCGGAAAGCTGATCAAGAACGCCGAGATAACAAGAGGCGGTGCTCCGGCTTGCTTCGCGCTCCTGAACGAGGCTGTGGACCTTGCAGCCAAGGCGGGAGACCTTCGGACGGCCATGAGGGCGGTCGACGAAATGGAGTGGCGATTCCGCGTCCATGGCACGCAGACGAGACTCCAGGCGATTCGCACGATCGCGCGTGGAACCGGGCTGCCGCCCAGCCTGGTGGCAGAGGCGATCTTCGCGGCGCAACAAGCCATCGAGCAGAACGAGGTCGACGCGGCTGTGGAGTTCTGCGACCTGGCCGTGGAAACGGCCCGGAAAGGCGCCAGCTCCGAACTGAAGGCCAGCGTTGATGAGTATGCCTCGCGGGTCAAAGAGTACGCGAGACTCCAGAAATCGGCGGCGAAGGAATCCCCGGTTGGCGGCCTCGGCGCGGGACTGGGGATGGGTAAGAAGTGGGAAATCTTCGGCGACGGCGTCGGCATCATGACCCGCAGCCGGGGCCGCCGCAAGGCCGTGCTTGCCCGGTATGGCGGCACCGGGCAGACCGAGCGGGCCGTCACGGGCGCCTTGATCTGGCTGGCCAACCACCAAATGGCCGACGGGAGCTGGAACCTCCAGAAGTACACCTCGCGGTGCAAGGACGGCACGTGTACGGGACCGGGCATGGTCACGGCCGACGCCGGGGCGACCGCCATGGGGCTCTTGCCCTTCCTGGCCGCGGGCCATACGCACAAGACCAAGGGGCCGTACCGCGAGAACATTGCCGCGGGCGTCAACTGGCTCATCAAACATCAGGAGGCCAACGGCAACCTGGCCAAGAACTGCGTCCAGCCCATGTACTCCCACGGCCTGGCGACCATCGCCCTGTGCGAGGCCTACGGCATGAGCGGCGACCGGAACGTC